>Ga0308309_10000091_pt1 | contig 80186 bp, 60 predicted proteins | sample HubBroMetageWFT5_FD_192491 | JGI IMG/M metagenome (GOLD analysis project Ga0308309, IMG submission 192491) | Warmed and freeze-thawed soil microbial communities from the Hubbard Brook experimental Forest, New Hampshire - Hubbard Brook CCASE Soil... | ecosystem: Environmental > Terrestrial >...
ATGACAGAGTAGGGGGGATATGAATACCCCACTCAGGCGTGGTTTTGGTTTGAGTGGGGATGTTCTACAGTTGGACGGAGTCTTTCTGCCGCGCTTTCGTGTTTCGTGTCGTCTATTCGGACTCGATCTCCAGCGCTCCTCAGGGCCTGTTGAGGTCACACCAGCAGGTCCCTCCACTCCACAGATCATCGCTTTGCGATGATCTGTTCCGGTCGGGATGACAGAGTAGGGGGGATATGAATACCCCACTCAGGCGTGGTTTTGGCTTGAGTGGGGATGTTCTACAGTTGGACGGAGTCTTTCTGCCGCGCTTTCGTGTTTCGTGTCGTCTATTCGGACTCGATTTCCAGCGTTCCTCACGGCCTGTTGAGGTCACACCAGCAGGTCCCTCCACTCCACAGATCATCGCTTCGCGATGATCTGTTCCGGTCGGGATGACAGAGTTGGGGAGGTTTCAACATCCCCACTCAAGCCAAAAGCGGGCTTGAGTGGGCCACCGCTTATTGCGGAACGGTGGTGGCTACTGGGTTGATTGCAGTTGCGTGGTTAGCTGATTGATGGCGTTGACGTCGAAGAAGCCGGATAGGTCGGCGTGGCCGGCGAGGGTGTCGCGTTGCTTGCCTTCCACCAGGATTTTCACTTTCAGGATGCCGGGGAGGTTGGCGGAGAGCGTCTGGATCAGGGAGGCTACGGTCAGTTCTTCGGAGAGTACGCCGGAGCGGTGGCCGTCGGCGAAGGCGGCGTTGACGTCGATGACGGCCAGGCCGGGATCGACCAGGTAGACGCTGCGGACGTCGGCGCCCTGGGGCAGGGGGTGGGGCGAGGACTTGTCGAGGTAGAGAGCGAGGAGGGCGCGGAGCAATTCTTCGGCGCGTTGCTGGCGGACGCTGGGCAGCGGAATGCGGGCGGGCTGGGCGTGGAGGACGCCGGTATCGTCGTAGGCGACGAAGAGCGTTACCTGCTCGGTGGGTCCCGCTACGGGAGGGACTACGGGACGAGTGTCCAGAGAGGCGAGGGGTCCGGTGGCGCGTCCACGGATGTGCCAGGCATAGAGGCTCATGCCCAACACGGCCAGCAGGAGCACAGAGACCGCGATATAGAAATGGCGAGGAATCATGGTTGTCGAATCATTATCTTCGAATCATTGTCTCCCAATCAGTGTCTTCTTATCATGGGGCGGCTCCGAGTTGGGTGCGAATGTTGGCGATTCCGGCGGCCACGGCTCCGGCGATCTGTTGTTGATAGTCGGGTGAAGCGAGTTGCGAGAGATCGGAAGCGGGCGGGGCGACTTCGACTGCGATGGCGGCGGTAACGATGTTATTCAGGGGGCGAAGGGGCGCGGTGAGGGTGCGGACGGCGACCTGTTGTTTTTTCAATTCCGCAGCCACGCTGGCAGCGGCGGCTTGACTGAGGGGGATGGAGGACTGCTGGGCGGTGGTCCAGGAGCGGAACGGGCCGCGGTCGTCCTCGCCAGTGTAGGGGAGAATGGCGGTATAGAGGCGGACGCCGTGGCCGTTGGAAGCGGCGTGCAGGGCAACGTAAACGGCGGCGTGGGTGGTGTTGGCGAAAAAGGCGCGGTCATCGAGCGAAATGGTCGCGTCGGAGTCGCGCAGGACCAGGGTGGGGATTCCGCGATTCTCGAGTTCCTCGCGCAGACGGCGGGCGAAGGCGACGGTGACGTCTTTCTCAGCGAGGGTGGTGCTTAGGGCTTCACCGCGGTCGTTGCCGCCGTGGCTGGCGTCGACGATGGCGAAGTAGCGGCGCGGGACGGAGAGGGACGAATTTGCCGCCGCCGACTGGGCTGGCTGCGTGTTTTGGGCAGGAGATGCAGGGGCGCCGGTTGCGGGCGTGTTGGCTGGCGTTATTCCGTTAGTTGCAGGGCTATTCGTCGCGGTTCCAGTTCCTGCGGCCCCAGTTCCTGCTGCCCCAGGCGTGGCTGCCGCGGATTGAGATTTCGCGGGAGCTACAGTGATGGTTCGGCCATCCGGGCTGAAGCTGGCGATAAGGGGGATGGTGGTGGTTACGGTGATTTCGGCGGCGCCGTTGCTTTCGGAATAAATTGCGGAGGGAATGATTTTGCTGCCGAAGGTTAGGGTGGGAGAGGCGGGTGCGGTGAGCGGTTCGCGGGCGAACGTCATGTGCAGTTTACCCGGTTCGGTGGCGACGGAAGGATTGACGGGCGCAGTGAAGCGGAAGACCAGGTGCGAAGGATCGTCCGGGGAGACTGCGGCAGTGAAGTGGGTAGCGATGCTGCCGATGAAGAGGCGGCCGGATTCCTGGTGCAGGGTTGCGGGACCGCCCAGGAAACGGGGCAGGAGGGAACTGAGGGAGGCCAGGGGAACCAGGCCGCGTTCCTTTTCCATGAGGAATTTAGCGGAGAGGTCGGTGTCGCGTCCCTGGATGCGGGCGTGGCTGCGGCCAACGGTAAAGTCGCCGAGGATGTTGTTGTAATGTATGCGCCAGCGTGGAGGGTCGGATTTTGCGCTGACGGCGCCGAGGGGGTCGAGTAATTCGAGCAAGCCGATGTAGTCGCGGCCTTGCCGCTGCACGATGGGCAGGGAATAGTTGGCAGCGGTGGAGTAGACGGAGAGACGCTTTTCGGCAGGGGCAGCGGAGAGGGCCAGAGCGGCCAGGAAAATCAGGAACAGGGCGGCGATGCTGCGAAGGGCAGAAGGGACGCCGGCGCTGCTAGTCGAGGGCATAGATGGTTAGTCCGCTCAGGAGCTTGGGGTAGAAGTCGGTGGATTTTTGGGGCATGACTTCGCCGGCGAAGGCGATGTCGCGGACTTGGGCGATGCGGCAGGGATTCATCAGGAAGGCGATGTTGGCGCGAGGGCCGGTTGCGCTGCGTACTTGCGACAAGGCGTCGGCGGCGTCGCGAAGGTAGGAGATGTTCTGCTGATTGCGGATGGATTCCTCCGAAAGGTTCAGGACTTTTTCCAGCAAACATTTATGGAGTTGCACTACGTCCAGCGCCTGCTGGCGGATGGATAGGCCAGCAAAGACTTGCGGGGTGTTGGGATTGGGATGGTGCAAAAGAAAGGCACGGTTGGCGGTGACGGCGAGGATGGAGGTGCCGCAGCGTCCGGACTCGCGGAGGATGGCGGTGGCGCGGGGCGCGTCGAGGGATGCGTCGACCTCGTCAACATCGAAGAAGGCGCGGGCGGAATTGCGGAAGTCTTCGGCTGAGAATGAGGACAGGCTGTGAACCACGCGATGCGTAGGCAGGATGAGGAGACCGGAGCTGTTCATGTTGACGAAGGTCATCATGACGAACTCGTAGGGCGGCGGGGTGGGAGCGGGGGTGGACGAAGAATCGGCGGCGCGGCGTTCGTTGCGATAGGTGAGCGCGGTTTCATAGCGGTGGTGGCCGTCGGCGATGATGAGTTTCTTGTCGCTCATGGCGGTTTGGAAGGCGGCGATCAGGTTCGGATCGGAGACTTGCCAGACGCTGTGAACTACACCAGATTCATCCGTGACCGAAAGGCTTGGATCGTTGGTGGTGGTGGTGGTGAGCAGGGGGTCGACCTGGCCGGAGTCCTCATAGACGACGAAGATCTGGCCGAAATGGGCGCGGGTGGCGCGGAGCAAGTCCAGGCGGTCGGCTTTGGGTTTGGCCAGGGTTTGCTCGTGGCGGAAGACGATGCCGGCGGAATAGTCCTCGATGGGGGAGAGGGCGATGAAGCCGCGGCGCTCCAGTTCCGCGGTTGAGCCGGGGAGGGTAAAGCGTTGGGAATAGATATAGATGGAGGGAAGGGAATCCTGACAGAGGATGCCTTGCTGGCGCCAGTCGCGAAAGTAGGCTGCCGCGCGGGAATAGACATTGTTGGCTGGACCGTCAGTTTCTTCGCGGCGGCCAAGGAGGATGCGGACCAGGTTAAACGGGCTGGCGGCGTAATAGTGATCCTGCAGGGCGGGGGTGATCTTGTCGTAGGGCTGAGTTACGCCCAGGGCAGGAGAGACCTGCCGGGGATTGTAGCGAAACGCGGGGAAGGGGTGGATGTGAGCCATGGAGAGCCTTGATTGTAGCAAGTGTGGGAGTGGCCTACGAATTCAGCGCCTGGGTATCAAAAGGGGTCGAGGGGCTCCCGGATTGGGGCGTATCGTCCCAAAGGGGCGTCCCTTCCGGATTATCAGCAACATTTGACAAAAAAACCGGAATCTTTTGAGCAAAGCTGTGATACTATCGCGGCCAAATGAGGTGCTTATGGCCCTCCTGGATGGGCGCCGGTTCTCACGCCCCAAGGCCTTAGTACGGGAGTCCCGCCTGGTTCGACCCTGGAACCCAGTTGTTATTCGCGTGCGTAGAATCGCGTCCCGGCCGTGGCTGGGCGTGGTGCTGTTCGCGTTGAGCGTGGCATGCGGCTTGCCGCTGGCGGCGGTGGGGCAAGCGGACGTGAACGATGTCCACATTCAGCCCCGGGAAGCGGAAAAAGCGAAGACGGAGGAAGTGGCGAAGCAGACCGTCGTGCCGGCGTCGCTGGAGACGCACGTCCGTCCCTTGAAAGTAGCCGTGGATCTGGTGCTGGTGCCGGTGACGATCACCGATCCGATGAACCGGCTGGTGACAGGGCTGGAGAAGGAGAACTTCCAGCTTTTCGAAGGGAGTTCGTCGCAGGAGATCAAGTCTTTCTCGAGTGAGGATGCGCCGGTTTCGCTGGGGGTGATCTTCGATTCCAGCGGAAGCATGAGCAGCAAGATGGACCGGGCGAAAGATGCGGTGATCGAGTTTTTCAAGACCGCCAACCCGCAAGATGAGTTCTTCATGGTCACGTTCTCGGACGTGCCCGAAATGGTCAACGATTTCACCAGTTCGGTGGACGACATCCAGGGCAAACTGATTTACACGGTGCCGCAGAAGCGGACGGCTTTGCTGGATGCGATCTACATGGGCGTCAGCAAGATGAGGCAAGCCAAGTATCCGAAGAAGGCGCTGCTGATCATCTCCGATGGAGGCGACAACCACAGCCGCTACACCGAGGGAGAAATCAAGGCTCTGGTGAAAGAAGCGGATGTAATGGTGTATGCCATCGGCATTTACGACCGGTATTTCCAGAGTGAGGAAGAGCGACTGGGGCCGCAACTGCTGGGAGAGATCGCGGAACTGACGGGCGGGCGGGCGTTTACGGTGGAGAATCCGAACGACCTGGCGGATGTGGCAACCAAGATCGGGATCGAACTGCGCAATCAGTATGTGCTGGGATATCGTCCGAACAGAGTCGTGCGGGATGGCAAATGGCGTAAGATTAAAGTGAAGTTACTTCCGCCGAAAGGACTGCCGCCACTCCGAGTGTATGCCAGGACCGGATATTACGCGCCCGAGGAATAAGCGGGTTGGTGGTTTCTGTTTTCTGAGGTCCGCGATCTGGGCTGGAGCCATGGTCGCGGTGCTGGCGCAACCTTTTGCCGGGCATGCGGCGTGGAAGGCTTCGCGACTCCAGGCTGAACCCGTTGCTTTCAACTCAGCGCAGTCCTCACTTGTCGCTTCACAACCGCTTCCGTTTCAATCGCAGTCCGTCACGGCTACACCGCCTGCCAGCGCGAGCCAGCAGCAAGCCCCCGATGAGAATGGAACATTCGTCATCCGCAAGGATGTGGATGAAGTGCTGTTGCACGCGACTGTGGTGGACGACCGGCAGCACATTGTGACCAACCTTGACCGGAATGACTTCTCCGTCTTCGAGGATGGGAAGCCGCAGAATATTATTTCGTTCCGGCATGAAGACATTCCCGTGGCCATGGGAATCGTGATCGACAATTCCGGTTCGATGCGGGAAAAGCGGGCCAAAGTGAATCAGGCAGCACTGAATCTGGTGCGGTCGAGCAATCCGGAGGACGAAGTGTTCGTGGTGAATTTCAACGACGAATATTATCTCGATCAGGACTTCACCAACGACCTGCTGAAATTGAAAGAGGCGCTGGAGAAGATTGACGCCAAGGGCGGGACGGCGCTTTACGAAGCCGTAGTGGCCTCAGCCGAGCACCTGAAGAGAAATGCCCGGTTGGAGCGGAAAGTATTGTTCGTGGTGACGGACGGAGAAGACAATGCCAGCCGCGAGACGCTGGAACAGGCGGTGAAGCATTTGCAGGAAGAAAACGGGCCGTCGGTCTATGCGATTGGGATCCTGGGGGATGAAGAGCATCCCAAACGAGCTCGGCGGGCGTTGGAGATCATTGCGCAGCGGACCGGGGGGGTGGCGTTCTTTCCGAAGACTCTGGACGAAGTGGATGAAATCAGCCGGCAGGTGGCGCACGACATTCGCAATCAGTACACGATCGGGTACAAGCCGACGAATCCGAGAGCGAGCGGCGGCTTCCGGGCGATCCGACTGGAGGCCAAGGGCAAAGGGCGCAGCAAACTTATGGTGCGGACCAAGAGCGGATACTATGCGGGGGTGCAACCAGCGGGGTCGGGGACGAGGTGAGTGTCACGCAGAGGCTTGTCGGGTGGTGTCCTGAGGGTAGCCTGGTGTGAGGTTTATGTTTACGAGGGGATGTCTGGAGTTTCAGCGGTGCGAATCGAACGGGATGCTAACCTCCGCAACGGTACGTGAATGGCTGGTGGCATAGACCCATTGCTTCACGGCCGATATGGCAGACTCGCCTAGAATTGGATTTCCTCCCAGCAATTCGACATTCTGAACGTTGCCCTTGGCCGAGATGGTTACCTGCAAGCGAACGGTCCCACCAATGCCGAGGCGCTTCAGGGTTTCCGGGTAGTCCGGCTCGATGCGGGTAATCAGTCTTCTTGGGGTGTTATTTTCGGGCTGGACGATGGCTAGAGTTTTCACACCTTCGGTATTGGTGTCCGCACTCACATATCCGATGGCACATCTGGTCCTGGCTACGTAGGCTACGACCTCAGCATCGGAGCCGAGTTCCCTGGGCATGGAAGCTCTGCCGGTGAACACCAGAGCCAGGTCGATGGGATAGACACTCTGGGGAAGCAGCGCAAAGGTGTGGAGGAAATCCAGGTCCTGGGTGTCGTTGTAGAGGCCGAGCGTGGTCTTTACCTTGCCGCCGCGAACGCCGAACCAGGTCTTAAAGCGGTAGTCGGCGACGGCCCAGTCCAGGGAGGGATGGTACTGGCCGAGCTGGCCGAGGTTGCGGTCGTAGCCTTGGGCTCCGACCTGGAGTTTATCGTTGATGTGGGTGGACAGATTGACCCCGAAATCAGTGAAGGCGGCGCTGCCCTGGCTGGTGTTCATGGTCAGCCAATTGTTGTCGTTGGTGTAGACGAAGCCCTGAGACAGGAAGCCGTGAACTTGGATCGTCCGGTCAAGAAGCCTGAATTCCTGTGCCTGCAAGGTGGCGGGACTTGCGCCGACACATGCACAGACAAGGGTCAGTTCGAGCATTCGTCGACGCATGCGACCTCCCGAAGCAGCAGGCAGAGTATTAGATCGGTGAAATCGAGGAAAACTTGAGTGCGCGATGAGCACGGACCAGAGATAGGAAGAATCGGAGAAAACTGACGATGGTGACTGTTCTGGGCAATGACCAGGAGGCCGGGCAATTGACGATTCCGGACTCTGCCCTTACCCTGAAGCGTGCACCTGAAGAACTCTGAAGTCTCCCATCTGGGGGTCGCCGACGACATTACAGAGCTGGTCGGCGGGACTCCCGTGCTGCGGCTGAAGCGGCTGGTTCCGGCCGGTTCGGCTGACATTTTCGCCAAACTTGAATACTTGAATCCAGGCGGGAGCGTGAAGGACCGCGCCGCGATTGGGATTATCAGAAGGGCAGAGCAGGAAGGGAAGCTTGCGCCCGGGGGAACGATTGTGGAAGCTACGGCGGGGAACACGGGGATTGGGCTGGCGCTGATCGGGGTGAATCGCGGGTACAAGGTGAAATTGTTTGTTCCGGAAAACTTTTCGCAGGAGAAAGTGATCATCATGCGAGCCCTGGGAGCGGAAGTTGAGCGTACGCCGGACGACGAGGGGATGCAGGGAGCGATCCGGCGCGCCAAAGAGTTGGTGGCCGGGGAGCGGAGTGCGTTTATGGCGGGGCAATTTGAGAACCAGGCGAATCCCGATTACCACTACGAAACGACTGCGGTGGAAATGTTTGAACAGATGGGCGGGAAAGTGGATGCTGTGGTTTTGGGCTGCGGGACCTGCGGAACGTTTACTGGCGTGGCGCGATATATGAAGGAGCATGTGCCAGGAGTGCTGGCGGTTGCTGTGACCACGCAAGGCTCGGTGCTTGGGGGCGGAGCGCCCGGGCCGCACAAGGTGGAAGGGATCGGGAACAACTTCGTTCCAGAGACGTTTGATCCTGCCGTATGCGATGAAGTGATTGCCGTGACGGACGAGGATGCGTTTGCGACGGTGAAGCAGCTGGCGGCGCGGGAGGGCGTGCTGGCGGGATCGAGCGGGGGAGCGGTGGCGTTTGCGTCGTTAGAAGTGGGCCGGCGACTGGGTTCTGGAAAACGGGTGGCGACGATTATTCCGGATTCGGCGGAGCGGTATTTGTCGAAGAAGATATTTGAGGGCGGGATTTAGCAAAGCGTCAATCGCGGAACACGCGGCGAAAGGCTGCGGAGAACGTAACGAGGTCTGAATCACAGTGAAAGCGATGAAGAAGAACAGACAAGCTGGGTTCGCTACCCGGGCGATTCACGATGGACAGGAACCTGATCCCCTGACTGGCGCGGTCACCGTTCCTATCTATCCGACTTCGACGTACGTACAGCAGGGCATCGGGGAGAATAAAGGTTACGAGTATTCGCGGGTGTCGAATCCTACGCGGACGCGACTGGAGGAGAATCTGGCATCGCTGGAAGGCGGAGTGGCCGCGCCAGTGTTTGCCAGCGGGATGGCGGCGATCACTGCGATTGCGATGATGCTGAAATCGGGCGATCACGTGGTGTGCGGAAACGATTTGTATGGGGGGACGCCGCGGCTGTTTAACCAGGTGATGACTGGGTTCGGGCTGGAGTTTTCGTATGTGGATACTTCGGACGCGGAGAACGTGGAACGGGCAATCGGGAAGAATACGCGGATGGTGTACGTGGAGACGCCAACCAACCCGCTGATGCGGTTGAGCGATCTGGCCGCGATCAGCCGGATTTGCCGGCGCAAGAAGGCTGAGTTGGTGGTGGACAACACGTTCATGTCGCCATATTTCCAGCAGCCGCTGGCGCTGGGCGCGGACATGGTATTGCACTCGACCACGAAATTTCTTAACGGACACAGCGATGGGCTGGGTGGCGTGGTGGTATGCAGCACGCCCGAGCAGGCGGAGAAGCTAGCGTTTCTGCAGAAGGCCGCGGGGGCGATCCTTTCTCCGTTTGAATGTTGGCTGGTGTTGCGCGGGGTGAAGACGCTGGCGGCACGGATGGAGATCCATGACCGGAACGGGCGGGCGGTGGCGGAGTTCCTGGCTAAGCATAAGAAGGTGAGCAAGGTTTTCTATCCGGGGCTCGACGATCATCCGGAGCATGAGCTGGCGAAGCGGCAGATGAGCGGGTTTGGGTCAATGATCACGTTCGAGACTGGGTCGGTGAAGAACGCCAACAAGATGCTGAAGAAGCTCCGCGTGTGTTCCCTGGCGGAGTCGCTGGGTGGAGTGGAGACGCTGATCTCGCATCCGGCGACGATGACGCACGCGGGGTTGGGCGAAAAAGGGCGCAGGGCGATTGGGATTACCGATGGAATGGTGCGTATTTCGGTGGGGATCGAGGATGTTGCGGATATTCTTGATGATCTGGAGTTGGGGTTGGAAGCTATTTAGAAACCTTGTGGCTGCGGATTTGCTCGGATCAATTCGATAAGACCTAGATCTTTCGCAATCGTTACTGTTTTGCAGCAAACACCTTCCCTGGCGGCCAAGAATTCCTCGCAGGTACTTCTGGGCTGAACCTCAGTCGTGGCAAAGTGGCTTACCGCAGCGCTGGAGACACCAGAATGCCTTGCTGTGCTCGGCTGGACCCTTCGGCTTCGCTGAGGGCAGGCTCCCGAGGCGGCCGTCCTTGCATGTGCGTTTTCCTGCAGCCTGTTGTTACTGTCATTTGCGGGATTCTCCAGTCGAGACTGATTCGGCGATCCAGTGCAGATAGTTGGGCGACCCGTCTTCAACGGCCAGGCAGATGCATTCCGGGAGGTCGTAGGAGTGGAGTTCTGCGATCGCATGGCTTACTTGGCCGAAGGCCGCGGCCGTGGTCTTGACGAGCAACAGCCATTCGCTCGACTCCTCCATTTTGCCATGCCAGCGGTAGATTGACGCGACGTGCGGGACGATATTGACGCAGGCGGCGAGGCGGCGCTCGACCAGATGGTGTGCGATCTTTTGAGCTTCTTCTTGCGAGCCGGCGGCGGTGAGGACGATTCGTTTGTTGGTCATATAAAATCAGCGTCCAGCCGTCAGGCTAGCGCCGACAGCTGATGAGAGGGTAGCATTTTCACGTTAGCGTTGAGAGCAGAACATGACTACGCAGATCAAGTTTGGCACATCGGGGTGGCGGGCGGTTATGGCGGAGGAGTTTACGTTCGCCAATGTGCGGCGGGCGGTGGGTGGAATTGCGCGCTACGTGGCCGGGCAGAAGAAGCAGGGCGCGCGAGTGATTGTAGGGCGCGATCCGCGATTTCTGGGGGAGACTTTTTGTTCCATGGGGGCGGAGATTCTGGCGGCGCAGGGGATTACGCCGCTGGTGGTTGCGGAACCCGCGCCGACTCCGGCGTTTGCTCATGCCGTGGTTCAGGCGAAGGCAGACGGCGTGATCAACTTTACGGCCTCGCATAATCCCCCGGAGTACAACGGGATCAAATTCTCGACGCCGGATGGGTGCCCGGCTCTGCCTGAGGTTACGAAGAAGATTGAGGCTGAGATTGAGGCTGGAGACCGCGCAAGTTCGACGGGGGGAGTGGGTGAGGGCAGTGGCGGAGTCTCCGGGGAATCGCTGGATGTGAAACCGGGTTACATGAAGCGGCTGCGGGAGATTGTGGATCTGGAAGTAATCCGCAAAGCCGACCTGCGAGTTTGTTTTGATCCCATGTGGGGCGCGGCGCGGGGATATTCGGACACGCTTCTGCGAGATGCCGGGGTAAAGGTTGCTACGGTGCACGACTATCGGGACGTGCTATTTGGCGGACACGCGCCGGAGCCGGACGACCATCAGTTAGAGGGTTTGCGGGAAAAGATGCGGGCTACCGGGGCGCATCTTGGAATTGCGACCGACGGCGATGCGGATCGCTTCGGGATTGTCGATGGGGACGGAACCTTCCTGCAGCCGAACTACGTGATTGCTTTGCTGTTCGACTATCTGGTGGAGAGCCGGGGGTGGACGAATGGGGTTGCGAAGTCGGTGGCGACCACGAACCTGATCAATGCGATCGCCAAGGCGCGCGGCGTGGAACTTTACGAGACGCCGGTGGGGTTCAAGTATATCGGCGAACTGATCAGGCGGGACAAGATCGCGATTGGCGGAGAAGAGAGCGCGGGGCTTTCGATCCGGCATCACGTGCCAGAGAAAGACGGGTTGCTGGCGGGGTTGCTGTGCTGCGAGATGGTGGCGCGGCGGGGGAAGTCGCTGGGCGAACAATTGAAGGCTTTATGTAACCAAGTTGGTTCCTACCATCCGCGGCGGGAGAACTTCCGCTTGACGCGCGAGGTGAAAGAGAAGTTCACTGAGAAGTTGAGGTCTGATCCGCGGGAGTTCTGCGGGCGCGAGGTCAGCGAAGTGGTGCGCACAGACGGATTGAAGCTGGTTTTCGACGACGGTTCGTGGGTGCTATATCGGCTTTCGGGGACCGAGCCAGTGGTGCGAGTGTACTCCGAAGCGCGGAGTGAACAGGGTCTGGAGATGTTGAGCGGGGCGGCCAAGGAATGGATTTTCGAGTAAACGATCGGGCAAGAATCCGGCGATTTCGCACTCCGCAAGACGGGCTGCGGGCGATGGCCGAAAAGGCGCCGCAGGCCGAAGCATTGGCGGCGTCGTGGATGTTGAGTGTGCGTCCGCTGGCGATGCGAGTGTATGGCTTGCGGCGACGCATTGCGACGACCACGGTTGCGGTGCTGGCCGGCCTGCTGTTTGTGCATGTTATGTTTGGCGCGAATGGCATGATTGTTTACAAACAGAAGCGGGTGGAGTATGAATCGCTGCAGAAGCAGACCTTGCTTGAACAGCAGGAAAACGAACTCTACGCGCAAAAGATTCAGGGAATGAAGACGGACGAAAAAGCGATTGAGAAAGAAGCGCGCGAGCAGTTGCACTATGCGCGTCCCGGGGAGTACGTGTACGTGCCACCGGCGCCGGCGAGTGCACCACCCGCCAATCGCTCGGCGAAAAAGTGAGGTTTCCCATACAGGATTTCCGCGGATCGCTTGCGGGAAGAGTGTACAAATGCGTGACATTTGGCAAGTTTCCCTGTGGTATAGTTCGGGACGTTAGACGAGGCTCGGCGGCGTTGCTGCCGAAGGTGCGATGAGAGTCCCTGCCATAACCCGCGGCCCTGGCCGCGATCGGAATATCAAAAAGGAGAAAAACCGGCCATGAGAAAAGTGTTAGTGCTTTGTCTTGCGATCTGTTTCGTGTTTGCCCTGACGGCTTTGGCATTCGACGATATGGGGAAGAGTTCGACCGTCAACGGGTGGGTGAGTGACGACAAATGCGGCGCCAAGGGCGCCAACGACAAGGCTGAGGCGTGCACCAAGAAATGCCTGGCTGCGGGCGCGAAGATGGTGATCGTGACCGACAAAGATCAGAAGGTTCTGGTGGTGGACAACCCGGATGCGCTGAAAGGGCATGAGGGACACCACATCGCCGTGACTGGAACCATGACCGCGGATTCCATTCACGTGGAAAGCGCGAAGATGCTCTGAAGTAGATTTGGCATTGACTGGGGCGGCCTCGGCCGCCCTTTTGTTATTGCTGGGTTTTTCGACTGGAACAGATGGCGGCTGCTAGTAGAGGGCTGAATAGCTTCGCATCAAGGGCTCAAGCACCGTCTGACAACGGCTTGCCGATCTCCCAATGATGTCCGAAGGGATGGGCGATTCGTCCCAGGCGCAACCGTACTGGTTGCTGACGGGCCAGACCGCGGTGGCTTCTGCTGACAGCTACACAACCTAGCGGACAACGCCTTCCAGCGGGGAACTGGCTGTGGCGTACAACTTCTGCGGCATGCGGCCTGCCAGGTAGGCCTGGCGTCCGGCTAGCACGGCATGGTGCATGGCTTCGGCCATGAGGACGGGATCTTGCGCGTTGGCAATGCCGGTGTTCATCAGGACTGCGTCTGCGCCGAGTTCCATGGCGATGGCGGCGTCGGAGGCGGTGCCTACGCCTGCGTCCACAATCAGCGGCACGCCGGTGATCATTTCGCGCAGGATGCGGATGTGGGCCTGGTTCTGAATGCCCATGCCGCTGCCGATGGGCGCACCGAGCGGCATTACGGCGGCTGCGCCGGCCTCGACCAGGCGCTTGGCGAAGACGATGTCGTCGGAGGTGTAGGGCAGGACGGTGAAGCCTTCGCTTACCAAAACGCGCGTGGCTTCAAGCGTGGCCTGCACGTCTGGATAGAGCGTGGCCTGGTCGCCGATTACTTCGAGCTTCACCCAGTCGGAAAGGCCGACTTCTCTGCCGAGGCGGGCGGCGCGGATGGCTTCATCGGCGGTGTAGCAGCCGGCGGTGTTGGGCAGGAGGAAATACTTCTTGGGATCGATGGAGTCGAGCAAGGATTCTTTGCTGCGGTCGAGGTTGACGCGGCGGACGGCGACGGTGACCATCTCGGCTCCACTGGCCTCGAGGGCGCGGGCGGTTTCCTGGAAGGATTTGTATTTTCCCGTGCCGACGATCAGGCGGGAGCGGAAGGAGCGGCCGGCGATGAGGAGTGGGTCGGTCATGGGTACATTGTAATGAAAACCGGCGCGGGTGACATTGGGGGAAGTGGCTGGGGCGTGCTGGCGGAGAGGAAAGCAGATTCCTCTGCGGCTGCGCCGGTTCGGAATGACAGGGTTGCGGCTGCGCCGCTTCGGAATGACCGGTGAGCTATGGGAGGATCGTGGCTTCGGCCTGGGCGTAGAGGTTGTCGATTTGGGTGCGGTAGCGTTCTTCGATTACGCGGCGGCGTAATTTCATAGTGGGGGTTAGAGCGCCATTCTCGGCGGTGAATTCGTCGGCGACCAGCAGCACGCGCTTCAGTTGTTCGAATCTTGCGAGATTCTGGTTCACTTCATCCACAATTCCTTCGCATAGCGCCTGGACTTTAGGGTTGGCGATTAGTTCGGCTCGGGAAGCAAACGCGATGTTATTGGTGCGGGCCCAGGCTTCGAGGAGCGTGAAGTTGGGAGAAATGATCACAAAAGCGAACTTGCGTTTGTCACCAATTATTGCGGGGGTGCCGACCAGGGGATTTAGCTTGAGCGAGTTTTCGATGGGCTGCGGTGCGATGAACTTTCCGCCGGAGGTTTTGATGAGGTCTTTCTTGCGGTCGGTGACGGAGAGGTATCCATCGGAATCGATTTGGCCGATGTCGCCGGTCTTGAACCAGCCGTCCTGGAAAGCGTTTTGGGTTTCTTCGGGGCGGTTCCAGTATCCCTTGAAGACAGAGGGGCCGCGCACCAGAATTTCGCCGTCACCGGCGATGCGAACTTCGAGGTTGGGGAGGATCTTGCCGACGGTTCCGATGCGGTGGTTGATGGGCGTGTTCACGGCGATCACGGGAGAAGTTTCGGTCAAGCCGTAACCTTCGTGAATGCGGATACCGACGGTGGCAAACCATTCCGCGAGTTCGCGGCCGAGGGGCGCGCCTCCGGAGATGAAAGTTTCGACGCGGCCTCCGAGGCCTTCGCGGATTTTCGAGAAGACCAACTGGTTGGCTAGCTTCCAGGCGGACGATGTGGGAGTTTTTCCGGCGAGAATTAACGGCTTGTTGGCGCGGCCGACTGATAGCGCCCAGCGGTAGATCGCTGGCTTGGGGAAGCCGCGGGTTTGGGCTTCAGTCTTGGCATAGATTTTTTCGTAGATTCTGGGTACAGATACGCAAATCGAGGGGCGCACTTCGAGCAAGGTTTCGGAGAGATTTTCGATGAAGGGACAGTAGGCGAGAGTGACGCCGTGGTAGAGCATGGAGAAATCCACGTGGCGCGCTGTGACGTGGGAGAGGGGAAGAAACGAAACGCTCAGCAGTCCGGGGCGCATGTTGAAGCCGAGCAGGGAGCAATTGATGTTGGAGGCCATGTTGCCGTGCGTCAGCATCGCGCCCTTGGAGGTTCCGGTGGTGCCGGAGGTGTAGATGATGGTGGCGAGGTCGTCGGGTTGGATGGAGCGGGCCAGGGATTCGGTTTGGGGATCGAGGGTGGGTGGGCCTTGGGTCAGAAACTGATCCATTCGCACGCAAGTCGCGGCCAGATTTCTGGGGATTTCGATGTGATCCATGACTACGATTTTCTTGACTTGCGTTTGGGGGAGGATTGTCTGGATCTTGCGCAGTTGATGTTCGGTGGAAACGAAAACTAAGGTGGCGCCGGAATCGCGGAGGGTGTAGGCGGTTTGTTCCGGGGTCAGCGTGGAGTAGACGGGGACGGTGACGGCGCCGAGCAGGAGGATGGCGAAGTCGGCGGTAGACCACTCGGGGCGATTCTCGCTGAGAATCGCGATGCGGTCGCCTTGGTGGATGCCCCAGTCCTGCAGCGCGTGGGCGGTTGCGGCTACGTTGCGGCGGAAGTCCGAAGAAGAGATGGGCAGCCAGCTTCCTGCTTCGCGGTGGAGCATGGCTCGGTCGAGATTGAGCTCGGTGGCGGCGAAGAAGATATCGTTGAGTGTGGCAAGAGTCATCGGGAGTGAGGTCTGAAACTGAATTTACTGGTTTAGGGTTCCCTTCGGCAATGCGAAAGGTGCGAGGGCAGGGTACTGATGGGCATCCTGGCGAAGTTGTGCCCCAATCAGGAGCTACATGTATTCACTAGCGTGTGGACTAAATTTGGGGCAGCAGCGAAACCGGGATCCCTCACTTCGTTGGGGATGACAGGGTGAGGGGTTGAGAGGGTTGGGGCTTCAGGCGGCAGGCAGTTCGAAGGAAAAGACCGAGCCACGGCCTAGCTGGCTGGTTACGGCGACGGTGCCGTTGTGGGCTTCGACGATGGCCTTGGCGATGGCAAGTCCCATGCCAGTGCCTTGCACGCTGTAGCGTTGGTCGCGGCCGCGGTAGAACTTGTCGAAGACCAGCGATTGCTCGAAATCATCGATGCCAGAGCCGTGATCGGTAACGCTGGTGACGATGCGATCTCCCTTCTGCTCGGCGGTGATGGCGATGGGTGACGTGGGAGGGGAATACTTGGCGGCGTTTTCCAGCAACTGCTTGAGCACTTCGGCGATGCGGTCGGAATCCACGCGCACCTTGGGTAGGGACGCGGGCACACGCAGTTCGAGAGGATGCTGGCCGAGAACCGTTCTTGATTCTTCCACGGCCGACTCGATCACGCTGGCGATATCCACGGGGGCCATGTGGAGTTCCACCTTGTGGGCATCGAGTTGAGCCATTTCCGTGGCTTCGCCAACCAGGCGGTCAAGGCGATCGGTTTCTTCGTTAATTACGGTGAGCAACTCGCGGCGCTGCGTCTGGTCGAGGTTGTAATCGGAGAGCAGACCTGTGACTGCGGCCTTGATGCTGGTGAGAGGGGTGCGCAGTTCGTGCGTCACGGAATCGAGCAGGACGGCACGCAGATTTTCGCTTTGGTGCGCGGCTTCGGTCTGGGAAAGCTTTTCCATGGCTCCGGCGCGCTCGATGGCGATGCCGATCATGCTGCCCAGGGCCTCCAGCGTGGCTCGCGATAGCACCGGTCCGGCGATGCCAACGGCTCCGGTGGTGCGAGTTCCCAGATGCAATGGAGTGAGAGAGATTCCGCGCTGGGAGTCGATGACGGGCTCGCCTCGCGAACTGACCATTTGAAGATCCTGCAGGGCAAGCCAGGTTGCTTTGGGGTCAGTGCGGTAGACCTGCTGGGAACTGAGCAGGTAGATGGCAGCAGCCTTGGCGCCAAATCCGTCACAGACATAGGCGGGAATCGCATTCAGTAACTCGGCCACGTTATCGGTAGCGAGCAGGCGCTGGCTGAAACTGTAGAGCCGCTCTACGTCGCGGCGGCGTTGAATGGCGTCGGCAGTTTGTCTGCGGGCGCGGTCGGCGAGCTGGCTGGCGATGCCCGCGGTTACCAGGAAGGCAAACAGAGCGACCCAGTTCTGCGGGTCGGCTACGGTGAAGGTTCCGATGGGAGGAAGAAAATAATAGTTGAAGGCCAGGGTGGCGAGTATGGCGAGAAAGACGGAAAAGCGAAATCCCCAATAGGCCGCGACCCACAAGACCATCAGCAGGAACGTCAAGGCTACGGTGGTGGGGTTCACGCGGATCAGGTGACGGTAGACTTGCGCCACCAGTTCGGCAGCTACGATGCAGGCGGCGTAGCGGAGCAGGTGCTGTGGCCAGCGGGCTTTCACGGGCACGATTGTAACGGAAGCGAAGCAAAAAGGCTTTTCACCACAGAGGCACCGAGACACAGAGAAGACAAAAGCTAAAGAACTAAGGACAATTCGAGATTTCTCTGTGTCTTGTACCTCTGTGGTGAAAGGCTGAGACCCGCGCGTCGGTGCAGCGTGACTATCAAATTCGACAATTTGCGCTCCGGCGTGGAGAATAGCGGCGATGGTCAAGACTCCTGAAGAATGGCTTAAGGAAGTGGATACCGCCCAGCGGCCGGCGGTGTTCAAGCTGTTTCTGGGCTACGCGCCGGGTGTGGGAAAGACTTACGCCATGCTGAGCGAAGGCGTGCGGCGGGCCAGCCGCGGCGAAGAAGTTGTGATTGGCGTGGTGGAAACGCACGGGCGCAAACCGATCGTGGAACTGTCTTCGCGGCTGGAGACGGTTCCGCGCAAGAAGCTGGAATACAAGTCGACCATCTTTGAGGAGATGGATGTGGATGCGATTCTGGCGCGCAAGCCGCATGTTGTGCTGGTGGATGAGCTGGCGCATACCAACATTGAAGGCAGCAAACACGGGAAGCGGTACGAGGATGTGTTTGAGCTGCTGGATGCGGGGATCGATGTTCTTTCCACTCTGAATGTGCAGCACATCGAGAGCCTGTCGCCGACGATTCGGAGCTTGACTGGCGTGCAGGTGCGGGAAACGGTGCCGGACTGGGTGATCCGGCGGGCGGGCGAGATTGTGATGTTGGACCTGACGCCGCAGGCGCTGCAGACGCGGATGAAGCGCGGGGACATTTATCCGCTGGAGCGGGTGGAGCGGGCGCTGGCAAATTTCTTCCGAAATACAAACCTGGTGGCATTGCGCGAACTGGCCCTGCGGCAGGTGACGCAAGCGGTCGACCGTACGCTCTCGGAACTCAAGAACGAAGACGGGCAACTGTTGCAGGTGCGGGAGCGGATTGCGGTGTGTATCAGTTCGAATCCGGCGGCGCAGTATTTGATCGCGCGCGGAGCGCGCATGGCTCAGGGGATGGACGGCGACCTGTTTGTGCTATACGTGGACACGGGCTCGGATGAGAGCGACGAGAACCAGCGAACGCTGGCCGACAATGTGCGCTTCGCCGAGAGCGTGGGCGCGAAGGTGGTGAAGACCGAGGGCAAGGTCGTGGCGGAGACAGTTGCGGAATTTGTGCGCGAGAATCACATTACGCAGGTGGTTTTCGGGCGGTCGGCGACGAAGGGGTGGAAGAGATATTTCTATCTCAACGCGATTCACAAGTTTCTCCGCGATACACCCGCAGTGGATGTGCACATCGTGACCCAGGAAATGCGGTGAGTGCGATTGACGAGCGGAAGATAATGGGTGAGCACCGGCGAATCCTGGTGGTGGACGATGAGCCGCAGATCACGCGCGTGCTGCGCACGACGCTTTCAGCGCAGGGCTATGACATCCGCGTAGCCAATGACGGAGAAATGGCGCTGGAGTTGATGAAGAACTGGACGCCGCATGTGGTGGTGACGGATCTGGCTATGCCGAATCTGGATGGGGTAGAGCTGTGCCGGCAGGTGCGGAAAATGTCGCAGGTGCCGATTATCGTGCTCTCGGTGCGGGGCCAAGATCGCTCGAAGGTGGAAGCTCTGGACGCGGGCGCCGATGATTACGTCACCAAGCCGTTCAGCATGAACGAACTGCTGGCGCGAATCCGAGCACAACTGCGGCGGACGCCGGCGGTGGAAGAACAGACCAGCCTGATTACTGCCGGGGACTTTTCCATTGATCTGGATGCGCGTTCGGTCAAGGTGGCAGGGAATGAGGTTCATCTCACGCCGAAGGAATTCGATTTGCTGGTTTATCTGGCGCGGCGTCCGGGCAAAGTGGTGACGCATCGAACGCTGCTGGCGGCAATCTGGGGCCCGAACAGCACCGAACAGCCGGAATACTTGCGCGTCTTTGTGGGGCAGTTGCGCAAAAAGATTGAGGCCGATCCTTCTTCGCCGAAATACCTGCTTACCGAGCCCTGGGTGGGATACCGGTTCGAACCCGGCTCGTAGCCGCTCTTTCCCGCTGACCTTGCAGTTCTTGGGATCCTTACAAACATTTTATGGAGCCTTTATTCGGGCTTTGTGCGATTCCGTGTCCAATGGTTGAGGGGCTGAATAAAGAGTCCCCGATGAACGAACACGGATTGAGGGGAGATTAAGGGTATGTGGATTCACGAGGTGGCACCGGAACGGTTGGCCGAGCTTTTTCACCACTATCATCAGGCACTGACGCCGGAGATGGCGAGTACTCGCGGCGAAGGGCGCGGCTCGTGGAAGGAAGTTTCCCGGCAGGAAAAGAACCGGCTGGTCGCCGCAGCGCGGCTGGCATTGCTAGAACTGGAATCGATGACCAGCGAACGGGCAAAGTCGCGGCAGTATTTTGCCCAGCCGGGCGAGGCGGAGTGGGGCTGCTGAGCGCGATGGGCGGGCAGCCTCCGGAAGATCACGCAAGCCTTCTGTGGAGTAGATCATGTCGAACCGAACGAACTTCGTGCGAATCATGGTGCTCGTCGCAGTGTTGGTGGTGACCGCCGCCCTGCTGCGGACGGGCATGGCACAAAAGGCCGCCGTTCCGAAACCGCAGGATAGGCTGGCACTCGCAGAGGAACATGCCAAGGAGTTGCTGCTTCTGATCGACACTGATAAGAGCGGCAAGATCTCCAAGCAAGAGTGGATGAAGTTTATGGAAGCGGAGTTTGACAGACTAGACAAGGGCAAGGACGGGCAGCTGGACGTCGAGGAACTGACGCAATCGAGATTGCGAGTAAGCCGCTTCACAAGCGTGGGGAAGTGACGGAATTCTCTTGCCCGTGGGAATGGAACGTACACCTTTACGAATTCTTTAGGAATTCCTTAACTACTCTTTACATCTGAAATGTTCTACTGAAATGTTTGCGCGGGCGTAGGCGCAGGAGGCGGGCGCATGCGGGTGGCGTTGGGAATTGCAGCCATCGCACTGGCAGGGATCACTTTCATGCTCCGGTTTCTGATCGCATTACTGCGCGAGGGTCCGCCGTCGGTGTGCTACTGGGTCGTGCCAAGCTCCCTGCGACTTCTGGGCCGGGAACCGCTGAGAATGATTCATCTGGTCCAGAGCAGCAGCGATGCCGGGAGCGGTTGGCGGGAATCAGAATCTGACGACGGCGAATACGGCAAGGAATTATTGGAGAACGAGAATTATGCGAAAGAAGAATGCACTACAGCTCTTATTGCTCTCGACGTTCGTCCTGCTTGTTCCGGTCTGGGCTGGCGCTCAATCCACCCAAGTCGCGGCTATGTCTTCGGCGAACGCCGGCTCTAGTTCGAGTGCGTCAACGGAACAACAGGAAATGCGGGATGAATTGAAGGCTCTGCGAGCTGAGGTGGAGCGCTTGCGCGCGGAAGTGGAGCAGCACAGGAGCGCCACGTCTGGCGATGATCGCAGCGAGCCGGCGACCACGCGTGGGCCGAGCCTTCCCGCGGTGACGGCGGCTAACTTTGTCAACGCGCCAACTGCTGTTGTGTCCCCGCAACCTGCCGGGGGCACGGCGAGCAACGCTGCACCGGCGACGGCTGGGCTGGGAGGGTGGTTGGCGCAAGCTGCGAGTGCGTCAACCGTTGCCGAACCCGCAAAAACGGAAAAGATCGTGCCTTTTTCGGACTGGGACTGGAGTTGGCTGAACGGCAACCCGCGCACCAAGGATGCAGCTTTCGATTCGAAATTCTTCACCCCGGAAATCCGGGCTGATGTTTCGTACACCTACGACTTCAACAAACCGCAGGACAATTCGATGAGCGGGTCGAGCGAGATATTCCGCTCCAACGAAATCCAATTGGAACAACTCGGGGTTGGCGGCGACTTCCATTTCGACAATGTCCGCGCCCGGTTGATGACGCAGTTCGGCATGTATTCCACGACGACACCGCGCAATGACCCCAGTCCGGCGAAGGGCCAATGGGACCTGAGCGACGCCTATCGCTACGTCTCGGAAGCTTATGGTGGGTATCACATCAATGCGCTGAATGGGATCAACATCGATGCGGGAATCTTCATGTCTTACATTGGCCTGTTCAGCTATTACAACTTCGATAACTGGGCCTATCAACCCTCGTATGTTTCTTCCAATACTCCATGGTTCTTTAATGGTTTGAGGGTTCAGATTTTTCCCAACCCTCATTTGAAGATTGAGCCGTGGTTCATCAACGGATGGCAGTCGTATGGCTCAGCCAACTCGCGGAAAGGGGTGGGCGGGCAGATCAAATGGACTCCGAGACCCTGGGTGAACGTCATTTCTAACAACTACGGGCTCGGCCACGACGACCTTTACATACCGAATCGGGGTCGCATCCACACCGACGACAGCATCGAGATCAAGTACTACGATAAGCCGGAGAAGACTCTCGACAAAATGGCATTGACCTTCACAGGTGATATGGGTTGTGAATTCGGCGGCACCGCAGGTCCGACAGTCACCGCAGGCAATCCAGGCTCAAGCGGCATAGTGAGCTGCCTCGGCGATAAGACAGGTGCGGACGGCATTCATTATAAGCAGAGCTTTCTTGGGTACATGCTCTACAACCGCACATGGTTCAAAAAGGACCGATACGCATTGACAGTCGGCGGGGGCCAGATCAACAATCCCGGGCGCTATCTGGTGCTGGTTCCTCCCATCAACGGAGAGACGGCGTCGTCAGCGGCGATTAATGCCCCCTACTTCACGGGAAATCCGGGGAATGCTTTCAAGGCATGGGACTCGTCCGCGACGTTTGACTACATGCCCAGCCAGTACATCACGTTTCGATGGGAATACGATTATCGCCATGCCAGTGTGCCGTACTGGTCGGGCGCTGGTGGAATCACGCCGCCGGGTTCGGGTGGAGTGCCTTCTACGAACAACGGATATCCGCAATTTTTCGCCTGCAACAATGGAAACTCGTCGATGCAGGAGAGCGAAGGCGCGGCGGTAACGGCCTGCGGGGCGCAGGGCAGCACGGTATGGTTTCCCGATCTGCGCCGAGACGAGCAGTTCATCGACATGGCCATTATGGTCAAGTTTTAGTGGAATTCGCTGTGGGGAAGTCGTCGTAGGCGATCTGACGGGAGAAACCGTGGAGTCGAGACTCGGACGGCGGACTGAGAGGAATTCGCAATGCAAGATGCAGTCTTCGTTGTGGTGACGATTTTGTTCTTTGCGGTGTCGCTGGCTTACGTGCGGTTTTGCGAGCGAGTTCGTTGAGGGGGATATGAGTTCTGAACCGATCATCATGCTGATCATTTGCGCGGGGCTGCTGGTGTATCTGGTATACGCCATGTTGCGGCCGGAGAAATTCTGATGACGGCAAACGGATGGCTGCAAATCTTCTTTCTGTTGCTGGTGGTGCTGCTGATCACCAAGCCCCTCGGCGGATTCATGGCGCGGGTGTTCGGCCGTGAGCGGACGTGGCTTGATCCGGTGATGCGGCCGGTGGAACGGATTCTCTACCGGCTTACTGGGGTGGACGAAAGCCACGAGATGGATTGGAAGGAATACGCGCTGGCGCTGCTTTTGTTCAGCGGCGTTTCGATGATTCTGCTTTATGTCCTGCAGCGCATGCAGCAGTGGGCGTGGCTGCCTTGGAATCCGCAAAAGCTTGCGGGAGTGGCTCCGGCGCTGGCGTTCAACACGGCGGCATCGTTCACGACGAACACAAATTGGCAGAATTACTCGCCCGAGACCACCATGAGCTACCTGACGCAGATGGTGGGCCTGGCGTATCACAACTGGGTTTCTGCGGCAGCGGGAATGGCGTTGGCCATCGCATTTATTCGCGGCATTACGCGGCGGGAGCAGAAGACCATCGGCAACTTCTGGGTCGACATGGTTCGCGGCACGTTATGGATTCTGGCTCCCTTGTGTCTGGTGGGGGCGCTGCTGCTGGTGTCGCAGGGCGTGGTGCAGAACCTGAAACCTTATGACACGGTGCAGTTGGTGGATCCTTACCAGACACCCCAACTTGGTTCGGACGGCAAGACGGTGAATGGGCCTGACGGTAAACCGGTGATGCAGACGGTTAGCCAGCAAGTGATTGCGCAAGGGCCGACCGCTTCGCAAGAGATCATCAAGGAACTGGGGACGAATGGGGGCGGGTTCTTCAATGCGAACAGCGCGCATCCGTTTGAAAATCCCACCCCGTTCACGAACTTTCTGGAGATGTTCTGCATCCTGGCGATTCCTTCGGCGTTTACTTACACGCTGGGGAAAATGACAGGGTCGCCGCGGCATGGATGGGCGGTGTGGGCAGCGATGGCTTTGCTGTTTCTGGCAGGAGTTAGTACGGCGTATTGGGCGGAGGCGCGGGGGAATCCTTTGCTGGCAGCAGCGGCGCAGCATAGCTCGCATCCGGCTTCTGCCCCACAAGCTGTCGGCAATCTCGAAGGGAAAGAGGTGCGGTTCGGTGTGGCGAACTCGGCTCTGTTCGCTACGGTGACTACCGACACCAGTTGCGGCGCGGTGAACTCCATGCACGACTCGTTCACGCCGCTGGGTGGAATGGTTCCGATGATCAACCTGATGCTCAGCGAAGTGATCTTCGGGGGCGTGGGGGCGGGGATGTATGGAATGCTGGTGTTCGTCATTCTTTCCGTTTTTATTGCGGGATTGATGGTGGGGCGGACGCCGGAGTATCTGGGGAAGAAGATTGAAGCTTACGACGTGAAGATGGCCATGCTGGTGGTGCTGATCTTTCCGCTGGTGATTCTGGTGTTTACGGCGATTTCGGTGTTGTACAGCTTTGGCACTTCTGCCATGTCGAATGCGGGGCCGCACGGATTCAGCCAGGTGCTTTATGCGTTCACCTCCTCTGTAGCCAACAACGGCTCGGCCTTCAACGGACTGAGTGGAAATACGCTTTGGTACAACACGTCGCTGGGAATGGCGATGCTGCTGGGGCGGTTCATGATGATTCTGCCTATGCTGGCGATTGCTGGGAATCTTGCGGGAAAGAAACAGACTCCGGCGACGCTGGGCACTTTTCCGGTGACGGGACCGTTGTTTACCGTTCTGCTGATCGGCGTGGTGGTGATTGTGGGAGCGCTGACATTTTTTCCGGCGCTCAGTCTGGGGCCAATTCTGGAACACCTGCTGATGCAGGCGGGAAAAACGTTTTAGATAGATATGGCGAGCAAGAAATCAAAACGCAGCTTGTGGGACATGAAGATTGTGCGCCGCGCGGCGTGGGATTCGGTGGTCAAGCTGCATCCCGTGACCATGATGCGCAATCCGGTGATGTTCGTGGTGGAGGTGGGCAGCGTGGTGACCTCAGTGCTGCTTATTCTGGAGCGAATGCACGGGCAACCCGGTTTCGGATTCAATCTGCAGATCACGCTGTGGCTGTGGTTTACGGTGTTGTTTGCGAACTTTGCAGAGGCGATGGCGGAGGGTCGCGGCAAGGCACAGGCGGACGCGCTACGCCGGGCGAAAGCGGAGACGATGGCGAACCGCCTGCTTTGCGACGGGAAAACCGAGACCGTGCCGGGCTCGAAATTGCGCTCGGGAGACATGGTGCTGGTGGAGGCGGGCGAGTTTGTTCCCGGAGATGGCGAGATCGTGGAAGGAGTGGCGTCGGTGGACGAGTCGGCGATTACGGGTGAGTCTGCGCCCGTGATTCGCGAGGCTGGCGGCGACCGCTCAGCGGTGACCGGCGGGACGCGCGTACTTTCAGACTGGGTGAAGGTGAAGATCACGTCGAATCCCGGCGAGACGTTTCTGGATCGCATGATCGCGCTGGTGGAAGGCGCGGAGCGGCAGAAGACTCCGAACGAGATTGCGCTGAACATCCTGCTGGCGGGGCTGACGATTGTGTTTCTGCTGGCTGTAGTCACGCTGCAGCCTTTTGCAATCTATGCGGGGGCGCCGCAGACGGTGTTCGTGCTGGTGTCTTTATTGGTGTGCCTGATTCCAACGACGATTGGCGGATTGCTTTCGGCGATTGGGATTGCGGGCATGGACCGGCTGGTGCAGCACAATGTGCTGGCGATGTCAGGACGCGCGGTGGAAGCGGCGGGGGATGTGAATACTCTGCTGCTTGACAAGACGGGAACGATCACGCTGGGGAACCGGCAGGCCACGGAGTTCGTGACAGCGCCGGGGGTGAGCGAGGCGATGCTGGCGGATTCGGCGCAGCTTTCGTCACTCGCGGATGAGACTCCCGAGGGCCGCTCGATTGTTGTTCTGGCGAAAGAAAAGTATGGATTGCGTGGACGCGAGATGAGTTCGCATGATGCCGAGTTCATTCCGTTCAGCGCGATGACCCGCATGTCCGGCGTGAATCTGGATGGGCGCGCGATCCGCAAAGGCGCCACGGATGCGATTGCCAAGTATCTGGAGGAGCAGGGCAGCGCGATGCCGGCGGAGGTGCGCGCGGCCGTGGAGGCGATTTCGCGGTCCGGCGGGACACCGCTGGTAGTGGCCGAAAACGGCCATGCTTTTGGAGTGATTCACCTGAAGGACATTGTGAAGGGTGGCATGCGGCAGCGCTTTGATCAGTTGCGGGCGATGGGAATCAAGACGGTAATGATCACTGGGGATAATCCATTGACGGCGGCGGCGATTGCGAGCGAGGCCGGAGTGGATGACTTTCTGGCGCAGGCTACGCCGAAGGACAAGCTGGATTTGATCCGGCGCGAACAAGGGCAGGGAAAACTGGTTGCCATGACAGGGGACGGGACGAATGATGCGCCGGCGCTGGCGCAGGCGGATGTAGGCGTCGCGATGAACACGGGCACGCAGGCGGCGAAGGAAGCCGGCAACATGGTGGACCTGGATTCGAATCCGACGAAGCTGATTGAGATCGTGGAAATCGGCAAGCAGTTGCTGATGACGCGGGGAGCGCTGACAACGTTTTCGATCGCAAATGATGTGGCCAAGTATTTCGCCATCATCCCGGCGATGTTTGCCGGGACATTTCCGGTGCTGCAGGCGCTTAACGTGATGCGGCTGGCTACGCCGCAATCGGCGATACTGTCGGCGGTCATCTTTAATGCGCTCATTATTGTGGCTCTGATTCCACTGGCGCTGCGCGGAGTGAAATATGTTCCGCAGGGAGCGGCGGTGCTGTTGCGGCGAAATCTTCTCGTGTACGGCCTGGGTGGAGTGGTCGTGCCATTTATCGGGATCAAGCTGATCGACCTGATCATTGTGCGAGCAGGGCTGGCGTAGAGGCGACTATGAGGAAGAATCTGATCACTTCTGTGCTCATGACGCTGGTGACGACCTTGCTGTTTGGCTTGCTATTTCCGCTGTTGATTACGGGACTGGCGCAGGTGTTGTTTCCGAATAAGGCCAACGGACAGCTGGTGACGCGGAATGGCGCCGTCGTGGGATCGCGGTTGATCGGGCAGTCCTTTTCTTCGCCGGGCTATTTCCACTCGCGGCCATCGAGCGCCGGCACCGGGTACGATGCGAGCAGTTCCGGGGGATCGAATCTTGGACCTACGAATCAATCGCTGATGGCGCGGGTGCAGGGAGATGCCGATCGATTGCAGGCGGAGAATCCCGGAACCGCAATTCCGATGGATCTGCTGACTACGTCGGGTTCGGGGCTTGATCCGCATATCTCGCCCGAGGCAGCGGAGTTTCAGGTGCCGCGCATCGCGAAGGAACGCGGGTTGAGCGAGGATCGAGTTCGCGAAGCAGTTCGTCAGCATACAGAGCCGCGGCAGTTCGGCTTTCTGGGCGAGGCGCGGGTGAACGTTCTGGAATTGAATCTAACACTGGATGAAATCGCGCCGAAGCCAGTAACCCACTGAAGTAACTTACCGAACAAGTCTGTTGAACTGCCTGGTACGGGCCATCCCTGGCCGAAAAGCACCACCCTGCCCCAGGAAACTAAAGAGTCTCTACAGTGTTTATGCGGGTATGGATAAGATTGGAGCAACGACGCCTTCTGTATCCATGAGGAGACTATGAAGACACATAAGCAGTGGTGGAGCTGGGCAGTGATGGTGGCGGCCTTGGCGTTCATGCTGCAATCGCCGCTTGCAATGAGAGCGCAGGACGCGCAGGTGATGCCGGATGCGCAAGGTCCACAAGATGGGCCAGCGGCGGAAGATCAGGATCCTCCGAGCCGTGTCGCGCGGCTGAATTACATGGAGGGATCAGTTTCGTTCCAGCCCGGCGGGGAGAATGACTGGGTGGATGCTGTGCTCAACCGTCCGCTGGTGACGGGCGACAATCTTTGGGCGGATGACGACTCGCGGGCCGAAGTGCACATTGGATCGACTGCGCTCCGCCTGGGCGCCAAGACTGGGATTACATTGCTCGAGGTGGGTGACCGGGCAGCTCAGATTCGCCTGGCGCAGGGGTCGTTGATTGTCAATGTGCGTCATGTGGACGACGAAGATTCGTACGAGATCGACACGCCGAACGTGGCGTTTGTTGTGATGCAGCCGGGAGACTACCGCATCGACGTGGATGCGGACGGCAATCGAACGGAAGTGACGGTGTGGCGCGGGCGGGGCGAGGTTACCGGCGGTGGCAATTCTTATACGGTTGTGGCGAATCAGTTCGCCACATTCACGGGGACTGATCATCTGGACTACGAACTCGCGCAGATTCCCGCTCAGGACGGATTCGACAGCTGGGCGCTGGATCGTGACCAGACTGAAGATGGATCTGACTCCGCGAATTACGTTTCGCGCGAGATGACTGGATACGAAGATCTCGACGAGTACGGCAGCTGGAGTTACGTGGCGGGCTACGGCACGTGCTGGCGGCCGACGGGGATCGCCGTGGGATGGGCGCCGTATCGTTTCGGACATTGGATTTGGGTGGGGCCGTGGGGCTGGACCTGGGTGGAAGATGAGCCGTGGGGATTTGCTCCCTTCCACTATGGACGTTGGGCATACGCCGGGACTGGGTGGGTGTGGGTTCCAGGGCCGGCCGTGGTGCGGCCGGTTTACGCGCCGGCGCTAGTGGCCTGGGTGGGCGGCGGTCCGGGCTTCCGCTTTTCTGTCGGGTTGGGTGTGGGATGGTTCCCGCTGGCTCCCGGGGAAGTGTTTATTCCGGGATATCGCGTAAGCCGGGTGTACGTGAACCGGGTGAATATCACCAACACGGCGGTGAATATCACGAGAGTCACCAATGTCTACAACAACGTTGTCATCAACCGGAACGTGAACAACATCACGTATGCGAACCGGAATGTGAATGGGGGCGTGACCGTGGTTTCGCATGACACGTTTGTGAATGCGCGGCCGGTGGCACGGAATGTGGTATCGGTTCCGGCGAAAGAACTGGAAGGCGCTCCGGTGACGCGCACGGCGTCAATTGAGCCGGTCCGGGCCAGTGTGTTGGGTACGGGCAGGCCGGTGGCGAAGAGGCCTCCGGCGGCGGTGACGAGCCGTCCGGTGGTAGCGCTGAGGACGCCGGCTGCCATGCCGGGATCATTCGATCAGAGGCAGGCGCAGGCGGGCGGACACTTGAACCAGCAATCGTCGATCGGACAGTCATTGGTGCGGCAGGAGGCGCCAGGGCGGCCTGTGCCGGTGACGCGGCAGCCGCAGTCGCAGGATGGGTTCCGTTCGTTCGGACAGACCGACGGAGGAAGCAACCAGGCGAAGCCGCAGCCGCGAGTGTGGGAAGCGCAAGGGACTCCGGAGCCGGAGAAGAGTGCGCAGCCCGGGACCCGGAACACGCAGCCGAGCGGGGGTTCCATTGCGCAGCAAGGGGGGCAGCAGTGGTCGCATCCGCTGGCCAAGCCGGTAGCTCCGGTGCAAGAAAGAAACGCACAGCAGCAAAAGGACCAAGAGCAGAAGTTCAGCACCTGGCAGCAGCAGAAGCCGGCGTCTCCGCCGCCGCAACGGCAACAGAGCACGCCCGCGCCGCGGCAGGAGAGCGGGCCGCCCAAGAAAGGACATTGACGCGAACCAGTTGCCTGCGGTTTGATAGGGATCGCATGCGATGCGATTTCCGAGCGGGCCGAAGTAGGAATCGAGAGATGATTGTCGCGCCGGGAAACTGGGGAACCCTCCCCTTCCCGGCGCATTTATTTTTCGCGGTTGTGCCATCAACGAACAGGCCATGAGCGATCAGGTCATGAGCGAACAGAAGCGTCCTGCAATTCACTGGATGGATGTTCTCTGGCTGATGTTTCTGGCCGCGCTGGCCGCTCTGCCGCCGGTGGCGGAGATTCATAAGCAGCTCACTTTGCTGGCGATTGGAGTAGTGCAGTTCGGCGAGGGCTGGCTGCTGGCGCGGGCTCCGCGACGGGGCGCAGCCTATGTTGTCCTGCTCAAGATTGCGTTGGCGACGTTGCTCATCGATCACACGGGCGAAGTCGGAATCAACAGCGAATATTATCCGATTTTCTACCTGCCGGTGGTGACAGCGGCAGAGTATTTCAGCGCTGGGGGAACGTTGCTGTGGACCGGGCTGGCCTCGGCTGCTTATTGTTCGTATCTTTTCGATCCTGCGCTGCGGGATTTCGAGGTGACGGCAGAGAGCTACGGTTTGCTGGCCATGCGCATTGTTTTCTTCTTTCTTGCGGCCATGGTAGTGAACCGGGTCGTCGTGGAGAACCGGCGGCAGATCAAACGCTACCAGGAACTGGCCGAGACGCTGGCCGAAACCAATCGTAAGTTGGAGCAAGCGCAGGAGGAGGCGCGTCGTTCTGAGCGGCTGGCTGCGCTGGGACAGATGTCCGCTGGGCTGGCGCATGAGATCCGCAATCCGCTGGGGGTGATTAAGGGATCGGCGGAAATGCTGCACCAGAAACTGGGGGAGTCGAATCCGCTGGCGAGCGAACTGGCGGGCTACATTTCGAGTGAGACCAACCGATTGAGCGCTCTGGTGACGCGGTTTTTGGATTTCGCACGCCCTCTGCACGCGGATTTGGCTCCGCAGGAAATCACGGCGGTGCTGGATCGCGCACTTCACGACGTATCGTTATCTTTAACGCGAAAAGACGAAGACAGAGCAGTGACCGTGGAACGGGAGTACGAGACGAACCTGCCGCTGGTTCCGCTGGACGAGAGTCTTTGCGAGCAGGCATTCGTGAATTTGATTCAGAATGCTTATGATGCCATGGGCAGTGGCGGCGGAATCTTGCGGGTGACGGCAAGAAGTAAACCCAGCGCGAAACCGGAGGGCGTGGAGGTGCGGATCGAAGACACGGGCCCGGGAATTCCGGCTGAGCTGCGGGAGCAGATCTTCAATCCGTTTGTGACTACCAAGAAAACAGGTGTGGGGCTGGGGTTATCGATTGTTTCGAGAATTATTGATGGACATCATGGGACGATTCGGGTCGAGAGTGGCGGCGAGGTGAGTGATCGGCCAGGGGCATGCTTCGTGGTCTTTTTCCCCGCGAGCGATGAGGCTGCTACCGCGCAGGCGTCTTAGAGATGTGAAGTCGAGGAAGTAGCGGGTAAGAACCAAGCTATGCCAACAATTTTGATTGTCGAGGACGAGGCGAAGATGCGGCGCCTGCTCGAGTTGAACCTTGGGGAGGACGGCTTCACGACGCTTTCCGCCGGAGATGCCGAGAGCGGGCTGAAGCTGCTGCGTGAGAATCCGGTTGATCTGGTGGTGACGGACCTGAAGCTGCCGGGGATGAACGGACTGGAGTTCCTGCAAGCGATCAAGCGGCAGAATGCGGCGCTGCCGGTGGTGGTGATGACGGCTTTCGGGACCGTGGAGACGGCGGTGGAAGCCATGAAGGCCGGGGCCAGCGACTATGTGCTGAAGCCATTTTCGCTGAGCGAGATGCGGATGGTGATTCGCAAAGAACTGGACGTCCGCGATTTGCGGGAAGAGAACCGGTCGCTGCGCGAGGCGCTGGGCAAGCGCTATGCGCATCCCAATGTGGTGGCGCGCAGCGTGAAGATGCAGGAGGTGCTGGCCACAGTGGATCGCGTGGCGCCCACGAATTCGACGGTGCTGCTCGGCGGGGAGAGTGGCGTGGGCAAGGATTTGATTGCACGCGCGATTCATGAGAAGTCTCGGCGGGCTTCGGGGCCTTTCATCAAGATCAATAGCACAGCGATTCCGGAGAACCTGTTGGAGAGCGAACTGTTTGGCTATGAAAAGGGTGCGTTCACCGGCGCAACTGCGAGCAAGCCGGGCAAGTTCGAGTTGGCGGACAAGGGAACGCTGTTTCTGGATGAGATCGGCGATGTACCGCCGGCAATCCAGGTAAAGCTGTTGCGCGTGCTGCAGGAGCGCGAGTTTGAGCGGCTGGGCGGGACGCGAACCATAAGAGTGGATGTGCGGTTGATCGCGGCTACGAATCGCGATCTGCGCGAGGCGCTGGAGCAGGGAACGTTTCGCGAGGATCTTTACTACCGGTTGAACGTTGTGCCCATTGATATTGCGCCGCTTCGACAGCGCAAGGAAGACATCCCGGATCTGGTGAATCTTTTTATTTCGCGCTTTGCCGGCGATTCAGGCAAGGCGCTGAAGAGCATTACCCCGGAAGCGATGCAGATTCTGGTGAACTATCACTGGCCGGGGAATGTGCGGGAGCTGCAGAACATTATCGAGCGGGCGTGCGCGCTGGCGAAGGGCACGGTGCTGGAGGCGGCGGACATTCATCTGGACGTGCGTCCGGCCAAGGCTGGTAACGATGCGAGCGGATTTCTTCCCGAGGGCATGACGCTGGAGCACTGGGAGGATGAAATGATTAAAGAGGCGCTGCGGCGGGCGAATGGGAATAAGAGCCAGGCGGCAAGGTTGCTGGGTCTGTCGCGGAACGCGCTGAGGTATCGGCTGTCGAAGATTGGGATCGCGGATGAGGGGGAGAAAGAAGCGTAGGTCGAAGGGAGTGATTGGCTGAAAACCACCACGTTGGCTGAAGAGGGCCACCGGTGCTAGATTCAGGCCGGGAGTTCGGTTGAAGACTGGCGCCTTCCTCTCTGAAAACAAACGAGTTAGCAGACTTCCTGCCGCTCTGCTTTTGGCATGGCAGTTGCTTCTTACATCAAGGACAGGTGTTCGCGCATCAATCTTTCAGGTTTCGGGTTTGAGTAGAGTTGGACGGCTTCGGCACGAGGTGGGCTTATGAAAAACAGATTCATGGCGAGTTTCTCAATCTTAACCCTGGCGCTGGCTGGTGCGCTCTCGATTAGCATGCAGGCGCAAACTACCGAGGAAGGTTCCGGTCCTTCGGAGCAGCCCAGTGCGCCGATGGAAATGGGACAGGGGCAGCCTGCCCACCCGCCTCAACCCGGACAGCCGCCGCAGGGACAACCGCAAGCCGGCCAACCGCCGCAACTTGGGGAGGAAGCGCAGCCGGGTGGACCGTCAGGCGAGGGCCCGGCAAAGGTGGATCAAGGTGTGGGCCGCATCAGCATGATTCATGGCGACGTGTCGACGCAGCGCGGGGATTCGGGTACTTGGTCCGCTGCGATCTTGAATCAGCCGGTCGTGAACGGCGACAAAGTTTCGACTGGAGCGGGTGGACGGGCCGAGGTGCAACTGGACTTCGCCAATATTCTTCGTTTGGGAGCGAACGCGCAAGCCACTATCGCGAACTTTACGCAAAAGTACATCCAGATTCAGCTTGGGCAGGGGCTGGCCAATTACAGCGTGTTCAATGAGAGTGAAGCTGAACCGGAGATCGATACGCCCAACGTCGCGGTGCATCCCGCGCACAGGGATGTGGTTCTCCGCATGGAAGTGCGGCCCGATGGTGATTCGATCGTGATCGTGCGCAGGGGTGAGGCACAGATCTCCACGCCACAGGGTATTGCCGAGATTAAAGAGGGTGAGATGGCGACGGTGCGCGGCGCCGGCGCCGATGCTAAGTACAAGATCAGCGCAGCTCCCGAACGGGATGACTGGGATCGCTGGAATAGTGACCGCGACCGCATGATTCACGAAGCGGCTGCGTGGCATCACACAAATAAGTATTACGTTGGGTCGGAAGACCTGGACGCGAACGGGCAGTGGGAGAATGCTCCGGACTACGGGCAGGTGTGGGTGCCGAATGAGCCGGATGGCTGGGCTCCGTATCGCGATGGCAACTGGACGTATGAGCCTTACTACGGTTGGACGTGGGTTGGCTATGAGCCGTGGGGTTGGGCGCCTTATCACTACGGGCGCTGGATGTGGTACGGCAACTCGTGGGCGTGGTGGCCGGGACCGGTGTGGGGCGGAGGATTCTATCGTCCGTTCTGGGCGCCGGCGTATGTTTCGTTCTTCGGCTTTGGGGGTGGTTGGGGATTCGGTTTCGGCTTTGGATGGGGCGGATGGGGCGGATTTGGCTGGTTGCCGATCGGACCTTGTGACCGCTTCTTCCCGTGGTGGGGCGGATATGGCGGACGGTTCGGTGTGGTGGGCTTCAACCGATTTGGCGCTCTCGGCCGCTTTGGCGGGATCGCGCCGCTGCATGCGGGGACACAGTTCTCGAATCTGGCGCACATCAACAATGCGCACATTGGCGGTGCGGTTTCAACCGTGGGTGCAGGCAAGTTCGGAGCAGGTCGAACGACGGCGGTGGCTGCTACTCACGCGCAGTTGAGTGGGGCCCACATGATGACCGGCAACATGCCCGTCGTGCCCACGCGGGCTAGTTTATCGGCGAGTGGGCGGGCTGCGGCTCCTTCGACGATTCACAATGGCGGATCGCAGCATTTCTACGGCACGCAGAGCACGGCCCGTCCGGAGAGTTTCCAGCAGCAGACGGCGCACCTGCAGCAGTCGATGCAGCAGAGCCACTTCTCGCCGGTGGCGGCGGGGGCGCGTGCGACGGGTCCGGGCGCAAGTGAATCTCGGGGCACGTCGGCCGCAACAGGGAGACCGAGTGCCGGCACACCTGCGTCGGGCAGGGAAATGAATAGTGGCGCGACGAGGAGTGCAGGGAATCAGGCCACTGCGAATGAGAATGGAAATCGGGGCAGCGCGACGCGTCCGGAGTCGTCTGTGAACCGTGCAGAGTCAGCGTCATCTCCGCGCGGTGAACCGGATCGCAGCGAGTGGAAGACGTTTACGCCGCCGTCGCACAGCGGCGAGTCCGCGGGTCACAGTGCGGGGGGCTCGGAATCGAATAGCGGCGGGAGCTATTGGAATCGGACAGCCCCGGGTTCCAGCTACTCGCGCGGATCTGGTTCGAGCAACTATGGGCGCAGCGGTTATTCGCGTCCGCAGTTGAATATGAGGCAGCCCATCGTTCAGCCGCGGTCTTCCGGAAGCTACGGTGGCAGCCACAGTGGTTACAGCGGCAGTCATTCCTCCGGGGGTGGCAGCCATTCCAGTAGCGGCGGGCATTCCAGCGGAGGCCACCACTAGATAGGTTGACGTTGCCTGCAACGTTACAGTGAAGTGAAGGTCAGAGGCTAGAAGGGCGTGCCACGAGGCACGCCCTTTTTAATTTCTGTGGCGAGATGGCGGGGAACCGGGCAGGGCAACCTCGCGGTGTTCGGGACCGGACACAAGACTGCGCTTTCGGACAGAATGCTTGGAGGCGTGAACGGAAGACGATGTCCTAACCCCATTCTTTTCAACGTATGTTCCGCACGTTCCATTGGCAGCGAGAGTGTATGTACGGAGCGGGGACAGGTATGGCATACCGAGGTGAAAGGTGCGAACTCTGATCAGGAATCTTCGTTACGGCCTGCGCGGATTGCGCAAGAGTCCGGGTCTGACGGCGGCCGTTGTTGCCACGCTCATGCTTGGCGTTGGCGCCACCACAGCCATTTACACGGTGGTCTACGCCGTATTGCTCGCGCCGCTGCCCTACCCTGAACCGGATCAGTTGGTGATGCTTTGGTCGAGGATCAACGGGCAGGACAACGTAATGTCGGCTGGCGACTTTCTCGATTGGAAGCAGCAGAGTAAGTCTTTTCAGCAACTCGCAGCCTGGACCGGGGGCAGCTTTAATCTGTCCACGCAGGATCAGCCCGAGCAGCTCGATGGCATGCGCTCCACGCCCGGTTGGTTCAGTATGCAGGGAATCCCGTTCCTGACGGGGCGCGACCTCCTTCCCGAGGAGGGAACACCCGGCAGAGACCATGTTGTCGTGTTGACTTACAGATTGTGGAACCGGCTGGGCGCGAATCGCGGCATCGTAGGCCAGCCGATGCGGATCGATGGCGAACCCTATACCGTGGTGGGAGTGTTGTCGCCGGGTGTGGGGGACCGTTTCGATTTTGAGTTGGCGGTTCCGCTGGCGTTTCGGCCGGAACAGATCAACCACGACTACCATTGGTTGCTGACGATGGGCCGTCTGAAGCCCGGTATCACGCTGCAACAGGCGCAAGCTGATATGGATGCGGTTACGAGTCACATTGCTGCGGCCTATCCCAGTTCCAATAAAGGTTGGGGCGCTTCGGTCGAACCTCTTAAGAATGACTTTCTTCCTCGCGAGCGCATTCGCAACCTGTGGCTTCTTCTGGGCGCGGTAGGCTTTGTGCTGCTCATCGCCTGCGTCAACATTGCGAATCTGTTGCTGGCCAAGGGCGCGGTGCGGCAAAGAGAAATTGCGGTTCGCAGCTCGGTGGGAGCAAATCGCAGACAAATTTTCACTCAGTTTCTTACCGAAAGCCTGATTCTTGCCCTTCTCGGCGGTGGACTCGGCATTGCACTCGGCGTGGGACTGCTGCGCGCAATTCTCAGCATTCTGCCCCAAGGCATCCTACCCTCGGAGGCGAATTTTCATCTGGATCTTCACATCCTGGCGGCAGCACTGGCCGCAACCACCCTCGCCGGTCTGCTGTTTGGCTGCGCTCCCGCCTGGTACGCGTCGCGGGTTGATCCTGGAGAATCGCTGAAGGATGGCGGACGCTCAGGTACCAGCACCGGCAGCCACAAACTGCGGCGAGGTCTCATCATGGGCGAGTTCGCGCTGGCTTTGTCGCTGCTGGCTGGCGCGGGCCTTGCGATTCACAGCTTTTGGAATCTCACACGCATCGATTTGGGTGTCCGCACCGATCATGTGCTGACCTTCGGGATGGACCAACCGCGTGGGCGATTTGAAAACCCGGACCAGATGAATACCTACAACCAACAGATGTTAAGTGCCCTTCGTTCCGCCCCTGGAGTGTCCGACGCCGCTGCCGTGACTGGCATGCCACTGCGCTATCACAGCGATGGCATGGGTTTCACGCTGGTTGGCGGACCGACGTATGCGGATCCCTCGCAGCGGCCAAATACTGGCTTCCAATCGATCTCGCCCGACTATTTCAAGACCTTCGGCATACAGATGCTGAAGGGGCGTTCCTTTACCGAGCAGGACACTGCCACGAGCGTGCGAGTCGCGATCGTGAACGAGGAATTTGCTGATCGTTACCTGAAAGGAATGGATCCCCTACAGCAGCGTGTGTCCATCGAACAGATAATTCCGGGACTGGAGAAGCTTGGGCCCGCGGTCGATTGGCAGATTGTCGGCATCTGCCACACTGTCATGTACGGAGATTTCCGCGATGCTGGTCCGGAGGTGGACGTTCCCTTCGCGCAGTCGCTGGCGCCGAGCGTCACCATTGGCGTTCGTACGGCCGAAGACCCGGCCGCCATGACCAAGACCATTGCTGCGGCTGTGCATTCCGTCGACCCGCAGATCGCCTTGGCGCGTATCCGCACCATGGACCAAGTGAAGGATGAATCCCTTGCCGAAGACAGATTTACGATGTTGTTGTTTGCCAGCTTTGCGGTTATTGCTTTACTGCTTGCGGCAGTTGGTATCTACGGGCTGATGGCGTTTGCCGTCTCCCAGCGAACGCAGGAGATCGGTCTACGCCTGGCGCTGGGCTCCGGGAAACATCGTGTGATCTGGCTCATCCTGAAGGAAGCGTCGATCCTGGCCACAGTCGGGCTCGCGATTGGCCTGGCGGGCGCTGTGCTTGTAGGCCGGGCTATGCGTACCACCTTGTACGGCGTGGGCGCAACGGATTTATCCGTCATCGTCTCTGTTGCCGTGATTCTCTTTCTGACTGCCCTGTTTGCTTCGTATCTGCCAGCGCGCCGGGCAGCGTCAATCGAGCCCATGCGGGCGCTCCGAACAGACTAGCCAGCATTTTCATTTTCAGGTGAGGTTCGCATCGAGCAAAACATGACGGCAACCTGCTAGGGCCGCGCATAGGCGGGGCTGTCGGGGTCCGGGCGATCGTAGTCGCGGCCGTACTTGTTCTTGTGAGCGAGTTCGAGATTGGACTCAGCCAGGTTCAAGGTTCCGAGGAAGGTATCGCCGGGAGTCACGGTAATCTCCCGTTCCGCGGCGCGCAGCGCATCCGGCGACACCGAGGGATGGAAAACGTGCATCTGGTATCGGCCTGGGACTACGCCGCTTATGCTGATCTCGCCGCGCCCGTTGGAGATCGCATAGTACGGAGTATTCAACGCGATCACCACGGCGCTCATCTGAGCGTGAATGTTGCAGAAGATGTAAGAAATGCCGGGCTTGTCGAATTTGACGAATTGAGTTGAACCGCTCTCATAGAGTCCGAGATCGAAGCGTTTGCCGTCAAACAGCGAAAAGACATTGTGAAAAAAAGGATCGCGGTTGGGAAACTCGACCTGCCCGCCCGCCGGGATCACCAGCAGGGAAGGGTGAAAGCTCTTGTCCTTCTGCACTAATTGGGGGATTGGAAGCGTCTGCTGCGGGGGCGGAGGCGCGGGGGTCGTTCCAAGAGGAGTGAGCCAGACGACAACCGTCGAAGCGTCACTTACTCGGCGTCCATTTCTTGTGAGCTGCGCTCTCCCTTTGAGTTCCGCATTCTGCGCCGAGGCGAAGGCGCACGAAAGCAACAAGAGGCAACAGAACGTCCGGCAATGATCCAAGCGAAGCATTTTCAGAATAGTATCCCCAGCGCAAGATTGACCTGGTTGGTGATGCTGTCACTGCTATAGACGGGGAAGCTGTGCAAGCGTCTGAATTCGGCGGAAAGCAGCAAGTCCGACCGCGGCCGGTAAACCAGATTGCCGAGCGCGCCACGATTGCGCCCCAGAATCGTGCTGAAGTTGTTGGCGTCAATGGCAAAGCCCCTTACGTCGCTGGCGAACGCGTTGTCTTCGGCGACGACGCCATTCAATTCCAGCTTGGGCGTGAGTTGGAATTTAAGCTGGCTCCATCCCCCGGCGGAGTCGAGGCCCCGAATGCTGGTCGACGAATAGTACGGATCGGCGCCAAACAAAACGGCGCGGCCGATCCCGGCGCCCAGCCCTCCCACACCGCGGCCGCGATAGAATTCGCCGGAAAGAGCCAGACGGCGAACGATCGGAATCTGCCAATCCGTCATACCGGCCCAGGCGTCGACGACGCGACCCCAGGACCAGTCCTGACGGCCGTAGTAGCCCGCCACGGCAAAGCTCAAAGGATGCTCAAACACGGGCCGGGACCACGCAGTGCGGACTGCATAGGCCGGCTGACCGGAACTTTCCCCAGCCTGCGCTGTGCGGAAGAACTGGTTGTAGTTCGGTTCCCAATCCAGGTTGTCCAGCACTCCGCCCTGTAACGTCAATGTCTCCTGGTCAGAGAGATTGAAGCGATGCTCGACCCGAATTTGCGGCGTCCAGCCCCACAGATTCCCCGCATAAGCAAAGGCCGGGGTCGCGAGAGATGCAAAAGACGTAGGAGAAAGGGGCGAGATGAACAGGGAATCCTGCCCGGCAATCAGGGACGTGTGTTGCCAGTCGAGGCGCAGGCTGGCGGTCTGCATGCGCACCAGGCCGAAGTCGACGCCGTTAGGAGTCGAGGGGAAACCTCCGGCAAAATCGAACTGGACGTTGGCTGAGCTTTTCGCACCCGCCAGGGTGGGTCCGAAAATCTCCAGGCCAATCTCGGTTTGCCGCAAAGTGGCTCCAAAACTGGCCGCAGAGGCGCCCGGCGCGATCGGCTCCGCATAGTCGGGGAAGTCCAGGTTGTCGGAAGCCCCAACGTTATGAAAGGCATTCATCAGCACAATTCCGGAGAGCCGGGCGCGATATTTGGCGGCAGTCTCCACCTTGGTCTGGTATTGCTCGTCAATCTTCGAGCCCAGCAACTGAGCGGATTCTTCCAGCTTCTGAACCCGGCTTCCCAAGTCGGCAGCCAAGCCGCCGCCGGGAGTGCTTTGGGACGGAGTTGGATTCCCGCCGTACGGCGTGGATTCTGCTGCAGCGGACGATGGGCTTGCATTCGTCGCGGCCGCGAGCGGGGCCAGCAGCTTGCGAGTGTCTTGCAATTCCTGGCGCAGTTCGCGCATTTCGGAGCGCGATTGCGCATTCTCAGTGCGCATCTGATCGATCACTGCGCGCAATTCCTGCACTTGCGCAGCGAGGTCGCGCAGCGCGGCATCCCCGGGCTGGGATGGGGCCGCGGGTGTGCCTTCCTGCGCCAGGCCACAGGCGCCCAACAGGATAAAAGCGACTGCGGTCATGGCAGTACGAAGCCCAAGGGTTCCAGGGTTGTTCACACATCCTCCTGCGCGACATCGGATCAGGGCGAAATCGAGTAAGGGGAACGGGGACTACGTGTCCGAATGTCGAATTGAGTTTTGGGTCGCTCGATCACTGGTTACGGATAAAAAAGGACGGGCCGCGGGCTCATCGTCGTCGGCATCAGTGCCTTGCGGAGCGCGTCCGGGAAGCGTGATCCGAAAAACCGTTCGAGCGTCCAAGGTGCGTTCCATCAAAACCTGGCCACCGTGATCCTGCACAATCTTCTGCACGACGGTCAGTCCGAGCCCGGTACCATTCTCTTTGCCAAAGCTTACAAAGGGATGAAACAGCTTGTCACGAATCGGTTCCGCGATGCCGGGGCCGTTGTCCGCTACTGCAATCGTGAGCGAGGAACCGGTCCGCTCGACCGTGACCTGAACTCTGCCCTCGCTGCTGGGTGCTGCCTCGCAAGCATTGAGCAGAAGATTGTACAGGGCGCGCTCCAGTTTACGGGGATCGAACCATGCCGAACTCGGGCCGTTGCTGTGGACTTCAATCAGTGTGCCCTGATGTCGCGGGTGCAAACGCACCGCCTGCATGGCTCGCTGCACCGTTTCAACGATGCTGCCGTAGGTTGGGTTCAGGGACTCCCGGGTGCGGGCAAACTCGAGCAGGGAGTCGATGAGGTCGGTCATCTGGTTCACGCCGGTTCGGACTTCCTGATAGAGCTCTTCGCGTTGCGCAGAAGTAAGCCGGCCGTCACAAAGAAACTCAGAATTAGCTACCACGGCGGCCAGTGCGTGCCGAAGGTCATGGGAAATCGAACTCGCCATGCGTCCAATCGTGGCCAATTGCTCAGACTCGAGCAGCGCCTGTTGCGTCTTCAGCAAACTCGCGCGCATGCGGTCGAAGGCTGAGGTGAGTTCCGCGACTTCGTCACTGCCCCGGGGATCAAGGGGATGGTAGAAGTCTCCATGCTCCAAAGCGCGCACGCCTTCCACCAGGCTGGCCAGGGGACGAGTGAAGGTGTAGGAGATCAGGAACACCAGCCCACTGCCTATGAGAACGGCCGTGAGGCCCAGCAGCAGCAGCAGGCGGTTCAGGTTATCGAGGAATTTCGCCGCCTGGTCGTAGGATCCCAGTACGGTCAACCGGAGAGGCGTTTGTTGCTGGCCTGACAGATCGAGCGAAGTAGCCACAAAATTCTCTTTGCCAACTTCGACATCCATTGGTGCGCTCTGCGAGGATCCCGCGGCCAACGCACGCACACCTGGGCTTTGGGCTTGATCGGGGGTCAAGGTTGTGGCCACGATTTCATCGCCGTATGAGAAGGCGACCTGGCTGGCCGAGACTTTGCTCACCTCGCGCGCCAGGCGGTTATCGATTTCATAGCCGATGATCAAAAAGCCAAGTAATTGACCTTCCGTCTTGGAACCGAAGTAAACCGGCTGCACGAAAGTCTGGTAGAGACGGTGATCCCCGAACCACCAGTGACTGAAGTCCTCCTCTTTCAAGGATCGCTCGAAGTACTCCTGCGCCGCCTCGCGGGTGAAGCCTGGTGATTTTGTATGCAGAGCTACAACCTTGCCGTTGCGGTTGGCCAGTACCAGAAGATCGCTGCCGGTTAATGGCCACACGTCCTTAGAAGCGTCCTGGATCGTAGCCGGATCGTGAGCGGTCAGAATGGCTCGCGTGATGGGCAGGTAGGCCACCAATTCCGCGGAGTGGGTCAACATGACTTCGCGATCATGCTGAAAATTCTGGAATGTGGTGACGGAATTCCGCAGATCCTGCGCGATTCCTTCCCGAACATGGCTGCGCACGCTGTGCCGTACTACCAGAAGGCTCAACGCCGTGAGGCCCGCGGTGATCAGCACCATCGAGAGCAGAAAGCGGGTGCGCAGACGTGTCCGTGGCACCAGTGCGCTCCCGGTCTGTACTGGAAAGGTTTGCGAGACGGGTTCTGATGAAGGAGCCAAGGGATTTCAGCGAACGAACTTGTAACCCATTCCGTGCACGGTGCGGAAGTGTACCGGACTGGCCGGGTCGCGTTCCAATTTTTGGCGAAGCTTCAGGATATGGTTGTCTACGGTGCGAGTCGAAGGATAATTCTGGTATCCCCAAACTTCGTTCAGCAATTCGTCCCGGCCGATCACCCGGTCGGCATTCTGCACCAGAAACTGCAGGGTCTTGAATTCTTGCGCGGTTAGCACCACAACTTTGTTGTCACGCTGAACTTCCATTTTCTTGAAGTCGATCGAGATGCCGTCGAAACTCACCAGATTGACCAGTGCCGTTCTCGAGGTGTGCCGCAAGGCCGCGCGCACGCGCGCCAGCAACTCCCTGGGGCTGAAGGGCTTGGTTACGTAATCGTCCGCGCCCAACTCAAGCAGCAGAACCTTGTCGGATACGTCGCTGGTTGCACTGAGCACCACGATCGGCAAAGCAGGCGCCTGGGCCTTCACTTCCTTGCAGAGATCGCTGCCGGAAAGTTTGGGCAAGCGAAGATCGAGAATGATCACCGCCGGCGGGGCTGCCTGAAAGCTCTCCAGCGCGGACTTCCCGTTGGCTTGGACCTCAACCGCGTAACCCTCGGACTCGAATAAGCGCTTCAAGGCTTTCTGGACGGCAGGATCGTCCTCGACTACGAGAATTCTTCCCATCGGGCGCGTGGCGTTCATCGGATCTGCCATTCTGGCCGCGTTCATTGGTATTGCAGTTTGACCCATAAAGCCATCCTCACTGGATTCGGGCCCGTCTTCCCAAGGTTTGGGCAGAGCTTGCGGGATTGCCCAATGTGGCCCACAACCACTGAAGCTTACAACGTTTCTGCTCCATTTTCGGCGTACTAGCGGAGGTTTGACAAATTTTTTACATTTGCATCCCCTGGGAAACCGGCGTTCCGGCAAAAGGCTTGCTACGGATTCGAGTCCCGCGCGAGGTCGGATGGCACGCAACCCGATTCCGCTGGGAAACCGGCGTTCCGGCAAAAGGCTTGCTACGGATTCGAGTCCCGCGCGAGGTCGGATGGCACGCAACCCGATTCCGCTGGGGCTGCCGTAGAATTAGAATGCCTTGCCTGCTTCCGCCGAATTCGATCATTTGCGCGTCGTCCTGGTGGAGGCGCGGAATCCTCTCAACATCGGCGCGGCCGCTCGGGCCATGAGCAACTTCGGTTTTCACCATCTGCGGGTGGTGAATCCATACGAGGTCGCATTTCAAGGCGCCCGTTCCGCCGTGGACGCCGCGGCCGTCCTGGCCAGCGCGGTAAAGTACGAAACGGTGGCCGAAGCGGTTGCCGACTGCTCGCTGGTAGTCGGAACCACCGCAGTTGGTCATCGCGATCTGCAGCATTCCCTGCAGCGACTGGAGGCGGGGGCTCCCGCTATTCGCGCGCATCTTGCCTCCGGCTCTTGTGCTCTCCTGTTCGGATCAGAGAAATTCGGCCTCTCCAACAACGACATGAGCCACTGTCACTGGCTGATGCACATACCCATGCGCGAGGAACATGTCTCGATGAACCTGGGACAGGCGGTTGCAGTTTGTTTGTACGAGTTGGTGCGCGATCCCGGAGCAGTGGCGGAGCCAGAGAAGGGAAGTCCAGCCTCCTCAGCCGAGGTGGAAAGAATCAACGAGACATTGCTTGTCGCTTTGCGTGCCGCAGGCTACCCCAAGCTGAACACGTCAGATTCTTTCGAAGGCGCAGTCCGGCGTTTAGTCTATCGGCTCCGTTTGCAAACCGGCGACGCGGAATTCTTTCTGGGCATGCTGCGGCAGATGGTTTGGAGGATGAAGAATAATAATAGAGACAAGGCAGAAACTTGAGCCGTCAAGGTTTTGTCTCCGCGGGAAACACCTGGATCGACGTACGCTTAAACTGAAAACGTAGCATCCACTGACTCGCGGCTGCCTGTCCGTCCACCACAGGCGGACTGAACTTCCAGCTGCGCGCTGCTGCCAGCGCCCGATTCGCAAAATACTTGCTCGGCCCGGGAGATACCAATTTTGCCTCTGACACGTTTCCGGAGGCATCCACAGAAACCTGCACGCTGACTTTCAGTCGACCCTCGATCGTGTTTTGCGCGCTCGGCGAGACATCCGGCAGGACTTGCTGCAACACACTGCCCGGCGCTACGGATTTTTGCGCCGGCTTTCCCTTCCCTGCAAACGGCGCAGGCGATTGCGCCGCCGGAACATCAGCAGGAGGTTGGAGGCTGGCAGAGTGCTCCGCAGCTGGAACCTGCGGCGGATGGGTCAGGAGCCTGGTGCCAATCCAGGCCACGGCGAGGACCGCCGCGACGACCACCGGTACGATGACCCAACGCTTCGGACGATTTGTCTTCAGACTGTCTTTCTTCGGACGCTCCTGCGCTGCACGCGCCTCGACTGCCTTCACTCCTGCGGGAGCCTGGGTCCGGAGAGCCGGAGTTGGAACAGCCCGCGGTTGAAGCCAGTCGAGGATGTCGCCCACCGTCCAGCGCTGCCGCGGATCAACCTGCAAACACCGCCGCGCAATTTCGCGGATGGGTTGCGGAATCGCTTCTGGTACGGCAACCGGCCCCTGATCGCTGTTCTTCGATGCGAACCTCGGTTCGTTCTGCGTGAGGACGGCAACCAGCGCACTGCCGAGCGACCAAATGTCGGCCGCGGGCGAAAGTCCGGCGGTCGCGACCTCAGGTGCGTCGTAGGCGCTGGGCGCGCGCGCGTCAGCGCGCTCCCCGGCCTGTTGAATGCTGTCAGCGGAAATCTTCAACCGGTCGCCGATAGCCATGATGTTCGAGGGCTTGATACCGCCGTGAACAAAACCCGTCCGGTGCAGAAAAGCCAGCGCCTCAGCGGCCGGCCGCAGCATATCAGACGCCTCTTCCGGAGAAAGCGGACGCAGCGGGAGAATCTCCGCCAAATTCTCTTCGGCGTATTCCATGACAACATAGAGAAGCTCCGTGCCGTCGATCTGGCAGCGTCCGCATTCAAACAGACGAATCAGGTGGGGATGGGAGAGTTTCGCGGCACTGGCCCAACCAGAAAGTTGAGCGTCGTCGTTCCGATTTTCCTGGTCAATCTTTTCCGGATGCTGGCTTTGCGCGCGAGTGAGCTTGACGGCAGCTTTCTGCGGTTTTCCGCCGGTCCGCTCCGTGAGAAATACGGCGCTGTGATCCGAGCCTCCCAGCCACTGCCGCAGCGGGATCTTTTCATCTACGACCCGGCCTTCCCACTTTTTCCAGAGTTCCGTTGGAGTGCTCATGGGCCCCGACTTGGCGAAGCGCTATTCTATTCCAGCGGCGGCATTGGCGCTCCAACCGGCCAACAAAATAATTTGCCATCCAGCTCAACGCCTGTCCGCTCCAGAATAATGACCATCCGTCCGGGATGGGAACTGGGCTTCGTAAAGTTATGCAAAGATTGTGCAAATCCTGTTTTCCTGCGCAACTTCCGGCTCATAATTCCATTCATACAGGTAAACAGATCGCTTTGAAAAGGAGATCCCCATGTTCAAGCAGTGCCTGCTCGTTTTTGTCGCGGCCAGCCTCACCTCGATTGCCGCACCTTTCGCGGCGTCCCAGGATAACCCGTCCAGTACGTCCAACGATCAGCCATCCCCTTCGCAGGATAATGGCGGCCACCGCCACGGCCCACCCGATCCCGCCGAGCGCACCCGGGAACTGACGAAACAACTTTACCTCACCTCCGATCAGCAAACCAAAGTGCAAGACATCTTTCAATCCGCACATTCCCAGATGGAGAGCCTGCACCAGGACGCTTCCGTCTCTCATCAGGATCGCCAAGCCAAGATGATGGAGATCCACAAGAGTACCGACGCACAGATTCGCGGGCTGCTCGATACTACCCAGCAGAAGAAGTGGGACGAAATGCAGGCCAAGCGCGAGCAACGGATGCAAGACCGTCGCGGGAGCCCACCCGACGCCGGCCAGCAAGGCCCGCCACCTCAGCAATAGTTCTCTTGCCGATCCGCGCCCTGAACAAGAAGGTGCCGGCCGAGTTCGTAGCTACCCCAGTCATTGTGAATCGAGTAGTGTCTCAGTTTCGCAGATGCTCATGTGGGGACAGCCGCCCTCGGCTGTCCGCTTGAGCGAAGAGCGAAGCTCGACCGCTTCCTTTCATCAAACCCGGCAAACTGAAACACCACCTTGAACCTCACCGAGTTCTTTTTGATGTGTTAAATTGAAACAGCGTGGGCGCGTAGCTCAGTTGGTAGAGCAATGCCCTTTTAAGGCATGGGTCGCAGGTTCGAATCCTGCCGCGCTCACCAGATGTTTCAACGACTTGCAATGAGTGTAATGGCGATGGTTCAACAACGCCCTCCTACGAATCGCTGAAATCAATCATCACCGGCGCTGACCGGAACCAGTTAGTCTTGGAACCCACGTAAATCAGGCCCACGGCGAACCAGACTCCGCCCACAGTCTTGGCCAGGCTGTTCAGGTTCCACCAGATCAGCAAGCAGAACGCGAAGCCGGAGAGCGGCAGGATGGCATCGCGCAGAAGGTGTCGCTCCGCGCCCGACTTCTTCGCGATCACAGAAAATTGCCAGAAGCAGGCGAAGTTTACTCCCATGAAGGCGAGGAAGGCGCCGAAGTTGAGCAATTCGCCGGCGTGCTCGTAGGCGTTGCCGATGTGGTAAAGCAGCACCGCGCCGGCAAAAGCGATTCCTCCAATCAGCATAATGTTGTAAGTCGGAGTGCTGCTGCCTGGTTTCAGGTACCCGAAAAATCTCCGAGGCAGCACGCCGTCGCGTCCCATGCCAAACAGCAAGCGAGCCGCGCCCAGCGTGCCGGTGAGCCCGCTGCCGAATGCGGCCACGATCAGAATCGCGCCCATGGCATTGAACAGAACCACGCCGCCGACCCGGCTGCAGATATCCATGAACGCGGTTTCGAGGTTCGGAAACGTGCGCCAGTCGGGCCAGACGCGCGCTCCCAGGTAAGATTCAAACCCGCTGCATACGCCCGCAAAAATGCAGGTCAGGACCACGGCCAGCAGAACGTTCCGTTTGGGGTTCTCTACGTCTTCGGCCAAAGTGGTCACGCCGTCGAAGCCAATGTACGTAAGCGCGGCGAAAGACGTCGCGGTCAGAATTTTATGAGAATTGAAGGTCTTTGGATTATAGAAAGGCTCCGTCGACAACAGCCCGGCCCATCCTTGTCCGTGGTACAGGTAGCGCACCGCAAGCCAGACAAAGAAGACCACCACCACCGACATGACCGCCAGCAATACCTTGTTGGCGCGCGAGGACGATTTCACTCCAAACAAATTGAGAGCAGTCATGATCCCGGCAATGATTGCGGCCCACACGATGTATGGAATCTGCGGCAAGTAGCGCTCGTGCAGCGCGGTGGAAATCCATACCGTATTGATAAGCGGCTGCAGCAGGTAGTCGAGGATCATCGCCCATCCCGCGAGAAACCCCAGATGCGGGTTCAGTCCGCGGCCAACGTAGGTATAGGCCGAACCCGCAGTCGGATACAGTGCGCCCATGCGTCCATAGCTGACCGCTGTGATCAGCATGGCAAACAGTGCGATCAGAATGATGGTGACGAAGTGACCGTCAGAAAGCTTCTGGGCCACGCCGTAGAGCGGCACGGGGGCGATGGGCTGGATGAGAACAATGCCATAGAAAATGAGATCCCAAAGCGTGAGCGTGCGTCGCAGGCGGGGGACGGAAGAGGAAGCTGCCGAGGTTTCCATGAGTCCGGCTATGTTAGCCTATGCTGCGCCTGAACGAAATGGAACTACCCGAATCATCCACCAGCCCTGAAATCTGCCATCTTCAGAGGCGAGCGGGGTTACTTCTTCGATGTAAATTTAGCTGTAAATTAAGTGCCGACTGAGAGGCTTCTGGCCCGTTTGAGAAGAAGGAGTAGCTGACCGCAAGCGATGGAATCCGCGCGGCAGGACTCCGTAACATTCCTGCCGCGCTCACCAGGTAAGCCTCTGGAATCAGCACTCCCCTTGACAGCATTGGGGGATGCGGCGATTCCGTCAGTCCGCCGCCGATGCTTTTCCTCCGGTTTCATCCCAAATGCGATTGCCACGCGTTTCCTTCAGCAATAGACTGCCCACGACAAACGTCACGCCCGCGACAATCATCGGATAATAGAGACCGGCATAAATATTGCCATGCCAAGCCACGGATGACAGACCGATCAAGGGCAGCAATCCGCCGAACACGCCGTTTCCTATGTGATAGGGCAGGGAAAGCGAGGTGTAGCGAATCTTCGCCGGAAAGGCCTCAATCAGGTAAGCAGCGATTGGGCCGTAAACCAGGCATACGAAGAGCACCTGCACGAACACCAGCAGCACTAACATCGGACGGTTGGGATCAGGAGCTTCCTTGGCCGGCACTAGAGCCCCGGTCGCGTCCGTGGTCATGGCCGTGAGCGCGATCGCGCCCGTCACTTTGTTGCGGGTGGATTTCACCGTGACAACATTGTTCCCGGCGGCGCGTTCCATGGCCTTGTAGATCGGAATATAGAAAAGAACGCCAAGCAAGCAACCCGCCATCATGAGCTTCTTGCGTCCGATGCGGTCGGAAAGTGCGCCCACCACGGTGAAGAACGGCATCCCGCACAGCAAGGCAATCGCGACCACGATGGCAGCGGTCTTCACATTCACCTTCAGCACGGTCTGCATATAGAACAGAGCGTAAAACTGCCCGGTGTACCAGACCACGCCCTGTCCCGCCGTAGCTCCAAAAAGCGAAATCAGTACATTCTTCAGATTCGCCCATTTGGTGAAGGCATCCTTGAGCGGTTGCGTGGAGGTCATGCCCGCACTCTTGAGCTGGGCGTAGATGGGAGACTCCTTCATCCTCAAGCGGATATAGAGTGAGATGAGCACCAGGATAATGGAGACGAGGAAAGGAATGCGCCAGCCGTAAGCCGAGAAGTCTTCTTTCGACATCGCGTTCTGCGTAATCAGAATCACGATGAGCGAGACGAAGAGACCCAGCGTGGCCGTGATCTGGATGAAGCTGGTGTAGAAGCCGCGCTTGTTATCCGGTACATGCTCGCCCACGTAGACCGCGGCGCCGCCGTATTCTCCGCCCAGTGCCAGCCCCTGCAGCACGCGGATTCCCAACAGCACGATCGGCGCGAACCAGCCCGCTGTGGCGAAGGACGGCAACAGGCCGATGGCAAACGTCGAGAAACCCATGATGGAGAGCGTTACCAGAAAAGCGTACTTTCGTCCGACCAGGTCGCCGATACGGCCGAAGAACAGCGCGCCGAACGGCCGCACCAGGAAGCCAACCGCGAAGGTCGCGAGATAAGCGATGTAGGCGAACGTGTCGTTGCCGGGAGGATAAAACTTCGGGCCCAGGATGGCCGCCAGACTGCCGAAAATGTAGAAGTCGTACCACTCGATCATGGTCCCGACCGACGAGGCCATGATCACGCGCCAGATGCTGTACTCCGCAGTACCTGTTCCTACTTGTGCAGCATTCGCCATACCTTCCTCCGTTTACCTGCAGTCTCTTCCCTGGACCGCAATTTGAATCTGCTGCAGTCTCAGGCACTACACGGCATAAGCTAACCGGAGATGCAATCATCACCTGTTTTTACAGGTAACAAATGCATCTCCGGCGTCCCGGCGGCAAGCATTGTAACGCTACCGCAGGCGTTTAGCCCCATTATTTTTAGAAGGTAAAGATCGGCCCGAACTCAGTACGCTGATCCTTCCACTTGGTCGCCGGTTGTCCCGCAATCGAGTATGCGGGGCCAATGTCCGGCAGCAAGGTGGTCTGATACTGCGACTGTTCGAACGCAAATGTCGTCCATGCGTTCAGTTTGTAGTAGATGGTTGCCGCCAGCAGCCTGGATTGCGCAAGTGGGAGCCCGCCATTACAACCGGTGAGTCCGTCCGCGCTGCCGCAACCAATGCCGTTGGCGTGTTGCTGGTCGTGGTGTACGACCTGGTCCTTGCCCGCGTGCAGGTAGAGTTGCCAGCCCGCGTTGCGTCCTTTGGGATCGGCATTAAACCAGCGCGACAGGGGCAGCCCCAGATTGAGGAAGCCGCCGAAGGCGCCGATCGGATGCTCCGGAGCAACCTTCCATGTGCCCCCCGAGGCGGCACAAGTGGGGGCCGTAATGGCGACCGTGCAGCCGACCTGCATTCCCCCAACGGCCTCATCGACCTGGTCCACGGTGTTTTCGCTCAGCACGTTGTACAGCCCCGTAGTATCCGTGAAGAACGTATTCAACTGGCCGGCCAGCATGAAGCGCATGTCGCCGCCGCGATACAGGCTGGCCACGAACGTGACCCAACGCGTTGGCAGTTGCACCGCGAGCTGGTTGCCGAACATGTGGCTGCTGTTGGTAAAGCCAGAGGGAAACTGTGCCAGCAGGTCAGTGGGGCCAGTGAGATCAGCGTTGGTCGTGATGGAAGTGCGCTTGCCCTGGTATCCACTCCAGAACACTTGCGCCGGCGCGACTCCCGGAGCCTTATCGAGCTGGAACTGCAGAGCAACCTTCCCTTCGTACTCGGGACGGCCGGAATCGGCTCCTTCGCGCTCGCCTTCGCCGATCTGGGCTTCAAAACCTCCAACCGGATCGGTAGCCGATAGTTTGTAGATTTCGCCCGAGCTCGGCATCATGATGGCAAACTCAGGAGAGAACTTGACGTTGTGTTCGCTGCTCAACTTCTGCACCCAGCCGAAGCGGAACTGCGGAGAGCGATCGTAGATATCTCCGGAGAAAGCCCCCAGGAACGTGGTTTCGAGAATGTTCGGCAGGGCGTTCGATCCGAAGAGTGTCCAGTCCTGCCCCGCTTCGAAGAAAACGTCGGTGTTCCCGTTGGCCGCGTAGTCCAGCCGGGCATAGGCCAAACGCAGCCGCGGTTGCGGGTTGCGAATGGATGTCACATCGGCGTTATCGACTTCCGTGAAACCGCCCTCGAAGTCTCCTTCCACTTTGCCGGTCACGGTCAGACGCTTGGAAGAATCAGGCCATTCGAAGTTCGCTCCAAAGCGTGAAGAGCGCGCCTTCAGGTGGAATGAGGGGTCCTGTGTAGGACCGGTGCTTAGGACAGAACTCGAATTGAGGAATATTCCCGGGAAAGGGAAATCGTCGCCGTTGGGGTCGCTGGAGTCGTGGATCGCGGTTGCTTTGATGAAGCCGTAGGGAGTGATTTTTACGGCGCCGGCCTTGAAGCTGGGAAGCAGTCCGTCCTTGGCCGGGGGATCGATCGGAAGCACTCGCAGGGGAGCAACCGCTGGTATTACCGCTGGTAGAGGATGCTCGCGCTCTGGCGTCTGCGCATTACTGGGAGTTTGCGGCGCAGACTGGGGAGCTTGTGGCGCTGCCACAGGCGCGGGGGCGGCAGCCTCCGAAGCCGCAGGGGCGGAGGGTTGCGCTGCCGGGTTCGCCGCCGACAAATCCGCAGCATTCAATAAACCCTTGCGACTAAGCGTATCCACCAGAAGCTGAAATTCGGCTTCCGGAGCCGCGTTCCGAATGGTGTTGGCTTCAGCGGGCGCGAGCACTCCCTTCGTCACCAGCACGCCCAGCAATGCCGTAACATTTGCGTTTCCAACCGCGGAGGTTGGGTTCGGAGTGGCGGCGGCCGCAGCCGGTTCGGCGGCGTTCGCCGTAGCGGCGGTCTTGGCAGGGGAGCTATTTTTTGCGTCCGCGGCGTCGTTCGTTCCGGCCAACACAAAGACCGGCGCAACCAACACAGCTGCTAGTAGTGAACTGCTAAGCCATCTCTTCAGGTTCATAAACTCTTCTCGTTCTCCTCAACCGGGAGCCTTTCGTTGAAATGGGCAAGCATGACAATGTGCCCCCGAGGGGGCTTGGGTTACACCATCTCGATCTGTAATCGGGACAGGGCTCTAGTAACTTGGGGTTCAACCTTCCGAAAGCGGATAGATTTGGTCCCAAGGGGTGGAAATATCACAAACGTTGTGGTTCGGGGAGTGGCGGAATAGATTCGCCCATGACCTGTAACTCGCGGTGAGATCACAGGAGGCGTGCGGAAAGTTCGAATCTACCTCAAATTGAGAGGCTGGAGCACAAAAGTAGTTCCCGTAAGTTGCGGCTGTTCCGTGTCACGTTTGAAGTTTGAAATTTGATGTTCGAGAACGAGAAGATGTTCGAGAAGATACTCCGAAGTTTCCTGAACGCAAAGGAAACTGGCGACGCTGGAGGCAGCATCTTCATCTTCGGCGGAAGCTGAAGGCCAGAGCGATTTCAGGCGCCAGCGGAGTGATGATGTTTGCCCGCGCTCGGCCTCGCCGGGCGCGATGCGAGTTCATGGATCGAAGGTACGGATTCCGGAGGAATCAGTTTGCGCCCGGGCGGTTGAGATCCGGTGCGGATCGCTTCCGTAAGCATTTCCAACGCGAGGTCTGTGTTAGGGCGAATATAGATTGTTGCCGCCAGCAAACCGCTGCGCACCCATGACTGGCCCGTTGCCGGCAAGCCGTCGCAGCCGGTGAACGGTATCTTCAGCCAGCGTGCCCGCTCACCCTCCGCGATCTCCGCGAACGCCTTTCTGGCGCCCGCCGCCATACTGTCGTCTTGGGCTCCCACCAGATCAATGAAGGTTTCTTGCGAAGTGCGCAGTCGCAACCACGAACTCACGGTACGGTGGGCGCTCTCCTCGGTCCAATTGGCCCGCATCGTCTTCACCTGAATGTTGCCGGGCTTTGCCAGGTTCATTCCGTTCGTCCGCTCTTGCGCGGCCGAACTATTGGCCGGACCTTCAATGTAGAGGATGGATCCGCCCTGCGGCAGCAGCGCCGCAAACTGCTTTCCCTGAATCTTGCCCACTTCTTCGTGATCGGAGCTGATGGAGAAAACCGGGACGTGGCAGTCGTGCCGGAGTTGCTCCAGATAGTTTGCCTCATGGTTCAGAACGACCCAGCCAATATCCGCGGCGACGGCGGCGCGGGCCACCTGCGGAAACCCGGTTCCGCTCGCCGGCTCGAACACAATGGCATCCGGACGCGAACCGGCCGAACCCTGGATGTGGTGAAGCAACTGCTGGCTCTGTGTGACCGGGTCATTATTGGCATGGACGATCTTTACGTCCACCCCAAGCCGCCGTGCGGCTTTCTCCGCCGCTGCCGCCTGCTCTTGCTGATAATCGTTCTCGTCGTTCGTGAGGGAGACTAGAAAACTAAGTTTCTTCATAACTGGGCCCGGTCTCGATCATAGTCGAACCTCGTGCATTGCCCATGGTAACCAGAGTAACCATGTCACTGAAGGAGAACAATCGCAGGCCATCACTTTTCCGAGTCAGATCTTCCGGAAAGAGGTGTTCCGGAAACAGGTCTTCCGGAAACGGGTGTTCCGGAAAGAGGTCTTCCGGAGAGATGTTCTTTGAAGAATTGCGCGCGGTACGTTGCGTCGCGGAAGGCTTCCGTGCCTCCCGATCGCGTGGTGGAAAAGGCGCCAGCCAGATTGCCCGCGACCAGGCATGTGAGCAAATCAGCGCCCCGCACATACTGATGCAGAAAGCCCGCATCAAAGCTGTCTCCCGCTCCCACCGCATCCACGGCTTCCACTCGGACCGCGGGGCTGACGAACCGTTCAGTTCCGCGCTGCGCCATCGCTCCCTCTCGCCCCAGCTTCACCACGACCAGCGGCACCAGCTTCGCCAGTTTTCTTACTGCGGCTTCAACATCGGTGACCCCCGCCGCCTTCTGCACCTCACGCTCATTGGGCAGGAAGACGTCGACATAACGCAGCGCCTCCTCAAGGCCGCCTGCCCAGCCGTCGTCGGGATCGTCGTTGGTGTCGAGCGATGTGCTGAGTCCGGCCTCCTTCATTTTGCGGAATAGCTCCGGCACTCGCGGCCGCAACGCGCCCTGCAGGTAAAAAGAAGAGACGTGGAAGTGGCGCGAATCGGCGAGGTAGCCCAGGTCGAGATCGTCCCACGTGAGCTCTGCGATGGTTCCCGAATACGTCACCATGTTGCGCCAGGCCGCGCGCTGCAAAATGACGGTCAGCCCGGTCTTGACCGGCCCGGGCACGCGGCGTACTCCCGAAACATCCACACCGCTTTGCTGCAACGGCTGCAAAGCAGCCTCGCCCAGATCGTCGTCGCCGATGCGCGATTGAAATCCCACGCGGCTGCCCAAAGCGGCGAGATTGTGCGCCAGGATCGCCGACGACCCTCCTAGAGTCAGCATCATGCGATCCGCCAGCAGTTCGCGCTCGGGCGGAAGTTCCTCCGGCAGCCCGTAGAGAATCAGGTCGAGATTGAGTTCGCCGGCAATAGTGACATCAAAACGTGGCATCAAGACTCCTGTGAATCATTTTCCGCTTGTCCGAGCGGGTTGTCCGAGCGGGTTGTCCGGGCGGATTGGTCTGAGCGAAGATCGTGCCGGGAGAGTGAGCTGCTACCCGCACCGCAACCCGACTCAAGTAATTCCTGATAATTCTTGCCTCTCCGTGCCTCTGTGCCTCCGTGGTCGATTTTCTCCCGCAGCTTCACACAATCGTGATCTCGGTTCCCGCCTGCTTCAAGGTGCGGAGATCGGACTTGGGAACTCCCCGGTCGGTGATGACTTCCTGCAGCAGCGATGGCGGCGCGATCAGCGACAGACTGCGGCGCCCAAACTTGCTGGAGTCGCATACCACAATCGTGCGCTTCGCCACCTCCACCATCACGCGGTTGACCTTCGCTTCCAGAAGATTCGGAGTCGTCAATCCATAGTGCACGTCGAATCCGTCCACTCCCAGGAACAGAAGATCGGCGCTCAGCCGGCGCAACGTTTCTTCGGCGATGGGTCCAACCAGCGAAAACGAATTCTTGCGTAACGTGCCGCCCGTCAGAATCACTTCCACCGCGGTGCCGGTCAGCTCCGCCGCAATGTTCACTGCATTGGTGACAATGGTGAGGCTCCGAAAATCGCGCAGAGCACGGGCGATAGCGGTGGTCGTGGTGCCCGAGTCCAGGATGACCACCTGGCCTTCCGTCACTTTTCCGGCGGCCGCTTCCGCAATCCGCAGTTTTTCCTGCCGGTGCAGTTTCTCCTTCTCCCGCAGGGTTGGATCTTCCAAAACGCTCTCCCTCGCCGGCAGAGCGCCGCCATGCGTGCGGTGCACCTGGCCGTGAGCGTGCAGAATTTCGAGATCTTTGCGGATCGTGACTTGAGAAGTCTGGAAGTGCCGCGAGAGTTCCGCGACCAGCACGCGGCCCTGCCGGTGCAGGATGTCCAAGATAGCGCGGCGGCGTTCTTCGTTCAGCAATCGAGGTTTCGTTTCCCTGGCAGTTCCGCCGCGCCGGCCATGCCGGCGAAGAGCTTTTGTTTCGTTCTTCTTTTTATAGCGTTTTGTTTCGTTTGTCCACTGGAAGGTTTTGCCGCACGCCCCCACACTCCGACCTTCCCGGCGCGCCCTCTTCGGGCCCCGCCATCCCCGGAAGCAAGCCCCCTAAACCCTGTTTTTGTCACTAGTTGGGAACCAAGCGCGATGATAACCAACCCAATACCCGCCACCGATGAACGATTGTTTAGGGCGGAAGTTCTGCCGTAATCTCAATTTGAACACCAGCGAGGCAGTCTTTCGATGAGTCCCAACACGTCACCAGAACGGAACCACGGAGATTCCGACCCGCTCACCGAGCCAGCAGAGCAGATCTTCGTGCGTTCCCGCAGCGTTGTTTCCCGCGTCGTCGCCGGCGAAACCCTCATCGTCCCGGTGCGCGGCAAGGTCGGCGATCTGGCGTCGATCTACAGCTTCAACGGAACCGGCTCTTTGATTTGGCAGTTGTTGGACTCACCTCGAGGGCTCACAGATTTGATCGACGCGGTGGAACGCGAGTACGACGTTCCGCAAGAGCAGGCGCAGAAAGATGTAACGCAATTTCTAAACGACATGCTCTCGGTCGGCTTGGTCGAGATCTGCCAGGTCGAGATCGACAAAAGCGCTGCCATGCCCGAGATAAGCATGACCGCGACAGAACCGAACCGGCAACAGGTGTTGGAGACGGCAGGCTTGCATTGATATTGGTGGTGACAGCAACCACGGTCCCGCCGTACCCAGCCAGATCAGAGGCAACTGGGTCAGGAGAAGTATGGAACAGTTAAGCTACGGTGCATTCAGCGCGGATCTCCACCAGCGGCAAGCTGGTGAGCGCGTGCCGATGCAGGTTTCCATCGAAGTGACGCGGCGCTGTCCCCTCGAATGCCAGCACTGCTACAACAACCTTCCCATGGGCGACCAGGACGCCCGCACCCGCGAAATGTCCACCGAAGAGCATTTCCACATGCTCGACGAACTCGTCGAGATGGGCTGCTTCTGGCTCCTCTACACCGGAGGAGAAATTTTCGCCCGCAAAGATTTTCTCGAAATCTACACCTACGCCAAGAAGAAGGGTTTCCTCATCACCCTCTTCACCAACGGCACGCTCATCAACGAAAAGATCGCCGACTACCTGGTCGAGTGGCCGCCCTTTGCCATCGAGATCACGCTGTACGGCCGGACCAAAGAGACCTACGAAGAGTTGACCCAGATCCCCGGCTCCTACGAAAGATGCCTGCGCGGCATCAACCTGCTGCGCGAAAGGGGACTGCCGCTCAAGTTAAAGACGGTCGCCACTAGCATCAACAAGCATGAAGTTGTAGCGATGCGGCAATTCGCTGAGGAAGAGTTAGGTGTCGAATTCAAGATGGACGGTCAGATCAATCCCCGCATCGATTGCTCCCAGAGTCCGCTGGCAGTACGGCTTACGCCCGAGGAAGTAGTCGCGCTCGACTTGAATGCTCCGCAAGGAGTCAGTGAATACCTCAGACTGGCGAAGCGCGACTTGGAAAATCCCCCCAACCTTGCGAAAAACGACAGCGTGTATTTCTGTGGCGGAGGGATCAACTCGTTTGCCATTAATGCCTATGGAGAGATGGGTATTTGCGTAATTTCGCAGCAGGAGACCTTCCGCGTTCAAGAGGCTGGGCTAACGCGGGTCTGGGAGGAATCCCTGCTGCAGTTGCGAACCCGCAAACGCACGCGAGTGACGAAGTGTATCCAATGCCGCATTCAGTCGCTCTGCGGGATGTGTCCGGCGAATGGCGAAATGGAAAACGGAGACAAGGAGAGCCCAGTGGCGTTTCTTTGCCATGTGGCGCACCTGCGAGCGGCGGCGATCGGAGTCGAGGTCCCGGCGCACGGCGAATGCGAGTTCTGTGCCGGTGGCACAGAGCACGCTGAAGTTCTGGAGTCGGCGCGACGAATTCGAAATAACGAGATCGATGTGGAGAGCTGGGTAGGTCCGCAACAAATCCTTCCGATTCTGAACAATTCGAGCACGATGGCGGGAGGCTGCGGGAGCTGCGGAAATCATTGAGCGCAAGCAATCGCATCTCCCTGCGGCCGGCGTTTACAAGCTTTAGGCGGGGTGCAAGTGGAGGATGAATGAACGACGAGCTAAATCAAGCCGACAGTAAGAAGTCCTATGAACCGCCGCGACTGACGACGATAAGTCTGCGCCCAGAAGAGGCGGTCCTGGGGGCCTGCAAGACGTTCAACGGAGGGTCGGGGGCCATGGCCACATGCAATGCAATTCCATTCTGCCAGAACTTCGGATCGTAGACGTGCACGACACTATGATCTCGGCGCAGCGCGATGCAGCTTGGCCTGCAGGTACAATCTTGCACACAAGTCAGCTGAGCATCGGCGGGGTGTCGATCAGGACGACAGCGGATCGCATGTTCGGTCTTCCCTTCTCGCTTGAGCCGTTTCGGGCGGATTCCTTCGATACAGGTATCGATTTGCAGGTTGAGTGGCTGTCGCAGTTGGCCCCGAGCAGCGCGTTCCCGCTATTTGACTCCGGCCAGACCTGGAAGCTATATGAGTTCTCCGGTGGCCTTCAATTTGATTTCTACAGCACTCCTCTGGGTGCCGGGCCGTACAAAAGGCTGCTCACCCAAACAGGTTTCCATTCGGCACTGCTCCAGATAAGCGAAGAGTTTGGTGAAAGGTTGGGGTATGCCATCGAACCTCTGGGCTATCCCCTCGATGAACTCCTGATCATCCACCGTCTCACGCATGAAAAAGCGATTGAACTGCACGGCGTTGGCATCGTCGGCCCCGACGGCGCAAGCAATTTGTTCGTCGGTCACTCCGGCGCCGGCAAGAGCACGACGGCACGCCTCTGGACCTCGCTCCACAAGGTCGACATCCTGAGCGACGACCGCATTATTGTTCGCGAGCATCCAGCCGGCGAAGGTGCGACGCAGATCTTTATGTACGGCACTCCCTGGCATGGTGAGGGATGCTTTGCCCTACCGCAGCGCGCCCCGCTGCAACGCATCTTCGTCCTCGAACACGGCCACGGCAACGTGCTGACCCGTCTCACCCGCAGCCAGATGGTCGCCGAACTATTTGCCCGCGCCTTCGTCCCGTTTCACCGTCACGAGTATGTCGACTCCGCATTGAGCTTCCTGGAGCGAGTTGCCGACACCGTCCCCTGCTATCACTACTCTTTCGAGCCCGACCATCGCGCCGTGGAGAGGATCCTCAACTTCCGTGACTGATCGCCCCAACACTGATCGCCTGAGTAAAGGCCGTCCCAGCGCTGATCGTCTGAGCAAGGATCGTCTGAGCACTGATCGTCTGAGCACTGATCGTCTGAGCAAGGATCGTCCTGGTAAAGATCGTCCTGGTAAAGATCGTCCTGGTACTGATCGTCTGAGCCAGGACCGTCCGGAGTCGCAACAATTCGAAGCCTTCAGCCTGGATTGCCTGCAAGCCGGACTCCGCGTCCGCTTCCAGGCACGCGGAGCCAGCATGTCTCCCGCCATTCGCGATGGAGAGATGGTTTACGTGAAACCCGCTTCCGGCGAGCGTTTGCGCCGAGGGGACATTGTTTTAGTGAAGAGCGACTATGGCTTCCGCCTGCACCGCCTGATCCGCGCCGACGCTCGCCGCAATGTATTCCTCACCCGCGGGGATTGCGCCCTGCAAGACGATCCCGCGGTGCAACGCCATCAGATTCTCGGCGTCGCCGTAGCCAAAGACGTGCGCGTCGGAAGCAGAATCGTGCGCGCGAAGTTCCGAGGCATGGCCGGACGCTTGCTCCGAGTCACGGCGCGAGGCCAGTCCGTAGTGACGAAGCTCTCAACCATGGCGGGCTTGCGCCGGCCCCGCTCAACCGCGCCGAGCCCAATAAGCCAAGGCGCGCGAAACATTCTCGGCGTCTTAAGTCTGCTGCTGGCCCTGCTCGCCGCGCCCTGCTTGCACGCGCAAGTGGCCTTCGACTCGACCACCTCAGACTCGGGCCGCCTGACCGGCGCTGGAACGTCAACTCTTACCTTCGCCCACACCACCACGGCCACCGCCAACCGTCTGTTGATCGTCGGCGTCTCCATCGACCTTACCAATAGCACCGCGACGGCCGTAACCGGCGTCACCTACAACGGAACCGCGCTCACACTGCTGGGAGCGCACAACGATGCCGGCACCTCCCGCCGTGTCGAGATGTGGGATCTCCTCGCTCCGGTCAATGGAACTTTCAACGTCATAGTTTCGGTAAACGTTCCAACCGCTGCCACTGTCGGTGTGGTCACCGGCGCCACCACATTTACCGGCGTCGACCAGACCGTGCCCCTCAGTGCCTTTGTATCCGCCGACGGAGCCGCTGCCGGCTGCATCACCAGCGCGAATCCCGCATCGGCCTGCAACTCGCAGCTCGATGTGTCGAGTGTGATCAACGGCATGGTCTTTGACACCATGGCAACGGGAGGCACTCCCACCGTCACTGTCCCCGGCCCACAAGTTTCGCAGTGGAATATCAGCACCGGAGGCAATGCCAATCGCGATGTAACCGGCACCGGCAGCTACCGCAGCGGCGCGCCCAGCGTGCCCATCGCCGAGCTCTTCAATGCCACCTCCAATTGGTCGCAGGGCGCCGTCTCCATCAACCCCTCCGCCGCCGACATCGGAGTCACCACCAGTGTCGGAAGCGCGGTCTTTCTCGGGCAGAGTACTACGTACACCATCAATGTATTCAACAATGGAACGTCCGCGGCCAATACCGTCAAGTTGTCTGACACTCTCGCTGCCGGAATGACGCTGGGTACGGTAACCCCGAGCCAGGGCACCTGCGTCACCACTGCCAACCCCATCATCTGCACCATAGGCACGCTGAATAGCGGCGCAAATGCCACGGTTACGGTAGTGGAAACCGCCGCCGCCTCGGGATCGTACGCCAATACCGCCACCGTTTCCGATTCCGGCACCCCGCCTGACCTGAACTCAGGCAACAACACATATGTAGCGGTAGCGACGGTGCAGGCCGTTGCTTGCGGCACCGTTTCCCAGGCCGCGCCCGGAACCAATCTCACCGGCACTCTAAATACTTATTATCCAGGAACCGCGAACGTAGCCGCGGGAGCAACCTCCATCCCCGTAGGCACGGCAACCGGAGCAGGAGCCGCAATTGCCGCTGGAAATCTTTTGCTGGTGATCCAGATGCAGGATGCCAGCATCAACGACTCGAACACAGTCGCCTATGGCAACGGCTTCACCGGTCAGGGATTCACCACGCTGAATAGTGCTGGCGATTTTGAGTTCGTTACCGCGACCGGGCCCATAGCCGCAGGGTCGGTTCCCATCTCCGGATCAGGATTAGGTGGCGGTTTAGTCTTTGCCTATCACTCCGCCGCAGTCTCCGCCAACGCCGGACAAAGCACCTACCAGGTAATTGTCGTTCCGCAGTACACCACCGCCTCCTTCAGCGTGGCCTCGCCCCCTACAGCGCTCGCCTGGAATGGCTCGACAGGCGGAGTTCTTGCTTTAGATACTTCGAGCACACTTACGCTGAACGGTGCAACCGTCTCGGTAAGCGGTCAGGGCTTTCGCGGCGGCGCTGGCATGGAATTAACCGGCGGCGGCGGCGCCAACACTGACTTTCGTCAACCTGCGCCCGCCACCTACACCGGAGTAGCAGAGGCTGGCTGGGACGCTCCCAAGGGCGAAGGAATCGCAGGCACTCCCGCTTGGGTCGAATCCAACTTATCCTACTTAGCCACCAGCACCGGCTATCCAAGCGGTACCGCGGGAACGGACGGCAGCATGGCCCGCGGAGCCCCGGGCAACGCCGGCGGCGGTGGTACCGATGGCGATCCCCAAACCGCATCTCCCGGAGGCAATGACCAGAACGCCGGCGGCGGTGGCGGCGGCAACGGCGGCGCAGGAGGCTTTGGCGGCGACTCATGGGACAGCAACCTGAGCGTGGGTGGTGAGGGTGGCGCTCTGTTTCCGGCGACCATCAACCGCATCGCGATGGGTGGCGGCGGCGGTGGCGGCTCGCGCAACAACGATGACGGAAACAACCAGGCCAGCGGCGGCGCAACCGGCGGCGGAATTATTATTATCCGCACCTACGCTCTCAGCGGCACCGCGACCCTTACCGCCAACGGTGTTTCGGCCTACAACGGTACGGCCAACGACGCTGGCGGCGGTGGCGGAGCCGGCGGCAGCATCGTTGTTCTTTCCGCCAACGGCGGCGAAGCCGGTCTTACCCTGCAAGCCAATGGTGGCAACGGCGGCAACGCCTGGGCCTCCCAGGCCTACACCCTCGGCAATCGCCACGGCCCCGGAGGCGGTGGTGGCGGCGGCGTCCTCCTCGTTTCCGGCACTCCAGCCGGCATCAGCGTCACCGGCGGCGCAAGCGGCACCACCGAGAATCCGGGCGTCGCCTACGGCTCCACCGCCGGCGCTGCCGGCACCAGCGTCACCAACGCTTCCATCTCGTCCACTTCCGGCACCCAGTCCGGCGCGCAATGCACTCCCGATATGACGCTCGGCAAGAGCCACGTCGGAAGTTTCACTCGCGGCTCAACCGCCAGCTACACCGTGCCAGTTTCCAATATCAGTCCCTATGGCTCTTCCAGCGGCACCGTGACTGTCAATGACACTTTGCCCACAGGCCTCACTCCAACCAGCGCCAGCGGCACCGGATGGTCTTGCTCAGTTGTGTCCCAGACTGTGAGTTGCGTCGATTCCACTGTCTTGGCGGCGAGTAGCAGCTATCCCTCGATCACCATCAACGCCAACGTGTTGCAGACCGCTCCCTCCACTGTCACCAACACCGCGATAGTGAGCGGTGGAGGCGAGATCAATCTGTCGAATGACACCGCCACCGACGTAGCCAATGTTGCCTCCAGCGCAGCGCTCACCGTAACCAACACGGCATTGCCCGATCCAGTCGCCGCCGGCGGCAACATCACGTACACGCAAATTGTCACCAACAGCGGTCCCAGTGCCGCTGACAATGCCACCCTGGTAGAGGCCGTCCCGGCAAACACTACCTTCGTTTCCATCGCGGCCCCCGCGGGCTGGAGTTGTGTCACCCCGAGCAGCGGCGCCACGGGCAACGTGGTTTGCACTACCTTGAGCATGCCCGGAAGTACCGCGGCTACTTTCTCGATGATCGTGAAGGTGAACACGGGAACCGCAAACGGTACCGTGATCACCGATACTGCCAGGGTAAGTTCATCGGTCAGCGATCCCAATTCCGCCAACAACACCGCCTCCGCATCCACGGTCGTCGGCACTACTGCTGGCGCGGAATTGACGGTCACCAACTCCGCCTCGCCAAATCCGGTTCAGGCCGGCAGCGACATTACTTATACCCAGGCCGTGACCAACACGGGAACGGTTGCCGCCACCGGCGCAACCTTCAGCGAAACCACGCCGGCGAATACCACATTCGTTTCCATCACGCCCCCGGCAGGCTGGAGTTGCGCCGGCTTCCCCTCGCTGTGTACGAACCCCAGTGTCGCCGCCGGCTCCACCGGAACCTTTACCGTCCTCTACGCCGTGAATGCTGGAACCACCGCCGGCACGGTCATCATCGACACGGTCACAGTCAACGCAACGAACCAGGCCTTCGGCGCCAGTTCCGCCACCATCACCGATATAGTGGCCACCGCGCTGCAAGCCGATCTGGCCCTGAACACCGCTGCCACACCCCTCAACGTGTTTCCCGGCAACAACATCACCTACACCCAGACGGTGACGAACAACGGCCCCGCCGCTGCTTCGGCCGTCAACTTCACCGAGGCCACTCCCACCAACACCACCTTCGCTTCCGTCTCCGCCCCGGCAGGCTGGACGTGCACCACCCCGGCCGTCGGCGCAACCGGCAATGTGACCTGCACTGACCCGACCATGGCTTCCGGTACCTCGGCCGACATCATCGTTGTCGTGAATGTTGCGTCCACCGTCATCGCCGCAAGCATAACCGCCAACTCGTCGGTCTCTTCCGCGACCAGCGATCCCACTTCGGCCAACAACAGCACAACCATCGTCACCACCGTCAGCACGGCTTGCAATCTCGCGGTGACCAACAGCGGCAGCCCCAATCCAGTGGCGGCGGGCGGCAACATCACTTATACCCAGATCGTGACCAACAGCGGTCCCAGCAACTGTGCCGGCGCGACCTTTACCGAAGCCTTCCCGGCCAACACCACATTCGTCTCGCTCACTCCCGTGCCGGCAGGATGGACTTGCACCACCACAGGTTCCATCAGTTGCAGCAATCCCACCGTGGCGCCCGGTTCCACCAGCACCTTCCCGGTGGTCGTCGCTGTAAACGCGGGCACCGCGGCGGGCACCATCATCACCGATACCGCGACGGTTGCAACCACCACCCGCGACACTAACACCAGCAACAACTCAGCCACGGTCACCATTGCCGTGGCGGGAGCCACGCAAGCCGATCTGAGCATTACGAATTCAGCCAGCCCGAATCCCGTGAACGCCGGTCAGAGCATCACCTATTCGCAGACGGTGTCTAACGGCGGACCCGCTGCCGCCACCACCATCACCCTCACCGAAACTCTTCCCGCCAACACCACATTTGGATCACTCACCGGCCCCGCCGGATGGACCTGCACCGCCGTTGCGCCCTACACCTGCACCATCGGAACTCTGGCAGCCAACGCCACCGCCAACTTCACCTTCGTGGTGAATGTGAATTCCACCGTAGCTGCAGGTTCCACCATCACTGATACTGCCTCCGTCGCCAGCAGCGTCACTACCGACCCAAATCCCGGCAACAACAGCGCATCGGTCAGCGTCGGGGTGGCGGACTCCGCCAACCTGTCGATAACCAACTCGGCCAGTCCAGTACCTGTGCTCGCGGGCGCCAACATCTCCTATACGCAAGTCGTAACCAACGCCGGCCCCAGCGCGGCAACCGCTGCCACGTTCACCGAGAGCACACCCCCCAATACCACCTTCGTACAACTCACCCCCATCCCAGCTGGATGGTCTTGCACTCTTCCGACCGCTGGCAGCGCAGGCACCATCACCTGCACCAACCCCAGCTTCGCCCCCGGAACCGCCAGCTTCCCGGTTGTCGTGAAGGTCACCGCCGGTACCGCTGCCGGCACCGCAATCAACGATATAGTCACGGTAACTTCGTCGACCACCGATCCCAACTCAGCTAATAACAGCGCGACCGCCCCCGACGTGGTCGCCACTGCAACGCAGGCCGACCTGATCACGACCAACAGCGCCTCGCCAACCTCCGTCGCTGCCGGCAGCAACGTCACCTACACGCAAAGCGTAACCAATAATGGCCCCGCCGCGGCCACCGCGCCGGTCACTTTTACTCAAACCACGCCGCCTAATACAAATTTCCAGTCCATCACTCCTCCCGCAGGTTGGACCTGCGTCAAGCCCGCCGTCGGAGCCACCGGCACCATCACTTGCACGGATAGCACTACGCTCGCTCTGAATGCCACGGCTAACTTTACTTTAGTGCTCCAGGTGAATACGGGCACGCCCTCCGGAACGAACATCGCGGAAGCCGCCACCGCCAGCGCAGGCAACATCGTTCCGAACCTTACCTCGAACACCGCCACCGCCACCGTGGTCGTAGCCAACGCCAACAGCGCTGACATGGCTATCCTGAAGACGGCCACTCCCAGCCCCACCGTCTCGGACGGCGACATCCTTACTTATAGCTTGGCCGTCACGAACAATGGGCCCGCAACGGCGACCGATGTAATCGTCACCGATACGTTGCCATCCGCAGTAAGCTATCTGTCGGCCAGCACCACCGCCGGCACCTGCTCGGAAGCTGACAGCGTCGTCACCTGTCTGCTCGGAACCATGGCCAACGCCGCCACCGCCACCGTCACCATTGTCACGCTCGCCGGAACGCCGAGTGTGGCGTCGAACACCGCAACCGTAAGCGCCGACCAGAGCGACCCCATTCTCACCAATAACTCTTCCACGCAAATCGAAATCATCACCGCTCCCACCAGGATTCAGTTGCACGCCTTCGCGGCCCGGATCATCCCGGACAAAACTGGCGCGAACCGCGTCGTGCTGTTCTGGAAGACGGGAGGAGAAGCGCGCAATCTCGGATTCAATGTGTATCGCGAACAGAGTGGCCAGCGCGTCCGCGTGAATCCTTCTTTGATTGCCGGCTCCGCCCTGCTGATGAAGGGAGCGCTGCCTAAACATTCCGGCAAAGCCTATGCCTGGATTGATTCGTCCCCAGGCGCCGGCGGCGGTGCCTACTGGCTCGAAGATGTGGATGTCAACGGCACCCACACCCTGCACGGCCCTGTGACGGCAAAAGCTGCCACCAGCTCGCAGCCGGGGAATGAAACGATTCCCGCGACCGCCCTCATGCTCAACCAGCTCAACCAGGCGCTGCCTGCCTCCGCTCATAACGAGGGAAGCCATCCCGCCGAGAACGTGTTGCCGGAGTTTGAGCCCACATCCGTCCAGAGGCAGAAACAATTCGAGCTGGCCGCCCATCCCGCAGTCAAGATCTTCGTAGAGCACGAAGGCTGGCACCGGGTGACGCAGCCTGAACTCCTCGCCGCCGGACTCGACCCCAACGTTGACCCGGCTCTCCTCCATCTTTATGCGGAAGCCGTGGAGCAGCCCATCGCCATTACCGGCGCATCGCCCGGCCCCGGAGGTTTCGGTCCCCAGGCTGCCCTTCAGTTCTACGGTACCGGAATCAATACTCTGTTTTCCGGCACTCGAGTCTACTGGCTGGTTGCGGGTCAGGAACCGGGCCTGCGCATTCAACGCCTGCGCCCCTCCACCGGCTCAAACCAGCCTCCCGCGAGCTTCCCCTTCACCGTGGAGCTCACGCCCCATACAACCTACTTCTCCGCGCTGCTCACTTCGAACGGAAACAATTTCTTCGGGCCTCTGGTTTCGTCTGCGCCGATCGATGAGACTTTGAACCTGCCCCACCTTGACAGGATTTCCACCGAACCAGCCAGACTGGAAGTCATTCTGCAAGGCATCATCCTGGGTTTTCCGCACGACGTCGCCATTGCGCTGAACGGCGCCAGCCTCGGCAATCTCACCTTCACCGGTCAAGCCAAAGGCAAGTTCCGCGTGAATTTGCCGCCAGGACTTTTGCTCGAAGGCGACAATACCGTCACCCTCACCTCCCAGGGCGGGGAATACGATGTCAGCCTGGTGCAGTCTATCCGGATCCTCTATCCCCACTCCTACACCGCTGACTCCGGCGGCCTGAAGTTTACCGGACTCCCTGGCGAGCAACTGCAAATCACGGGTTTCACCACCACTCCCGTGGCTGTCCTCGACATCACAAACCCGAACCAGCCCGTGCAACTCACACCCCGGATTTCATCGGAGAATCTCACGTCGGCCGCTCCATCCACTCCAACCCAGTACACGCTGCAACTGCAGGTGCCGTGGTCAACCACCAACCCGGCAGCCCCCGCTCTGCATACCCTGCTCGCCGTGGCGGCCGCCCGCGTTGCCTCCGCGCCCTGGCTTCGTCGCAATCACCCGTCCCATTGGCACCGCGCCCAGCCGGGCAGCGAAATCGTCATGGTCTCTCATGAGGATTTCGCCGCTGCCCTCACTCCGCTGGTCACTGCCCACCAAGCCGCAGGCCAATCAGCCGCGGTCGTGCCGCTCACCGACCTCTACGACGAATTCAATTTCGGCGAGCGCAGTCCCTTCGCCATCCGCGACTTCCTCTACACCGCCACCAAGGCGTGGCACACCGCGCCCCACTACTTATTGCTGAACGGCCGGGCCTCGCTTGATCCGCGGGATTACCTCGGCTTCGGCTATCTTGATTTCGTGCCCACCAAAATTGTGTCCTCAAGCTTGCTCATGACTGCTTCCGACGACTGGTTCTCCGACTTCAACAACACTGGCATGCCCACCATCGCAACCGGACGCTTCCCCGTCAGTACCGCCGACGAAGCCCTGTTCGTGGCCACCAAGGTCGCCGCCTACGAGGGTCAATCCACCAACGGTGCCTGGACCTCCCAGGCTCTCATGGTCGCCGACGTCAACGACACGGAGAACTTCACCCAGGACAGCGAGATTGTCCAGGCCCAGTTGCCCTCCACCATGCAAGTAACGGATGTCTTTGCCAGCACCATGAGCATCGCCTCGGCCCAGCAGGAAATCCTTACCGCCATCAACTCGGGCCAACTCCTGGTGAACTACGCCGGGCACGGTTCCGAGGAAGAATGGTCCGGCGACAATCTCTTCAACAACACCGAGGCCGGCGAGTTGACCAACGGCTCGTCTCTACCCGTGTTTCTCATCATGAACTGCCTCAACGGCTTCTTCCAGGATGTTTACCAGCAACCGCTGGCCGTCACCCTGATGCTCGCTCCCGGCGGAGGCGCCGTCGCCGTCCTGGCTTCCAGCGGCCTGAATCAGCCCGCGCCCCAGACCGCTCTCGACAAGCTGATCGTGCAAAATGCATTTAGCTCATCACATCCGGCTCTCGGCGATGCCATTCTCCAGGCCAAGGCAGGCATCACCGATATCAGTGTCCGCAGAACCTTCAACCTGCTGGGCGACCCCGCCATGCAAATCAAACCCCCAGGCAACCCCGCCCACTGAAGTATTCGCACAGAGGCACAGAGTGACAGCCAAGAAGGACCATGTGGGGACAGCCGCCTCGGCTGTCCGGCCAAGCGCAGCGAGGCCTTTACCTCCGATCTGCATAAGACGGAAGGAAAACCAAGAACAATCTAGAGATTTTCTCTGTGCCTCTGTGCCTCTGTGGTGAAAAGTCGTAGCCCCATCCTCTCACTCCCGCGCTCACGCGGACACCGCCACCCGCCGCAACGGCTCCCCAATCGCCCGCATCACTTTCTCAAATCCCCCGAAATCCAGCGACTGTGCTCCATCCGACAACGCCCGCTCCGGGCAAGGATGCACTTCAATGATCAGCCCATCCGCCCCAACCGCAACCGCCGCCCGCGAAACCGCCGCAATCAGGCTCTGCTTGCCCGTCCCGTGGGAAGGATCGGCGATCACCGGCAGATGCGATAGATCACGCGCCAACGCCACCGCCGCCAGGTCGAACGTATTCCGCATCTCCGTTTCAAACGTCTTGATCCCCCGCTCGCAAAGCACAACCTGGCTGTTTCCTCCCGAAAGCAGATACTCCGCCGCCAGCAGCCACTCCTTCACCGTCGCCGAGGGACCACGCTTCAATAGCACCGGCTTGTTCACCGTCGCCAGCCGCCGCAGCAGCGCGAAGTTCTGCATGTTGCGCGCTCCCACCTGCAGCATGTCCGCATGTTCACAAATGATGTCCACATCTTCCGTGCTCATCACTTCCGTCACCACCGGCAGCCCGCTTTGCTCCCGAGCCTCGCGCAGAATCTTCAGCGCCTCCAGTCCCAGTCCCTGAAAGTCATATGGAGAGGTCCGCGGCTTGTAGGCCCCGCCGCGCAGCATCGTAGCCCCGGCCTTCTTCACCGCGTGCGCCGTGCTAAGCAACTGCTCCCGCGATTCCACCGAGCAGGGCCCGGCAATCACCACCACTCCCGGTCCCCCAATCGCGACTCCGCCCACAGTAACGACGGTTCGCTCCGGCTTGACTTGCCGGCTCACCAGCTTGAAAGGCTGCGCAATGGCGACCACATTGTCCACCCCCGGCGCCACCAGCAGTGCCTCGATTTCATGCCGCCGCCCGTTCCCCACGGCCGCCACAATCGTGCGCTCCACTCCGCGCGTAACGTGCGGCTGGTAGCCAGCCTCGCGAATGCGCTCGATGATATGCGCAATCTCCTGTTCAGTTGCTTTCTCCGACATGTTGACGATCATTGGCTCTCTCCTGACTTAAGGCTTTTTCACCACAGAGGCACAGAGACACAGAGAAAATCTCCAGAATTGGTCCTTCGCCTTTTTCTTGTCTTCTCTGTGTCTTTGTGGTGAAAAGCCTCTCTTCCAAAAACAAAAGCCGCGATCTTTAGAATCGCGGCTCCTAACGGAAACTTGCTTGAATCTATTCGGTCATCACTGACTCGATCTCCTCGCAAGTCCCGCCGCAGCCGCTACGCCCCTAAACCAGCAGTAGCGAAACTGCACCGTAAACGAGGTAAATCGTGTCATAAAGCAAAACTCCCAGGATTCAAAACCTTGTCGGCTATCCAGCCGGGCCCTTTTATTGCATCGTACTGGCTACATTGGAAAATGCATTGTTTGCGTTAGATCCGATCAGGCGTATCGTGCCCACGACCAGAACCAGGATCACAGCCAGCATTACCGCGTATTCGGCAATGTCCTGCCCTGCATCTTCGGACCAAATCCTCCGGACAAATTCGGCCATGCGCTCCCTCCAATCCGTAACCTATCCCTGTGAAAGGGAAGAACCGCAATCGAACGCACCCATAATGCAGCACCCTATGGTCCTTGTCAAATGCCGCAACCCCAAGGTAGCAGCGCAGTTCAAAGGGTTTGTCATTCCGAAGCGCAGTTTTGTCGCGTGAGGAATCTGCTTTTGCCCGGCCCACAGCAGATTCCTCACCGCCAAGGACCTGACAAACCAGGACGTAAAGGCCCCGAGATGGAGAGAAAGGAAAACTGCAAACCGCGAACTGCCTTACAATCTTCCCGTGCCCATCCTCCACCACCTCCGCGTCACCCTCGAAATGATCAAGTGGGAGCACTCCATCTTCGCTCTCCCCTTCGCTCTCTGCGGAGCCATGTTAGCCGCCTCCGGCCTTCCCACCGCCCATCAGCTTCTCTGGATCATCATCGCCATGCTCGCCGCCCGCTCCGCCGCCATGGCCTTCAATCGCCTCGCCGATTCCGCCATCGACGCCGCCAATCCCCGCACCAGCACCCGCGCCCTGCCCGCCGGCCATCTCTCACCCGCCTTCGTCGCCACCTTCATCGTCGTTTCCTGCGCCACCTTCATCGTGGCCGCGTCCCAACTGAATCGCCTCACGTTCTGGCTGTCCCCCCTCGCCCTGGCCGTCCTGCTCCTTTATTCCTATACCAAGCGCTTCACCCGCTGGTCGCACCTCGTACTCGGCTTCGCGCTAGGCATGGCGCCCGCCGCCGCCTGGATCGCCGTTCGCGGCTCCCTCGACCCTCGCATCCTTATTCTTACCGCCGCCGTAACTTTCTGGGTCGCCGGCTTCGACGTCCTCTACGCCTGCCAGGACTTCGACTTCGATCGCCGCGCCGGACTCCACTCCATCCCCCGCTACGTCGGTATCCCCCGCGCCCTCTGGATCGCCCGCGCCTTCCACGCCCTCATGTTGCTCCTGCTCATCGCCCTGCTCCCAGCCTTCGCTCTCGGCAAACTAGCCGCAGCCGGCGTAATCGCCGTAGCCTTGCTCCTGCTCTACGAACATTCCCTGGTCAAGCCCACCGATCTCTCCAAACTAAACGCCGCCTTCTTCACCATGAACGGCGTAATCTCCATAGTCTTCGCCACCTTCGTAGCCGCAGACCTGCTCCTCAGAAAATAAGGGAAACGAGAAACACTAGAAAAAAAGGGAAACTAGAAACACTCATGTGGGGACAGCCGACTCGGCTGTCCAGCGAGCCCGGCGAGCCACATAATCACGAAGCGGTCGTTCATTAACCCATAGCGGCGACCGTCGAAGAACTTTCGATGGCGCAGCGCTTCCAGCGCTGCGATCAACCCCTAACCCCTAATCCCTAACCCCTGCCACCGACCACGAACCACCAAAATAAAACCGGCGTCCCCACCCCCTGCGGTGGCAACGCCGGTTTCCCCATTCCCTCACGGTGACCGAGGGCGTGAAGATCAATGTGACGATCTCCGATCAGAAGTCTGCTCCTGACCGCGCCCTCATCATGCCCTATCTGCGGCACTCATTTGTCAGGCTAATGTCTACAATTTGTAAAAACTATGTACGGGGAAGGGAACTAAAGTTGGAGAGGTTGGACGAAGAGTTATCCGCAACCGGCTTCTCCGCGTGGAAATACTTGCGGTAAGCCGCGATCCAGTCGGTCGAAATGTCGCGCTGTGCCGTTGCCAGGTCCAGATCGCCGCGGCACACCATCCGGTGCAGCCGATCCTCCAGTTGATCCTTTACATGCGCGTTCCACACCGTGTCCTGGTAAGGTTCAGGCCAGAGGTTACGAATATCGGTTGCGCCCCCAAGCTCCGGTGTAATCAGATAGTCCACTTCATAGGCGTCCGGCTGTCGTGGCGTCACTCCATACTCTTCAAACACTTTGCGCTTCAGCGAAACCGGAACCACCGGCTCCCTCTTCGTCGCAGCCGCCCCGCAAACCTCACTTGCCGTCACCGGAACGATCGCGCCAGGGGTCAAACGCAGATCAGGTTCTTCCCCATGCCCAAGCGCCGCCACCACCGACTCCGCTCTCTCCACCGGTTGCTTCACACTGATCTGCTTTGCACCGACCTGCTTTGCCCCGATCTGATCCAGCTTGCTCTGCCACAGCGTCATCCCGAGCAGCAAACACGCAACCATCACCACGCCCGCCAGTACCATCGTCTGGTGACGCTCAATGCCAGCCAGCCACCGTGAGCCCAACCATCCGTTCCCGCGTTCCCCAGCCGTCAACTCCGCCAGCCGTGCCTGTAGCAACGCGCGTGGCCCGGCCGCAGCCGGCAACTCTGTTTCCCAGTTTTTCCGATGAGCCGCAACGTACTCAGCCAGTGTGCTCTCCAGTGCCTTCAGCCGCGCCTGGCATTGGGAGCAGCCTTCAAGATGAGCCCGAATCTGGCCGCTCGAACTAGCACCCAGTTCCCCGCCCGCGTGCAGCAATAGTTGCTCATCCGCCACATGAAGATGTTCTTCCCTCATGCCCTAGCCTCCATCCGCCCGGCCCAGTTTTGCCAGTGACCGCGCCAGCGACGCCGCCACCGACCCCAAAGAAATCCCCAGTGCCTCCGCGATTTCTCGGTAGCGCAATCCTTCCGCGCGCATCCAAAGGCAGCACTGGTCCTGCTCCGGCAGCGCCCGCACTACTGCCAACAATCGGCTCTGCCTTTCCCGGCTCCGCAATTCTTCTTCCGGATTCGGACCCCGGTCGAAAGATTGTTCCTGCAAAGTCTCATCAAACTCCACCACCCGCCGCAGTCGCCGTTGCACTGCCGCACGCTGCTTCAATGCCAGATTGCGCGCCACCCGAAAAACCCAACCCCGAAGATTCTCCCGTGACTTTCCCCGCCGCAAATGTTCGAACAACAGCAGAAAGGATTCCTGAATAATCTCTTCCCCATCATGTACCGACAATCCCACAGCCAGCAGATAACGCAGAAGCCGCTCGCGCAGCTCCTCAAATAATTCCACCACCTCAATCTCGGGAGCAGCCCACGCATTCGCATCGGCCGGCCGTGAAAGCGGCCACGAGAGCACGGAATCTGTTGAGAATGGCAACCCAGCCACCTGTGCGTAAGAAATGCGGGGAGAATCCGAGCTTACCACATTCCGTAGCGACCATCTCAAACCGGCCACTCACCAAAAGCAAAAATAATCTCTGAACAAATCGCCCGCAAAAAGAATATTCACCAATGGGAGACCATCCAAAGGTTCATGTGGGGACAGCTGCCCTCGGCTGTCCGCCGGGCGCAGCCCGGCCTCTCTTGCTCTGTCATCCTGAGCGCCCTAAGTCTGTCATCCTGAGCGAAGCATGATCGTCTGAAAGACGATCATGCGCAGTCGAAGGATCCCTACCCCTCAACAGCTCCCAACCTCGATAGGAAGTTTTCCAGCAGCCAGACAACGATCCTGAAGCACGTCCGCAAAATGATCGCTTAGTGGCAAGTGCCCCGGAGGGGCATCCGACAATAGCCCGCCACTTCAGTGGCGGGGGGGCTCACACCACAAAATACTTAGCCCCCGGATGATGCACCACCAAAGCCGAAGTACTCTGCTCCGGCTCCAGCAGGAATCCAGAAGTTAACCGCACCCCAACATTCTCTTCCGGCTTAAGCAGCACAAACAATTTCGTCTGGTCTTCCAGGTTCGGGCAAGCCGGATACCCAAACGAATACCGCGACCCGCGATACTTCTGATGAAACAAATCCCGAATCGCCGCCGCATCCTCCCCGGCAATCCCCAACTCCTCCCGCATAGTCTTATGATGTAGTTCCGCCAAAGCCTCCGCCGTCTCCACGCTCAACCCATGCAGATATAAGTATTTCGTATACTCCCCACCCTCAAACAATTTCTGCGTCTCCACCGAAGCCTTAGCGCCAACAGTAACCAAAGAAAATCCAATCACATCCATCTTCCCGGAACTCTGCGGCGCAAAGAAATCAGAAATACAAAGTCGCCGCCCCTCTCGCTGCCGCGGAAAAGTAAACCGCAACAATTCCTTTGCTTCTGTGGGGACAGCCGCCCCCGGCTGTCCGGCCGAGCGCAAGCTCGGCTGCCCCTCCACCGGTTCATACACGACCACATCGTTCCCCTCACTCTGACAAGGAAAATACCCGTAAACCACCTTCGCCTCAAACAACCCCGTCCCCGCCACTTCCTCTTCCAGCTTCTTCTTGATCGGACGGAACTTCTCCTCCACCAGCCGCACATAATCCGCCTGCGAAGCCGTCTTCAACTGCCACTGATTCTTAAACAGCGCCGTCTCATTAATGTAAGGAAACACTTCCCGCACATCGTACTGCTTCACCCGCACTCCCCAAAACGGAGGCCGTGGTATGTCCGGAGCGTCCGTCACCACCATGCTCCGCTCCGCAAACACCGGCCCAGTCTCCTCATCCACCGCCGCCGCCTTGGCATACTCCTTCACCGTCCGCCCATCGAGCAGCCGCGTCTCCCGCGCTCCATCCTCCGTAACCAGGTCTTCCATCACGTGCAGCCCGGCAAACGCATCTTCCGCGTAAAACACCGCGTTCGCATACTCCCGCCGCAAATCGTCTTCCACATACTTCCGCGTCAACGCCGCCCCGCCGCAGATCACCGGAAACTCCAGCTTTTGCCGCTGCAAATCCTGGATTACATACTTCATCTCCAAAGTCGACTTCACCAGCAACCCGCTCAACCCAATCGCATCCGCTCCATGTTCCTGCGCCGCGCTGATAATCTTGTCCCCCGGCTGCTTGATTCCCAGGTTCACCACCTTGAATCCGTTGTTCGACAAAATGATGTCCACCAGGTTCTTCCCAATATCGTGAACATCGCCCTTCACCGTCGCCAGCACAATGGTGCCCTTCTGCGAACCGCCTTCCTTCTTCTCCATCTTCGGCTCCAGATAAGCCACCGCCTGCTTCATCACGCCCGCCGAATCCAGCACCGAAGGCAGTTGCATCTTCCGCGCGCCAAACAGGTCGCCGACAGTCTTCATCCCGTCCAGCAGAACCGTATTGATTAATTCCAAAGCCGAATAAGATCCAAGCGCCTCTTCCAGCAACTCCTCCAGCGTTTTCTTGCGTGCTCCCTCACCCACCGATTTCTCGCCGTTGATAATCGCAAACTTCAGTTTGTCCTCGACCGTCAAGGTATCCACATGCGCGGTCGTAGAAGCCGCCGGCTTGCCCTTCAGCCCGGCAAAATGATTCATGTATTTCTGCAGCGGATCCCCATCCGATTCATCCCGGAAAATCAGCTTCCGCGCCAGATCCACTTCTTCCTGCGGAATCTTGTACAGCGGATAGATCTTCGTGTAGTTCACGATGGCCATATCCAGCCCATGGTCCACCGCCTCATGCATGAACACCGAATTCAAAACCCGCCGCGGATAAGCATCCAGCCCAAACGAAATGTTGCTCACTCCCAGAATCGTCTTCACATTGGGCAATTCTTTCTTGATCCGCTCCACTGCCTTCAAAGTTTCAATCCCCGCGCTCCGGTACTCATCCTGCCCGGTTGAAATCGGCAAAGTCAGCGCATCAAAAATCAGGTCCGTCCCATCCAGCCCATACTTCTTCGTCGCCAGATCAAAAATCCGGTGCGCGATCGCCGCCTTCTTCTCCGCCGTCAGCGCCATCCCGTCTTCATCAATGGTCAAAGCAATCACCGCCGCCCCATACCGCTTCGCCATCGGCAGCACCAGCGACGTCCGCTTTTCCCCATCCTCCAGATTGATCGAGTTGATGATCGCCCGCCCCGGAATCCTCTTCAGCGCCTCTTCCACCACGTCCGCTTCGGTCGAATCCACCAGGATCGGCGCCGGAACCCGCGTAGCAATTCTCTCCAGAATCGAAGAAACGTATCCCTTCTCGTCTTCGCCCACAATCGCACAGCACAAGTCCAGCATGTGCGACCCTTCATTCACCAGTTTCTTGGCCAGCGCCAGAATGTCGTCGTACTTCTTCCCCTGCACCAGCTTCCGGAAATGTTCGACCCGCGTGGTCGTATTCATTTCCTCCGCAACGATCAATGGCTTAGGCTCCAGATCGAGCGGAACCGAAGTGTAAGCGCTGGAAGCAGCGCCCACCTTCTTCACATCGCGCTTGGCGGGTTCGACTCCGGAAACCGCATCCACCACCGCCTTCAGATGAGCCGGAGTAGTTCCGCAGCATCCCCCGACAATGCGAACTCCGTAATCCACCACAAAATGTTTGTGATACTCCGCCAGTTCCTCCGGAGTCAGCTTGTAAACCGCGTGCCCGCCTTCGTTGAACGGCAACCCGGCATTCGGCAGCACCGAAACTTCCTTTGTCGAATTCAGCGCCAGATACCGGACCGCGTCGTTCATCTCCTTCGGCCCGGTAGCGCAGTTCAACCCCAGAATATCCACGTCAAAAGGCTCCAGCGCCGTAAGCGCCGCGCCAATCTCGGTGCCCAGCAGCATCGTCCCGCTTTCCTGGAGTGTCACCTGCACCGCAACCGGCAGCCGTTTGCCCGCCTTCCGCATCGCGTCCAGCACACCTACGGTTGCGACCTTCGCCTGCAACAGATCCTGGCAGGTTTCGATCAGCAGCAGATCCACTCCGCCCTCGATCAAAGCCGCCGCCTGCTCCTCATAAGCCGCCGCCATCGCATCGAACCCGATGTGTCCCAGCGAAGGCAGTTTGGTAGTCGGTCCCATCGACCCCGCCACAAACCGCGGCCGCTCTTTAGTCGAAAACTGCTGTGCCACTTCCCGCGCCAGTTGCGCCGCCTTCACGTTGATCTCGCGCACCCGGTCCGGAAGCTCAAACTCCGTCAGCACAATCCGCGACCCGCCAAACGTGTTCGTCTCCACTATGTCGCAGCCAGCCTTAAAGAAGTCGGCGTGTATTTCCCGAATAATGTCGGGACGGCTGAGCACCAGCACCTCGCTGCAGTTCTCCTTCCCCCAATAATCGTCCAGAGTAGGGTTCCGCACCTGGATGTTAGTCCCCATAGCGCCGTCATAAACCACCACGCGCTCCTTCACGGTCTGTAAGAAATCACCCATCAGCGTTAGTCTCGGTAATCGGCACTAGGTACTAGCATGCACAAACGCCGGCCTCTGAGGACCGGCGTGTGATTTGCTCGAACTCAAAAACGTCTCGAACTCTTAACTCCCCGCCACCATCTGCGCCGGAGCCCCGCCATCCACATCGGCCTGGTTAAACACCACGCCGTCCCCCATATGCGCCGCCCGCGGCGCCAGCATCTGCTCTTTCCGGTAAACCAGATTGCTCGCATTGAACGTAGCCAGCTCAAACCCATGCCCATGCGTAATCGCATCCGTAGGGCAAGCCTCCACGCAATACCCGCAAAAAATACACCTGTTGTAATCGATGTTGTAGACTTTGGCGTAGCGTTCGGCGCCGCTTACGCGTTTTTCGGCGGTATTGTCGGCGGCTTCGATGTAGATGCAGTTGGAGGGACAGTTGGCGGCGCACAGGAAGCAGGCTACGCACTTTTCCAGGCCGCTTTCGTCGCGCTGGAGGACGTGAGCGCCGCGAAAGCGGGCTTCGAACTTCGCTCCCTTGAGCGGACCTTTGCCGTCGGGATAATTCTCCACCGTGGTGGGCTGGAACATTTCCAGGAACGTGATGCTCATTCCCTTGGCGATGGCAGCGATGTTTTTCAGAACCGGCATGCTCTTTTAGTATACCGAAAGCTGGGCAGTTGAGGCGCGCATTAGCCCACGGGCGCGCCCCCTCGCGTGAGGCAGGCAGGGAAAGATGCGCGTTACAACCGGGGGAGCCAGCGGTGGACGGAGCGGCAGTAGGCCTCGTAGGTTGCTCCGAAGGTGGCGCGGAGATGCGGCTCTTCGTAGAGGAGGACGAACAGGTGGGCGCACAGAATCCAGGGCAGAGTAAAGAGCAGAATTACGAGCGAGTGTTCGAAGAGGCCGTAGCCAAAGAGCACGATGTAGCCGGCGATGTACATGGGATTGCGCACGAATTTGTAGGGCCCGGCGGCAACGAACTTGCGGGGCGGATCGAAGGGCGCGGGTGTGCCTTCTCCGCGAGCGACGAACGTGGTGATGCAGGCCAGCGCCAAAACTCCGCCAGCGGCCAATAGCCCGATGCCGAGAGCGCGCGTCCAGTCGGGTAATGTGAAGTTGAGCGCGGGATCGTAGCGGCGATGCAGGCTCCCGGCGACCCATCCCCAAAGCAAAACGAAACCAGCGCTGAAGATCGTTGCCCGCAGAGCGACAAAGAGCGCTTTCATGAGTGTGGCCTCGTTACGTGCGAGCCTAATAGTAAATTACTGGGGATAGGGGCGATTCGCTTCATATTTCAGGCTGGCCGCGGCACGCCCCAAATCCTGTCAAGACCCTAAACCTGAGCATTTCTCTGCAAGTCATTGATTCAGCGCGTAATATAAACTTCCGAAATGTGGCGGGTTTACCCCCTCCAGTTTGATATTCTGAATATATAGAGTCAAGAAAACAACGGCGTGGGCCTTTTGGCCTGCGCCGTTCGTGTTTTTGGGAGAGAGTCAAGGTCAACGTCAAAGTCAACGTCAACGTCAACGTCAACGTCAAAAGCGACGGACAAGAGTGTCCGTCCCACACGTGCAGGGGTGATTAGTATGAATACGAGTCGCGGAAAAGGGTTGAGCTGGGCTTCGGAGACGAGGTCAAAGTCAAAGTCAACGTCAAGAACAGCGGGCGGGGGCGTCCGCTCCACACAGACTTTCACCAGCAAGCAGCGCGGGGAATTGGCCGAGATGATGTTTATGGTGAAGGCTACGCAGAAGGGGTTTGCAACGGCTAAGCCTTATGGGGACAGCCGGCGGTATGACTTTATTGTGGATGTGGGGCAGCGGTTGTGGCGGGTGCAGGTGAAGTCTTCGAGCGCGCAGCAGTATGGGTCTTACATGGTGAATTTGCAGAGGAATGCTCACGGGGAGGTGATTGCCTATGACCCTTCGGAGATTGATTTTGTGGTGGCGTACGTGATGCCTTGCGATGCGTGGTTTGTGATTCCGGTGGAGGCGATCTACGGACGGCAGTCGGCGAAGATGTGTTTGAAAGGGAATCCGAGGAGCGGGACACTGGGAAAGTATTGGGAGGCCTGGGCGTTGATGACGATGCGGTGGGTGGGGAATGGGTGAATCGGGTGCCCCGTCCTTGTCTCCGGGCTTTTGCGGAGACAGGGCGGGGACTTTGATCTTCCACGATCTGATTTGGTGCTTTCGGGGGAGAGTTGGGGGATGACGGCTTTCGTGATGGAGAACTCGGGGGGGATGGACAGCTTTGAAGCCTGATCCTGCACGTGGGTCCTCACTTCGCTTGGGGGGAAGATGTGCATGGGAGGTCAGAATCCCCGCCCTGTCCCTGCAAAGAACGCAGGGACTAGGACGGGGCACCCGTTGGCTGGGTCGTCTTCGCTTTCCTTGAAGCCGATCGTACACGCGGATCCTCATCCCGCGTTGGGGGGGAAGACATGCTTGGGAGGTCAGAATCCCCGCCCTGTCCCTGCAAAGAACGCAGGGACTAGGACGGGGCACCCGCTTGCCTGGGTCGTCTTCGCCTTCTTTGAAGCCGATCGCACACGCGGATCCTCATCCCGCGTTGGGGGGAAGACATGCATGGGAGGTCAGAATCCCCGCCCTGTCCCTGCAGAGAACGCAGGGACTAGGACGGGGCACCCGCTTGCCTGGGTCGTCTTCGCCTTCTTTGAAGCCGATCGCACACGCGGATCCTCATCCCGCGTTGGGGGGAAGATGTGCATGGGAGGTCAGAATCCCCGCCCTGTCCCTGCAGAGAACGCAGGGACTAGGACGGGGCACCCCTTGTCTGGGTCGTCTTCGCCTTCTTTTATCCTGTCTGAGGCGTTAGGGCGCGCTGCTCTCTTTTTCGCGCCGTCCACTGTGATTCGATCTCCACTACACCTTCGACTCCGGAAACGTAGTGACGGAAGCTGCTCCACAGCCACTGTTCGGGGCTTGGCACCAGTCCTCTTCTCACTGGATTGCGATGGATGTAACGCAGCTTCTCGATGCGTTTCGCTTCTGTCCAAACGTTGAAGTCGTAATAGCGAGGCAGCCAGAACGAACCGCCTTCCGGCTCGTGCAGCTGCCGCGCTACGTTTTGCTTGAGCATTTGTAGCGCCAGCGAGAGCTTCGCGCGTTCCGGCTCTGTGATGAGAAGGTGAACGTGCTCGGGCATGACTACATATCCTGCAACGTGGAATCCGTACCACTGTCGCACCTGTTCCAGCGTTTGCTCGAAGATGTCGCGGGAGCGCGAGATGCCCAGACGGGCCTCACGGTTGCAGCAGCTGAAGGTAAGGAAGTGCAGGCAGCGCGCTTCCTGGAATCGCTTGAGGCCCCGAGGCATATGGAGATAATCCTATGTCGGAGCTCAGGGCTCAGGGTGATATTTGGGAAATACTGTGCGTGGTCCTTCCGGGAATGGGAAGATGTGCTTGGGAGATCAAAGTCCCCGCCCTCTCGCAAAGGACGCGAGAAGGACGGGCACCCCTGTTGGGCTCGGGTGATATTTGGGACATACTGTGCGTGGTCCTTCTGGGAATGGAAGATGTGCTTGGGAGATCAAAGTCCCCGCCCTCTCGCAAAGGACGCGAGAAGGACGGGGCACCCCTGTTGGGCTCGGGTGATATTTGGGACATGATGTCTGTGTTCCTTCCAGGGATGGGAAGATATGCTTGGGGAGATCAAAGTCCCCGCCCTCTCGCAAAGGACGCGAGAAGGACGGGGCACCCCTGTTGGGGCTCAGCGTGATATTTGGGACATACTGTCCCGTGGTCCTTCTGGGAATGGAAGATGTGCTTGGGGAGATCAGGGTCCCCGCCCTCTCGCGAAGGACGCGAGAAGGACGGGGCACCCCTGTTGG
>Ga0308309_10000093_pt1 | contig 78589 bp, 84 predicted proteins | sample HubBroMetageWFT5_FD_192491 | JGI IMG/M metagenome (GOLD analysis project Ga0308309, IMG submission 192491) | Warmed and freeze-thawed soil microbial communities from the Hubbard Brook experimental Forest, New Hampshire - Hubbard Brook CCASE Soil... | ecosystem: Environmental > Terrestrial >...
CTGCCAGGTCTTATTGCGGAACAACGCATCCGCCTTGGCGAAGATGCTCTCAAAGTCAGCGACGTCTGTTATTCGTGCCGCTCGCTCGTCGCCCGGGAACATTTCAGCGAAAGCATTGACTCGGGTACTTTCGCGATCGCTTTTTTCTTGCGTCGGGTTAAAGACTTTGTCGATGGTCATCTCGTCGGTGGGCCGGTTGCATCCACAAGAAGGGCAGGTCAATATCAGCGGTAGCTTACTCTTCACAAAAGTAACCAGCTCTTCACGATGGGCTCCCTTCGCAGGTTGCATTGATCGCCGCTAATCTATGCTCCAACCCTTTGGCTGCGTTTTCCTTGGTACGTTTGTACCTAATGTGCATGGAGGCTAGCCCCAGCAGCGACCTTCCGCAGGAATCGTTCCTGGGATGTTACTCGCCAGTGGTGATTTGCTGAGACTTCCCCGCCAGAGTCCCAATCCCAGCTTCGAGCGCAGAGCGTTCTGACCAGGAACTCGCTTTTTCCCGATGAAGGGCGAGTGTGGGCATCTTTTTCACTTTATCGTGGATGCACGCCGCGGTCTTTGAGGTCCGCCATAATTCAATCACGTACGCGCACCGCAAAGGCTTTGCAGCTTCGGCAGAATATCGCGCCGGAAATCTACGCCATCGAGCGATCCGTCATCGCGCCGCGCGGCAATGGCGTTCAGGATCAACTGCACGACGCAAGCCTCAACCGTCGCAACCGACACCCCTCCCCCCGTCCCTTTTTTCAGTTAACATAATCGAAATAGGATTTCTCGGATAAGTCTTTGCATTTTTCCGTTTCGTCCCACACATTGTCGTTGTACTGCCAGCTAGCGGATTTGGCACGGCGCGAAATCAAAAATGTGGGACGAACATTGAGCGGAAGCTCGGTAAAATTGAACGCGCCCTCAGGTCATCGGGATGATCGAAGCCGGTAAGGTGCATTAGCCTGCACGAACCGCCTAACGGGCCACGTTTCCCGCGCCCGACCAGCAGATGCCGCTGTTGGCCTGAAGTGGTAGTCAGGCGCCTGAAGATCGCGAAGGCACGTAGGAACCCGACCCCGCCGCGCTTGAACCCGGGTGGAGTATGAAGCTCGTACAGTATCGCGTGACAAACTTTCGTTCGGTAACTGATAGTGACTGGATTAAGGTCGAAGACATCACCGCTCTAATCGGCGAAAATGAGACCGGTAAAACGAACCTCCTGCTCCCTCTTTGGAAGTTCAATCCCGTCGGCAACGCACCTGGCTCAGAGATCAACATTTTGGCTGATATGCCTCAAGCGCGTTTTGCCGAAATGCGAAACGAAAAAGAGACAACTGCTTTCATTACGGCTGAGTTTGAGTGCGACGAAAGTGATACTCAGAAGTTGGCGGGCAAATCCTATTGTGAGCCGGAAGCATTGGTGAGGATAATAGTCACTCGCAACTACGACGGATCGTATGGTGTTGAGTTTCCGCTCGCGTCCAATCGAAGATTTCCACTGATGGCGCCGAACCTTGAAGCGGTTCAAGACGCCTCGCGCCGCATTACGGAGCTTGAGGCTGCGCGTCGCATTCAAGCGAATAGCGAAGAGGATAGTCTGGCGGGAATTTACCAGGCGGTCCTCTCCATAACATCCGCGTTTAAGTCTGAGCAATATATTAGAGAGTCAGACCTCACGGCGGGGCGTGACGAGCTCCGTTTCCACATCGACCAAATTCCGGACGAAATCACAAGAAATAAACTCATCGAACTAATTATGGCGGGATACGACACGGCCTTACAAAAGGCGATTCCGCCGCAGGCTCTGCCGGGTGTCGAGCAGCAGGTCCGCGACCTAATGCCACGCTTCATTTACTACTCAAACTACGGAGCCCTCGACTCACGCATTTACCTGCCGCGAGTGATCGAGGACATGAAGAGGCCTGCATCGGGGCTAGATAAAAGACAAGGCGATCAAGCTCGCACGCTAGGTGTGCTCTTCAAATACGTTGGCATTCCGCCCGAGGAAATCCTTAGCTTGGGGCAAGAGCCGCCCCAGGCGGCTGACCAGGTCAACAGCCAAGAACTGACTGCGATGCTGAGTCGCAAGGAGGAACGACGGCATCTAATGGAATTTCGGCCGGGCGCCGGTTGGATGACTGACGGCCCCTACACTTCGGCCGAGTTTCAACGAGTGCGTGAGGCGTTGCTCGAATGCTCGAATGCAGATCGCGCTTTTTTAAGGCGCTGGATTTTGCGTTGGGTTGACGATTACGGGCACATTCGCCCTAATGCCGAAAAGTTGCCAGAGAAGGGGTGTTGAAAAACGACAAACCGACAAACGCCGCAGGTCATGGGATAACTTCCTTGACTTGAACGTTGCCCCCGTCTACAACGTAAACGTCAGTACCCCTAGCAGCCACGCCTAAAGGGCCCGAGAAGCCGTAACCGATGTTTGTGATCTTTCCATGCGTGGGACCTTTGAACGGCGGCGAAACCTTCTTTACAGCGTTGTGGTCTGCGTCCGAAACGTAAACCGAACATGTAGCTTTGCAGCCTAGCGGAATCGCCACTCCTTCTAGGCCAATGAATCCCGAACCAACCGTAAGAAGCTTTCCGGATGGTTCGAGCTTCTTGACCCCGTTGACTCCGGAGTCAACAATATATAGGTTCCCTTGTACGTCACGGGCAACCTCGGTGGCATCACTGAACCCCGGGCCGATCTTAACGGGGGCTTCCCATCCTCCGCGCGGCTTGTGTCGGATGAAATAGAGATTCTTATCGGCAGCGGCATACACATCTTGACTTGCATCGGCCGCGATGCCGAAAGCAGCAAGAGTTGCGACGGTATTTTTTACCCCGCTGGGCGTGATCTGCAAAATTGTGCCCCCGGCTAAAACGTAGACGTTTCCGTTGCCGTCCAGGGCGACGCGGGTTGGCGAGTCGAGCCCCTGCGCAACTACTCGAATCTTGCCATGGGTTCGGCCTGTGAAGGGCGGTGAAACCTTTCTCACCTCCCCCAGCTGGTAATCCGAAACATACACATTACCTTTGCCATCCACCGCGATGCCCTGAGGCGAAACCCAGCCCGTCCCAACCAAAATGATCGTTGCACTGTTGGGATGGATCGCTGACGTTTCGGCAGTTATGGCGTTATGCGCGACCGGCACGGGAGGACTGAGTTGTGACTGCGTCCCCCCGCATCCGGCCAACAATAGAATGGCCACGCCTATGCCTAAAGCATGGCGGCCAAAACGCAAATTAAGCATTGTCTGTTCCTTTAGGCCCGTGTCCGGGTCCAAGGCTAACGTTCAACAGGGCCCCCGCATTCCCGGCGATCAGGACTACGGATCGGTTAACGGGCGCAATCGTCACGATGGCAACAACGCTGCCGTTATCTATTTCACGACAAACACGGTGATGAGAACAGACGCGAACCACGCAAGCATGAGGGCGATGAAATAGGGCCGCATCCGACCCATGGCCTTTTCACCGCCCTTGGGCCTGTAGTAGAAGAGCGTCCCGACTATCACGAGGCCGACAACAATATTCACTACTTGCAGAATAAGGTGCATCGTCATCCGAATTGCCGTACGCTTCGCCGGAGCGGCTACCTTTCGATGGCTACATAAAATGGCTACATGCCTACTCGGCCAGGAGCCGAGCAATCAAAAAAGACCTTTGTTTAAAGGCCTTTATGGTGGGCGGTACATGGATTGAACATGTGACCTCTTCCGTGTCAAGGAAGCGCTCTCCCACTGAGCTAACCGCCCGTGTGTCGCAGTCCGCGAGAACGGCGGAACCTTCGGAATCGATGGCCCCTACCCTGCTCCGATCCACCGTGAGATTCAGTTTGAATCGCGCACGATTTGGGTTTGACAAGCCATTGCGATGCATGATAGAGTTTCGCGTATTACTCGATCTGTAATGAAGGAGGCACGATGAATAATATGCGTCAGCAGTCCTCCCCCACGCCGCAATTCGGCGTAGGGTCGACGTGCCTTGGACCTTCGGGCGGAATACCGGCGTAACAGATCGTCGGTCCTCAACGTTCCGAAGGCCTCCACGAATCGATCGGGGGGCCTTTTCAATTCGCAACTTCACTCTTAATTACGAGGCGAATCATGGACTTTTGGCTTCAAACCGAAATCCGGAATCGCCGTGACGACGCCTTAGAAAGCGCCCGCCGCAGCCGGCTTTCACGCCTTGCTGCGAGCGGACGAAGTACGAGGTTTCGCATCCGCATCGCCGACGGTGCCCAGGCGATAAGCGATGCGCTGGCGGCGCTGGCGCGCAGCTTGCGAAACGGCGAGACGGTTTAGCATCACGGAAGGGCGTCGCTCGCGTTGGTGTCGGCGCCCTTCCATTCCAGCTCGAAACGGGCACGCGTCGCTTCTGCTTGCGCTCGGGCTCCCTGCGCGGTCAACGCGGTCGTCAAGCCGAAGAGCGCGCGAGGATCGTTCGGATAGGCTACGAGGGCGTCGGTGAACGCGGCAACGGCGTCAGCGGCGTCTCCGCTGCGCAAGTACAAGCCGCCCAAGGTTTCGGCCGCTGGCCATAACGGAATCAATTCACCGGAGAAGTCGGCACGTTGGTTGTCGATAGCGCGTTGAATCCAACGCTTGGCTTCGGTGTTATTCCCGTCGGCTTCGGCTACGCGCGCGAGAAACAGCTGAGGCAAGTATCCGTGCGCGGTATTGCCCGCGGCGACGTGTGCCGCGATTGCATGGGCTTCGCTACGGTGTCCGAGTCGCAGGGCCGCGATCCCGCGCACGCTCTGGCCGCCGAATAGGGTTCCGGCAGCGGCATATGCCACGTCGTAGCGGCCGAAACGGAGTGCCGTCAGCCCATCGAAACTTTCGTCAAACTCGCTCGCCATGCGTTGTGCCCAAAGCCGGGCCACAGCGTAGTTCCCAAGCATCATCGCGGCGGAGTAGCCGACCGAAATGTCGTGCTTCGCATAGCGGTGTGCGTGTTCGGATTGCGCAGGGTGCGCGTCGAGCTGTGCGAGAAGAGCCGCGGTGCGATCGCTCGAACGGAGAGCCGCGGCGTAATTGCCGGTCTCGATCCAATAGTGCGCCGGCATGTGCGCGAGATGTTCGGCTTCTGGAGGAAACGTGGCGGCGTCTAGGCGTCGCGCGCAGGACAGTGCGGGCTCGCGGTCGGGGGCGAGATCGTAGAGGTGGATGCAAAGGTGGTTGGCCATCACGTTTGCCGGATCGTTACGAAGAACGCTCGCGACGAGTTCTAACGCCGCGCGCGATGCGTCGCTCGCGAGCGAACCCGCTTGCCAAGCGAGCCCGCCGCCTTCCAGCAGCGCTTCGGCCGCGAGGAGCTCCGCATTCTCGTCTCGCGATTGACGCGCAAAATTCAGCATCGCTTCCCGATAAGCCGCATCATCGCGCGACCAGTCTGCAAACGTGCCCCGATAGCGGAGCGCCATAATTTCAATGAATCGCCGCTCCTGCGGTGGCGAACCGTCATCGAGCGCGACGGCTTGTCGGATCGCGCGCGCCGCACGCCGGAATCGCTCCTCGGTCAACGGTGTGTTCAGATCGGGCCCGCTTGCGAGAGCGATTCCCCAAAACGCGGTTGCCAGATGCGGGTCGAGTGTGGTCGCTTGGGTGAACGCCCCATTCGCATCGTCGGGATCGTAGGCATAGTAAAGGAAGAGCCCGCGATCGACCGCCGCCTGCGCGAACGAATTAGTCGTCGATACTGGGAAGTGAACCGAGGTGGCCGCTGCTACTACGGCGGCGAGAGCGATGCAGGAAAGGTTCACCTGAAAAGTTTCCACCCGTATGGCGCGACTCCGTGCTGGACGCTCCGCGAAGCGGTAGGGTAAGATGTGCTTTTGTCCAAGGAGCCGTCACCGGTATGGGCGCGTAGCTCAGCGGGAGAGCATCCGCTTCACACGCGGGGGGTCGCTGGTTCGAGCCCAGCCGTGCCCACCACGCCCGGCGATGCCGGCTTGGCGCTGTAGCTCAGTTGGTTAGAGCGTCGCCCTGTCACGGCGAAGGTCGTGGGTTCGAGCCCCATCAGCGTCGCCATCGTCACGAGCGCATCGCATTCCCGGATCGATCGGCATGCGGTGCGCTCGCCGCAACGACTGTGCCAAGGTAGCTCAGTCGGTAGAGCACGCGCCTGAAAAGCGCGGTGTCGCCAGTTCGATTCTGGCCCTTGGCACCACAGTGAAGAGGGGCCCGATCGTCTCGGGCCCCTCGCTGTTTCTGTTAGCTGCTCAGCGTGCGATCGAAGAACTCGACGGTTCGGCGCCAGGCCGTTTCGGCGTGTTCCGGATGGTAATGTCCCAGGCCGCCCTTTCCGGGCTCGCCGGTGTTGTAAAAGCCATGTTTGGCATCGTAGCGATGAAACTCGTATGGCACGCTTGCCGCCTTTAGGTCGCTTTCCAGCGCGTCTACGCCCTCGATCGCAAAAAAACCATCTTCGAGCGCCCAGTGCCCTTGAATCGGCACCTTGATTTTTCCCGGATCGCCCGCTTCGGCGGGCGGATAGCCGTACCATATGCTGGCGCCGTCGAAGCTGGCGCCGTGCATAATGCCGATCATGGCTAGCGCGCCGCCCATGCAGAACCCGATCACCCCAACGCGTCGTGCTCCGCGATCGCGCAAATACTGCGCGGCGCCGGTCCCGTCTTGCAGCGCGGCATCGATAAAATCGAGTCCTTCCATCAAGTGGTTGGCCTCGTCGCCTTTAGCGGCGCTGCGACCGCGGAACAGATCCGGCGCGAGCACGTTGAAGCCGTGAGAAGCGAGGCGATCGGCGGTGGCCCGAATGCGATCATCGAGTCCCCACCACTCCCCGAACATCACGATGCCCGGCGAACGTTCCGGCTGCGGCGCAGTCGCGAGATAGCCGGGCGCCGTCTTTCCATCCGGGCGGTGGAAGTCGATTTCAGCGGACATCAGCGGTGTTCGACCGCCGCGCCCTCTTCGGCATCTTGCCGGTCAAGATTCTCGGTTCGCTCGTGCAACAGCCAATCGTTGGCCACACGAACGTTATCTTCGGCAACGCGCTGCGCAAACCAATCGTACAGCATCTCATCGGTCGGATTGCGTTGTAGAGCCTCCTCGAATTCAGCTGGGGTAACTCCCCAGCGCTGCATCACGCCTTGGTCCATCGGACAGGGATAAATATAATCGTGGATCGTTCCCGCCGCTGAAGCGCGGCCTTTGTCGGCAACGCGCAACAGCCAGAGCGCGTTGCCCATCTTGTCGCGCCCCCGGCGCGGAAAGGTCTTCCCATCGCGAAAATCTGTAGGCATGCGCTTCATAATGCGCACTGGTCCGGGCGGGTTGCGTGGCACGAACGAGCGAACGGTCGTCGTGATGGAAGTCCCAAATGCGCCGCCTCGGCACGAGCCCCGATGGCATGCATCGCTGGCGGTTTTGGCCGCGATGGCGCTATATATCACCCTTCCGCCACGTTTGACCATCGGGCCGGTTTGGGTCGCTCCGCTGCTCGTGCTGACAGTGCTCGTGCCGCTTTCGTTTTTTGTACCGCGCCGGCACCGCGAAACGCGACGCTCCCGTTTCTGGAGCATCCTTCTCATCGCGATCGTTAATTTCTTCAATCTCGCGTCGGTGCTGCTGCTGGTCGCCGGACTATTTCGTCCCGATAAGGCGGCGATTCACACGGCAGCGATGCTGCTGCGCGCCGGGGCCCAGGTCTGGGCCACGAACATTCTCGTCTTTGCGCTCTGGTTCTGGGAGCTCGACGGCGACGGACCCGATGCCCGGGCTCATGCGACTGCAGCCACGGAAGTTCAGAACGCCGACTTTTTGTTTCCTCAGATGCAATTGTCGCTGGCGAGCGGCGGGGGCGCGCACTGCGTCGATCCGTTCTGGAAGCCGCAGTTTGTGGACTATCTGTACCTGGCATTCACCAATTCGACGGCGTTTAGTCCTACCGACGTCATGCCGTTAAGCCGCTGGGCCAAGGCGCTCATGACGGTCGAGGCGATCATTTCGCTGATGACCATCGCCATCGTGGTGGCGCGTTCGATTAACGCCATCGCGTAGGGAGCGGCGGCTTCTTTTGCGCAAGGCCCAACTCCGGCGAGTTGTCCGGGGTTGTAGGACGGGATATGGAACGGCTCGAACCGGAAGGGTCGCCCGGCGCGGGTATGATGTAATGGTAGCCTGCGACCTTCCCAAGGTTGATGCGTGGGTTCGATTCCCACTACCCGCTTTGCCATTTGGGCGCGAAATTCACTCCGAAAGGCCTCTACTGGTCACAAACTGGTCACAGAGCTCCGAGAAAAGCTCGCAATAGGCGGGCCAGCCAACATATAGTTGCCCGCCATATAGACCGCCGCCGCCAGATACGACCCGCGAAACTTGGCTAGCCGTAGCGTTTGGGATTTGGAAAGGTCTGGATGCTGCCAATGGTCCCGTTCGAGCATGTAATCCATCGCGGTAACGGTGGAAGCGGGTAGACCGGATAGACAGTTGAACGGAGAAAAACCATGTCCCAAACCTTATCGACCTTGTTGCTTCGCAATCTCCACGACGTGTTCGGTGAGATTGACCCCGTGCGTCGACGCGCAGCGGTCGATGAAATCTTCCACGAAGACGCTGTGTTCTATGATCCTAACGGCGGCATTTACCGCGGCCGCGACGAGATCCACCACATCGCCGGCGTGATCAAGGCTACTCATCCTGACTTCCAATATCAGCCGCTCTCCCCGCCTGAGGAACTGGGCGATGGCTGTCGGGTCCGGTGGGTGTCGGGCAGCCCTGGCAAGCCGCCGGCTTACGCCGGAACCGATTTCATAATCGCCCGGGACGGCAAGATTACTGCCATCCATCTCTTCTTTGACGAGCTTCCTTGAACCCGGACATTGCGGCGGCGACATTAATCGCTCCGCCGCAGCCCTGTTGCACGGTTTAGGCCTCAATGAAATCTTCGGCGTCGTCGGACTTGCGCGACCGGATGTAGTCGACGGCTTCATAGACCGCACTCGTTGTAAAGCGCACCATCCATGCGTAGTCCTGCACGGAGAGGTTGTGCCACGGGTTGATGCGGTAGCGTCCTACGAGCGCTACGAGCCGCAACAAGGCGAAGCGTCGTTACGCACGAAACGTGCTCAAACGCTCGAGATGAAAACGAGACGAAACGAAGAATCACGGCTTCGATTCCCACTACCCGCTGTTCAGTGTTTTAAGCGAATATGGCGACGTAGCCAAGTGGTAAGGCAGGGCTCTGCAAAAGCCCCATTCGGCAGTTCGAATCTGCCCGTCGCCTCAAGGTCTATCGAGTGCGAATAGCGGTTGTCGGCGCCGGTGCGATCGGGGGGTTCCTCGCGGCGGCGCTGATCAAATCCGGCGTCTCCGTTGCGGTCGTCGCGCGCGGCACGCACTTAGCCGCGATCCAGCGCAACGGAATTATCGTTGAGAGCGATCTCGGCAGCTTTACGGCGCGCGTCGAAGCGAGCGACGATCTACGAACCCTTGGCGCTTTCGACGCCCTCTTGCTGACGTTCAAAGCCCATCAATGGCCGGAGATGCTTGGGCAGCTGCGATCCCGTTCTGGCTCTTCCACCGACGTCGTAACACTGCAGAACGGTTTGCCGTTTTGGTACGTTCGCGATCCGCCGCTTCGGAGCGTCGATCCCGGTGGCGCGATTGGCCGGCTCTTTCCGGACGATCGAGTTATCGGCGGGGTCGTGCATGTATCGGGAGAGACCGTTGCTCCGGGCTTCGTTCGGCAGAGCGGCGGATTGCGCTATGTGCTGGGCGGGCTTTCCCGCGGTCGCGATAGTCGCGTCGAGCGTCTCACGACTCTTTTCCGCAAGGCGGGGCTCGCGGCTGAGAGCGATCCCGACATTCGTGCGACCGTTTGGCTTAAACTGGTGAACAATGCCGGGCTCAACTCGGTCAGCGTGCTACGACGCGCCACGATCAAAGCGATGCTCGCCGATCCGGAGGCCCGCGCGCAAGTCCGTCTGGTCATGAGCGAAGCGTTACTCGTTGGACAGGCGATGAAGGTCGTCGCAGACGTTGACGTCGACGCGCGGATTGATTATGCGGCTCGGCTCAACGACGTCAAGACTTCGATGTTGCAAGATTACGAAGCGGGACGGCGGCTGGAGCTCGACCCGATCCTCGGAGCGGTCATCGAGCTTGCCGAACGCCACGGTGTGCCGGTTCCCAACTTGCGCGCGACATACGCCGCATTGCAGCAGCTGACGGCCTCCCAATCGTCGCGGTGAATGCCCAAACCTTGCCCGACGTAGACGTCGGCGATCTCAGCGGCATCGGGCCGAAGAGCGCTGCGTTATTTCGGGAGCTCGGAATCGAGACGGCTCGAGCTCTGCTGGAGTATCTGCCGTTTCGGTATGACGACCTGCGTTTGCCCACGCCTGCCGCGCGACTCGGCGAGGCAGGTGGTGAAGAGAACGCGGTCGGGCGCATCGTCGCCGTGAAGGAGCGGCGCGTTCGTGGCCTCGAGATCGTCGAGGTGCAACTGGTTGACGATGCCGGCGGTCGGTTCTCCGCAAAATGGATCGGTCGCAACCGCTACGTCTACGGTCGCTTCGAGGATGGCATGCGGCTCTTCGTGCGCGGTCGCGTCGAGCGGAACTTTACCGGACCGATCGTCAGCGTTACGCAATACGCGACGCTGAGCGAAAACGAAGAGTATCGTGGTGAGCTCGTTCCCGTCTATCGCGCCACGAAGGATCTGGCGAGCCGCAAAATCGCTTCGGTGATGAAGAAGAACCTGCCTCGGCTGCTCGAGTTATCTCCGCCCGATCCATTGCCGGCGTCGCTAGCGGCGGCACGGCGCTATCCGCCACTGCGCGACGCGTACCGCGCGGTGCATGCGCCGCGCGATCCCGAGGAAGCTCAGCGCGCGCGTGAGCGTTTTATCTTTGCAGAGTTCTTAGCGCTTGCGACGGCCGCGCAACTGCGACGTACCGAGCGCGAGCGCGATCACGACGCCCGCGCCCTACGCGTGCCGCCGGACTTGCTGCAGCGCTTCGAAGGGTTGTTGCCGTTCGCACTCACAGCCGCGCAACGCAAAGTGATCCTCGAGATCTGGGCCGACATGCGCCGCGACGTTCCGATGAACCGGCTTTTGCAAGGCGACGTCGGCAGCGGTAAGACCTTGGTCGCGGCGGCTGCGGTGATTCTCGCAGCGAGCAACGGCATGCAGTCCGCGTTGATGGCGCCTACCGAGTTGCTGGCATGGCAGCACGCGGCAAAGTTTGCGCCGTTGCTCTTACCATTTGGACTGGGCGTCGAAGCGGTTTTCGGCAGCCAAAGCGCACGTGCCCGGGAATCGGCGCTGTCAAAGCTTGCAAGCGGCGAAGCGGCCGTGGCGGTCGGCACGCACGCACTGCTCGAGCAGCGCGTTGACTTCGATCGCCTGGGCTTGGCGATCATCGACGAGCAACATCGTTTCGGCGTCGAACAGCGCGCACGTCTGCGCGCGAAGGCGATTTCGCCGCATTCGCTGCACATGACCGCGACACCGATTCCACGCACGCTGGCACAATCGGTGTATGCCGATCTCGATCTGTCGATAATCGACGAGCTTCCGCCGGGACGCACGCCGATCGAAACCTTTGCCGTGCGCGTCAGCCGATTAGAAGCGGTTTATGAGTTCGTGCGCAAGAACGTTGCGGCAGGCCACCAAGCTTACGTTGTTGCGCCGGCAATCGATGAGGGTGAGGGTTCGCTGACGGGCGCCGTGGCCGAGGCGGAGCGGCTGGCCAAAGAGGTCTTTCCCGACTTGCGGGTGGGGTTGCTGCACGGCCGTCTTTCACCGCGTGAAAAAGACGGTATCATGGGACGCTTTGTGCGCGGGGAACTCGATGTGCTGGTCGCAACGACCGTCGTGGAAGTCGGCGTCGACGTTGCCAACGCCAGCGTGATGGTCGTCCTCGACGCTCACCGCTATGGGCTCGCGCAACTGCATCAGCTTCGCGGTCGCGTTGGCCGCGGCGCCGCCAAGTCGTTTTGCGTTCTAATCTATCCCGACGATGACGCCGAACGCGAGCGGCTTGAAATCTTGACTCAGTCAACCGACGGCTTTTACATCGCGGATGAAGATCTGCGACTGCGTGGGCCCGGTCAGCTGGCCGGTACGGTGCAGTCTGGAGCGACGAATCTGCGCTTCGGCGATCTGCTGCGCGACATCGCAGTCTACCGAGCAGCTAAGACTGCTGCCGAGGCGATCGTCGCGCACGATCCGCAGCTCGCGCAATCCGAGAACGCCGGTCTTCGAGCCGCGCTCGAATCGCAGCCGAGTGCGCGAGCGCTCTTGGTATCCTCGTGAGGTTTAAAGCGCGGCGCCGCGAATAGCGGCGTCAATGCCAAAGCCTGGGTACCTCATCGCCGCGTTTGCGGCGATTACGATTCTGCCTTTGCTGACCGCCGTCGGCCGAGCCGCGCCCTCCGACGTTGCCCGCGCGACACTCCCCAACGGCCTTCGCGTGATCGTGGTACGGGATACGCTCGCGCCCGTCGCTACGGCCATGCTCAACTATCAAGTGGGCTCGGACGAGCAATGGATTCCGGGGCTGGCACACGCCACGGAACACATGATGTTTCGCGGAAGCGCTACGCTGTCGTCGTCGCAGCTCATGGACGCGGTCGGTATCACCGGTGGCGATTTCGATGCCGAAACGCAGAGCGGCATTACGCAGTATTACTTCACGGTTCCATCGGCCTATCTCGACATCGCTCTTCGCGCGGAACGGTCACGCGCAACCGGCCTGCTGATGTCACCGCAATTGTGGAATCAAGAGCGCGGCGCGATCACACAGGAGGTCCAGCAGGATAACAGCGACGCCTTCTATCGTCTGTTCATCAAGATGCAGCAACGCCTGATCGGTGGCACACCCTACGCGAAGAACACGCTCGGAACGGTCGAAGATTTCGCCAAGAACGTCACCAGCGCGCAGCTGCTTAAGTTTTATCACGCGTGGTACCATCCCAACAACGCGATCTACGTCATCACCGGAGACGTCGATCCCGCGCGAACGATCTCGGAAGTAAAGGCGCTTTTCGGCGACATCCCGGCGGCAAAGGTGCCGGCACGCGCGCCGGTGCGGCTTGGGCCACTCAAGGGCACAATCTATCACGACACATCGGACCAGTCGTTCACCGCGGTGGTGCTCGGCTATCGCTTTCCCGGGTACGACAGTCCGGATTACGCGGCCGGCGAAATTCTCAGTGACGTGCTTTCGAGCCAGCGCAGCAATTTTGGCGGATTGCCGTACACCGGAAAAGCGTTGGCGACGGAATTTCTCTCGCAGGCCTACGGGAAGGCGGCGATCGGCATTGCCTTTGCAGCGGTACCGGTCACGACGCCCCCGGGAACGATCGATCGCGAGCTCCGCTCGATCTTGGACGCTTACAAGGTCGCCGGCGTACCGCCCGATCTTGTGGCTGCGGCAAAGCTCCGCGAGGTTTCGCAGCTCGAGTTTAACGCGAACTCGATCGAGGGCCTCGCAACCGAGTGGAGTCAAGCGGTCGCGATACAAGGACTCCGATCGCCCGACGACATGGTCGCCCAGTTCGATCGGGTGACCGTTGAAGACGTTAATCGCGTCTTGCGGACGTATTTGGACAACAATCGCGTCGTTGCGGCGTATGCCGTTCCGAAGAACAGCGGCGTAACCGGTAGCGGCAGCGGAGAATTGGCAAAAGAGAACAACGAAATCCCGCCGACCACGCACGAACCGATTCCGACGTGGGCGCAACGCGTGCTCGACCATCTCAGCGTTCCGGAACAAACCCTCGCGCCGACCGACGTGACGCTTTCGAATGGCATTCGCTTGATCGTCCAGCCGGAGCATATTAGCCATACGGTCGTCGTTGCCGGCGAAATCCATAGCAATCCGTCGGTGCAAGAGCCGATGGGTAAGGACGGCGTCGCGGGGGTCGCGGCAGGTCTACTCCCCTACGGGACGACGACGTACGACCGTTTGGGACTCCAAGCGCAGCTCGATGCGATTGCGGCGACGACCACCGCCGGCACCGACTTCGGACTCGACGTTCTCTCGTCACATTTCGAGCGAGGCGTGGAGCTGTTGGCCGACGAGGAGCTGCGTCCCGCGTTGCGTGCGTCGGATTTTGCGATCGTCCGTCAGCAGAGCGTGGGACAGCTCGTCGGTGAAATGACCTCGCCCGAGCATCTTGCGGAGGTAGCGCTGAATAAGGCGCTCTATCCGCCGGGCGACCCCGCGCAGCGCTTCCCCACGCCCAAGAGCGTCGGTACGCTGACGCTGGACGACGTGAAAACGTGGGTCTCGGCGGCGTATCGGGCCGATCTTACGACGATCGTCGTGATCGGCGACATCACGCCGGATGCGGCCAAGTCCGCTTTTGAGAAGTATTTTGGTGGCTGGAAAGCGGCCGGACCAAGGCCAAACGTGGACGTCCCGCCGGTTCCGCCCAACTCGCCCAGCCAAGTGAACGTTCCGGCAAACGGGCGCGTCCAGTCCTCGGTGCGCATGGTCGAGACGCTGCCGATCGTGCGAGCTGATCCCGCATGGGCGCAGCTCGAACTTGCCAATGCGGTGCTGACCGGCGGTTTTTATTCGTCGCTGCTCTACCACGACTTGCGTGAGGTGCACGGCTACGCTTACGCGGTCGATAGCCGCGTCGCCGCGGGAAGGATTCGTGCAACGTTTAATCTCGGTTACGCTTGCGATCCTGTGAATATCGTTCCCGCCGAGGTCCAGGTAAAGGCCGTGCTTACGCAACTGCAGCGACAACTGATTGAATCGTCGAGACTACAGCGTTCCAAGGCGCTGCTCATCGGCGAAGTGCCGATTCGCGAGGCGAGCTACGACGGCGTGACGGGACAACTGCTGGAGTATGCGACGCTCGACCTGCCTTTGAATCAAAACGTCGTTGACGCCCGAGCCGAACTCGAAGCGAGTGCCGCAAGCGTACAGGCTGCACTGGCTCGCTACGTTCGACCAAATGGCTTCGTTCGCGTCGTGACCGGGCCCGGAGCGCCGTAGCGGACTAGGACCCGGGCGCGTCCGGCGTCGAACGCGCCCTTTATGGAAGCGGTTTGCGGGATCGGTTTTGATCTCGATCATACGCTCGCAATCGACAACCGGCTCGAGCGCGTGGCCTTTTTACGCTTGCTGGAAGCCGTGTTGGCGGAAGGTGGACGCTCGCTCGGGCCGCTCGCGCTCGAGATCGACGGCATCGATGAGTTGCTGACGCAGCAGCGCCGCGGTGAGTTCTCGATCGACGACGCGGTGCGCCGGTTCGTTGCCGCTCATGACGTCGAGCCGACCGAAGCACATGTGGAATGGTTCCGCACGGCGGCCGTCTCGATGGTAGACGATCTCGTAGTGCCCCTGCCCGGCGTGAGCCGCACGCTCGCAGCGTTACGCGACCGCGGCATCGCGATCGCAATCTTGACGAACGGCTGGAATCCGATCCAACGCCGAAAGGCGCGGCGAGCCGGCTTCGATGGCGAGGTGTTGGTCAGCAGCGAGATCGGAGTGCAAAAGCCGGCCGCCGGTTCGTTCGAACGCTTGCTGCACACGCTAGGGACGCCGCCTGAGCAGACCTGGTACGTCGGCGACGATCCCCATAGCGACGTGGCCGGTGCGCACGCGGCCGGCTTGCAGGCGATTTGGATCGATTGGGAAGGCAAGGAGTTCCCGCCGGATCTCCGACCTGCGGAGCACACGATTCGGAATATTGACGAGCTCTTGGAGCTCGTGCCCGCACCGGTGCGCGTTTCGTGATCAGAGTATTGGCGATTGCCGGCGCAGCGGGCATGCTGCTCGGTGCGGCTTCTCCGGCGAGCTATCAGAATCGACTGATCGATCTCGAACGCAGCTACATCTATTGGTCGTTCGCTGACAATCCCACCGCCGCAACCGATGCCGGCATTCACGACTACGATACGCGCCTTGCCGACTTTTCCGCCTCCGCGCAACGGGCGCAGATGGCGCAGTTGCGGCGATATCGCAACGAACTTGCCGCCCTGCAGCCGCCGGCCGGCGGCACCGCGCACGAACGAGTCGATTATCTCTTGATCCGCGCCAACCTCGAAGGCGACTGGTGGACAAGGGCCGTCCTGCGCGGTTTGCAGCGCAACCCCTCCATCTATGAAGGGGAATGCAGCAACGGGATCTTTTCCATCATCAAGCGGGAGTATGCCAGCGACGAAACGCGAACCCGCGCGGCGATCGCGCGACTCCGTGCTTGTCCGCGCGTGCTGGAACAGGGTCGCGCCAATCTCACCGATACGGTGCGCGAATTCGCCCAGATCGCGTCAGAGGACATTCGCGATGGCGACTCGCTCTACACGATCAGTCTCAACGAAGTCGCCCGCGGCGCTTCGCCGGCAGCGCGCGCCGATTTGGCGAGCGCCCAAACCGTCGCTCTGAACGCGCTCCATTCGTATCGATCCTGGCTCGACTCGCATATGACGAGCTTTCATTCCGGCGGATTCGCAGTAGGCCGAAAGCAGTACGACTGGATGCTCAGGCGCGTCTTACTCCTGCCCTTTGACGCCCGCGAAGTCGCGCAAATCGGACGGATCGAATTGGCGCGAGACCGCGCATTGGAGCTTTGGGAAGCGTCTCGCGATGCGTATGAACCCGCCGCCTCGCCTCCACCAGCCTTCGCCTCGAAGGCCGGGTTCCTCGCCTATTACGAGCGCAGTCTGCAAACGATCGTCGCATTCATCAACTCGCATCAGATCGTCGACATTCCCCCCTACATCGGCCCGTTCCACATCGTCGAGGTCCCTCGCGCGCTCGCGGCAACGTACCCTGGTGGATTTATGAATCCCCCGCCCATGTTCTCGAGCGATCCGCAGGGGTTCTACTTCGTTCCGGACTTCAGTCCGAGCAACCAAAGTTTTTTCGTGGAGCAAGCGCGCCAATCCGTGCTTCCGCTCCTTGGCCACGAGGGCATTCCCGGCCACTTCATGCAGTTCACGTACGCGTATCACAACCCGGACTTCGTGCGGCACGTGCAAGGCGATGGCGTCTTCGCGGAAGGCTGGGCCTTCTACGGTGAAGAGATGCTCATGCGCGAAGGACTGTACGCGAACGATCCCGGTGCGCGCCAACAAGTGATCCACCTCATGCGCCATCGCGCGACGCGGATCGGCGTGGACGTGGGGTTGGCAACCGGAGCCATGACGTTACCGCAAGCCATCGCGTACTTTCAACAGAATGCGGGCATTGATGAGGTGACGGCACGGGGAGAGGCCACACGCTTTGCGATGGGCCCGGGACAGGCGATCGATTATCTCGTCGGCAAATCGCAGATCGAAACGTTGCTCGGACTGGTTCGCGATCGCGAAGGCGCCCCGTTCTCGTTGCGAAGTTTTCACGATCGACTGCTTTCGTATGGGACCGTCCCCTACTCAACGATCCGATATGAGTGGCTCGGCGACGACAGCTGGATTCGTCCGGCGCTGTCGCCCATGGCCCCACAGGAGTTTTAGGAAGCCGTGCCTCGCATCACGGGCGGATCGCTCGGAAGCCGAAAGCTTCGCTCGCCCAAGGGCACGCACGTGCGCCCCACGCCGGGCCGGGTGAAGGAATCGCTTTTCTCGATCCTGATGCCCCGGCTGGCGGGCGCGCGCGTTCTCGACCTCTTTGCGGGTACGGGTGCGATCGGATTCGAAGCGGCGTCGCGCGGTGCGTCGCGTGTAGTTTCCGTTGAAGGCCAGCGAGAAATCGCGCATGCGATCGAAGACGCTGTAAAGAGCCTCGGGGTGGAGGATGTCGTGACGGTCTTCCCTGCGCCGGCGGAACGAGCGCTTTACCGCCTCGAGGGTCCGTTCGATATCGTCTACCTCGACCCACCGTACGCCGATCCCGTTCCGCTGCAGCTCCTACGTCTGCTGCGCGAGCGCAAGCTGCTTGCCCCGGATGCCCTTGTCGTCTACGAGCATGCCGCCAAGCGAATCCTACCCGAGATACCCGGGTATCGTTCCGTGCGAGAAGAAGTGTATGGCGATGTCGCCCTCGCCTTTCTGTCACCGGAATCTTGAGGTTCGGTGACAAACGGTAAGCTTGGACGCACTACGCGGGCCGTTTATCCGGGATCGTTCGACCCACCCACGAACGGCCATCTGGACGTCATCGAACGCGCCGCCAGATGTTTCGGCGAGCTGCTCGTCGCGATCGTCGTCAATCCGCAAAAGCGGGCGCCGATGTTTTCGCTCGAAGAACGCGAGGAGATGCTCGAAGCCAGCGTCTCGACCTTGCAAAACGTTCGCGTCGAACACTTCACTGGGCTGCTTGCGGATTATGTCCGAGCGGCACGTGCCGACGTGATCGTGAAAGGGCTGCGCGTGGTCTCGGACTTCGAAAGCGAAATGTCAGCGGCGCTGATGAACCGCTCACTCTCGGACGTCGACACGCTATTCTTGATGTCCGATCAGAAGTATTCGTTCGTCAGCTCCAGCCTCGTCAAAGAGGTGTTTTTCCTCGGCGGCGACGTCGCCGCCCTCGTGCCCGAACCGGTGCTTCGCTTAATGGCGGAGAAACGCACAACCCTGCAACGGAGGTAGCAATGTCGGTCTATCGCGTTTTGGATAAAATCGAGGCGTACGTTCACGAGGGAACTTGGCTGCCCGCGGGCTACCGCATCCTTTCGGAAGAACGGCTGCTCGAACTGCTCGAGAAAATTCGCGCCTCGTTACCGGAGGAAGTCGGTCGCGCGAAAGTGATCGCAAAGGACCACGAGCGAATGCTGCGCGTCGCTCACGAGAAGGCGCAGGCGATCGTCGATGACGCGGCCAGCAAGCACGAAGAGCTGATGGACCAAAGCGAGATCGTACTGCGAGCGCGTACGACCGCCGACGCGGTGCTGCGCGAAGCGGAAGAGCAGAGCCGGCGAGTTCGCGAGGGTGCCGACCATTATGCCGGCGACGTGCTGGCGGAGATGGAAACGCGGTTGGCCGGAGCGCTGGGCGCGGTGCGCAAGGGACGCGACATGCTGGAGAAACAACGCCAGGGTCCGGATGCGCCGCTCGCCGAGGCGGCGGCGAAGAGCAAGCGGGCGGCTTTCGACTCGCAGCATGCCGCAGAGGAGACGGCCGCCCTCGAATCAGTCTAGAACTTCTCGGGTTTGGGAAAGAAGCGTGCATGAGACAGATAGCAATCGTGCTCGCGCTCGCCGCCTCGTTCGTGTTGCCGGCGCTGGCGGATCAACCCGGCGGCATTTCCGGTGTCGTCGTGGACGTGCAGACGGGACAGCCCATCGCGCACGCGCACCTTTATTATTATCGCTCGCCGTACATGGAAAACGGACCGAATCACGTCATGGAGCTGGAGACGAATAGCCACGGCTTCTTCAGCGACATCACGCTCGAGCCGGGGCGTTACGTCATCATGGCTCGGCTAGCGGGAAAGGTTGAGGGTTGCGCCCTCGACGACGTCATGGGCGGCGAAGTCGCGCGGATGCGCATCGAAATCGGCCGGACCGCCATCATGTGCACCGGACCGCGCGTTCATCCTGCGCTTGTCGATCCCAACGCTACCGCCAGCATCTATCGAATATAAAGCGTTTCTTGTCAACAGGGAGCTATACGGGTGGCGCTTGGACGTTGTGAGCAAAAGCCTCCAGGCGCGCCCGATCAATCGCTTTGACGCGGCCGCGGTCGAGCTCGAGCGCGCCGGCAGTCTTGAGGCGTAGCAGCGCCCGCGCCGCCATATCGCGCACCGTACCCGCGGCAGCCGCAATTTGCGCTTGCGAAAGATTCTCGACACCGGGCAGACCGCGTGCCATGCCGACTGAGGCGCGCGCGTAGCCGAGCAAGAATTTCGCAACGCGTTGCAGCACGTGTGCAAAGGCGAGATCGGCGATCGTGTCGATCGAACGCCGGCGGGCTTGTGACGAGGCGATCAGAAATCCGAGAGCGAGTTCGGCGTCATTGCGTGCCGCGTGAACTACCGCTTCGCTGGGGAGCGTGACGATCGTCGCGTCGGTTAAAGCTTCGGCGCGCGTCGTCGCGCCGCCGGTATCGAACGTGCCGCTCTCGTTGAGCGTATCGTGCGTAAGACGCTCGCCGATCGTATGCGTTTTGCCGTCCGGAGAAAGCAGCGTGTAGATGACCTTGCCGCTCTTCACGATGCCGAGATACGGCCACGCTTCGCCTTCGTCGAAAATCGTATCGCCCGATTTATACGTGCGCTCGCTCATCTGTTCGGCGAGTTCTTTGAGCGTGCTTGCCTTGGCGGACGTAAACGCGGCGACGTGGCTCAGAAATGCCTCGCCGTCAGCATTTTCATCGATGCGTTCGAGGCGAATGGTCCAGCGATTGCTTCCGAGGTTACGAGCATCCCATGAGAATCGCCCTGGGCGCAGCTGTGCCATCTCGTTACGCAGCGCGCGAGGGTCGGTTTCCTCGTTGATTTCGAGCGCCGTTCCGACCTGAAGTCTATCGAAAGTTTCGAGAATGTGGCCGGTCTTCGTTGCGGGCAGCAGCGAGCGGGCATCGAGCGTAATCGCGGCAGGTCGGGTGATCGGCATACGACGCTCGTCTTAGTGACTCTCCGGGATGGTGCCTGCCGGGACGCGCGTCGGCTCGTGAGGAATAGTCGCCAGCGATATGAGCATTGCAGTTTCCGATAATGATATCGTCATTCTGGCGGGGGCCCGAACCCCATTTGGGAATCTGGGCGGCGCGTTGGCCGATCTCTCGGCTACCGATCTCGCCGTAATCGCTGCCGAAGCGGCAATCGAGCGCAGCGGCGTGCCTAAAGAGTCGATCGACGAAATCGTCTTTGGTAACGTCATTCAGACGAGTGCCGACGCGATCTATCTTGCGCGTCACGTTGGATTGCGAGCCGGACTGCCGGTCGGCGTCCCTGCGCTCAACGTTAATCGACTCTGCGGTTCGGGTCTGCAGGCAATACTTTCCGCGGCCCAGTCGTTGGCGCTTGGCACCGCCGCTTATGCACTCGCGGGCGGCACCGAAAACATGAGTCAAGCGCCGCACGTGGTGCGCGGCGCCCGTAAAGGTTTTCACCTCGGTCAAAACGTGGCGTTTGAGGATTCGCTTTGGACGGCGCTCACCGATTCGTATGGGAATACGCCGATGGCGATTACGGCTGAAAACTTGGCGAAAAAATACGGCGTCACACGCGAGGAAAGCGACGAGTTTGCATTGGCAAGTCAGGAGCGCGCGTTAGCGGCCCAACACAGCGGCTATTTCGCGGAAGAAATCGTACCGGTCGACGTTCCGGGGCCAAAAGGCTCGACCAACAGGGTTGAAAAAGATGAAGGACCTCGTCAAGGCTTGACGATGGAGAAGCTGGGTAAGTTGCCCGCACGTTTCGTTCAGAACGGCGTTGTAACGCCGGGGAATGCGAGCGGCATTACCGACGGCGCGGCGGCGGTCGTGCTCACCACGGTTAAGCGCGCCAAAGCCGACGGCTTGCCCTGGATGGGACGCATGCTCTCCGCCAGCGTCGTCGGCGTCGAGCCGACGATCATGGGGATCGGTCCGGCCTTTTCGATTCCGAAGGCACTCGACCGTGCCGGAATTGGATTGGGCGATCTCGCCGTTTTGGAAATTAACGAAGCATTCGCGCCGCAGGTCATCGCATGCTTGCGACAACTCGAGACGAAGGACGCGCCGCTCAATCCGCACGGCGGCGCCATCGCCTTGGGACATCCTCTCGGCGCGTCGGGGGCGCGTCTCGCGCTCACGACGCTTCATGCCTTGCGCGAACGCGGTGGCGGCTACGGCGTTGCTTCGGCATGCATCGGCGGCGGCCAGGGTATCGCAGCCCTCTTTAGTGCAGAGTAGCCCGCCGGCTCGGCCCTATTTCCCGTTGGGTCGGGTCTGGGACGTCCTGGCCGCGCTCGTCGTCGCACTCGCACTGTGGAAGATCTTCGTGGCGCCCCGCTCGTTGAGCGCGCCGCATACGATTCCGGCGCCGCATGCCGTCTACGAGCGTCTAGACGGGGGTGAGTTCCGCGTCGCGCAACAGCGAGGTCGCACGCTCTTCCTGGATTTCTATGCTAGCTGGTGCGTGCCGTGCAAGCTCGAGCTCCCGCTGGTCGAGGCTTGGTCGAAAAAGCATCGTGACGCCATCGTCGTACCGGTGGACGTGGGTGAACCACGTTCCGTAGCGGCCTCCTTCGCACGGAGGCTGGGTCTCCGTGACGTCGCGCTCGACCCGCAAAGCGGCGCGCGGGCGTTCTTTAGCGTCGAGGGATTTCCGACGATCGTCGTCATCGATTCCACCGGTTACGTACGCGCAAAATGGGAGGGCTTCAATCCGGCGATCGCGCTCGCGATGAGCAACGCCGCTGAGAAACTCTAAACGCGAGCGGCTATCGTCCTTTCCAGACGGGCTTGCGCTTTTCGAGAAACGCCGTGGTGCCCTCCCGGATATCCTCGGTATCGACGAGCGCACCAAACTCTAACGCCTCGAGTTCCAGCGCGTCGTCGATGGAAAGGTGCGCTCCGTTGTTGATGACTCGCTTACAGGCAGTAATCGCGAGCGGAGCCTTCGACGCGATCACGCCGGCAACTCGCTTCGCTTCGTGCAACAACTCGGAACGAGGCACTACGCGCGCAACGAGACCGATGCGCAACGCTTCTTGGGCATCGATGATTTCGCCCGTCAAGCATAAGTACGCCGCCATGCCTTTGCCGACCAGACGCGTCGTACGCTGCGAGCCGCCATAACCGGGAATGAGACCGAGATTGACTTCGGGCTGACCGAACTTTGCGTTATCGCTCGCGATGAGGATGTCACCGGCCATTGCGATTTCGCAACCGCCGCCGAGCGCGAAACCGTTGATCGCCATGATCACCGGTTTGCTCAGGCGTTCGATCTGACGAGTAAGGGCCTGTCCCTTGCGCGCTTGATCGGCACCCGAGCCGGCGGTCGCGAGTGCGTTGAGCTCGCTTATGTCGGCACCGGCGGCAAACGCCTTTTCTCCCGCGCCGGTTATGACGATTGCTCGCACGCGGTCGTCACGCTCCATCTCGAGTAATGCCCCGGAAACTTCTTCCAACAGTCTGGAGCGCAGAGCGTTGAGCACGTTGGGCCGATTGAACGTGATGATGCCGATCGGCTCTTCAATCGTCGTGAGAATGTCTTCAAACGACATGCGAAAATCTTAATGATTGATAAGCCATGCAGGTTCTTTCGTTGCATTGCGGGGAAGTGCCCTCTGACTTATACTGAAAAGGATTTCACAGGAGGCATTGGTGGCAGTTCGAACGGCGTATCACGAGGCACTGGAAGCGACGAGGCTCGACGTCGTACGCCTTGGCGCGCTCGTGGGTGATGCGATTCGCATCGCCGTTGATGCCCTCAACCACCGCGACGCTGCCGCGGGAGCGCGAGTCGTGGCGGGCGACGACGTCGTCGACGATCTGCGTCGCCGGGTCGAGGCGAACTGCATCGAGCTTATTTGGCGACAGCAACCGGTAGCGGGCGAACTTCGCGAGATCGCTGCAATGCTTGAGATTGCAACCGATCTCGAGCGCGTCGGCGATTACGCGGTGGATATATCGAAAAACGCGATCAAACTTTCGGATCAGCCGATGCGACCGCAACGGGTCGAGATCGACCGCATCGCGGCAGTCGCGCACGCGATGCTGCTCGACGCAATGCGCGCTTACACCGAACGCGACGCGAATCTGGCCAGCGACGTCATCGACCGTGACGACGAAGTCGATAAGCTCTACAAGCGGAGCATCAAACTGCTGCAGGAAGAGATGCGTTCCGACCCGGAGATCGTACGGCCCGGCACGCGCTACTTGTTCGTCCTGGCGTCAATCGAACGTGTCGGCGACCGCGCCGGCAACATCGCCTGGCATACAAAGGACATGATCGGCGCACAGTGACGACGCCGCTTCCCCGCTCAGAGTTTGCGGTAACGCGGCACTACGTTTATCTCAATCATGCGGCGGCGGGCGTCTTGCCGCTTTCATCCACGCTGGCGATCGAGGAGTTCGTGCGCAGGCACGCGGACGCGGGCGTGTTGGGTACTTTTCCGTACGATGCCGAGATGCCCGAGTATCGCGAAAAGATCGGCCGCTTCATCGGTGCGGAGGGCAGCGAAATCGCGATGGTCCCGAATACCAGCTGGGGCGCGAGCACCCTCGCGCTGGGAATCGATTGGGCCCCCGGCGATGAGGTGTTGCTCGGCGACGACGAATTCCCCGCGAACGTCGTTCCCTGGATTGCTTTGCGCCGTCGCGGCGTTCGAGTGCGGTTGCTTGACACGCGGCGCGAACGGTTGACGCCGGAGAGGCTGCGACGCGAAATTTCCCTGCGAACGCGTGTCGTAACGGTTTCCTGGGTTGCGTACCGGGATGGCTACCGGCACGATCTGGGCGGTCTTGCCGAGATCGCGCACCAAGCCAATGCACTGTTATGCGTCGACGCCATGCAAGGTCTTGGCGTCTTGCCTATTGACGTGCGCGCGGCCGGCGTGGATGCGTTGTACGCCGGCGCGGCAAAATGGTTGCTGGGCCTCCATGGCGTAGGGTTTTTATACATGCGTCAGCAAGTCGCCGAGCGGTTGCAGCTCGCGATGCCGGGCTGGCGTTCTTTGCAGGACATGTGGGATTTTCATAACTACGAACAGCCATTTTCGGGCGACGCGATGCGCTTCGAGGGCGGGACACCGAACTTGCTCGGGACCCTTTCGCTTATGTCGTCGATCGATCTGTTTGCTCGCACGGGACAGGGGGAAATCGAGAAACACGTGATTGGATTGACGGATCGGCTGTGTGACGGCTTGCGCCGAATCGGCGCAGAGATCTCGACGCCGCGGGGCGACGGCATCTCGTCGGGCATCGTAACGTTCCGGCTCCCGGGGCACGATAGCGTTGCGGTCGGGCAAACACTACAGCAGGAAGGCATCGTCACAACGTACCGCACCGGCGGCATACGCATTTCGCCGCATGGCTACAACACTTTGGATGAGATTGACATCGCTTTGAAAGCGCTCGAACAGCGGACGCGCACCACGACAAAGGTATAGCAGTGATTCTTTCGACGATACTACTGGCCGCGGCGAGCGGCCTCAGTTTTCCGCCGCCTGGAGCTTACCGATATACGGCGTCCATGAGCGGACAGAGCCTTGGATCGTGGTCGCTCAGCGTCACGAGCAAGGCCGAAGAGACGGAAATCGACGAAACGGCGAGCGCCAACGTTCACGGCATGCAGCTGCAGGCGAGCGCGGTCCTCGCATTAGGGCCAGACCTGGCCCCGACAAAGTACAACGGCTCTTATCGCACGCCGACGCAGAATCCAACCGTCAGCGTCGTCTTGACGCCAAGTTCCGCCACGGTCGTCGGCGCATTGAACAACCAACCCCAACAGGTAGCGCTCGGCGCGAACACAAGCCATTTCGTTGTGATCGAGCCAGGCTTGTTGGCCGGCCTGTTTGCACTGCCGGCGCAGCTTGCCGCATGGAAGGATCCGAGCGTGACTTGCATCACGCCCGCCACCGCGCAAGCGCAATCTTTGGGGACAAACGCCGTTTCGCCATCGGCCCGCCCCGCCGGGGTTGATGCGGGAGATGCAGTTCTATCGATCGACCATCCAATCGCGCTCACGATTTGGTACGATCCCGGCACCTTCGTTCCGGACGAAATCGTTGTGCCCTCGCAAAACGCCGTAGTTACGCGCGTGCGTTAATCCAGGACGTGAAACTCGCCCGGCTCGAGCGGCAACACGCCGTGCGAATCGACCGGCAGGCCGCGAAGCAGGCGTTCCAATACACCAAGCGTTCCGCGATGTCCGATCACGAGCGTACTCGTACCTCGCCGAAGCCTTTCCGCAACCGGCCGTAAGCGCGGCACGGTATCCTCGAAGCTCTCTCCGCCTGGAGGCCGAAACGTGGCCGGATTCTTCCGGCGCTCGGCAAGCCGCTCGGGCTCCGTTCGCTCGAGTGATTCCAGCGTTTGCCCTTCCCAACTTCCAAAGTGCACTTCGCGCAGTGCCGGCTCGACGTCAAATGGCCGCGCCGGCACGACGATTTCGCGCGTCTGTAGACAGCGGCGCATCGGGCTGACTAAACAGTTTTGAAACGCAAACCCCAGCAACGCCGTCCGCAGCCCCTCGCACTGCTCGCGACCACGCGAGCTCAGCGGCGGGTCGGCAGTCGACAGAAAATGCCCGAACTCATTGCTTTCGGTCGCCCCGTGCCTGCACAGTACGATGCGAGCCAAAACGGCGCTCTTACGTCACGGAAGAATCGCGCAGAATCGAAGAGGTCATGACGGCGTCGCTCATCCCATGGATTAGACGTTTATCCGCAGGCGCGATCGTGGCTAGTATGCCGCCGAGCTGCACGCTCTCTTCGCCGGTGACAAAGTAGTAGGGACAGAGCCGCACGCGCCCGTCGTATTCCACGATTTCGTCTCGCTCCCGGTCGAAGTAGCTTTGCCGCACGCGCTTACCTTTGTGGAAATCCTGAAGTATCCATGGTGTGCGCTCGTAGGACTCGAGTGCCGTCTCGATCGTCGCCTGCCACTCCTCGCGCGTCTGATCGTCGCCGATCTTGACGCCGCGCGAGCCCCACGCCAACGCCGAAAATCCGGATGGTTTGACGACGTAGGCGCGTTCGCTTTTTGGCAACGCGACGAGTTGCCGAAAATCCGAAATGGGCGCCCCGCCGGCCTGTAAGCCGGCGACGACCCCCTGCGGCGGCATCGGGCGTGGATCGATGACCCACGTCTTTGGAAAGAGTTGCAGCAATCGATCGAATCGCTCGTTGCCTAACTCGGAACGCCACAGCGTCGCAAGCGCGTGGTGATGGACGAGCGCAAAGGCCAATTTCTCCTCGAGCGAGGCTTTTGGCGGCGGCGTCATCTTGACGCGATTGTGCCGCGCCGCATACAACATCAGTTCTTGCTTCGGAACGTTAAACAGGTCGAAGAGCTCAAAATTTCGATAGAGCGCATCGAGTTTCACTTCGCGGCCGTCGTCGTGGTGAATGAAGAGTCCGTCTTCAGTGAACGTGACCTCTTGCGGACGCCGCAGCCACGCGTCGGCGACATTCAAGCGCCGCAGTGCGGCGGCAAGCCATGCCATCTCATTGCGGTAGTCGGCCGACTCGTCCGAGACGACGATTGCGAGCGTTGGAAACTCCGTGCCGGTCACATGACGCAGCATCGCCGCGAAGCCCAGCGGGATTCCGTCGTCGCCGCCCAAGCTCTCGATGCCAAGACGGCAGTACGCCTCCGTCATCGCTCCAACGAAACCCATGCCGCCGGGAATGCTGTCGAGCTCCGTGGCGACAAACCCATCGTTCGTGACGATCAAATCCGGACGAATAACGCCCGGCAACTCTTGCTTAAAGCGATTCTGCCTGCCGAGCTTGACGACTTGTTCGGGCTTTCCCTGATCCAGGTACTCGGCGATGAAAGCGGGTGCCGTTCCACGCACGCTTCGGTTGTACAAATTGTTGAGCGCGCGATAGAACACCAGCAAATCTGGCCCCAGCTGCCCGATTGTGTCTGCTTGTTCTTTGGATAATGCGAACGGCTCGGGGCTGACGCGCCAGGCGATACGCTCGTTTTCATCGTGGACCCGGAATAGGCCGGGCGGTATCGCTTCGTAGAGGTGGTGCGCTTGCTCGCGAGCCGTGAGATTCGGAACCGTCGCCGTACAAGGCATAGGGATGGACAGTCTCCTCTATCGACAGCCGTCGGGGATTTTCGAACTGTTGAAGGCGATGTAGCGCCGTCGCATACGACTCCCTAGAGCGCGGGTACGGGCCGTTGGGTTGCACTCACTTGATCGTTATGGCTCCCGGGGTAAGCAGCGCCCCGTCGACTTGCACCAAACCATGCGAGTAGGCCAGCGTGAGATGCAGGGTGCCGCTCAATCCCAGGCGCGCCAAATCCAGACTCTCCAGCACGCGAGAAACACCTTCGCCGGACAGGAAGTGCAGCTCGGTGGCGCGCCGCAGGGAGCCCCCGGGGGCCGAATAGGTAGCGGTTACCGGTACGATCACTTCGGCGGCACCGTTCGCGCGAAGCGGGCCGGTGACGCAATAGCCGATAGTTACCGGCGCGCCCTCGACGGTGAGCGTTTGCTGGCTGCAGGTCGTCGCCCCGGCAACGCCAAGGGCGGTGGTTGCCGCTAGGGCGATGAAGATCGTCAGCGTTCGTGCGATCATCGATATTTACCCAAACGCGATTCGGTACGAATCGAGACGTCACCCGTCGAAGGAGCCGTTCGATGCGAATTTGCGTCCTTGCGTTTGCGCGCGTGCGCGAGCTCCTGCGCGCGTCGGAACAAACGCTCGAATTGTCCGCAGGCTCGAGCGTGAACGACGCGTGGTCGGCGCTCGTGCGGAGTTGCCCCGAGCTCGAAGAACATAGCGGCTCTACGCGCATTGCGCGCAATGGGCGGCTGGTTTCGCTCGATGCCGCGTTGGCCGACGGCGACGAGCTCGCGATCCTTCCGCCGGTAGGCGGCGGATAGGCGCGCATGTTTTGCATCGTTCGGGGGCCGATCGAGCCGCGTACCCTGGAGCGAGTGATTCGCACCGGGGACGGCGGCGTCGTGAGCTTTTTGGGCATCGTGCGCGGCCGCGCCGATGACGGCAGAGTCGTCACCAGGCTCTCATACGAAGCGTTCGAGGCGATGGCTACGCGCGAGTTTGAGGCGATTGCGGGAGAGGCGCGCGATCGATTCGGTGACGTCGCCATCGCGATCGTGCACCGAATCGGGAATCTGCGCGTGGGCGACATTTCGGTAGCGGTGATCGCGGCGGCCGTACATCGCGACGCAGCCTTCGATGCGTCACGATATGCGATCGATCAGCTGAAGCGGCGAGCGCCGATTTGGAAGAAGGAGCATTACGCCGACGGCGCGGCGGAGTGGAGAGCTAACGCGGACCCCGATGTGCGGAGCACGACGGGGTGAGTAAGGTTCAACTCTTTCATGTCTCGGCCGAGCGCAATCCCGTTGCCGTGCTGTGGTACGAGCCGCGTCGGCCGCGCGGCGTTTCGCTGATTGCCGGACACGGCTATTCATCCAGCAAGCATAATCTCGATTTTCTATGCTCGTTTCTTGCCAGTCACGGTTTTGGTGTATACAGTCTCGATTTTCCGGGGCACAAACTGGGCGCCAGTGGAGGCGAGCTGCGCGGCATAGACGATTGCATCGATGTAATGTTCCGGGTCGTGGCGTTTGCCCGCGAGCGCGGTGACGACGCGAGTTACACGCTGGGACACAGCATGGGCGGGATGACCGCCGTTTTTACCGCCGCGCTCGATCCGAATATTCTTGGGACGCTCGCGATTGCAACCGGGTACGGGCGGCCGACCTCGCTGGAAGCGTTGCGCAAGGTCGGCGTGAGCGACTTTCGCTCGTCCTACGTCGTCGGCGTCACGTTGCCGGAACTGGTCGCCGGCATCGAATCGCGCTACGCCGAGCTGCTCCCGCGCCTGGCCGGACGTCCGGCGCTCTACGTGGCCGCGAGCCGGGACGCGATGGTGAGTCCTCGGAGCGTGCGCGATCTCTACGATCGTGCGCCCGAACCTAAGTCATTTGTCACCATCGAGAGCGATCACACATACGCCGCGGAACACGCGAAGGCAACGGTATTGCAATGGCTCAACGAGCGTCATTAAGCGGGCGAGAGTTGCGCCGCTACAGCCGACATCTGCTGATTCCCGAAGTCGGATTGGCCGGCCAAGAGCGGCTCGCTGCAGCGCGCGTGCTCGTGATCGGCGCCGGTGGATTGGGATCTCCGGCGCTTCAATATCTGGCCGCGGCGGGCGTCGGGAGAATCGGCATCGTCGACGACGACGTCGTGGACGAAACGAATCTTCAGCGGCAGACGATTTTTGCCAACGGCGATGTGGGGCGCAACAAGGCCGCCGCTGCGGCAGATCGTTTGCATACGCTCAATCCGCTGATATCGATCGACGCACTGGGGCGGCGTTTCGATGCCGGTAACGCTCGGGATCTCGTGCGCTGCTACGATATCGTTTTGGACTGCACGGATCGCTTTCCAACGAGGTACTTGATCAACGACGCATGCGCTCTGGAGAACCGTGCGGATGTTTACGGCTCGATTTTTCGGTTTGACGGACAGGTGAGCGTGTTTGGCACGCCGTCAGGCCCCTGCTATCGCTGCCTCTATCCGGAGCCGCCGCCGCCTGAAAGTACGCCAACCTGCGCCGAAGGAGGCGTGCTTGGGGCGCTCGCCGGGATCGTCGGCACGTGGCAGGCGAGCGAAGCGCTCAAAATGCTTCTCGGCATCGGTGAACCGTTGGTTGGACGACTGATGCTGATCGACAGCCTGCTTGCGCGCGTGCGGGAAGTTCGGTTCGTGCGCGAACCGGGCTGCAGGTTGTGCGGCGGGCATCCAACGATCCTGACGACCCTGGAAAATGCATACGAGGATGCGCCGGTGGCGACGATCGTTGCCGAGATCGACGCCGATGGATTGGACGAAGCACTGCGCGACGCAACGCTTTTGGACGTCCGCGAGCCGCACGAAGCCGTGCTCGGCTCGATCGATGGAGCGATTCAAATTCCCGCGTCGCAACTCGAGGCGCGCATGTTCGAGCTAGATACGGCGTCCCGTTACATCGTTGCCTGTCGCGTGGGAGCGAAATCGATGTGGGCCGTGCGCCGATTGCGCGAAGCCGGCTTCGACCGTCTGCAACACTTGCGTGGCGGTTTGCTTGCCTATGCCATACGCCACGCAGAATTCGAGTTCTTTTGAAGTTTCGAGCGTTCGGCAGCACGGACGTCAGACTGCCGGTCATCGGGCAAGGCACGTGGGATATGCCGGAGCGGGGAGCGCGCGCTCTTGAGGCCCAACGTGCAATTCGGCGGGGCATCGAGCTGGGGATGCGTCACATCGATACCGCCGAGATGTACGGATCGGGCGGCGTTGAGCAGATGCTCGGCGAGGCTCTGCGCGGTATCCCTCGGGACGAATACTTCATGACAACGAAAATCTTGCCGACCAATGCGACGCATCGCGGCACTCTCGCCGCGGTCGAACGCAGTATCGCTCGGCTGCGCTGCAACTATCTGGATCTTTATCTCTTGCATTGGCCGGGTTCGCATCCGCTCGAAGAAACGATGCGCGCGTTAGAGGAACTCGTCGTGCAGGGTAGGACGCGATTCGTCGGCGTAAGCAACTTCGAGCCCGAAGAAATGCTGAAGGCTGCGTCGTATCTGCGCGCGACAAAGCTGGCTTGCAATCAGGTTTTGTATCATCTTTGCGAGCGCGGAATCGAACACGAGCTCGTTCCGGTGGCTCGCGAACACGGCATCGCGATCGTGGGGTATACGCCGTTCGGACGAGGAGAGTTTCTGCGCGCGGGAGCAGAGGGGCGCCGGCTGCTCGAGCAGATCGCAGAGAAACATTCGGCGACCGTCCGGCAGATAGCGCTTGCATTCTTGACCCACGAGCCCGGCATCTTTACGATTCCAAAAGCGGCGACGGTGCGGCACGTCGAAGAGAACGCTGTCGCGGGGGACATCGCGCTCGACGAAACGGACATCGCCGCCATTGATGCGGCCTTTCCGAAGGGTAAAGCCGGACCGCTGGCAACGTTATGAAATGAAGATCGATTCGGAGGCGGTTAAGCGGCGCGCAATCGAACGCGCGCTCGACCTTGGCGCGGGTGACGTGCGCGTGGTCGACGCGCGCGCGGACGCCGAATCGCGCCGGCGGATGGAGGAAGCTTTTGCCCGGGGCGATTTTGCCGCGTGGAAGTACGACCGCGAGTATGCCCGCCGCGCCACCGATCCAAGTGAGGTGCTGCCGCACGCGCGTAGCGTGGTTTGCATTGCCGTTCCGTACGCCATCCCCGCGCCGGCCCGCCGCAACGCGCTGCGCGGGCGCGTTTCCAACTATGCGTGGTCTTCCGATTACCATCGACGACTGAACGAGCTGCTGAGTGCGGTCGCGCGCGAAATCGACGAAGCGGCGGGCAAGCCCGCCACGGCAATCGTCTGCGATACGCGTCCTTTGGCGGAGCGCGCGATGGCCGCACGCTCCGGACTGGGCTGGATCGGAAAGCACACGAACGTGATCTCGCCTTCCTGCGGCTCGTTCGTTTTTCTCGGAGAAATTGTTACGACGCTGGAGTTGCCGCCGGATGCGCCGCTGAACAAAACATGCGGAACGTGTCGACGCTGCGTGGACGCTTGTCCGACGCAGGCGCTGCGCGGGGACTACACGATCGATGCGAACCGCTGCATCTCGGATCTTACGCAGCGCAGCGATGCGATTCCGGTCGAGATGCGTTCGCTGATTGGCGACTGGGTGTGGGGATGCGATATCTGTCAGCTGGAGTGTCCGCCTACGCAGTTAGCCAAGCGCGTCGCCTCGTCGCAATGGGCGCCTCGCGACGCCGAGGGGGCCACGCCTTCGCTTCTCAAGTTGTTGCGCCTGCGCGGCAGCACGTTCAAACGGCGGTATCGCCAAACGGCAATGGGATGGCGAGGCGCAGCGGTGCTGCGGCGCAATGCGGCGGTCGCGTTGGGTAACGCGTTGGATCGCGCGGCGGTTGGCGACCTGATCGAAAGCATGAGCGGCGACCCCCATCCAATGGTGCGGGGTCATGCCGCCTGGGCACTGGGGCGAATTGGCTCTCCCTCAGCGCTGGCGGCATTGCAACGGCACCACGGTGTCGAAAAGGATGCCGGCGTCCGCAGCGAGATCGGCTGTGCCCTGGAATCGTTTCGGACGAGATGACGATGAAGATCTCTGCCATTTTTGCGCTCGCCGGTCTCTTTGCGGTTCCGCTACCGGCGGCGCCGGCGAGCGACCTTCTGGCGCGAATGGCGACGGTTAATCCAAACTTGCACGCGTTTACGGCTACGCTGCACGCCCACGTGGTGATGCGGTCGTTCCCGTTTCTTTCGGCCGATCTCGTCGGAACGTACTATTACGAAACGCCGGATAAGACGAAGGTCGTATTCAGTAGCGGCGTGCCGTTGTTGGCCAAGCAGTTCGATAAGCTCTACGCTCGCATCGAAAGCCCATCGAGATGGCGCCAGGTATACGTCGTCGCGGTCGCCTCGGACGATGGCAAGACGACCGCTTTCAAACTAACGCCGCGAAAGCGCGGCAACGTCACTCAGATCGACGCGACGGTCGACGATAAGAGCGCTACGGTTGAGTCCATGCGTTGGAACTACGATAACGGCGGGTACGCAGAGATGAGCAACCAGTACGGTCATGTGGATGGCAATCTCGTCGTTCAGTCCCAGAACGGTCACGTGGAGGAGCCAGGCTACGTTGCCGATCTCTCATCGACCATCGATAACTACAAGATCAATCCAACGCTGCCCGACAGCGTGTTTAGCGGTGAATAGTGGCGATTTCGCTGATTGACGGCTTTAACCGCCCGATCACGTACCTGCGCATTTCGGTGACCGATAAGTGCAATCTTCGGTGCATCTACTGCATGCCCGAAGAGGGTCTGCCGTGGTTACGGCGCGAGCAGATTCTCACCTACGAAGAGATCGCCGCAATCGTGCGCGCCGCCGCGTCGGTCGGAGTTCGTGCGGTCCGGTTGACGGGCGGTGAGCCGCTCGTCCGGCGAAATCTGAGCACGCTGGTCCGAGCCATTGCCGAGACCGCCGGCATAGAAGACATCGCACTCTCGACGAACGGGCTGCTGTTAGAGGCGCAGCTCGACGAGCTCGTCGAGGCCGGTCTGCGACGAATAAATTTTTCCCTCGATACGCTGCGCGCGGACCGGTTCGAGGAGATCGCACGCCGTCCGGGTCTCGATGCCGTCTTGCGCGGCATCCGCGCTGCCGTGAAGGCCGGTTTGGCGCCGATCAAGCTGAACTGCGTCGTCATGCGCGGCCGAAACGACGACGAACTAGCGGCATTCGCGATGCTCACGCGCGAGTGGCCGATCTTCGTGCGTTTCATCGAAGTCATGCCGGTCCACGAAAATCTGGAGCTGCAGCGCGACGCCTACATCTCTTCCGATGAAATCCTCGGCCGCGTTGCCGGAATCGGAACGCTGCACCCGATTGAGGGACCGGCCGGCAACGGGCCGGCGCGCTATTTTGCGTTTCCTGGCGCGGCCGGCGCGGTGGGCGTGATTAGCCCCCTCTCTCACGACTACTGCGGACGTTGCAACCGAGTGCGGCTTACGGCTGACGGCCGTTTGCGACTCTGTCTCTTCGGCGATCACGCGCTCGACCTGTGCTCGCCCTTGCGCGGCGGGGCGACTACCGAAGAGATCGCCGGACTCCTCGGCTCGGCGATGCTGATCAAGCCGGAACGCCATCATTTGCGCCTTGGGGAGACCGCATCGCGGATGCGGGCGTTTTCCGAAATCGGCGGCTGAGTCACAAGGTCGGATGGCGAGCCGTTCAACCAACATAATGGAGGAGGCCTATCGGGCAGCCGACCCGGCGGCAATCGCACGCGCGCGCGCCGAGGCGCTGGTGCTCGAGTATCAAGTCAAGCTGGCGCGGTACTTACGGCGCATGGTAGGTGATGCGGAGGTTGCGTTGGATCTGACCCAGGACGTCTTTCTTTCGGCGTACCGCATGCTACAGGCGGATCCGCAACGCGAACTGACGGCCGGATGGCTTTACCGAGCCGCGACCAACGGCGCCATTTCGTTCTTGCGACGGAAGAAGATTCTTCGAGTGCTGCCGCTGGATCGAGAGGTCGACCACGGTTCCTGGCGCGTCGACGAACGCAGCGCCGCCTCCGTCGATCTGCAAAACGCCTTGCAGCGTCTGCCTGCGCAACAATCCGCAGCGCTGCTGCTTACCAGTTACGTCGGATATACGTCAGCAGAAGCTGCGCAAATTCTTGGAACGAGCTCGGATGCCGTGAGACAGCGAGTCTGCCGAGCGATGCGCCAGCTGCGCGCGATAATGAGTGAGGAGAACCAACGATGATCACGGTACGCGATTGCATGGAGGCCGAAGCGCTGGCGGGCGCAATCGCGATTGGCGAAGCAGAGGAGCCTGCGCGCAACGCTTATCGACGCCATCTCGCCACCTGTGAGCGCTGCCGTTATGAGTTCGGCGGCGAGCGCGAGATCGAGCGCGTTATGGGGGCGGTGGCGCGGGCCCGGGACGCGGAGAGCTGGGAGCCGGACGTGTGCAAATTGCGCAAGGCTCCAAGCGTTTGGCGCCGCGCGTGGACGTGGGGCGGCGCGGTGGCCGCGACCCTCGTCTTAATCGTTGGCATCCGCAGCGCGCAGCACCATCCCAACCTCGCACCGCAGGCACCGTCGGCGCGAGGTTCTTCCGCGCAGACAGAACGCGCGCTTGCTGCGTTCAACACTCAGACCGCTCCCCGACGCGAACATCAAGCCGAGTCGCTGGTATTCGGCTCCGCCCCGAGTGCGATGGCATTCCGCGTAACTATCGACGCCCGGGGAGCGCCCACACGCTGCGCGGCGACTCAGAGCTCGGGCAGTCGCGACCTCGACGCGGCGGTCTGCCACGCCGCGCTGCGAACGCTTCGATCGCGACGGTCCGGCACTCCGTAGGAGTTGAACGACTCGCGGCGACCGAAACCGGCCTGCCATGGCGGAGCGGCCGTTCGTCTATTGCTTCGGTAGAGATTTACGTCTTGACGATCACGCGGGTTTAGCCGCGGCGGCATCGCGCGGCCCGGTCCTGCCGCTGCTGGTGATCGACGCGGTTTTGGCGTCTCGTTTAAAACTCTCGCCGCGCCGCGCGGCATTTTTTTGCAGCGCCGTGAGCGCGCTCGACGCAGACCTTCGCGAACGCGGGAGTCGCCTTATCGTGCGCCGTGGAGCGTCTCCGGCTACGATCGGGATGCTGGTGCGCGATGTGGATGCCTCGGGCGCGGCCTGGAGTGCCTCCTACGACGCCGCGGGGATGCAACGCGATCGGGCGTTGCAGTCTGCGCTCGAGGAGGACGGACTGCAGGCCGTAATCGTACACGACGCACCCGCGATCGGTCCGGAGGAGAGCGCCGACGCACGCAGCGCTCAAGGTCCGGGGTATCGCTCGTTCGCACCTTACTTTGACGTCTGGCGCGAGCTGCCGATCGGCTCGCACGAATATCCCTTGCTGCTGCGCTTCACGCGGATCCAGCCCGACAGCGAACCGTTGCCGGAGCCGCCGGAGTTCGGCTCGAGCGAGCCTCAAGCGGCCGGCGGATCGACCGTCGCGCACCGTCAATTCGAAACTTTTCTTCGCAAACGCGCGCCAGAATATGCGACGGGTGCAACGATTCCGGCGGAGGATGGAACCTCGCGCCTTTCAGGCCACCTATCCTTCGGCACGATCTCCGCGCGAGCGATCGCCCGCACCGTCCGCGACCGCATCGCTGATCCGTTTTCGATTAGCGAACAGCGTCTCTCTTTTCGGCTTTTTTTGCGTGCGCTCGCGCATCGCGACTTCTTTTTGCAGCTCGCGTGGTTCAATCCCGAGACGCAGGATACGCCGCTGCAAGCCAAAATGCGCGGCTTCCGTTGGGAACCGGCGCACTCGGCGCTCGACTCATGGCGCGCCGGCGCAATCGGCTATCCGCTCGTTGACGCCGGAATCCGACAGCTGCATGAAACGGGGTGGATGCATCCCCACGTGCGGGCCGTGGCGGCCTCACTGCTCTGCTTCGACCTCGGGGTCGATTGGCGCGTTGGCCGTCAGGAATGGGACCGCTTTCTGATTGAGGACGACCTGGCGCTGGCGACGGGAAACTGGCAATGGATCGCCGGTGTGGGAGCCGACATGGCGCAGTACCCGCGCATTTACAACCCCGAGCGGCAGCGCCGGCGATACGATCCCGAGGGCGTCTACGTCCGCCGTTGGATCGGAGAGCTGCGGCACGTGCCGCCCGAGACCTGGGAAGGCCGCACCAGGGATTCAATCCAGCTGCCCTTGGCGCTCTTCGACGACGCGGTTTACCCGCCGCCTGTCGTCGATCACGCTGTCGCGGCGCGGGCCTTTCTCCGGCGCTATCGAGAGTTTGTATCGCTCTGAGGCATCCGCTCTTCAAGCCAGCTGGTTACGACTGGGATCCGCACTTCGTCGCCGTTCCACGTCTTGATGCCGTAGTAAACGCTGGCAACCAAAAAGAGCGGCGCGAGCAGCGGCACGAGCACCCAGGCTGAAAAGCCGAGAAAGGGGACCTGCGCGATCAAAGAGAGCAGCCCCCAAAATCCAAAGAACCCGAGGTTGAATCCGAGCGCTTGAAAGGCCTCACGGCGCAGGTTGCGCGACTGCTTTCGATCCAGAAGCGAGAGAAGGGCCAGAGGCCAAAGCGGATAGCCCAAAGCGACGAGCGCGCGCGACTCAACCGGATCCGGCACGGCGGCGACGGTGACTTTTCCGCGGACGCTGGCCGGCGCCGGACGAGGTGGTACCTGGCCCGGGATCTGCTGACGCGTCGCGGTAGCGGCTTCAACCTTCGCCGCCAGACGACAGCTCGGGCAACCTCCGCGTTCGTCACGGCACGTGGCACAAATCGGTTTTCCGCACTCGATGCAAGGCGCGACCGATGGTACGTTTGAGTGGAAGTAGCAGTCCATGTAGTTCTCGCAATCCTCCTGCGGCATGCACCCTCACGTACCGAAGCACGTTAGGGCAGGTTTCATCCCGATGGGACCGCAAGTCGGCCGCGAATGAACCGGCGCGCGATTTTGCAACGCCTGGCGGCCGAGGCGGCTCCCTACTATCCTCGCATTGCGCTTGCGATGGGGATCGGCGTGCTCGCCGGCGTGCTGTCGATCGTGCCGCCGCTGGCGTTTCGCATCATCATCAATCAGGTGCTGGTTCCCCCACCCGGTCACCGGCCCGACCTCAACGCGCTCTACCTTTCATTGGGGCTGACGGCGATCGCGCTCATCCTGGCCAACGCCGCGATTTACGGGCAGACGTACCTCACGGCCTGGAGCGGTCAGCACCTCGTCGCGCGGCTGCGCGTCCGGCTGTTCGAGCGAATGCTCAACCTGCCGCTCGGGGAGTTCGACAAATGGCGACCCGGCGAACTGATCGCACGCTTTGCCACCGACTTGCAGCTCATGATCGATGCGGTCAGCGTGTCGGTGCCGCAGTTGGTGGTTGCGTTAGCGACGTTCATTTCGTCCTTTGCTACGATGCTCTATCTCGATTGGCTGCTGACGATTTCGCTCGTGCTGGTCGCACCAATCGTTTCGTTTGCCGTCTCGAACTTCCAGCGTTTGATCGCGGCCAGCTCGCAGCGCGCACAACAGCGAATCGCCGATCTCACGGCGAACCTGTCTGAGATCCTCCAGGGCCAGCGCGTCGTCAAATCGTTCGGGCGCGAGCAGTTCGAGGTCGATCGTTTTCGTAACCGAAACGACGACTTCTTCGGCGCGTACATGAAGCTGACGCAATTCATTCAGACGCAGCCGCTGGTCGTTTCGACGATCATGGTCACCGCGGTTGTGGCGATCATGTGGCTTTCCGTGCGCGAGGTCTTGGTCGGCCGCCTCGATACCGGCAAGGTCTTCATGTATTGGGGTTTGTTGGTGAATCTGATGAATCCGATGAACCGGGTCGCGGCGTTCTTCGGCGATATCAGCAAGGCGATCGTCGGCGCCGGACGCGTCTTCGAGCTGCTCGATCTGCCGGTCGAGGTGCGAGATCCGGTCGATGCGATCCCGATGCCCGTCGTGCGCGGCCGCATCGAGTACGATCACGTTACCTTCCGTTATAAGCCTACCGACCCACCGGCCTTGAGCGACGTCAACGCCTCAATCGAGAGTGGCGAAATCGTCGCGCTGGTTGGTCCGTCGGGCGCCGGAAAGACGACCCTGGTAAATCTCGTGCCGCGCTTCTACCAGCCGCAGGAGGGCACACTGCGCCTCGACGACATCGACGTCGCGAAAGTGCGGCTCACGGATTTACGCCGAGCCATCGCAATCGTGCCGCAGGACGTGCAGCTCTTCCGCGCCTCGATTTTGGAGAACATTCGCTACGGACGCTTAGGGGCCAGCGACGAAGAAGTTCGTGCGGCGGCTCGGGACGCGAACGTCGACGACTACGTGCGGAACTTTAGCGAAGGCTACGCAACCGAAGTGGGAGAGCGCGGCGCCCGACTATCGGGCGGCGAGCGCCAGCGCATCGCCATTGCGCGAGCCGTGCTTCGAGATCCGCGCATTTTGATTCTCGATGAAGCGACCAGCGCGCTGGACTCGCACTCTGAGGCGATGATTGAAGAGGCTCTCGACAGGTTATTACAAGGACGCACGACGTTGATCATCGCGCATCGGCTCTCGACGATACGCCGCGCTCACAAAGTGCTGTACATTGAAGCCGGACGGGTCGTCGAGATGGGTACCCATGCGGAGCTGCTCGCGAAAGGCGGCCCGTACGCACGCCTGCACGCGGCACAGTTTGCATCCAGCCGCCCCCGCGTAGGTTAAGCTTCCTTAAGCCGCGACGGGCGCAATCGGTTTGCGCTGATGCAACGCGAACCGATTGCCTTCCGGATCGCGCGCAAAGCTGGCGAAACAGGCGGGAAACTCATGAACCTCGGATACTTCCACGCCGCTGGTTTTGAGACGTTCGCACATCGAAAAGATATCGTCGACTTCAAATGCCGCGCCGGTCGACGCGCCTGGCTCAAATCCGAGCGACTCGCCGTTTCCTATTCCAAAAGTCGAGCTTCCCACGTTAAACTCGACCCAGTGGTCGCTGAAGGACTCGCCCGGTACCAAGCCGAGCGTATCGCGGTAAAACGCTTGTGCGCGCGGCACGTCCCGCACCGAATAGGCTACGAATGCCATGTCTTTGACCATTAACGAATCCTCCCGAAGCCGGGGTCAGTTCAGTATTCCATCCGGGCCGCCCTGTCGTCGTCGAGCGTGCGCGACCGTCGGACGCAGGCAATTCAACCGAATGCGCCAAGAGTAAAGGTTGCCAAGGAGGGCGTCCATGCTGGTGCTGAGCCGCAAACCCAATCAGTCTATTATGATCGGAAGCGACATACGCATTGTGGTCGTTGGCTTAGACCGCGATCAAGTAAAGCTGGGAATCGAGGCGCCACGAGATGTACCGGTCCACCGCTTCGAAATTTTCGCTGAGATCCACGGGGCGGCCGCATCCCGTGCGCCGTCAAGCGGGCCGGCGCCGGTAGGAAAAGCAGCTACCGGGGCCGATATATCCCGCGATGCCGCCCGCGACTGATGCGGATCTTGACGTTGTGTCGGCTACGATCTTTATTCCAAGCGCGGCATTCTCGAACGTTTCCGCGCTCCTCCTAGAAAGGAACTCCAGTTGAACCAGGGATTCACCGTGTGGCTTACGGGTCTGTCAGGTGCGGGCAAGAGTACCATCGCCGAACGGCTTGCACCCGAGCTGAGCGCTCGCGGCCGCAAAGTCGAAGTGCTCGACGGCGATGAAGTCCGCACGCATCTATCGAAGGGGCTCGGATTCAGCCGCGAAGATCGCGACATCAATATCGGACGCATCTCATTCGTGGCCTCGCTGCTCGTCAAGCATGGCGCAGCCGTGATCACCGCCGCGATATCGCCGTATGCGCAGGCCAGAGCCGACGCGCGCCAGCGCATCGGCAACACGCAGTTCGTCGAAGTATTCGTGCGCTGCTCCTTGGACGAGCTCACACGCCGGGACGTCAAGGGCCTCTATGCGAAGGCGATCGCCGGCGAGCTGAAACACTTCACCGGCGTCTCCGATCCGTACGAGGTGCCCGAGAACCCTGACGTTGTGGTCGACAGCGAGTTCGAATCGGTTGAAGAGAGCGTGTCGAAAATTCTTGCGGAACTGGAGAAGCGCGGGCACCTTCCCGCCGGCGTCAAGGCGGCGGTATGATCGCACCTCACGGCGGCAAGCTAATCAATCGAATTGTCGGTTCTCCACAAGCCGAAAAAGAGTTGCGCGAAGGGGTTAAAGGACTTCGAAGCCTCACGCTCACCGGTCGCGAGTTGAACGATCTCGCGTTGATCGGTAACGGCGCCTTCAGTCCGCTGACCGGCTTCATGACTCGTAAAGAGTACGAGCACGTAGTAACGTCGATGCGCCTGCTGGGCGGGTTGCCGTGGAGCATTCCCGTGGTTCTGGCGGTCGACCGCGAAGAGGCGCCCAGCCTCGGCACCCGGGCGGCGCTCTACGACGGCGAAGGCGAGTTGCGTGGGGTCATCGAGGTAGAGGACGTATTCGAATACGACAAGCTACACGAAGCACGGAACGTCTACCGCACCGAAGACGAAAAACATCCCGGCGTCGCCGCGCTCCTCGAGCGTAAAGACGTGCTCGTCGCAGGCCCGGTTTGGGTGCTTCCGAGCGAGCAGGATCCGGCGAGCCTGTCGCCGATTGAAACGCGCGCCGAGTTCGAACGCCGCGGTTGGAAGACGATCGTGGGCTTCCAAACGCGCAATCCCGTGCACCGCGCTCACGAGTACATTCAGAAATGTGCGCTCGAGATCGTCGATGGATTGCTGCTTCATCCGCTCGTCGGGGAAACGAAGAGCGACGACATTCCCGCAGACGTGCGCATGCGCTGTTACCGGACGTTGCTTGAGAACTACTACCCGGCGGATCGCGTGCTATTAAGCACGTTGCCGGCAGCGATGCGATACGCGGGTCCGCGCGAAGCGATTTTCCACGCCATGATCCGCAAGAACCATGGCTGCACGCATTTCATCGTGGGGCGCGATCACGCCGGCGTCGGAAATTACTACGGAACCTACGACGCACAGAAGCTCTTCGAAGAGTTCGCCCCCGAAGAACTGGGCATCATGCCCCTCAAGTTCGAAAACAGCTTCTACTGCCGGCGCTGTCAATCGATGGGTACAAAGAAGACCTGCAGCCACGACTCCGCTAATCACGTTTCGCTCAGCGGTACTGCCGTGCGCGCGATGCTGCGCGCGGGAGAGCTGCCACCGCCGGAGTTCTCGCGGCCGGAGGTTGCCCAAATCCTGATCGACGCGTCGCGCGAGGCTGCCTCCGCCTAACTTGGCATCGGGCTAACGCATACGCTTTATTGGGAATTATGAGCATGACTGCGGATTGTCGATTGAGTATCGCGCGGGCAGGGAGCGGGCCGGACCGGTCGTCGAAGAGGTGACCCATCCATGAGCGGGCACAACATCAGCTTCGTCATCATCGGCTTCATCGTGGGAGCCTGCACCGCGTATAGCGGGGTCGGCGCCGGAGCAATAACAACGCCGCTCTTAGTGCTGTTCCTGGGCGTCGGCACAGATACCGCGATCGGATCCGACTTGCTCTTTGCGCTGGGCACGAGGCTGGTTGCCGTGATCGCACATTTGCAACGGCGCACCGTGCAGTTTTCGGTTTTGTGGCGACTCTCGATGGGTGGTTTGCCCGGCGCGATCATCGGGGTCACCGTAAGCGCGAATTTGCACCACTCCCTCGACCTTCACCAGCTCGAGCACGTCCTGCGCATCGCCGTGGCAGCGGCGTTATTGGTTTCTGCAGCCGGCATCATCTTCAATCGGCGACTCGCCGGCGATCTTCACCAAACCGCGGCCAACCAGTTGCCTACCGGGCGCCTTGCCGCGATCGGCTTCTTCGTCGGACTGACCGTCAGTATCACGTCGATCGGCGCCGGCTCGTTGACGCTTCCGCTCCTATTGCTCGTGGCGCCCGTGGTTGCACTGCGGCGGTTGGTCGGTACGGATCTCGCGTTCGCGGTCGTCGTGCTCGTGCCGTCGCTGCTTGGCCACTGGCGTATCGGAGACGTCAATCCCAGCATCGCAGGGTTTTTGTTGCTGGGCTCGATCCCAGGCGTTTTCGTTGGATCCCACTTCGTCACGCGTCTTCCGGAACGGTGGTTCCGTGGCGCGCTTGCGAGCGTGCTCGTTATCGTAGCGTTGGCTTTACTGCCGATCGGCTTCCCCCACTCGTAGAAATCAGGGCTTTCCTGCTTGCGGGGTCTGCGAGCGCTCCTGGGCGATGAGTTCGCCCGCGCGGAAGAGACTCTCGAAGGTTCCCGCGTCGCTCCACCAGCCCTCGAGGACGTCATAGCAGAGTTCGCCTTCGCTTATATAGCGATTGTTGACATCGGCGATTTCATACTCACCTCGCGCTGACGGCGTGAGCGTTCGGATAAAATCGAAGACACGCGCGTCGTACATGTAGACGCCGGTAACCGCATAGCGGCTCTTCGGCTGCGCCGGCTTCTCCTCGATCTCGACAATCCGATCGCCATCGAAGATAGGCACGCCGAAGCGCTTCAAATCGTCGGATTCCTTCAAGAGAATTCGTGCGCCGGACGGTTGCTCGGCGAATCTGCGCACGTAGGGCTCGATGCTTTGCTGGAAGATGTTGTCGCCCAGGATCACGACGATGCGCTGGCCATCGGCAAAGGGCTCGCAGAGTCGCAGCGCGTCGGCGATGCCGCCCTCTCCCTGTTGGTAGGCGTAGTAGATTCCGCGCAAGCCGAAGTCGGCGCCATTACCGAGCAGTCGCAGAAACTCTCCGGCCGAACTGCCTCCCGTGACGATCATGATCTCGCGAATACCCGCGCGGCAAAGGGTTTCAAGCGGATAGTAAATCATCGGGCGGTCGTAGACCGGCAGCAGATGCTTGTTCGTGACCTTCGTCAGCGGCCGCAAGCGCGTGCCCAGGCCGCCCGCTAAAATGACGCCTTTCATTGTAAGAGCCTCGGCACTTCGCGCCTCGACTGGCGCTTCGCTGCGTTTTCGGCACGTGCTTCGCAGCGCCGAAAGCTGCGCTGCGCGCCCCCACGCGGACTGACGCCGCGCGGGTCCCCTAACCGCTTAGGCACTTTGCGTCTCGGCTGGCGCTTTTAGCGGGCGCCACCAGGATTCGTTGGCGCGATACCACTCCACGGTTTGGGCGATACCTTTTTCGAAAGGGACTTTTGGAGTCCATCCTAACGCGCAGAGTTTTGCCGCGTTGACGGCATAGCGGCGGTCGTGACCGGGGCGATCGGCAACGTGCGTGACGTGCGTGTTGACCGCCCGGCCGCATAACTCGATTAACGTGCGCGTCAGCGCGAGGTTGGTTTGATGAGTCCCGCCGGCGACGTTGTAGACGTTGCCGACAACGCCGTGCTCGAGAACGTGCAGAATGGCGCGCGCGTGATCCTCGACGTAGAGCCAATCGCGAGTTTGCAGGCCGTCGCCATATACGGGGACCGGGCGATCGTCGATCAGGTTCGTTACAAACAGAGGAACTATTTTCTCGGGATATTGATTTGGCCCATACGTATTGCTGCTGCGTGTGATCAGCACGGGAGAACCGTACGTGGCATGGTAGGCCAAAGCCAGCAAGTCCGCCCCGGCTTTGCTGGCGGCATACGGGCTACGCGGACGCAACGGATCGCTCTCGAGGGATTCGCCGTCGGCGACGTTCCCGTAGACTTCGTCGGTCGATACCTGCAGAAATCGCGGGATCGCAAGCTCCCTCGCCGCATCCAGCAGCATCAGCGTGCCCAGGGTGTCGGTCCGCAGAAAGGCTCGCGGCTCGCGGATGGAGCGGTCGACGTGGGTTTCGGCAGCGAAGTTCAGGACGGCGGCGGCCCCGCCGCCGATCGCCTCGCGGACGGCCGCGGGATCACAGATGTCCCCCTTGACGAAGCGGTACCGGGGATTCTGTGCGACGTCGCTTAGGTTGGCCGGGTTGCCGGCATAGGTGACGGCATCGAGGTTGACGATCTCCACTGCCGGGCGCTCTCGCAAAGCGAGGCGAACGAAGTGCGAGCCGATGAAGCCCAGTCCCCCGGTAACGAGCCAGCGCATGGCGCGCGGCTTTCGGCAGAGCCTTGGAGGCATCCGGCTCTCGTGCTATAATCGCGCGGCTGTCTAACTTCACCCCGCAGGAGGCGGGGTGTCGATGGCTCTTCGACGCGGTTGCAACTTCAGGATGGGCAGCAACCGAGAGCCAGAAAGGTATATCATGACCGTCGTTACCATGCGCGAGCTCTTGGAAGCGGGCGTCCACTTCGGCCATCAAACGCGCCGATGGAACCCGAAGATGAAGCCCTTCATCTTTCAAGAGCGCAACGGCATCTACATCATCGATTTGGCGCTAACGGTGCAGCGGCTGCGGGAGACCTACGAGGTGGTCAAGCAGCTCGCTCGGGAGGGCCGGGTCATCTTATTCGTCGGGACGAAGAAACAGGCGCAAGACGTCGTCCGGGAAGAGGCCGAACGCGCGGGCACTTTCTTCATAAACCAACGCTGGCTGGGGGGCACGCTCACCAATTTCGCGACGATTCAAAAGCGAATCGCGCGCTTGCGCGAGCTCGAGAACATGAAACTCCAGGGCGACTTCGAACGGCTTCCAAAGAAAGAAGTTGCAAAGCTGCAGGACGAGATGAATCGACTGGAGCGCTTCCTGGGCGGGATCAAAGACATGCATCGCCTGCCCGATGCGCTTTTCATCGTCGATCCGAAGAAGGAAAGAATCGCCGTCTTGGAAGCGCGTAAATTGAAGATTCCGATCATCGCCGTTATCGACACGAACTGCGATCCCGACGAGATCGATTATCCGATCCCGGGCAACGACGACGCGATTCGCGCCGTCAAGCTCATGGTCGGGAAGATTGCCGATGCGATCATCGAGGGCAGAACCGAGAGCGAGAGCTCGTACGATCAAGAGAGCTACGATTCTTCACCGCAGGAGTACCCGCAAGAAGCTCCAGCAACCGTGGCGGAGGCGGGGCGTTGATTTCATACCAACCAAGGCCGGAAGAGATCAAAGCGCTGCGTGAAGAGACGAGCGCGCCGATGATGGATTGCCGCAAAGCGCTGCTCGACGCCGCCGGCGACGTCGAACGCGCGAAAGCGCTCCTGCTCGAGCGCGGCGCGGCGCAAGCGGCAAAGAAAGCCGAGCGCAAGGCCGATGAAGGGCTCGTCACGAGTTACATCCACGCCGGCGGCAAGATCGGCGTGCTGGTCGAGGTGAATAGCGAAACCGATTTCGTCGCACGAAATCCGAAGTTTGCAGAGCTTTCCCGCGACATCGCGATGCACGTTGCCGCAATGTCGCCGCAGTATCTGGATCGGGATAGCGTGCCCGCAGAAGTGGTCGATCGACTGCGCAGCGAGTTCCGCGCGGGCGTACCGGCGGGGAAGAGTCCCGAGGTCGCCGAGAAAATCGTTCAAGGCAAATTGAATAAGTGGTTTGAGGAGCGCTGCCTGCTCGATCAGCCCTTCGTCAAGGATGACACAGTGACCGTCGGCGATCTGATTAATCGTTCGATTGGAGCGCTGGGCGAACGGCTTCGCGTGCGGCGCTTCGCGCGGTACGCCCTTGGTGAGTGACGGAACGCCGATCGGGCCGCGCTTTTCGCGCGTCTTGTTGAAAATCTCTGGCGAAGCCTTTGCCGGGCACGGCACGGGCGTCGACGTCAATACGACGGAAGCGATGGCCAACGAAATCGCGGAGGTCAGCCGGGCCGGCGTTTCTGTCGCGATCGTCGTCGGGGGCGGAAACATCTGGCGCGGAAAGGTGCACGAAGAAGCGGGCATGGATCGCGCGACCGCCGATTACATGGGAATGCTCGCAACGGTCATCAACGCCTTGGCGCTGCAGGACGCCTTGGAGCGTATCGGTGTGGCATCGCGCGTCCAAACCGCAATTGCGATGCATCAAATCGCCGAGCCGTATATTCGACGCCGTGCAATTCGCCATCTCGAGAAAGGGCGCATCGTCATCTTTGCAGCCGGAACCGGCAACCCCTACTTCACGACGGACACGACGGCGGCGCTGCGCGCGGTGGAAGTCAATGCGGAAGCCATTCTGAAGGCGACGAAAGTGGACGGTATTTATTCTGCCGATCCCAAGAAGGATCCGCAAGCGACGCGCTTCGAGCGTCTCGAGTATATGGATGTGCTGCAGCTGGGATTGCAAGTCATGGATTCGACCTCAATGGCGCTCTGCATGGATAATGCGCTGCCCGTCATCGTATTCGACATGTCGGTTCCAGGAAACATACGGCGAGTGATTTGGGGCGAGCCGATCGGGACGTATGTTGGCCGGCGGGACTCGGCTATCGTCGCAGCAAGGAACGTGTAAATGAGCGACGCGTATTTCAAAGAGATCGAATCCCGGATGCACAAGTGCGTGGAAGCTACGCGCGGCGAATTCGCCTCAATTCGCACCGGTCGCGCGGCGCCCGCGTTGCTCGACCGGATCGTCGTCGAGGCCTATGGGCAAGCTGTCCCCATCAAGCAAGTCGCGGGTATCTCGACGCCGGATTCGCGCACGCTGTTGATCGCGGCCTGGGACAAAGGCGTCGTTCCGGCTATTAAAAAGGCAATCGAGAAAAGCGAGCTGGGGTTAACACCCAACGTGGACGGCTCCGCCATTCGGCTCGTCATTCCTCCGCTGAATGAAGAGCGACGCAAAGAGCTCGCCAAAATTGTCAAAAAGAAAGCGGAAGACGGCCGCGTTGCGGTCCGCAACGTCCGGCACAAGGCGCACGACGAACTGCGAGCGCAGTTGAAGTCGGCGCAGATCACCGAGGACGACAGCAAGCGTATGCAAGAGTCGTTGCAGCGATTGACCGACAAGTACGTCAAGGAGATCGACTCCCTGGTGGCCGCCAAAGAAAAAGAGATCATGGAAGTGTGAGTGACGATTTGGTACTAGTGCCGGAGGTGCAGGCGCGGCGCACGTTAGGGAACAGGCCGCTTCGCCTGCAAATGCTCGTTCCTTTCGGCGCATGGATCGGTTGCGGCACGCTGCGAGTGTTGCGTTTAAAGATTGACGATACTCGGGATGGCAAGGAAGTGGAGCTGATGGTCGGCTACGAGTCTTACCGGAGTTTATGAGCCTCTCGCTTGCGGCGGGCGCTCGCCTTGCGCTCGAGACGAGAGTCGTGCCTCGGCACGTGGCGATTATCATGGATGGCAATCGCCGCTGGGCGCGAGAACGCGCAGTGCCGGCCATCGAGGGCCATCGGCGCGGCATGATCGCGCTGCGCCGCGTGACCCGCGCGGCAAGCGACCTAGGGATCGAGGTCCTCACTGTGTACGGTTTTTCGACGGAAAACTGGAACCGCGACGCCCGCGAGATTTCGCTGCTCTTCGACCTTTGCGTTCACTTCGCACGTAACGAGCTCATCGAGCTTCGCCGCAACAACGTTCGCGTTCGGATAATCGGTGACTGGCAGTCGCTCCCGGCGGCCCCGCGGCGCGCCTTGGCCGACCTGCAAGCCGAGACCGCCGGCAACACCGGATTGATTCTGAATCTCGCCGTGAACTATAGTTCGCGCGCCGAGCTCGAGAGAGCCGTCCGCGCCATCGCCGCAGATGTTGCTCGAGGAAGGATTGAACCAAACGCGATCGACGAGCGCATCATCGAAAGCTATCTCTACACGGCAGATCTGCCCGAGCTCGATCTGTTGATTCGCCCAGGCGGCGAGCACCGGCTCTCGAACTTCCTGCTGTACCAGGCCGCTTATGCCGAGCTCGTCATGGTTGACGTTTACTGGCCCGACTTCTCAAAGGATGATTTGCTACGAGCGCTGATCGAGTTTCAACAGCGGGAACGGCGTTTCGGCGGGACTTGACCGAACGGCGGGTCGTCGTGGGTCTGATCGTTGCGGCGATCGGGCTGTTTTGCGTGGTTTTTCCATGGGCCTTTTATGCGCTTCTGCTAGCGATCGGGCTGGCAAGCATCTACGAGTTCAACTATCTTTGCACTATCAAAGGGCAGCCCCTGGAGTATCCGGTCGCCGTCCTTGGGGTCTGCGCCTACGTTGCGATGGCGGTCTTTGGCGCGCTGCACAAGTGGGAGGGCGTGCTGCTCGCGGCAATCGTGATCGTGGCCTTCTCGATCGGGATGTACGGCGAGCAAAAAGGCTACTTCGCCCGGACCGCCTACACGCTGCTCGCCGTGCTCTACATCGGCAAACTGCTCACCTATTTCGTGTTTATTCGCCAGCTGCCCGGCAACGGTATGTGGTTGACCTTCTACGTTATTGTGCTGATTGCACTCACCGACACGTTTGGCATGCTAGTCGGAACGAGTCTGGGCCGCCACCGGTGGACTCGAATCTCTCCCAAGAAAACCGTGGAGGGATCGGCCGGCTCGCTGGTGATCGTCACCGTTGTTGCGATCGGTGCGACGTGGTTTCCCCCGCTGCACCTGCAGTGGTGGCAGGGAGCGGTGCTGGGAGTCTTTACGAGCGTTGCGGCCCAGGTTGGTGACCTGATCGAGTCTGCTTTCAAACGCGATGCGGGCGTGAAAGATGCCGGAGATATGATCCAGGGCCACGGCGGCGTGCTCGACCGCTTTGATTCCTACCTCTTGGGGGGTGTGGCGTTTTTTGCAACGCTCCATTTGCTCGGAATTCTCCAGGTCCAGTAGTCGATGCGAAAACGGGTCGCCATACTCGGCTCGACGGGATCGATTGGCACGCAGGCGCTCGACGTGATCGCAAATCATCCCGACGAGTTCCAAGTCGTGGGCCTTGCGGCGGGACGCAACGTCGAGCTGCTGCGTCAACAGGCCTCGCGCTTTGACGTAAAGATTACTACGACGGCAGAAGATGGCGCACAGGGATTGTTTCGCGTCGCGGTCGAGAGCGATCCGCAGATAGTGCTTGCCGCGACGGATGGCTCGGTGGCCTTCGAGGCCGTCTTTGCAGCCGTCGAGCGCGGCATCGACATCGCGGTCGCCAATAAAGAGCTGATCGTTGCGGCCGGTGCTTTGCTCGTAGAATTGGGACGCACCACCGGTTCGCAGCTGCTGCCGGTCGACAGCGAGCACAGCGCAATTTTCCAATGTTTGGTCGGAGAGGATCCGTCGAACGTCGCGGCGATCGTACTGACCGCTTCCGGCGGACCGTTTTGGCGGACGCCGCGCGAAGCGATGGAGCAAGCCGACGTTGCTGCCGCGCTCGCGCACCCGACGTGGCGAATGGGGACGAAGAACACGATCGATTCGGCCACGATGATGAACAAAGGCCTCGAGGTCATCGAAGCCAGCCGGCTCTTCGGAATGCCGGGGGAACGAATCCAGATTGTCGTGCATCCGCAATCGGTCGCACACGGCTTCGTCGTCTTCAAGGACGCCAGCGTGAAATCGCAGCTCGCGGCGCCGGACATGCGCCTCCCCATCGGCTACGCCCTGAGCTACCCCAAACGACTGGCGTCGGTCGGGGAGCCCGACCTGATGCGGGCGCTGGGGGCAAAGCAAGGCGAGCTCGCTTTGCGGTACGATTTCGAGGTACCCGACCCGGTCCGGTTTCCGTGCGTTGGACTAGCCTACGAAGCGCTAGCTGGCGGAGGTACGCTGCCCGCCGTTCTCTCGGCCGCAAACGAAGTCGCCGTTGACGCGTTTGTTAAGGGGAGAATCGCCTTTGGGCGCATTTCGCACGTGATCGAAGAGGCGATGAGCCGCGCGAAACCGGTGGAACCCACACTTAAGGGGATTCGATCGGCCGATCGGAACGCTCGAACCATCGCCGGAGAGATCGTGGGCGCCATCGAAAGTAACATGAGGAACCCGTGAACTTGATCGCCGTCGTTACCCTAATCGGATTCGAAAAAGTCGCCACGTTTATCGTGATGCTGTCGGTTTTGATCGTGCTTCACGAGTTCGGTCACTTCGTGCTGGCGCGGCGGAACGGGGTGAGGGTTAACGAGTTCGCCGTTGGATTTGGGCCCAAGCTCGCCAGTTGGACGAGTCCGCGCAGCGGCACGCAATATTCCATACGCGCGCTGCCGATCGGTGGCTTTTGCGCGATGGAGGGCGAGGACAATCGCGTTTCTGAAGCAGAACAGCAACGCGAGTTTCTGACGCAGCCCCTAACCGCGGACAACAACTTCCAAGCTAAGTCCCCCTGGCGTCGCTTGGCCATTATCTTGGCCGGACCGATTGCCAATTTTCTGCTCTGCTACCTTATTTTGCTCACGGCCGCGCTGGCGTTTGGCGTTGTCAGCGATAAAGCGAAGCAGCCGGTCGTCGGTGTAGTCGTGCCGGCATCGCCCGCGGCAATCGCGGGTATCCGTTCCGGCGATCGCATCGTTGCGATCAACAACGTTGCGATCGCGAACGGTAAGAGCCTGGTCGACACGATTCACGCGGCGTTGGGCGAGAAGCTGGATCTCGTCTACGAGCGTAACGGCATCCGGACCGAGGTGTATGTCACGCCCCACGCTTGTCCGGCAGAAGTCGGAAGAAACTTTGGGTGCATCGGCTTTTCGCCCGTTCCGGCCTACGATCGAGTCGGCTTCGCGCGCGCGGTGCGCGAGAGCGGTCAGGAATTCGTGGCCATCGCGAATCAAACGTTCGCGGGCCTAGCGCTCCTCGCAACGCAGTTCGCCAAGTACGCTCCGCAAATCGCGGGCCCGATCGGGATGGGTCAAGTTGCGGCGACCGTGCAGGACTGGGGTTGGGGACCGTATTTTTCGCTCGCCGCGACGATCTCGTTCGCGTTGGGACTCTTCAACCTGCTTCCGATTCCCGCGCTCGACGGCGGACGCGCTGCGTTCATCATCGCCGAGCTGATCCGCGGACGTCCCGTCGATCCGGAGAAGGAGGCGATGGTTCACATCGCCGGCTTTGCTGCGTTGATGGCCCTGATCATGCTCGTGGCCTTTCACGACATCGCCCGGATCGTCAACGGACAAGGAGTAATGTAGTGCGCTTATGTTGAGAATCCGGCGTAAGAGCAAGCCGATCTTCTTGCAGAACAAGACCGGAAAGTCCGATGCGAAGAGCGCTTGGATCGGCGGTAACCATCCGATCGTCGTGCAATCGATGACGACCACGGATACTGCCGACGCCGATAAGACGCTGGAGCAAATCTACGGTCTGGCAATGGAAGGCTGCGAAGTCGTTCGCGTGACGGTCAAAGACCCGCCCGACGCGGCGGGCTTGCCGGCGATCGTACATCGTTCACCGGTGCCGATCGTTGCGGACATCCACTTCGATCACAAGATGGCCTTGGCGGCGATCGAGGCAGGCGTCGCAAAACTGCGCCTCAATCCGGGCAACATTCGGGACCCCAAGAAGGTGGCCGAGGTGGTGACGGCTGCCAAAGCCCGCGGCATTCCAATTCGCGTTGGCGTCAACATGGGATCGCTTGCGCCGGACCTGGAGAAATCGCTCGGCCATACGGCGGAGGCGATGGTTCTTTCGGCGTTGCGTCACGTCGATATCCTCGAGGAACACGGACATACCGAGATCGCCATTTCCTTGAAGGCTCACGACGTTGCTACGACGGTGCAGGCTTACCGCTTAATGGACGAGCGCTTGCGCGAGCGAGAGACGCCCTACGCGTTGCACCTCGGGATTACAGAAGCAGGGCTGCTGCGCGACGGCACGATCAAGTCGTCGATCGGACTCGGCATCTTGCTCTGGGAAGGAATCGGCGACACGATTCGCGTCTCGCTGGCGGACGATCCGATCGAAGAAGTGCCGGTCTGCTGGGGTATCCTCAAATCGCTCGGCCTGCGCGAAAAAGGCTTTGAGATCACCGCATGTCCTTCGTGCGGGCGCGCCGAGATTTCGGTGCTGGAGCTGGGGCGTGCGGTCGAAGCGATCGCGAAATCGTACAGCGCTCCGGTCAAGGTGGCCGTCATGGGCTGCGTTGTGAACGGACCCGGCGAATCGAAGATGGCCGATGTCGGCGTCGCCGGCGGAAAAGGCAAGGGCGCCATTTACCGCGCCGGCGAGCTGGTCGGTACCTATCCGGAAAGCGAGCTGCTCGGCATGCTGCGCCGGGAGATCGAGAAAGTCATCGCTGAGAAATATCCAGCCTACCTGGAAGAGATCGGCGGATCGGTGGAGACCGCGGAGCCGGTGGGATGATCGCTCGTGCGCAGTCCCTGTATGCAAACTTTAACTGGCGTGCGCTAGCGCTGATCGCGATCCTCGCGTTCGTGACCTCCGCGGCCCTCGCGTTCTCCCGACCCACGGTGATGCTCGTCAATGGTCAACGCGTTGATAGTGACGTACCGCCGGTGACGACGGCAAGCGCGCGAGCCTTCGTGCCGCTGCGTTCGATTGCCGATGCGCTGGGTGCGGAAACGCAAGTCGACGGTAAGAACGGGAACATCGCGGTGGTGCTTGGCGGTCAATCGCTCCGGTTGCGCGTTGGCGATACTCACGCGACTCTCAACGGTATGCCGCTGACGCTCAAGCACGCGCCATTTCGCGTTCGTGGTCGTGTCATGGTCTCGCTCGATGCCGTCGCCCGAGCGCTCAACGTCCGCGCACGTTACGATTCCCGAAACGCGCGTATCGAGGTCGTAACCCCCGGAATCGGCGAAACGCTCTAAATCCGGCTTAGCCCAACGCGGCTAGGCAATTTCCGACAGTCCCTCGGGTTCTTCGACCGGGACGACGTCTTTCGGGTTTGAGTGCCGGAAGCCATAAGCGAAGAAGAAGACGAGGCCGCAGAGCAGCGCGATGACAAACCAGGTCCAGGTTGCGCGCGAAAGCCCGAAGATGGCGAGAAATAGCGAGCAGACGATGCCCAAGATCGGGAAGAGCGGTACGAACGGAACGCGGAAACTGCGCGGCAGCTCGGGGCGGCGCTTGCGAAGGTAGAGCACTCCCGCGCAAACGACGGAAAACGCGATGAGCGTTCCGATGTTGACGAGATTGAGCAAATTATTGAGGGGAACGATAAGGGCGAGAATCGCGACGGCGGCGCCGGTAGTTAACGTGGTGACGAGCGGAGTTTTGAAACGTGGATGCACCTTTGCAACCGCTGGGGGCAGCATGCCGTCGCGCGCCATGACGTAAAATATGCGGGACTGGCCGAGCAGCGACGCGAGCGCGACGCTGGTTGTGCCGGCAAGCACGCCTATTGTAATCACCCAATTCAGCGCCGGCATGTGAAGCGGCGCGAGCGCATAAACCAACGGGTTTTTGATCGGCACTTGGTTCCAAGGCACCGCCCCGACGAGGACGATCGCGGTAGCACAATAGATGATCGTCCCGATAGCGAGTGCGCCGATCACGCCGACGGGCACGTCGTACTGCGGGTTCTTGCATTCCTCCGCGGTCGTCGTCGCAGTATCGAAGCCAATATAGCTGAAGAAGACGTAGGCGCCGATTGCAATGATGCCGTAGGGCTGCGCGGACGAAGAATAGTCGGCGAGTCCACCAAAGGGACGCAGCGAGCCCCAGCCGACGGGATTGAAATTATGGAGATTGGCGGCGTGCACGAGGAAGGCTCCGGCGATGACGAAGACGACGAGCGCCGAGATTTTCAGGACGACAAAGACGTTGTTCACGGTTGCGGATTCGCGAATCCCAACGGAAAGCAAGAGGCTCAGCCCTACGACGAATACCGCCGCGACGAGATCGTACTGGGAATGGATGAGATCCCAACTCGACGGCACCCACCACGCGCCATGAATCAGAAGGTTGGACTGTGAAGCCCACGACGGCACTGAAAGCCCGATGGTTTTGAAGACGTCTTGAATGGCGGCCGAAAATTGCTGAGCGACCGGCGCCGCGCTGATGCCGTATTCAAAGATCAGCGCAAAACCGATGATCCAGGCGAACAGCTTGCCCATCGTGGCGTACGCATACGTGTAAGCACTGCCGGCTACCGGAACCATCGCGCCGAGCTCCGCGTAACAGAGCGCCGCAAAGAACGAGGTGAGGCCCGCCAGCAAATATGAGATGATGACCGCCGGACCGGCACCCTTGACGCCGGTACCGATGGTCGTAAAAATTCCGCCGCCGATCATGGTTCCCAGGCCGATGGCGATCAAATCCCTTGCCGTTAGTGCTCGGCGCAGAATCTTGCGCGTGCCGAGTTCACGGAGCTTCGTAGCATCGGTGGTCTCGAAGAGCTCGGAAACGAACGACATTTCGGCGTCGGTTCGCACTACCTCACGGCTGGACCTACGCTTCAGGAGCCTTGCTCGATGGATTCCAAAGATGCTCGGGAATACCGAGCGTCTCGTTGATCCAGCGCGACCAGGTGAAGAGCGCATCGGAAAGTCGATTCAGAAACCGAAGGATCTCCTCTGAGATGCGCCCTTCGCAATCCGCCAGCGCGACGGCGAGACGCTCTGCACGTCGACAAACCGTTCGCGCGAACTGCAGGTGCGCGCCCGGAGTAGAACCGCCCGGATGGATAAAGTTCGACAGTGGAGGAAGATCGCGTTCTGCCGCATCGATTGCGCGCTCGAGGGCGGCAACGTCGTCGGCGGCGATTCGAGGTCCATTCTCGCTCCGATCTTGGAGCGTTGCCAGTTCGCAGCCCAAGTTGAACAGCGCGTCTTGCGTCCACGCAAGCCACGCATCCAGGCGAGCAGCGCGCGCCTCACCCACGGCCAAGCTGCGCAGGTCGGCGCGCGCGACCCCGATTGCGCTCGAGAGCTCGTCGACGGTGCCGTACGTCTCGATTCGAAGCGCGCTTTTCTTGATGCGTGATCCGCCGATCAACCCCGTCGTTCCGTCGTCACCCGTGCGGGTATAGATGCGCGTACGTTTCGGCATTGCTCCTTCCTATGCGACCGACGGCATCAGATCCCCGGCAAGGGATGGCGCGGGTACCGCGCAAGCGCCCGGCGAAGCGGGGCCGGTCATGTCCGAAGCGCTCGCCCGGGACGTCGTCAAGGAGATTCCTCCGAAGGCGGCCGACCTCTCTGCGTGGTATACGGCGGCCTGCCTCAAGGCGCAGCTGGTTTCGTACTCTCCCGTTCGGGGATGCGTCGTGCTGCGTCCGTACGGGTTTGCGCTTTGGGAGAACCTTCAGAAGCACCTCGACGTGCGGTTCAAAGCAACGGGCCACGAAAACGCCTATTTTCCCCTGTTCATTCCGGAGAGCTTGCTCGTGAGGGAGGCCGAACATGTGGAAGGCTTTGCTCCTGAAGTTGCCTGGGTAACGCAGGGCGGGAATGAAAAGCTTACCGAGCGTTTAGCCGTGCGCCCGACCTCCGAAGCGATGATCGGAACGATGTACGCTCAGTGGATCGAGTCCTACCGAGATCTGCCGATCCTGATCAATCAATGGGCCAACGTCGTGCGCTGGGAGAAGGCCACCCGGCCGTTTCTGCGGACGATGGAGTTTCTGTGGCAAGAAGGCCACACGGCGCACGCTACCGGCGAGGAAGCGCGCGAAGAGACGCTGCGGATTCTGGATCTCTATCGCGATTTTGCGGAGAACGTCGCGGCCGTTCCCGTGTACTCCGGTCGAAAGAGTCCCGGCGAGCGATTTCCAGGTGCCGTTGAAACGTTCTCGATCGAAGCATTGATGCCCGACGGTAAAGCGCTGCAATCCGGGACGTCGCACGATCTCGGGCAAAATTTTGCCAAAGCCTACGATATCAAATTCGTCGACGCAGACCAAACGGTCAAGTTCGTACACACGACCTCGTGGGGAGTTTCTTGGAGAATGCTCGGCGCTCTGATCATGGTGCACGGCGACGACCGAGGGTTACGGATTCCGCCGAAGATGGCGCCGCTGGAAGCGGTGCTGGTGCCGATAGTGCGTTCCGGCGACGAGCGCGCGGTGGAGCTCTGCAATATTACCGGGCAACGCTTGAGCCATGCTGGTTTTCGGGTGCGCGTCGATGCGCGCGACGCGAAGCCCGGTTGGAAGTACAGCGAGTGGGATTTGCGGGGTGTGCCGGTGCGAATCGAGATCGGACCTCGCGACGTTGATTCGCAGACGGCAGTCCTGGCGCGGCGAGACCGCGGCAGAGAAGACGGGGGGCAGCGGCGGAGCGTGGCGCTGGCGGAGCTTCCCGATACGCTTCGCGATTTGCTCGAAGATATTCAGGGCGCGCTGTTCGCCCAAGCGAAGGCGTTCTTAACCGATCATACGTTTGTAACGACCGACCGCGCCGAGTTCTTCGAGCGGTGCAAGAATCGTTCGGGGATGATCGATATCGCGTGGTGCGAACGACCCGAGTGCGAGGCGCGCGTCAAGGCTGAGACCGCGGCGACGAGCAGGGTCTTACGTGAGCTCGAGGAGTGCGGACTCGCGTGCACCGCATGCGGCGAACCGGCGAAAGTCAGGGCTTACTTTGCGCAGTCGTACTAGAGTGATCGGCGCCGCGGCGCTGGCATTTCTCGTCGCGGGGAGCGCTGCTGCGGCATATGCCCCGACCGTTGCCGATCTCGATGCGGCCGCACGGGCCGTCGGCAATCGCCGCGACATCGCGCAACGCATCGGGCTTGCCGTTTTTGGCACGCGTTGGTCCGCCCAGGTCACGCAGATCTCCGCCAATCAGCTGGGAAGCCATCTGATCGTGGGCATTCGGATGTGGGGCGTCAACTTTCATCACCCGATAACGCGAGAGGAGTTCATCGGTGAAGTCGTCGCCTTGGCGCAAAAGGCGTTCGCGGCGGCCCCGGCAACGGAAGAGGTCGATCTCTGGGCGAGCGTCCCGATTACCGTCGCAAAGGGAGCGATCGTGAGCGGCGACCTTGCAAAGCCAACATCGCGCACGGTGTTCAGCCTTACCGTTCGCGGCTCGGAGAGCGCTTTGGCGTTGCGCGCGCGCGCGAGCCGGGGCGGCGACGGCGTCTTTTGGGATCCGCTGTGGGCTCAGAGCGCGTTTAAGCAGCCATCGTGAGCTATCGCAAGACAACGCTTCCGAACGGCCTGCGCATCTTGACAGAGGCGATGCCGGGCGTACGCTCTGCGTCGGTCGGGATTTGGGCCGACGTCGGGTCTTCGGTAGAACGCCACGAGCAACGGGGCATCTCGCACCTCGTCGAGCACATGCTGTTCAAGGGAACGCAGCGCCGGAGCGCGCGGCAGATCGCTGAAACGATGGACGGCGTCGGCGGAAACCTTAATGCCTTTACCGATAAAGAGACGACCTGCTACTACGCGAAGGTTATCGATCGCCACGTCCCGCTTGCGCTCGACGTTCTCGCCGATATGTTCTTGCACTCCACGTTCGATCCGCAAGAGCTCGGCAAAGAGCAGAAGGTCATCCTCGAAGAGATCAAGATGTATGACGACTCGCCGGACGAGCTGATCCACGACGTGTTCCTCCAAACGATGTGGAGCGGGTCTGGATTGGGCGAGCCTACCATTGGCTTTGCGGAGACGGTTTTGCGGATCACGCCCGATGACTTGCGCGCCCACATGCGCGGGCATTACGCGCCTAACTCCGTCATCGTTGCCGCGGCCGGAAACGTGGAGCACGATCGTTTCGTCGAAATGGCTTGCGAGCAGTTTGCAACCTTCAAAGGAGCTTGCACCTTACCGGATCCGGAAGGTCCAACCACCACGCCCTCCGCGCTCGTTCGTTACAAGGATAGCGAACAGGCCCACGTCATCGTCGGGACGCGCGGCGTTGACGTGCGGGACGATCGGCGCTACGCGCTCTCGCTGCTGGATACGATTCTCGGCGGCGGAATGTCGAGCCGGCTCTTTCAGGAAATCCGGGAACAACGCGGGCTCGTCTATAGCGTCTATACTTTTCAAGCCGCGTACCGACGTGCGGGGCTCTTCGGCGTCTACGCCGGAACGTCGCCGGAGAACGTGCAGCCCTGCATCGACGTGGTTCTCGAACAGTTCGAGCGCGTACGGAACATTGCGATCGATCAAAAAGAGCTGCATCTGGCAAAGGAGCATATCAAGGGCAGTCTGACGCTCTCGCTGGAGTCTAGTTCGAGCCGGATGATTCGGCTCGGCCGCAACGAATTCGCGCTGGGCCGCCACGTTACCGCCGAAGAAATCGAGCACCGCATCGATGCGGTTACGCCGGAGGACGTGCAACAGCTCGCCGGCGAGCTGTTGCTCGACGAGAACCTGGGCCTATGCATTATCGGCCCGGTAGACGAATCCGCGATCGCTTGGCAACGCGACGCGGCGTGACGCGCTCACCTGCGGATCGTCACGTGTGCGCGTGACATGACGCTCCCCGCCGCGGCATATAGTTCGCGATGTACGTCTTAATGGGCGTTGCGGCAGTGCCGCATGTTTGGTCGGGGAAGCTGATCGGAGCGATGGTCATCACCTTTATCGTCCAGGGTGTGACCATCGGAGCGTATGCGGCGCGGCTGGCGGGCGTTCAGACGAAGCGCATTGCGACGTCGATCTCGCTGTTTAACCTGTTCGTGACCACGGGGCGCTTGGCGAACTTGTTCATGGCATTTTTCGTGGGCCCGCTGGCCGATGAGGCTGGAAATGCGACCGTCGCGGTTGGCACCTGGCAACACGTTTTCGAGTTGCAGCTGCGCTTGATCGTCCTCGCGGGAACCGCAGGCATGATCGTCTTTGCGCTCTTCTTGCCGATGTTTACCTATTTGTTTCGCCGGGGCGTCCATTCGTTTGAATCGCGCGGCTCGGTCCCGCACTCGCTGTTTCGCTTGTCCGCGCCCTCCGTAATCGCCGACGTGATTCGGTCCCAGCGGCTTCCGTCGTTGGCCGAGCTGCGAGCGTTCGATTGGCGCGTCCTTCCGAAGCGGCTGCTGATTTTCAACGTCGTCGTAATGTGCGTCTATGCCATCGGCGTCCAGGCTTCATATCTAGCGTCGGTGCTGGACGCCGGAGTCGCGCGGACCGCAATTGGACTTTCCGGCGTCATCAACGGTATCGGAACGATTGCGTTTACGTTGTTCGTCGACCCGACCTCGTCGATGATCAGCGATCAAGCCATTCACGGGAGGCGTAGCGTCGAGGAAGTTCGCTCGATGGTGTTCTATCTATCATTAACGGCCATTCTGGGCTCGCTGCTTTCGCAGGCGGTCCTCTACCCGGCCGCTGTGATTATTGAAGTTGTTGCACGATTTGCCGCGCATGTTCATCTGTAGAGTCCTTGCGTTGATTTGGGCCGTCGCACTCCTCGGCGGGTGCGCCGGTCCGATCGAGCGTTGGATCGTCCACACGCGGGCCCACCAAGGCGACGTAGCGCTCGAACGAGGGGATGCGCGAGATGCCGCGCTTTCCTATCGTTTGGCGTTGCGGGTCGATCCGAGCGACCCACAGGCTAGAGCCGGTTATGTCGAAGCTGCGGCGGAGCTGGCGCGGCTGGAGTATAGCAAAGGAAACTTTGACGACGCGCTGGCTACGGTAACGCAAGGCCTGGCAGTCGATCCGCAGAGCGCTCCACTGGCGGCTCTGAAGGCGACGGTCGAACAGGCCAAGCTGAAGCGAGAGATCGTCCTGACCAACTATCCGACCTATCGCGCGGCCGGCGCGGAGATACAACGTGCCTACGCTCAGCTCAACGCAACCAATGCGTTGCTGCTGCACAGCTTGAAGCGCTTTAGTTACACTCTTGATTCGGAGGATCTCACCGCCGCGATCAAGCGAAGCTACGAGCTGCAGCTCGAGATCGCCAAGGAGACCAATCGTTTGATCGTGTACCGGCAACTCGTCACGTCGGGCGTGCCCGAAGCACCCTCCGAGGCGACAACCTTCGGAGCCGCCTCGCTCCTACCGTTACCATGATCGCCTGGCTTGAATCGTTACCGACCTTTCTTGCCGGCATCGTGATCGTCGGCGGGTTCGTAGCATCAACCCTCGTGTTCGGATATATCGTCGAACATTTCACGTCGGTGGAAATTCGCTCCGCCCACAATGACCGAGCCGGATTCATTCTCGCGGTAATCGGGGTCATCTATGCGGTGTTGCTAGCGTTCGTCGCGATCGGCGTTTGGGAGCGCTTCCAGTTGGCCGAAGCGCGAACGTACGAAGAGGCGGGATCGCTGACGACGATTTACCGCGACGCCGGGTCCTTCCCGAAGCCGGAACGATTGCGAGGCACCATCCGGGCGTACGTCCATTCCGTGATCTACCACGAATGGCCACGCATGCGTCGCGGTGAGCGCTCGTCCATCTCGGATGCACTGCTGGAATCAGCCGACCGCGCCATACGCGCACTTCCGGTGGACTCGGCACGTCTACAGGACATTCAGACTCAAATGCTCGCTGCAATGGACACCGCGCTGACTGATCGCCAGACGCGTCTTACGATCGATTTCATAGGCATCAGCAGCATACTTTGGACGGTGCTCATCGTCGGAGCTTATCTGACGGTCGCGTTTACGTATCTCTTCGGCTTCGATCGCCCGATCATGCAGCAGCTGATGATCGGCGGCTTGAGTTTGATGATAGGCTTGGTCTTGTTTCTCGTGATCGCGATGGACTATCCATACCGCGGTAGCATCTCGGTTGAGCCTGAGGCTTTTCGCGTACTGCTGGAAAACCTGAACGCTATCGGTTCGTAAGACGGCACAGGCCATGACGCTCTAGGAAAGCCTTGCCATTCCGCGCGCGCTCGGCCCTGCGAAAGGCTTGCCAAAGCAACTCGGCGTCGGGCGATACCCGCGCCGGATCGGTCTGGTAAACCGGCCATCCCGAGAGTTCGTCGTGCATCGGAAAGCGTTGGAGCCAAACGCAGAGATCGAGATTTTGCCGCAGGCGTCGATCCTCGATCGAAATGAAATAGCGCGCTCCCTTACGGATCGCGCTCTCCTGATCGAACGGCGTCCAGAGCAGGGGGTCTTCCTCCCAGCCGAAGCGATCGAGGTAGTACTGGACGTTAGGGCCGTAGTGGCCAATCACTACCAGGGCGTCCTTGGGCAGCGCCGCATCGAGCTGTGCGGCATTGCGAAAAACTTGCTTGTTATAACGGTAATAGGCCTCAACCGGCGCCCGGCTCTGCAGCAGGGCCGCCACCGCGATCAAGGGGACTACACCGAGCAGCGCATACCGAGCCGCCGGCGCCGCATCGACGTCGCGAATTAGCGCGACAAAGCGTGCTAGTGCGCCTCCTATGACCAGGGCGCACAGCGGTAGGATCGGATACAGGTAGTAATCGACCCGTTCGACCGTAACGACGAGATACGTGTAGATCAAGCCGCCTGCCAGCCAACCCGAAACCAGGGCTTTGCTTCGCACCGTGCGCCACAGAACTGTAGCGAAACCCGCAACCGAAAGCCAGAAGGCCATTTTCCCCAGCATGGTGGCGGGCAGCATTTCAATCGCAGCGCCGAATTGTGAAAGCTTCGCGGCGAAGGCATTCGAACTGGTGAAAGCCGACCACAATGACGGCAGAACGTGTAACTGCGTGATTCCACTCGCCCAGTGCCATTCCGCATAGGATGCGACGCGGCGGTCGTAGAGCCAAAGAATCAACAGCGGAGCGAGGAGCAGCAGCGCGATCGGAGACCAAGGCATCGCGCGTTTAGCACGCCAGCGTTCCCACACCATGCCAAGCACCGGCACTACGGCGAGTATTGCTACCGGCTTGGCGAGATACGCGAGCGTCAGGAGTGCTGTTGGCCACGCCAGCCTCCGCCACGAAGGGCTGTCGTCCTCGACGAGATGACCAGCGACGGAATATAGCGCCGCGGTCAGAAAGAAAACCATGGCGGCATCGGGCATGAACGTGCGTCCATAATAGACGCTCCCGGGAAACACCGCATAAAAAAAGGCTGCGAGCAGGCCCGCGACCGCGCTACGGAAGAGCCAGCGCCCAAAGTATGCGATCGTCGCTACCGTCGCCAGGCTAAATGCGAGGCTGACCAGGCGTCCGAAAATTTCGTGAATTCCGAAAACCTTGTAGAACGCCGCCACGATGAATGGTACGATCTGGAGCTCCAGCTCCACGTAGTTTGGTGGCGGCCCGTTGTACATCGTTTGCGGATACATGATGTTGAACTGCAAGCGCGCAAAGTTGCGCGCGATCGCCGCGGTGTCGCCTTGCCGCCACCCGGGATGATCGAGAATCGGGTTGTGAATGCCGTGTAACCTCAACGCCAGTCCAATCAGCAGCACCACGCCCAACCCGGCACGCCAATAAAGGGCGCGTTTGTCGGCCGTGGAGTTCCCGGGCCGATAAGCCGTCCTCAATTGATGTGCCGAAACGTCCAATACTTGTTGAGGAAGAAGTTCACGAAGATGCCGGCTAGCGTCGCGACGAACCACGTGCGGTGCCCATGCCCAAGCCACGGGCTTACGAGCGAGGAAACGACCAATCCCACCGCGAGGGCCACGGTCGAGACGCTCAAGAATTGCGCGCCTTCACGCATGGCGTGACCGCTCGAACGAAAGGTCCAGACGCGATTCAGATAATAGTTCGAAACGCCACCGGCAAGAAAGGCGATTGAGTATATCACGTTATACTGTAACGGCCGGGTATGGTTGGGTACCAAGCGCTGCAGCAGCGTGAAGATGACGAGGTTGACGAGAAATCCAGAAGCTCCAACGATACCGAATTTGACGAATTGTCGCACGCCACGCCGTCGGCTCAAATCGCGCACGATGGCCTGCGCCGAGGAGCTACGCAACCCAGTACCAATCGGCGAAGAGCACGGTGAACAAGCCGAGCAGCGGCAGCGAGAAAGCCAAGATCAGGTTGTTGACCCACGGACGCTCGCCCCAGCGCGCTAAAATCGCGAACATCGGAAAAAGCACCAGCGCAAAGCGCGGCATGGACATCAGGTTCGAGGTGGACATCGGAACCAGGATGGAAAGCGCCATGTAAGCGATATACGATGGGCGCAAACTTTTCCAACCCGCGAGCAACACGCCGATCATGAGCAGCGTGAAAGCGATCTCGAGCGATTGGTTTGCGACGATTTGCGCTCCGGCGGCGTGCGTGAGCTTCCAGAAAGCGTTTACGAGACTGACCCAAGGCAACGCCAGATGTCGATTCCAATGGATCTGCACGTGCGAGAAGTACAACGGATCGGCGCGCAGCACCCAGAGATACGCCATGTAGACGGCAAGGCCCAAAGGAATGAGCAGGCCCGCTGCCAGACCGTAGAGCGAACGCGCGGAAATCGGCCGCTGTTGGGTGACCCACTCAATGATGAAGGGCACCAGCAACAGTACCCCCTCGACGCGCGTGAGCGCCGCAAAGAATCCAAGGAGACCGGCGACCCACCACAACCGTTCTCGCATGTAGTAAAATGACGCGACGGTCAGCATGAAGAAGAGCGATTCGGTGTAGACAGCGGTGAAGTACACCGCCGTCGGAAAGATCGATACGTAGAAAATGGCTCGCCGCGCGACGGCTCGATCGTACTCGTGCTCGAGCAGCTTATAGAGGTAGAGCAGACCGAAGAAGAGCGATGCGCTCGAAATCAGCATTCCCGCGATCAAATGGTTGCCGGCGAGAGCTCCGACGATGCGGATCAGGAGCGGATAGAGAGGGAAAAACGCCATGTCCGTGCCCTGATAGCCGAGCGACGCGATATTCAGGTAATGGACGGCGTCCCAGCGTCCCCACACCGCGAGCAGTATATGCGAGGATTCCTGGACGTGGCTGCCGGCGCGCTGTCCGATGATGACGGCCGCGAGTTCGGCGATAAGGATGATTGCGATGCGGGTGACGGCGAAGTCCGTCAGAACCTCGCGCACGGTCTGATTGAAACGGGCCGCGACCAGCACCTTGCCGACGCAACAGAGTGCGAGAGCGACGAGAAAAAGGCGGGCGCCGTGAGTTAGCTGCGCCGGAAGCACGAACGTTAACCACAGCAGGAAGAACGGCAGCCACGTCAGCGCATCGTACTGGAGCGATCGTACGAGCGTGATCCCCCCGCGCTGCGAGAAGTATCGCGCATACGCAAACCAGGCTGCAACGGTTAGCGCAGCTCCGCCAACCGTGCCGGTCAATAGCCCGAGTTCGCTGATCGCGCCGTGATGACGTGGAACGATCAATGCGTACCAACCGAAGAAGCCCAGCGTCAGGCCCGCGAGCGCGACCGTCAGCAGCGCTGACCAGCCCGCGATCAGCAGATCGCTCAGGCGGAAGAAGCGCGGAGACAAAGGTCGCGAGAGATGGGTACCGGCCGACACGCGATAACGTCTTTAACAGGAAATAAGCCGCATCCCTTTGTAGCCAGTAGTGATGGCACGGTCAGTCACGCGCGCGGTGCTGGATCACCCGGTCCACTCACTCGATTTCGTGAAGGTAACGGAAAGTGCTGCGCTGGCGGCGTCGCGTTGGATGGGACGTGGCGAACGGGACGCGGCGGACGGCGCCGCGGTGGCTCGAATGCGAGAATCGCTTGCCGAGATGGAGATCTCGGGCCGCATCGTTATCGGAGAAGGCGAACGCGACGAAGCGCCGATGCTCTATATCGGCGAGGAAGTCGGAAGCGGCGGCAAAGAGGTCGACATCGCCGTTGACCCGGTCGAGGGGACGAACCTCGTGGCAAACGGGCTTCCTAATGCGATTGCCGTCATGGCCATCTCTGAGCGCGATAGTCTGCTGCACGCGCCGGACACGTACATGAAGAAACTCGCCGTCGGACCGAGGGCGGCGCCGTACGTGCACATAGATGCGCCGGTGCGCGATAATCTCGAAGCGGTCGCTAACGCGCTCGACAAACCGATCAACGACGTTTGCGTCATAATTCTGGATCGTCCTCGCCACGCCGAGCTGATCAAAGAGGTTCGGTCCGCGGGTGCGCGCATCCGACTGATTTCCGACGGCGACGTGGATTCGTGTATCGCGACCGCGATTGAATCGACGGGCGTGCACGTTGCAATGGGCACCGGTGGGGCGCCCGAAGGTGTCCTAGCGGCGGCTGCGATCAAGTGTCTCGGTGGAAATTTTATGGGTCGCCTGCAGCCGCGCAACCCTCAAGAGGCGCAACGCGCGATCGACATGGGTTTCGGCGACTTGGAACGCGTCCTGGAGCTCGACGACCTCGTTCGCAGCAACGACGTGATTTTCTGTGCGACGGGAATCACGGACGGCGACCTCGTTCGCGGAGTCCGTTTCTTTGGCAATCAGGCGCGAACCCACTCGATACTGGTCCATTCCAGCGGCACGGTCCGCTTCATCGAATCGACTCACCGGCTCGGTGCGCGCCCGGTCGGGCGTTAGGAACTCGATGCAAAGCGGTGCTCGACGCCATGACGTGATCGTCGTCGGCGCCGGATCGGGCGGGTATGCCGCGGCCCGCACCGCACGGGAAATCGATTGCGACGTTGCGCTTGTCGACGTGGGCCCGCTCGGCGGACTCTGCATTCTACGCGGCTGCATGCCGAGCAAGGCGCTCTTGGCCTCCAGCGATGCGCTCCAAGATGCGCGTGATGCTCGGGCGTTGGGAATCTACGTCGAAACGGTCTCAGTTGACATGCCGTTCATTGCGGCCCGCAAACGGGCGTTGGTCAAAGGCTTCGCCGATTTTCGGATCGAGGGAATCGAAGGGTTTTCGCTCTACCGCGGTTCAGCAAGCTTCATTTCTCCGACTCAGATTCTCGTCAACGGCGACGTCTTAGAAGCGTCGAAGTTCATCCTCGCGACGGGAAGCGTCGTGGCTCCCAGCGTGCTTCCGGGTTTGGAGGACGTCGGGTTTGTCGACAGCGATGCCGTACTGGATATCGAGGAGGTGCCAAAGTCCGTTATCGTGCTCGGTGGCGGCTACACGGCCTGCGAGCTCGGGCAGTTCCTCGCCCGCATGGGCGCCCGCACGACGATCCTGATCCGGAGCCGGCATCTGCTCACGCACAGCGACGATGACGTTGGCAACGCGCTAACGGAGTACTTTCGAGACGAAGGCATTGAGGTCGTCACGCAGTCCACGTTGCTCGAGGCCAACCGCCGTGGGCGCGAAAAAATCGTCCGCTACGTATGCGACGGCGAAGAGCGCGAAGCCGTGGGGGAGGAAATATTCTACGCTCTCGGACGCGTTCCGAACGTCGCGGGCCTCGCCCTAGAGAACGCCGAGGTTGCCTATGGACTGGTCCGGGGCATCGACGTAGACGAGACCTTACGCACGACCAATCCGAATGTGTACGCGGTCGGCGACGTAACAGGAGAGTACATGTTGGTCCACGTCGCGATTTACCAAGGCGAAGTTGCGGCACGTAACGCCTGCATGCACCTGAATGAAAACGTCAATTACCATCTGGTCGGCGCGCATACGATCTTCACCGATCCGCAGGTTGCCGTGGCGGGAAAGACTGAGAAACAGCTCCGCAGCGATGGAACTCCGTATGTTTTCGGGCGTTACGACTTCGCCGAACACGGCAAGGCCCAGTGCCTGGCGAAGACCAAGGGCTTCGTGAAGATGATGGCCGAGAAGCGGACCGGGCTTATTCTAGGAGCATCGGTGATCGGGCCGATAGCCTCCGAGCTCATTCACGAAGTTATCGTGGGGATGAGCTTTGCGGCAACGGTCGATCAGTTCATGCGGATTCCGCACCTCCATCCAACGCTGGCCGAGATCTGGACCTATCCGGCGGAGATATGCGCGGCACAGCTGGGCATGAAGATTCCAGGTGACGAACAGGTGGAACTGGCGACGAGCGTGGCGGGTGACTGAGATTCCCGTCCGCCTGCGCACGGCGATCTTGCAAACCAAGCCGATGAAAGGTCAGTACGCGCGCAACCTGCAAAATGCGGGTGAGGCTTTCGTGCAGCTCGCGAAAGATCCGCCGGATCTGGTGGTTCTCCCCGAAGCGGCCCTCACCGGATACTTCCTGGAAGGTGCAGTCTACGACCTGGCGCTGCCGGCGGCGCGTTTTGCGCACGATCTGGCGGAAACGTGGCGCGATGCCAGCGGAGGAATCGCGGTAGATCTTACCGCCGGATTTTATGAAAACGACTCCGGAACATTTTACAATAGCGCAATCTATCTTCACGTCGAGCGCGGTGCGGAGTCGATCGTGCACCTTCATCGCAAGATGTTCTTGCCGACGTACGGTGTCTTCGATGAAGAGCGATTCCTATCGCGTGGGCACAAGCTCGGCGTTTTCGAAACTCGATTCGGGCGCATGGCGATCTTGATCTGCGAGGATGCGTGGCATGCGATCGTCCCTACGTTTGCAGCGATCAAGGGCGCCCGCGTGCTCATCGTGCCGAGTGCGTCGCCGGGACGCGGAATCGAGAATCACGGCGAGCTCGGCAGCATCGCGCAATGGCGTGAGATGCTGCGGTTCGTCGCGCTGGAGCATGGCATCTATGTGATCTACGCTGGGCTCACCGGATTTGAAGGTGGGAAGGGCATGACCGGCTCCTCGTGCGTCATCGATCCGCGAGGTCTCGTCATCGTGCAGGCGCCGGCGTCGGAAGCCTGTATCGTGCGCGCCGACCTCGACTTACGGGAAATCGATCTCGCACGCGCGAGTCTGCCGCTGCTCGGCGATTTGGGATCGGTTTTGCCCGATCTTCTTCTAGACGAGGAACTGCCGTTGCCACGAGGCGGACGTGACCCTGCCGGTCGTTGAGCAGCCGGTCGTCGCGCCCGCCCCGCCGGGCATCGACGCTGCGGTTACGGCGGACTGGCTCGTCGCCTTTCTGCGTGACGAGCTCGTCGGGCGGCGTGGCATTCCGCGAGCCGTCCTAGGCCTTTCGGGCGGCGTCGATTCCGCGGTCACTGCGTTTTTGTGTGTGCGCGCGCTGCGCCCCGAGAACGTGCGTGCGATCCGCATGCCGTACGAGACCTCGAATCAATCCAGCCTGAGCGACGCTCAGCTCGTGATCGACGCGCTAAAGATCCCGGCGTCTACAATCGATATCAGCGCAGCGGTGGATGGGTATCTGCAGTATGAACCGGAAGCCGACGCGCGACGACGCGGCAACGTAATGGCGCGAACGCGAATGGTCGTGCTATTCGATCAATCGGCGAAGTGGGATGCGCTGCCGATCGGCACGGGAAACAAGACAGAGCGTTTGCTCGGATACTTTACCTGGCATGCGGACGATACGCCACCGGTTAACCCTATCGGCGATCTTCTCAAGAGCCAGGTGTGGGAACTGGCTAGGTATCTCGGGGTGCCGAAGGCGTTGATCGATAAAGCGCCTAGCGCCGACTTGCAGACCGATCAAACCGACGAAGCCGATCTCGGCATCAGTTACGCGCGCGCCGACGCGATGCTGAACCAAATCCTATTAGGGTATTCGGATGCGCAGCTCGTCGAGCACGGATTCACTGCCGAAGAAGTTTCGCTCGTGCGGCGTCGCGTGGATGCAACGCATTGGAAGCGGCATTTGCCGACCACCGCAATGCTGACAAACACCGCGATCAACGAGTTTTACCTGCGCCCCGTGGACTATTAACGATGTGTCGTAGACCTTTTTTTCCGGTGGGACTCAATCTCGAAGGCCGGCTCTGCGTCGTCATCGGCGCAATGGACGATCGCGAGGCCATCGAAAAAGCAGCGGCGCTTCGAGAATCCGGCGCACAGGTCCGGTGCGTGTACGATCCGCAAACACTGCGCGATCAAGACGTGATTGAGGCGTTCCTCGTCATCTCCACGCCCCAAGATGCGTCGCTCTCCGCGCGGTTGCGGCAGCTCGCCGATCGTCACCGCTTCTTACTCTGTTGCATCGACCAGCCCCGATACGGCTTCGTGGCGATGGCGGCTATTGCCAAAGCCGGACCCGTGCGCGTCGCGATCTCCACCGCGGGCCTCGCACCGCGCGTCGGAAAGGCGCTTAAGAGCGGCCTGCAAAAGGCGATGGATGAGAGATTCACTCGCTTCATCGCGCACTTGGCGCAACGCCGGCAACAAGTGCACGAAGCCCATCCAGAACCGGAAAGCTCCAAGCTGCGGCGGGAGGCCATGATCGCGGCGGCGCGAGGCTTTCGAGCCGAGGTGCATTTTTCGTATCCGCCATGGTTTGAAGAGGATGCCGAGCGTTGAAATAGTCGCCGTTGGAACGGAGCTGCTGCTCGGCCAGCTGGTCGATACGAACACCGCATTCGTCGCGCAGCGCTTCGCCGAAAACGGCATCGACGTCCACGCGACGCATGCAGTCGGCGACAACCGCGAGCGAATCGCAGCGAGCGTTCGCGGATCGTTGGCGCGTGCCGACGGCGTTGTCATGACCGGCGGACTTGGGCCGACGATCGACGACCTGACGAAGGAGGCCGTCTGCGAGGCACTCGAGCTCGACACGGAACTCTACGCGCCTGCGCTGCTGCAGATGGAGCAAACCTTCGCGCGATTCGGGCGCCCGATGCAGCCGAACAACCGCAAACAGGCCGAGCTGCCGCGCGGAAGCCTTCCACTGGATAATCCCAACGGCACCGCGCCGGGGTTCATCGCCTTTGCGCGCGACGGTAAGTTCGTTGTTTGCATGCCCGGCGTGCCGCGCGAAATGCAACCGATGCTGGTGGAAAAAGTGGTGCCCTTCTTGCGCGAGCGTTTCGACGCCACCGAGGCAATCTATACTCGAGTACTGCATACGATCGCGATCGGCGAGTCGGAGATCGATCATCGTATCGCCGAATTGTTTTGCAGCGGCGAGAATCCCAAGATCGCGGTCCTCGCGCACGATTTTCGCGCTGACGTGAAGATTATGGCGAAGGCGACGTCCGCAGAAGAGGCTCAGGCAATGATCGCGCCGTTACAGGATGAAATAGAACGGCGCTTGCACGGTCACGTTTTTGGTCGCGACGAAGCGACTCCGGCGAGCGCGGTTCACGCGCTGCTCCAAAGCCGGGGGCAAAAAGTCGCCGTCGCGGAGTCGTGCACCGGCGGACGAATTGCGGCCGCGCTGACCAGCGTTCCGGGGTCGTCGCTGAGTTTCGTCGGCGCCGTGGTGGCCTATGACGATCGGGTGAAGATCGCGCAACTCGGAGTCGATCCGGCTGCAATCGCTTCCGTGGGTGCGGTTAGCGCCGAAGTCGCGGAGCAAATGGCTCGCGGCGCTCGAGCTCGCCTCGGCGCCGACGTCGCGGTATCGACCACGGGTATCGCGGGGCCCGGCGGCGGCAGCTTGGAGAAGCCGGTCGGCCTGGTTTGGATTGGCTTGGACGACGCTGAAACCGGCGCGCGAACCTGGAGATTTCAACTCAGCGGCGATCGCGAGGCGATTGCACAGCGCGGCGCGACGGCCGCGCTAGGCGTGCTCTGGCGACACCTCAATCGGTCGCTCGATCCATAGCCTCGCTCAAAAGATCGATCGCGCGTTCCAACTGACGCTCGCCGATTACCAGCGGAGGCGCGATCGTAATGGTTTCTCCGTCCACTCCCGACTGCAACACGATGACACCAAGCGCAAGCGCACGCTTTACCGCGGCAGCAGCCGCACGTGCATCGGTCATCTGGACGCCCCAGAGTAACCCGCGCCCGCGGATCTCCACCACGCTGGGTTGCGACAGCAAGCTTTCTAAGCGCGGCGCGAATCGCGCGCCCAACTGGTCCGCGCGCGCAGGAAGGTCGAGACGCTCGAGCTCCGCGATCGTTGCCAGCGCTGCCGCGCAGCCGAGTGGACTGCCGAGGTACGTAGACGTGTGCAGCGCCTCGCCGGTCGATGACGGCCAGGCATCCATAACCTCTTCGCGCCCGATTGCGGCGCTGATCGGAAAGCCCCCCGCCATTGCCTTGCCGATGCACAGGATGTCGGGCACGACTTCCTCATGATCCAGCGCGAACCAGGAGCCCGTCCTTCCGAATCCGGTGTATATTTCATCGAAGATCAGAATGATTCGCAGCTCGTCGCAGACTGCGCGGAGGGCCCTAAGATATCCGTTCGGCGGAACGACGCACCCGGCGCGGCCTTGAATTGGCTCGATCACCAACGCCGCAACGTCGTCGTGAGCGGCCAGCAGCGCGCGCGCATCGCGCGCCGCTTCGCGCGCACCAATCCGTCCTGCCTGCGGGAAATCGAGCATAAGTGGGGCGGCGGCAAGCGCGTCAGCAAACGGTTCGCGAAATCGCTCGATTCCGGCGACCGCGAGCGCACCCAACGAGAGGCCATGGTAGCCGTTGCGATACGCAGCAAAGCGCGCCTTCCCACTCGCGAGGATCGCGGTCTTGAGCGCTGCTTCGATCGCTTCGGAACCCGTCGTGGCGAGAATGGTCTTGCGCAACTCGCGTGGGATGACTTGAGCGATTCGCTCGAACAGCCGTACGCGAAGTGCGGTTGGATGAACGTCCCCCATGCCATGAATCAGCCGGCGCGCTTGCGCGGCGATCGCCTCGACGACGCGCGGGTTGCAATGCCCAACGTTGGCAACACCGAAGGCCGAAGTACAATCGATAAACCGATTGCCGTCGACGTCCGTCACCGTTGCGCCGCTGGCCGTCTCCCAAAATACCGGAAAATCGGGGGCGAGATACGTCACGTTGCGCGATTCGTATCTATTGAGCAGCTTACCGAGCGCCGCCGTGCGTGGACCGGGAACGTCGCCCGTAAGCCGCTCCAGTTCGCCGGCACACGTTTCGTCGGCGATCCATCGCACGAACTCGGCTATTCGCGCGCGTCCACCGTGAAACGCGCCTAACGGCGGCCGTTGGAGTTGGCCGAAACTCGTAATGCGCGAGGCGCCTGTCATGGATGCCGCCTCCAGCAGTGCGGGCCGCGGATGTTCTACCGCAATCGCCTCCAAACTGATCCCGTGATGTTGCAAATACGTGACCGCATCGGAGGGGCCGTCGACCGAGCGAATTGCAAGCGCGCGCGGGAGAAAGAGAGGAGGCTCTTCGAATGGCGGGTCGACCAGCAGAAGGGATGTCAATGCGGGGTCGGAGCGCGTGCGGTCTTTCGACGCCGCGCGAAACACGGCGAGGTCGCGGATCATGGCTAGCTGCGCAGTCGCATGCGGATCGCGCAAGCCGATCGGGAAATCGGCTGCGGCATCGCGGATCGCGGTCGCCAGCAGTTCCCCAAAACGTGGCACCGAGACGGCTGCGCCGCGCTCGACGAAGAGCGCATGCAGCGAGAGACATCCTTCGCCGTCGTAAAGGACGAGGTCGCGAGCGGCTCGACGCGCGACCTCCCTTGCGGCGACGTCATCCGTCAACGCCTCGCGTGAGACGTATCCGGCACTCGCCTTCGGTCCGTATGGAATGAACCGTGTCGCAGCGTCTAGACCCGTTCGGATTGCTGCCAGCGCTTCATCGCCGCCGAATGCGACGACAACCTCGTAGCCGGCGAGCTTCATCGCATCCTCCGCGCCCTTCCAGGTCTCCGCACGCACGATGCTCGTCGGGTCACGGAGCTCGTCGGCCACCGTGGCGAAAAAATCCGCCGCCAGCCGATCCTCGCGATCCTTGATCGACACATGGCATTTTGCGCAGAGCGCAAACACCGCCGGAACGATCGCAACCCCGATGGTCGTGCGACTCGAGATGACGCAGACGCTACCGATCGGAAGCGCACGGGCTCTCGGTCTTGCGACGCGGTCGCTGAAGCCATCCAAAACCTCGAGGCAGCCAAGCTCGTCGGTGACGATCGATTCGATCGCATCGCGTCGCAACGAGCTAAAAAGAGAATCGAATGCGTAGTCGACGACGGGAAGCGAGTAACCCGTACGCGCACTGACCGCCTCCCTGGCGCGGAGACGAGGCGCAAAGGCGGCGTCGCTCCAGAGCTCGGCTGCGTCTGCGATGGCGTCGACAATTGCGCGAACCGGCTTCTTAACCATCATTTCATCTTTCAGGAGGCTGCCGATGGACTCCCCGAGGTTCTCAGGTACGGCGCGGCAAAGGGATTGACCGATGCTCAGCGCGTGGCTTTCCCGTTTCTTTTTTGCGGTTGTGGCGGCGATGGCGATTGCTGGAATCGTCAGCGGCACGGCGTGCACGCGCTGGGGACAACCAGGCCCGGTGACACCAACCGTAGCGCCTCTCACGTCGCTCTATGTTGATCCAAGCACGGGCAGCGATACCGCTGGGAATGGCAGCTCCGCCAAACCGTACAAATCGATTACGAAGGCCGTGGCGGTGCTCGCCGCGGCGAAATCGATTTCCTCAAATGGCGTAACGATCTTTCTGGCGAGCGGAGACTACAACGCCGCGAACGGTGAGAAGTTTCCGATTGTCGTGCCGACCAAAGTGTCGATCATGGGCAGCAACTACGGCACCGGACCGAAAAGCGGCACGTTCATCGACGGCATAGGGGAGGACAGGATCTTCGAGAGCCTCGTTCACGCGCCGGCCCACACGGCGTACGCGACGCTCGAGGTCGTACCACCCGCGAGCATCAATTTTACCGACGTTTACGTTGGCGCTTCCAAGCTTAGCCTGCCCAGCTCGCACGCTGCCTATTTCTCCCTTGACCTCATCGGAGCAATGAACGCTTCGAACTCCAGCTTCGGCGCGGGCATCGTCACGTCGTTGCGAAACGTCAACGGCGTGTTGGTCGCCAGTGGTTCGTTCACTTGCGGTTCGTGTGCGATCCGCGGCAACGATTTTGGAGTTGCTGCGCTCACGGTGCCCCTTCCGACGACTTCGCCCTCATCCGGCGTTCCGTCGATTACGCTGATGCGTGCGACGGCAGATAGCACGATCGCCGCAAAGATCGTCGACATCATCACGGACGGCAGTGCAAACGTGACGGCCTCGGGCGAGGCGTTCGAACTATCCAAGTACGCTTTCGAGGATTCGCTGGCGCCGATCGTCCCCGTACCGGTCCGCGGAACCGTGGATTTTGGCGGCGGCGCTGTACACTCCGGCGGATTGAACGCCTTCATCGGAGCCAGGAATAGCGAGATCGCGATCGTGCGGGGATCGGAAACGATCGTCGCGCTGGACGATTTCTGGAATCCGAATCAGCAACGCGCCAACCGGAATGGTCAGTACACCAATGAGATCATCTTCGGCTCGGGCGCTTCGGGCAAGAATGTGACGATACTGGGCAACGCCGCTGGGTCTACGGTGACCGTCGGTCCGGCGGCCGTACCAACACCGACGCCATCGGGCTCGCCAGGTCCGACGCCCACGCCGACGCCGACTTAGCTTAGAGGCCTCGATGTCGGACATGCTGCAGAAAATCTACGCCGCAAAGGCGGCGGCGCTGGAACTGGAACAGCAGCGTGAAACCTACGATGCGTTGCGTACTCGCGCGCTCGTCCGAATGGGCGGCCGTCGCAGCTTTCTCGCCGCCCTGCAGCGTGCTGACGGCGCCGCCATCATCGCGGAGGTCAAACGCGCGTCTCCTTCGGCCGGCTTGATCGCGCGCAGTTTCGATGCCGTCGCGATTGGGCGCGCCTACGACGCAGCGGGCAGCGACGCGATCAGTGTATTGACGGAGCGTGACCACTTCCTGGGAGAGCTTTCATACCTGGATGCGATCCGCACCGTCACCGCGTGCCCGTTGTTGCGCAAGGATTTCATGTGGACGCCTTATCAGGTGGCCCAATCTGCCGCCTACGGCGCGGACTGTATCCTACTTATTGTCGGCGGGATCGACGACGACGCGCTTGCCGCGTGCATCGATGAGGCGCGCCGCTACGCGCTCGACGTCCTCATGGAGGTACACGATGAGACGGAGCTATCGCGCGCCGTGGAGGCCGACGCAAATCTCGTCGGTATCAACAACCGGAACCTGCGTACGCTCGAGACCGATCTCGCCGTGAGCGAGCATTTGTTGCCGAAAGTACCCCGCGGCGTTTTCCCTGTTAGCGAGAGCGGCATGCGGGACGCCTCAGACGTCGCTCGTTTACGGGCATCGGGTGCGCGCGGCTTTCTGATTGGCGAGGCGCTGATGCAGTGCCAAGATCCAAGGACGCTGATTGCGTCGTTACGCCACGGCGCGATCCGTCAGGCGTTGCTACAATAAGAAGAAGAGGCTAGCGCCGACAACCGTGCCGAGCACGGCGACGGCTGCGGGGGCCGTACGGCGACCGAAAGATGAAGCCGCGAGGCCTCCCAGGCCAAGCCCGACGATTCCCGTACCGGGGTAGATCTCGCCGTGCTGGAGATCGCATGTCAGCAAGACGCCGGCGAGCGCGAACAGGAAGATAATCAGCGGCGAGGCGCGTGCTTCGAGCGCGACGGCGAAAAGCAACAGCAATGCCAGGGCGAGCAGTGCATGCAACGGCGCAAAGGGCTCCCCGCTCATTCCAATGCCGAGGAAGAACGCCGCGATCGCCACGGCGCGCAGCTGCGTCATCGCGGCGGTTTTTCGCGTCCCAGCAAGCGGGGGCCTGGAGTAGCAAGGCCCGGACCAGCTTCTCTGGTACTATAGCCGCATGACGACGATTGCAACGCACGCACCCGATTCGGTTTCCCCTTTTACCAACGAACCTGTCATCGACTTTACCGACCCGGCCGACGTTGCGGCGATGAAGGCGGCTTTGGCTTCAGTGAAGCGCGATTTCGGCAAGTCGTATCCCCTCGTCATCGGCGGCAAGAGAATCGAAACGCCCAAAAAGATCGAATCGCGCAACCCGGCTGATCCCGACCAAGTGATTGGGCAGATCAGCTCCGCTTCGAAGGATCAGGCAGTCGAGGCAATCGAGGCGGCGAGGCGCGCGTTCGAATCGTGGAGGCACCTAACCCTTCCGGAACGAGCCGATTATTTGTTCAAGGCGGCGGCGTTGCTACGCGAGCGCCGTTTTGAGTACGATGCGCTGCTGGTATACGAAGTCGGAAAGAGTTGGATCGAAGCCGAAGGTGATATCGCCGAGGCGATTGACTTTCTGGAGTTTTACGCGCGCGAAGCCCTGCGCTATGCGCGTCCTCAGCCGGTCGTTCCGCTCGAGGGTGAACGCAACGAACTGATCTACATCCCCTTAGGGGTCGGTGCGGTCATTCCACCCTGGAACTTCGCCGGCGCAATCATGATGGGCATGACGGGAGCGGCGATCGTGACCGGCAACACGGTCGTGCTGAAGCCGTCCAGCGATTCCGCTGTGATCGCAGCCTGGTTCGTCGATCTTTTGCGCGAAGTCGGCGTCCCCGAGGGCGTCGTGAACTTCCTGCCGGGTTCCGGCGGCGAGATCGGCGACGTCATCGTGACGAATCCGGAGATTCGTTTTATTTCGTTTACCGGATCCAAAGAAGTAGGATTGCGCATCAACGAACTTGCCGCCAAACCGCAGCGTGGCCAGAAATGGATCAAGCGCGTCATCGCCGAGATGGGCGGCAAAGACTCCATCGTCGTTGCAGCCGATGCCGACGTGGATGCCGCGGTGGAAGGCGTCACCGTTTCGGCGTTTGGTTTTCAAGGACAAAAATGCTCGGCATGCTCGCGAGCGATCGTGGATGAGAAGATCTACGACGAGTTTGTCAACAAACTCGAGCAACGAGTCCGGAAGATCGCCGTTGGCGATCCGGCGGATCCCGGCAACTATATGGGGCCCGTCGTGAATGACGGCGCGTTGCGTTCGATCGAAGACTACATCGCGAAGGGCCTCGCCGAGGGACGTCTGGTCTCGGGCGGCAAGCGCGTCGGTGAGCGCGGATACTTCCTGGAGCCGACGGTCATCGCGGACGTTGCGCCCGACGCAACGATCGCGCAAGAAGAAATCTTTGGCCCCGTGCTCGCGGTCATCAAGGCCAAGGATTTCGATGACGCGATGAGGATCGCCAATAACACCGAGTTCGGGCTGACCGGCTCCCTCTACACGACCGATGAAAAAAAGATCGAGCGCGCGCGTGAAGACTTCTTCGTCGGTAACTTATACTTCAATCGGAAAAGCACGGGAGCGATGGTAGGCGTGCATCCCTTCGGCGGCTTTAACATGTCGGGCACGGACAGCAAGGCCGGCGGGCACGACTACCTGCTGCTCTTCATGCAAGGCAAATCGATCTCGAGAAAAGTCTAGATTACCCGTCATTCGAAGGGCGGAGCTTCCCGAAAGCAGATCTCGAGTTTGTTGCCGTCACGATCCTCAAAGAACGCAGCGTAATAGAGCGGCGTGTATTCTTCGCAGAGCTGAGGCGGTTCGAATGCGATGGCTTGGGCGTCGCGCGCGATCGCGGCGAGGCGATCGACTTCGCTCCGGCTGGGAGCGGCTAAGGCGAGCCGCGTGAGGTTCGGCTGGTGGCCGGGGTCGCAGTCGAGGCAGAAAAAGGGGGCCGTCCGGTCTCCGGTGGGTTCGTAGTAGCAGATCGACTCGGCGTCTTCCACGATCCGGCCGAACCCCATTGCAGGGAGGAGGGCGTCGTAGAGAGCTCTGACTTTGGGCAGGCTTGTGACCCGCAGATCCACGTGGTCGAACAGCATCGGTAGTTCCTTTCCGGTCGCTTGCCGATAGGGTATCCTTGCGGGCGCAACTAAATGACCCGCCCGCCCGTTATAGAGGAGGAAAGCAGGCCGCGCGACGCGGCCGAAAACAAATCCGCCCTTTCCTTGACAGCGCTATAGGCCGGCGATATGATAGCCGTCGTGTCCTGTTCGGCGACGCCGATCAGGTAATCCGTAGCGTTCAAAGGCGTTCGGCGCCCAGCGCGGTCGGTCGACTCGCTTTTGGGAAGCCGCGGATTCGGTTCGCTCCTTGAAAACTGAACAGTGCAGCAGCGCATAAGTCTGTGGGTCTCCGACGTATTAAGACAGCGTCGTAAGGCAATGTCTTTTGGGTCGCGAGATTTCGTATTACAGAACAACAAAAATTGAGGGCCATTATCAGAGGCTCCATATTTTATTATGGAGAGTTTGATCCTGGCTCAGGACTAACGCTGGCGGCGTGCCTAACACATGCAAGTCGAACGAGGTAGCAATACCTAGTGGCAGACGGGTGAGTAACACGTGGTCAACCTGCCTCCGTGTGGGGGATAACTAGCCGAAAGGTTAGCTAATACCGCATACGATCGCTGAAAGGCATCTTTTGGCGATGAAAGGAGCAATCCGCACGGAGAGGGGACTGCGTCCCATTAGTTAGTTGGTAGGGTAACGGCCTACCAAGACTGCGATGGGTAGCTGGCTTGAGAGAGTGACCAGCCACACTGGAACTGAGACACGGTCCAGACTCCTACGGGAGGCAGCAGTGAGGAATTTTCCGCAATGGGCGCAAGCCTGACGGAGCGACGTCGCGTGTGGGAAGAAGGCCTTCGGGTCGTAAACCACTGTCGAAGGGGACGATATTGACGGTACCCTTGGAGGAAGCCCCGGCTAACTACGTGCCAGCAGCCGCGGTAAGACGTAGGGGGCAAGCGTTGTCCGGAATTAT
>Ga0308309_10000094_pt1 | contig 77747 bp, 74 predicted proteins | sample HubBroMetageWFT5_FD_192491 | JGI IMG/M metagenome (GOLD analysis project Ga0308309, IMG submission 192491) | Warmed and freeze-thawed soil microbial communities from the Hubbard Brook experimental Forest, New Hampshire - Hubbard Brook CCASE Soil... | ecosystem: Environmental > Terrestrial >...
CGACCTCGAGATCCTGGACACCAAGGTGCGCACACTGCCGCCCCTGACCGAGGCGGCCACCGCGGCGCTCCTCGCCGAGGTTCGCGTCAAGGGCCGTGGCCCCGCGCTCGATGAGCTGGTCGAGCACCAGCTCGCGGCCATCATCGAGCTCGCCGACGCCAGGCGTGGCAAGGGCGTCGAGGTCGGTGACCTGACCCAGGAGGGGACGATCGCCGGCGTCGTCGCGGTCCTGGAGTACGCGGGTCAGGGTGGCCCCGCGTCCGGGCTGGAGCGCTTCGTCAGCCGGCTGGTCGCTTCGCATATGGACGACACGGTCGAGCTCGCTGCGATCGAGCGGGCGAGTGACGAGGCGTTCGTCCGCGACACCCAGATCTACGAGGCTGCGGAGATCCGCGCTCGTCACGAATTCGGTCGCACCCCGACGGTGCTCGAGCTGGCCGCGGAGCTGGGTTGGCCCGAAGAGCGCGTGGCCATCGTCGGCACGATCCTCAACGAAGCGAGAGCCCGCTACGACAGCGAGATAGTCGAATACCTCGACGACGTCGACGAGGAAGAGTAGGCGCCGGAGGCCTCAGGGCCTCATAAGCCTGCCCGATCCCGCTCCGGCTCAGCGCCGGAGGTCGTCGCCACGCCAGTCAAGGTCGTGCAGTCCTTCGCCCGCGCCTCGACGGATCACGCCCTGTCCGAACCGCTCGCGCAGCCGGTCGAGCGTGTGATCGATGCGGTCGTTCGCGGGCCGGTCGAACAGGTCCAGCTGGGGCGCCTCGGCGAGCCCGGTGACACCGACGCCGAGCAGGCGGACCGCGTCACCGGACCACGCGGCGTCGAGCAGGGCGAGCGCCGCGTCGCGGACGGTGGTATCGGTCGCGGTCGATGACGCCAAGGTCTCCTGCCGAGTGATCGTCGTGAAGTCGGAGTAGCGGAGCTTCAGCGTCACCGTTCGCGCTGTCCAGCCGCCCGTCCGGAGGCGCGCGCCGACGTCACCGGCGAGCTCGGCGACGCGGATGTGGAGTGCATCACGCTGCGCGACGTCACGCGCGAATGTCTCCTCGCGAGACACGCTCCGAGGAGCCCCGGGGACGCTGACCGGCGCGGAGTCGATTCCCTGAGCGCGCTCCCACAGTGAGCCACCGGACGCGCGCCCGACTCGGCGCTGCACGGTGTCGACCGGAAGCGCCGCGAGCTGCCCGAGTGTGGAGATTCCCAGGCCGCTCAACGCCCGTTCGGCAGCCGGACCGAGGCCCGGCAATCGCCGGAGCGGCAGCGGCGCGAGAAAGGCAGCCTCGTCTCCGGGGTCCACGACCACGAACCCGCGCGGCTTGCGAAGGTCGGACGCAATTTTGGCGACGGTCTTGCATGTGGCCACGCCGAAGGACGCGTGGAGCCCGCTGGTGGCCAGGATCCGGTCGCGGATCTCCGCGGCAATGTGTTCGGCGGTGCCGAACCGGCGGGTCGAACCGGTGACGTCGAGGAACGCCTCATCGAGGGAGAGCGGCTCGATCACCGGCGTGTAGTCCCGTGCGATGTCGAACACCGTTCTTGAAGCATCGCGGTAGGCCCGAAAGTCGACCGGTACGACGACGGCCTGGGGGCACATCCGGAGCGCGGTGCGCAGCGGCATCGCCGAGTGGACCCCGAAAACGCGCGCTTCATATGAGGCGGCGCTGACCACTCCTCGATTCAGCTGTGCGGTTCCATCACCGGACGGCGCACCCCCGACGATGACCGGGCGCCCGCGCAACTCCGGCCGGCGCAACTGCTCGACCGAGGCGTAGAACGCGTCCAGGTCGAGGTGAATGATCGCGCGGTGCGTCACGACCGCACGCCACACGGCCCCACGTCAGGTGCCGGTGTGCTGCCTCCATTCATCGATGTCCGCCTCACGCACGTAGCCTGCGCGAATCATCAGCTCCATGTACGGAACGGCCAGATGCGGTGCGGCTCGACGCAGCACCCACGGCGGGGGATTGTCCTTGTTCTTGTTGACGCTCTGATAGAAGTAGATCTGATTCAGATCGCACAGAAGGGCAAGCCGGTGTAAGGAAATCCCCCTCTCCGCGCACCGTTCTTTGATGTATTCCTTGAACTCCACGCTCAGTCCAAGTATATGCCCATGTTCCGAAGCGCACCCGGCAGTTGGCGAAGCGCCGCAATCACCGCATCGGCATCGCCGGACCCGCGTTCACCATCCCTGCGGAGCAGCACTGCGCGCATGCCGGTTGCATGTGCGCCTGTGATGTCGGCCGGCTCACTGTCGCCGACCATGACGGTGTTGCCGGCGTGCGTCCCGAGGGCGTCCATCGCCGCCTCGAAGATGCGGGGCGAGGGCTTGCGCCAACCGACCTCCGCGGAGAAGGTGACCGAGTCGAGGTGGCCGGCGAGCCCAACGAAGGCCAGCTGTGCGTGGAGCGACGCAACCCGGTATGGCGCGTTCGAACAGAGGCCGACGCGAATTCCCCGGTCGCGGAGGGCATCGAGGAGTGGAATGGCCTCAGGGTCGAGGCGCGCTCCGTGCCACCAGGCCTCCTGTTCGATCCGCAGCAGCTCATCGAGCAGCGAGCTGTCGATGCTGACGCCGGCCGCCGTGTAGGCGCGAAACGATGCCTCCGCCGGGTCCATCTCCTCGAGGCCGCCGCCGCGCTGATACTCGGCGACCTCCCGCTCCACGCGGTCGTGGACACCTCGTAACACGGTTGCGGACGGGACCTCATGGCCCGATGCGGCCAGCACATCGCGGATCCGCTGCTCGGCCTGGGCGAGCGCAGCCTCAGGGCGGGAGAACTCGACCAGGGTCTCCCCGTAGTCGAAGAGGATGCCGCCCACCGGACGTGGGAGCACCTCCGCGGCGTTGGTCACCCGGGTGGGACACCTCCGGCGCCACCGCCGCCACGCCCGCCCCTCCCGCGGCGCTTCCGACCCCCTTGCCAGCGCCGCTTCGGGCGTTTGCCGGTGCTCCGCGGCGCCGGCGACAGCTTCTCCAGATACGCCTCGCCGGGGCTGGGCTCCTTGGGGCGGCCGGCACGCGCACCCGGTGTCGCGGCAACCCGAGCCTCGTATTCGGCAAGCACCGCCTCGAGCGGCCGTTTGTCGCTCGCCGGCGGTGCAGCCGTTTCCGCCCACGGCTGAGACTTCGGACTCACCTCGGCGGCGAGCATGTCGCCGCCCGGAATCTCGGGGACGGCATCGAGCACGGACTCGATGGCCCTCGCGATGAGACGGTCGGCCTCGAGGGGGTCGTGAAGCGGTCGATCAGCCGGCATCGGGGTTGACGCTCCAGCCGGCGAGCCCCAGGCCCGCGATTGTCTTGACGTCCACGTCGCCACGGCTGACGAGCTCTTCGACCCCCACGCGATCGAATCGCCGCACGTCCATCCGTTCATCGGCATCACGATTCGTCGGTCCCTCGGTCAGCTCGAAGGCCAGGAAGAAGTGCATCACCTCCGTGGAGTAGCCCGGTGTCAGTGGCGCCGCGGCCAGTGGGGTGATCTGAGCGGCGCGCAGCCCGGTCTCCTCGGCCAACTCACGTTCGGCGGTTCGAGCCGGCGCCTCACCGGCATCGCGCGTGCCAGCGGGCAATTCCCACAGCGCGCGGCCGATCGCGTGGCGCCACTGGCGCACCAGGACCACCCTCTCATCGTCATCGATCGCCACGATCGCGACAGCGCCGGGGTGGGCCACCACCTCACGTTGCGCCAGCGTCCCGTCCGCGAGCCGGACATCGTCCTCGTAGAAGGTCAGCAGGCGTCCGGGGTAGATGACCCGTCGGGACGTCTGGGTCTCCCGAAGGTGTTCCGTGGCCTCGGGATCTCCGAGGTCGGCATCAATGCCGGTGCTCACCCGCTGAGTTTGAGCCCCTGGGTGCGATTCAGGCGCAGGACCACTCTTCGGACTGGCCGTCAGCAAACATCTTCGCTGCGATGTTCGCCTGCGCCACGGGATCCCAGATCGAGGCGGCGCTCCCGCCGTTGGCGACGAACGTCGACATCAGGAACTGGAAGACCCCGATGTAGGGCCCGCTCGGGTTGACCGAATTCCAGTGGAAGTGCGACTCGCAATTCGCGGTTTGCAGCATCAACGCGACGTTCACACCCCAGTGCTGAGCTGCGGCGGTGATGTCGGCGACCACCTGCGCCTGGCTGACCGACAGCCCGCTCGGAACGACAAAACCCGGGTGCGAGACGCGGGGACGTCGCGGCGCCACGCGCTTGGGTGCGGGCAGCGCGACGCTGACGAGCGTCGCCGAGCGAACCCGAAGCATCATCGGATGCGTGGTCACGTTGGTGAGGCGGTCGACTTCACCGATCGACGATCGGACGAGGGACGCTGTCACTGCGGGCGCCTGCGCCGGCGCGGTGATGAGCACGGCGGTCGCCGGTCCAGCTACCAACATGAGGCAACCGAGAACCAGTCCACGTGCCCGCTTGGGTAAATGCAAGGCGGATTACTCCTGTTTGGTCGGGCTCCGGTCTCTCTCCCCTGACCGGGCTTGGAAAGCGGCTCGACCCCCTGCTGCCCCTCTGGAGACGTCTCGTCTCGACGACAGCGTGGCGACCTAAGCCCGGCCGACCCTACCACACCCGGTAGTTGTGCCTGCAACCAGGCCAAACGTATCGAACGTTTCGTTACCAGCCGGTTGACGCCCCGATAGCACAGGAGGACGGTGCGGCGCTCAGCACGACGGGGACGTCGGCGGCAAGGCTGGCTCCCGCCTGCCAGATGAATTGCTCCGAGCCCCCGCCGACGATGACCCCGGCGCCGTTCTTGCAGACCGCGAAGGCCACCACCGCGACGCCGGCTGAGATCGTCGACGAGGGTGTGATGGTCCCTTTGACATCGCCATAGCCGTGTCCGGAGTGGCATGGCTGGCACGCATAGGTGGCGGAAGCGGTGGGGAAGGCGGGTCCGACGCTGGTCGTCCAGGAGCCGACGGCGACGCTCACGCTCACGCTCGCTGCCCCGGTGCAGGCGTCGGTGCAATCCGCAGTCACGGCCAGGGCCTCGCCCGGCGCGAGGTTGACAGGCACCGAGTCGAGCGAGCCGAGGGTCCTGCCGGCGCGATGCGTGACGAAATGCACCACCACCGAGGCCGCGGCGTGGTACATCGCCTCGTTCTTGAGGCTGGCCACGGGGAACGCCGCGAGATCGAAGGTACCGATGCCGATCTCGACAACGGCAACGGTCTGCGTATCGGGCGGCAGCGGCGTCGAGGATGGAGAGGGTGCGGCCGTCGGCGTCTTGCTCGGCGCCGGCGTGGGCGCTCCCGAACAGGCCGAGAGCATCACCGCCGCGATGCCGGCGAGCCAGCTGACGGCGGACGGAGGCTGAGGCATCGTGATCATCCTAGGGGTCCTTTCCGCCCCAATCAGCGCGTGACAGAATTGACATCGACGTCAATAGCTCAGCCCAGGGAGGCATTTGCTCGTGCGGTTCACGGCTGAGCACGATGCGCTCCGGGAGTCGGTCCGCGACTTCGTCGCCAGGGAATTGCGTCCCCACGCCGATGCGTGGGAAGCGGCTGAGGGATTTCCTGACAGCGTGTTCCGGCGGATGGGTGAGCTCGGGCTCCTCGGGCTGCGTTACCCCGAGCAGTACGGGGGTCAGGGCGGCGACTATTTCAGCGCGATCGTCCTCGCCGAGGAGATGGCGCGCTGCGGCTCTGGCGGCGTGGGCATGGCCATCAGCGTGCACACCGAGATGGCGACGCCCCCCATCCTCAAATGGGGGACGGAGGAGCAGAAGCAGCGCTATCTCGTGCCTGCGATCCGAGGGGAGAAGATCGCCGCGCTCGGGATCACGGAACCGGACGCGGGGAGCGACGTGGCGAGCATCCGCACCCGCGCCGAACGGGTCGACGGCCACTGGCGGATCAACGGCAGCAAGCTCTACATCACCAATGGGGTGCGCTGCGACTTCATCCTCCTGGTCGCTCGCACCGGCGCACAGGAGGAGGGCGCGCACGGGATCACGCTCTTCCTCGTCGACAGGAGCCTCCCCGGCTTCACGGTCTCGCGGAAGCTCAAGAAGCTGGGGATGCATTCCAGTGACACCGCCGAGCTGTCCTTCAACGATGTCGAGGTGGGCGACGACGCCGTGCTCGGCGAGGTCGGCGAGGGCTTCCACAACCTCATGTGGGAGCTCCAGGGTGAGCGTCTGATCGGCTCCGCGGGTGCCATCGCCGGCGCCGAGGTGGCGTTCGAGGAGACCCTGAAGTGGTGCAAGGAACGTCAGGCGTTCGGCCGGCCGATCGCGAAATTCCAGGTGAACCGGCACAAGCTCGTTGACCTCTACACGGAGATCACCGTCGCCAAGAACTTCGTGTACAGCGTCGCCGAGCGGTGGGATCGCGACGAGTACCCCGTGACCGAGATCTCGATGGCGAAGCTCGTGGTCGGGCGGGTGACGACGCTCGTGGCCGACACCTGCCTGCAGCTGCACGGGGGCATGGGCTACATGGCCGAGTCCGGCATCTCCCGGTACTTCCGCGACTCGCGACTCATCCGGATCGGTGGCGGCACCGATGAGGTGATGAAGGAGATCATTGCCAGGACGGCGCTCGGGTTATGACGCCGTGCTGACAGGGCGTCTTCTCAGCGCAGCTGGCTGATGCGGATCAGGTTGCCCGCGGGATCGCGGATGGCGCAATCGCGAACCCCGTACGGCTGCTCGGTCGGCTCCTGCACGATCTCGGCTTCGCTGGCCTGGAGTCGCGCGAAGGCGCCGTCGAGGTCGGCGGTTGCAAGGATGATCGTGGCGTAACTGCCCTTTGCCATCATCTCGACGATGGTGCGGCGCTCGTCGTCGGTGATCCCGGGGTCGACTGCCGGCGGGTGCAGGACGATCGAGATTCCGGGCTGGCCGGCGGGGCCGACGGTGATCCAGCGCATCCCGGCATATCCGACGTCGTTGCGAACCTCGAAGCCGAGGGTGTCGCGATAGAAGGCCAGAGCTGCTTCAGGGTCGTCGTGCGGGAGGAAGCTCGCTTGGATCGTGATGTCCATGGCGGTCACTTTAAGGCTCCCCGGCGATGGGCGCTTCTCGATTCCTGACCGGTGACGTACGCCGCGAGGTGTTCCCCGGTGAGGGTGGATCGGGAGGCGACGAGGTCGGCGGGCGTGCCCTCGAAGACGATCCGGCCGCCGTCGTGGCCGGCGCCGGGCCCGAGGTCGATGATCCAGTCGGCGTGCGCCATGACCGTCAGGTGATGCTCGATGACGATGACCGACTTGCCGGAGTCGACGAGCCGGTCGAGGAGGCCGAGCAACTGCTCGACGTCGGCGAGGTGGAGGCCGGTGGTCGCCTCGTCGAGGACGTAGACGCTGCCCTTCTCGCCGATGTGCGTGGCGAGCTTGAGGCGCTGCCGCTCGCCGCCGGACAGCGTCGTGAGCGGCTGTCCGAGGATGAGATAGCCGAGCCCGACATCTGCGAGCCTGTCCAGGATGGCGTGCGCCGCCGGTGTGCGCGATGCACCGGCACGGAAGAACGTCTCGGCCTCGTCAACGGACATCGCGAGCACCTCGCTGATGTCGCGACCGCCCAGGTGGAACTCCAGGACCGATGCCTGGAACCGCCTCCCTTCGCAGTCCTCGCAGACCGTCGCAACGCCCGCCATCATCGCGAGATCGGTGTAGATGACGCCCGCGCCGTTGCATGTGGGGCACGCGCCCTCGGAGTTGGCGCTGAAGAGCGCCGGCTTGACACCATTGGCTTTCGCGAAGGCGTTGCGGATCGGGTCGAGCAGTCCGGTGTAGGTCGCCGGATTGCTCCGCCGCGATCCGCGAATCGGTGCCTGGTCGATCGACACCACCCCTTCCGTACTGGGGATCGACCCGTGCACGAGTGAGGTCTTCCCTGAGCCGGCGACGCCTGTCACGACGACGAGCACCCCGAGCGGAACGTCAACGTCGACATCGCGGAGGTTGTGCAGCGCCGCGCCGCGGATCTTGAGTGTGCCAGTGGGTTTGCGCACCGTCCTCTTGACAGCGGCGCGATCATCAAGATGGCGGCCGGTGCTGGTGCCGCTGGCACGCAGCCCTTCGACAGTGCCCTCGAAGCAGACGCTCCCGCCCGCCGCACCGGCTCCGGGGCCGAGGTCGACGACGTGGTCGGCAATTGCAATCGTCTGCGGCTTGTGCTCCACGACGAGCACGGTGTTGCCCTTGTCCCGCAGCCGGAGCAGCAGGTCGTTCATCCGCTGGATGTCGTGGGGATGCAGGCCGGCGGTGGGTTCGTCGAAAACGTACGTGATGTCGGTGAGCGACGACCCCAGGTGGCGGATCATCTTGACGCGCTGCGCCTCGCCGCCCGACAGGGTGCCCGCCGGGCGATCGAGCGAGAGGTAGCCCAGTCCGATCTCGACGAACGAGTCGAGGGTGTGCCGCAACGACGACAGCACCGGCCCCACAGACGGCTCGTCCAGACCCGTCACCCAGCGCGCGAGGTCGCTGATCTGCATCGCGCAGGCGTCGGCGATGTTGATGCCCTTCACCTTCGACGACCGAGCGGCCTTGCTGAGCCGCGTGCCCCCACACTCGGGGCAGACACTGAACGTCACCGTGCGCTCCACGAAGGCGCGGATGTGCGGCTGCAGGGCGTCGACGTCCTTGGACAGGAACGACTTCTGGATCCTCGGGATCAGCCCCTCGTAGGTGAGGTTGATGCCGTTGACCTTGATCCTGGTGGGTTCCTTGTAGAGCAGGTCGTCGAGCTCTTTTCTCGTGTACTTGCGGATCGGCTTATCCGGGTCGTGGAATCCGGAGCCGCTGAAGATGCGGCCGTACCAGCCGTCGACGCTGTAGCCGGGAATCGTGAGCGCACCCTCGTTCAGCGACTTGCTGTCGTCGTAGAGCTGCGACACATCGAAGTCGGTGACCGCGCCCCGGCCCTCGCAGCGCGGGCACATCCCGCCGCTCCGGTTGAACGTCGCGTTCACGGTCTTTCTCGGACCCCGTTCGACCGTCATGACCCCGCTCCCCTGGACCGAGGGAACGTTGAAGGAGAACGCGCTGGGGGAGCCGATGTGCGGCTTGCCGAGACGGCTGAAGAGGATGCGCAGCATCGCGCTGGCGTCGGTGGCGGTGCCGACCGTGGAGCGGGGATCGGAACCCATCCGCTGCTGGTCGACGATGATCGCGGTCGTCAGCCCTTCGAGGACGTCGACGTCGGGGCGCGCCAGCGTCGGCATGAAACCCTGCACGAACGCGCTGTAGGTTTCGTTGATGAGGCGCTGCGAGTCCGCGGCGATCGTGTCGAACACCAGCGACGTCTTGCCCGAGCCCGAAACGCCGGTGAAGACGGTGAGTCGGCGTTTCGGGATCTCGACGTTGATGTCCTTGAGGTTGTTCTCACGCGCCCCGTGCACGCGGATCCAGTCGTGCGTGTCGGCGACGTGCGGGAATGCGGGCTGCCTCCCCGTCCTCACGGCCATGCTGCTCGGCTAAGCCCCTGCCACGTGGTCGACGCTCATCTGTCCTGAATCAGTCCGAGGACGTTGCCATCGGGGTCGGTGAAGCTTGCCACCAGGCGACCGCCACCGACGTCGCGCGGCGCGTCCTTCAACGTGCCACCGGCAGAGGTCACCTCGGCCAGCTTCGCCTCGATGTCCGCCACGTGCCAGTGGGCCACGGGCGATGTCATGCCAATGTTCGGCACCAGCCCGATCTGCTGGCCCCCGGCCTCGTACCCGACGTAGTAGGCCGAGTCAGACGTCGGCTCGACTCCCAGCAGGGCGGTGTACACCGGCTTGGATCTCTCCAGGTCGGTCACGGGATGCAGCACTGTCTTGATTCCGATCGTCGAAGAGTCGCTCATGGTCACTCCTGGTGTCGCTGTGGTCATGTCCATGGCGGTCATGCTAGGTGCGGCTCGCAGCCGTCGCTTCTCGATTCCTGATCGGTTTGGTCACCTGTTTCGCCACGCACGACGGCATCCCCGCGGTCGCGCGTGCCGCGTGGCGCCGGTACGTGCTGGGGGGCACACCGACCAGTTCGGTGAAGCGAGTGCTGAAGGTGCCCAGCGACGAGCAACCGACCGCGAAACAGACCTCGGTGACGCTCAGGTCGCCACGGCGGAGCAGCGCCATCGCGCGCTCGATGCGCCGGGTCATCAGGTACCCGTACGGCGCCTCGCCGTAGGCGAGCCGGAACTCGCGACTGAGGTGCCCGGCCGACATGTTCGCGCCGCGGGCGAGCGCCTCGACGTCGAGCGGTTGCTCGTAGTCACGATCGATCCGGTCGCGCACGCGCCGCAGCCGCGCGAGGTCGCGGAGATGCTGCGCCTCTGCAGGTGTGATGGTCACCTACGAGATCGTGTCACGTTGCGCCGAAGGAGCCTATCGCTGCCGTCGCCCCGATAGACTCCGCACGACACCGAAACTCGGAGGACTACCTGATGCAGGACCGGATCATCGGCACCACCATGCCCGTGCTCGAGATCACGCTCGACCCGGGCGAGGCAATCTTCTCCGAGTCCGGAGAGCTCTCGTGGATGACGCAGTCGATCGTCATGCAGACGTCAACCCAGATGGGCGGCGGCGGTGGCGTCGGCGGCGTATTCAAGCGCGCGCTGGGTGGGAGCTCGATCTTCATGAGCGAATACTCCGCGCAGGGCGCCCCCGGCATGGTCGCGTTTGCCGCACGGCTCCCCGGCATGATCTTTCCGCTCGACGTTGCGCCGCAGCCGGGCATGGGCTTTCTCGGCCACCGCCACTCGTTCGTCTGCGGTGTGCACGGCGTGCAGCTCTCGGTGGGATTCCAGCAGCACCTCGGCGCCGGACTGTTCGGAGGCGATGGGTTCCGGCTCGAGAAGATCACCGGTCAGGGGCGCGCCTGGTGCGAGCTCAGTGGCGAGGTGCTGACGTACGACCTGAAACCGGGGGAGAGCCTGCGCGTCCACCCGGCCCATGTCGGCCTGTTTCAGGACACGGTGCAGTTCAGCATCACGACCATCAAGGGCATCAAGAACAAGATCTTCGGCGGCGACGGCATCTTCCTCGCGCTGCTCACCGGACCGGGTCGCGTGTGGCTCCAGTCGCTCCCGCTGCAGAAGCTGGCGCAGGCGCTCGGTGAGTTCTCGCCGGGTCAGGCTGCCGAGGCCGGCGTTGCGGGCGGCGTTGCCGGCGGCGCCGCCAGCGGGGTCATGCGGGGGATTTTCGGGGGCTGAACTCGCTGCGCTGAAACAGCGCGTGCAGCGTGATCCCCGCCGCCTCGAGGGCTTCGCGTCCGCCCTCTTCCCGGTCGACGACACACAGCGCTCCCGCGATCGTGGCGCCGGTGGCGACAACCGCCTCCTGCGCCTGCAGGAATGTGCCACCGGTGGTCATCGTGTCGTCGACAAGGAGCACGCGCATCCCCGGTTGCAGATCCGGACCCTCGATCGGCCGGCCGGTGCCGTGCGCCTTGACCTCCTTGCGGACGATGAACGCGGTGATCGGATGGTCGGTGTCCCCGCTCAGCGCAGCGGTGGCAGCGGCGATCGGATCCGCGCCCAGCGTCAAACCGCCCACTGCGTCGATGCCGTGGTCGCGGCAGTGCTCGAGCGTGAATCGCGCAACGAGGTACAGCCCGCGTCCGTCGAGAGTCACCTGCTTGCCGTCGACGTAGTAGTCACTGGTGCGACCGCTGGTCAGCGTGAACGCGCCGTACTTGAACGCGCGAACCGCGACAAGCTCGCGGAGCTCCTCACACAGATCGGTATCTACCGCCGTGCTCACGGCGTCCAGCGAAGGATGGGGTGACGCGCGGCACGCACCTCGTCGACCCGGCTCACCGGGGTCAGGTGCGGCGCGTTCTGCACGAATGCCAGGTCGCGTTCCGCCTCGTCGACGATCTCCGCGCAGATCCCGGCGAAAGCGTCGAGGCTCTGCTTCGACTCGGTCTCGGTGGGCTCGAACATCAAGGCCTCGGGTACGGTCAGCGGGAAATACACGGTCGGTGCGTAGACACCGTAGTCCAGCAGGCGTTTCGCGACGTCCATCGCGCGCAGCCCTTCGACGCGGCCGCCCTTGGTGCTCGCCACGAATTCGTGCATGCACGGCGTCTCGACTGCCATCGCGAACAGACCGGCGAGCTTCGACTGCAGGTAGCGTGCGTTGAGCACGGCATCGCGCGCGACCCAGGGGAGATGATCGCCGTACGCGCGGATGTACGCATACGCGCGCACCAGCATCCCGAAGTTGCCGTAGTACGAGCGCACCTTGCCGACACTCTTCGGGCGCGCGCCGTCGAGAAAGAAACGGTCGCCGTCTCGCTCCACGGTCGGTGTCGGCAGGAAGTCGACGAGCCGCTCGCCCACACCGACCGGGCCCGCCCCCGGACCGCCCCCGCCGTGCGGGGTCGAGAACGTCTTGTGCAGGTTGAGGTGGACGACGTCGAACCCCATGTCACCGGGTCGCGCCATCCCGACCAGCGCGTTGAGGTTGGCGCCGTCGTAGTACACGAGCGCGCCGGCGTCGTGCGCCAGGTTAGCGATCTCCACGATGTCCTTCTCGAACACGCCGAGTGTGTTGGGGTTGGTCAGCATGACCGCAGCCACCGTGGCGTCGAGATGGCTCGAGAAATCCTCGACGTCCACGGTGCCGTCGTGGTTGCTCTTCACGGTCACGACTTCGAGTCCGCACGCGGCCGCGGACGCGGGGTTGGTGCCGTGCGCAGAGTCGGGAATCAGCACTCGGGTGCGCCCGTTGTCGCCGCGATCGGCGTGGTAGGCCTGGATCATGCGCAGGCCGGTCCATTCCCCATGCGCGCCCGCCGCAGGCTGGAGTGACATGCGCGCCATTCCCGTGATCGACGCGAGCATGCGGTCGAGCTCCCACATCAACTCGAGCGCTCCCTGCGTGTCCGCCTCGTCCTGGTACGGATGCAGCTGCGCGAAGCCGTCGAGCCAGGCGAGCTGCTCGTCGACCACCGGGTTGTATTTCATGGTGCACGAGCCGAGCGGGTACATCCCCTCGTGGAGGTTGTGATTGCGACGCGCGAGGCGGCCGAAGTGGCGCGCAAGCACGGCCTCCGGGACCGCAGGCACGGTGGGCGGAGTCTTGCGCAACAGCGACTCGGGAACCGAGGCATCGCCGACGCTCGCAGGCACGCCGGCCGCCGTCACCGCGGGTCCGCTCGAGTAATTGGTACTCAGCTCGAACACGAGCGGTTCGTCAGCCGCCCACCTGGCTTCACGGGACACATCGGGGATGCCGTTCATGCGTGCGCCATCGCAACGCTGCGCTCCGACGCTACCACCTCAGCCGCCGCGGCCGCGTACCTGTCGATCGCCTGCGGTGAGGTGAGCTCCGTGCAGCACACCACGAGCTCGTCTTCCCGACGTGCATCGATGCGTCCAAGTGGTAGTCCGGCCACGATGCCCCGCTGCCGCAGCGCCTTCGCGAACCTGGTCGCGCTGCCCGGAGTACGCAGCACGAACTCCCAGAGAAATGGCGTTGACGCGTGAGTCAGCGAGAGTCCGTCGATCGCGGTGAGCTGGTCCGCCAGGTGATGCGCGCGCTGGGAGCTCACCTCGGCGACGGCGCGCATCCCACCCGCCCCCATATGCGCCATGTACACCGTCGCCGCGAGCGCGATGAGCGCATGGTTGGTGCAGATGTTGGACGTCGCATGCTCGCGGCGGATGTGCTGCTCGCGGGCCTGCAGCGTCAGCGTGTACGCGCGCCGCTCGTTGTGGTCCAGGGTCATGCCGACGAGGCGGCCGGGGATGCGCCGCATCTGGGCTTGCGCCACCGACATGAAGCCGACGTGGGGTCCACCGAACGAAGCGGGGATGCCGAGCGGCTGTCCGTCGCCGACGGCGACATCGAAACCGCAGTCACCCGGAGGCGACAGCAGGGCGCAGGCGTGCAGGTCGGTGGCGCAGATGGCCAGCGCGCCGGCGTCGTGAGCGGCCTGCGCGAGTGGCGCGAGATCCTGGATCGTTCCCGCAAAGCTCGGGTACTGGACGAGCAGGGCCGCATGGTCAGCCGTCAGCGCTGCCCGAACGGTATCGACCGCGAGGACGCCGTCGCCGGTCGGAATGACATCGATGGTGATGCGCCGACCTTCGCCGAAGGTGCGCAGCACCGCGATGGTTTCCGGATGGACCGTGTCGGAGACTGCGATGCGAGTGCGACCCGTTGCCTGCACCGCGATGACCATCGCCTCGGCCGCGGCGGTTGCCCCGTCGTAGAGCGATGCGTTCGCCACGTCGAGGCCGGTCAGCGCGCAGATCATCGACTGGAACTCGAAGATCGTCTGCAGGGTCCCCTGCGAAGCCTCGGCCTGGTAGGGGGTGTATGCGGTGTAGAACTCGGGCCGGGAGATGGTGCCGCGAACGATGGCGGGGCTGAAGCGCCGGTAGACACCCGCGCCGAGAAAGCTGTCATACGTGCTCAGTGACCGGTTTCGCGAGGCGAGACGCTCCAGTTCCGCGACCAGATCCTGCTCGGCCAGCGGTGGTGGAAGGTCGATCTGCGGATTGCGGAGGGACGCCGGAATCGTGGTGAACAGGTCCGTTTCCGACGCCGCTCCCACCGCATCGAGCATCTCGCGACGTTCGGCATCGGAGTTGGGGAGATACGCCATGCTCAAAGTATGCCGGGCAGCGGGAGGCGCCCGGGAGCCGCGCCGCCGTCAGCGGGCGGATCGCCGGCAGAAGGTTTGCTCAGCCGAACCGTTGGTAGACTGCATGTGATGTCCAAGCGCGTTTCCACCGTTTCCATCGAGGACCTCGTCGCGGCGATCGAGACCGCCCGCGACAAGGTGATGGCCGATGAGGTCAAGAGCCTCGTGAAGCTCGGCCTCCCCAAGACGGTCGCGTACAAGATGGTCGCCGACCGCTATCGCCAGCGGGCCGAGGGTGACGACGGAGAAGCAGACTCCGCGAGCCCCTGGCCGGACATGTCCTGACCCGGCGCTAGGCGCCGGAGCTCGGGGTTGGCGCGTCGCGCCTCCGCCCGCGCAGATACCAGACCACCACCACCACAACGACGACGACGGCGATGACGATCGCGGCCGTCCCGATCGGCCCGGAAACCCTGGTGTAGTTGGCGCCCACCTCGTATCCGAGGATCGAGAGAAACGTCACCCAGACGGTCGACCCAAGCAGGGAGAGGCCGGCGAACCACAGGGGCTGCATCTTCGCCAGACCCGCGGGGAACGAGATGTACGTGTGGATGACGGGAAGCATTCTTCCGAAGAAGACCGCCGCCGGCCCATATCTCTGCATCCACTCTTCGGCGGAATCGAGGTGCCGCTCGGAGATCCCGACGCGCCGTCCCGGCCCCAGGAGCAGCGGGCGGCCGAAGCGCCGAGCGAGCGAGTAAGCGAGCAGCGCGCCGAGCCAGTTGCCGGCCACCCCGGCGATGATCACGACCACGATGTTGAAGTGACCGGCAGCGGCGAGCAGGCCGGCCACCGGCATGATGACCTCGCTCGGGATGGGTACGCCGCAGCTGTTGACGAGCATCAGCACGAGCACGATGAAGAGGCCTCCGCTCGTCACCCATTGACCGATCACACCGCCCATCGCCGGGATTGTGGCCTACGCTGCCGCGAGCATGCGCCGCACGCTTCGGGCAACCTCGATACCACCGTGGCCCGTGCCCTTCGATGCCAGCGCCGAGCTGGACTGGGGACGCCCGGACTATGCGCGACGTCTCCTCCGCGAGCACCTCGACCAGGCGCACGACGGTGCGAGCCGGCGGCGCACGGTGATCGCCGGGCAGCTGCGCCGGCTCGCCCGGCTCCTTCCCAAGCCGCCCGCTCGCATCCTGGACGCCGGGTGTGGCCCGGGTCTCTACGCGGTCCCGCTCGCGCAATTCGGCCATGAGGTCACGGGTGTAGACGTGAGCGCCGCCGCCCTCAGGCACGCTCGTGGCCTCGCGCGGGGTGCCCGCGTCTCCGGCAAGGCGCGCTTCGTCAAGGGGGACCTGCGTGACGTGCCCCTGTCGGGCCCCTTCGACGCGGCGCTCCTCGTGTATTTCGTCCTCGAGGCCTTTCCACGCGCCGAACAACCGAAGGTGCTCGGGCGCCTGGCCGCGTCGCTCGCCCCGGACGGCGTGCTCATCGCGGAGCTGCGGCTCCGTCCCGACCAGCCCCCGGGGCGCATCGACTGGTGGGACGTGGTGCCGAGCTCCCTGCTCGCGGACCGGCGCCACGTGCTCCTGGGTGACGCGGTCTACGACGAGCGCCGCCATACCTACGTGCTTCGCGAGGTGGCGATCTTCGATGACGGCTCGGTGTCGGTGCAGCAGACGAGCGGTTGGCTCTGTCCGTTCGGATCGATACCGCGGCTCTTCGCTCGCGCCGGCCTACCCGACGTCACGACATACGACGGGTGGAGTGGGGCTCCTGCGCACGCGCTCTCCGAAACGGTGCTCGTCGTCGCGCGCCGGCGGCAGTCCTGAAGCGCCAAGACCCACGGTGCGAGCCGCTACCATGCGTTCTTCGGTCCGGGAGTCCTGTCTGGAGTTGATTCACCATGCCGACGCCCACCCCTGATCACATCCGCACCGTCGCCGTCGTGGGACACAGCCACGACGGGAAGACGACATTGTGCGAGGCGCTGCTGCACACCGCGGGAGCAACCCAGCGCATGGGCTCGACCGAGCAGGCGACCTCGCTCTTCGACCACGAGCCGGAGGAACAACGCCACTCGATGAGCATCGGGCTCTCGGTCGCGCATTGCGACTGGGATGGGTACCGCGTGAACCTCATCGACGCACCGGGATTCCAGGACTTCGCCGGCGAGGTTGTGGAAGGCCTCGCCGTCGCTGACGCGGCGGTCCTCGTGATCGCGGCCACCGGGACGGTACCCGTCGGTGCCGAGATGGCCTGGGAGATGATTCAGGCCGCCGGTGTTCCCGCTCTGATCGTCGTGAACCGTATGGACAAGGAGAACGCCGCATACGAGGCGACCGTGGATGCGCTTCGCGAGGCCTTCTCGCGCAAGCCCATCGCTGTTGCGGTGCCGATCGGCGCCGCCGACGGGTTCCGCGGCTACGTCGACCTGGTCGACGACCGTGCGCACGCCTTCGACGAGCATGGCCGCGCCACCGACACAGCGCTGCCCGACGAGATGAGTGTGGAGATCGAACGCGCACACGCCGCGCTCGTCGATGCCGCCGCGGAAAGCGACGACGCGCTGCTCGAGAAGTACCTCGAGGGCACCGAGCTCACCGACGAGGAGGTGCGCACAGCGCTCCACGCGGCCACCGCACGGGGGTCGCTGATACCGATCGTGTGTGCGTCAGCCGCCACGGAGCACGGCGCGGGTCTGGTGCTCGACAGCATCGTTCGGTATCTCCCGGGCCCGACGGAGCGGACTCGGGCGGGTGTCGACGCGAAGGGCAACGACACAACGCTCGCGTGCGATCCGGACGGGAAGCTGTGCGCCTTCGTCTTCAAGACCACCGTCGACACCTTCGGCAAGGTCTCGTTCTTCAAGGTCTTACGCGGGACCATGCGCGGCGACAGCCACCCGATCAACCCGCGGCTTGGTCAGGACGAGCGATTCGCGCAGCTGGGACAGCCCAATGGCAAGGCGATATTGACCGCCACCGAGGTGGTGGCCGGCGACATCGGGGTCGTCACCAAGCTCACCCACACCCAGACCGGCGACACGCTCTGCGCGAAGGAGGTACCGGTCCTGATGCCGCCATTGCCGTGGCCCTCGCCGAGCGCGTCCGCTGCGATCGTCGCTCGCACCAAGGGCGACGAGGACAAGATCATGAGCGGCCTTGCGCGTCTCTCCGAAGAGGACAAGACGTTCTCGACGGATCGAGACCCGGTCACCAACGAGGTGCTCGTCCATGGCCTGGGTGACGTCCATCTCGACGTCGCCCTGGAACGCATGAAGCGCAAGTTCGGCGTCGATGCCGAGTTGCACCCGCCCAAGATTCCATACCGCGAGACCATCACCGGCACCGCGCGTGTCGGCCACAAGTACAAGAAGCAGTCGGGCGGCTCCGGCCTGTACGGCGACGCGACGATCGAGATCGAGCCACTGCCGCGCGGCGGCGGCTTCGAATGGGAGGACAAGATCTTCGGCGGCTCGATCCCGCATCAGTTCCGCCCGTCGGTGGAGAAGGGCGTCCGCCAGACGATGGAGCAGGGAGCTGTCACCGGCAACCCCATCGTCGACATCAAGGTTCGTCTCGTGGACGGGTCGACCCACAGTGTCGACGGCAAGGACATCGCGTTTCAGATTGCCGGCGCCATGGCGATGCGGGAGGCGGTGCAGAAGGCATCGCCGGTGATCCTCGAGCCAATCGTGAACGTGAGCGTCGTCGTCCCCGAGCGCTTCACCGGCGACATCATGGGACTGTTGAACTCCAAGCGCGGTCACGTCGGCGGGGTGAACCCGCTCGGAGACGGCAGAGCCGAGGTCAACGCGCACGTTCCCCAGGCCGAGATGTACACGTTCCCCGTCGAGTTGCGTGCCATGACCCAGGGTCGCGGGCGGTTTTCGATGGCGTTCGCCAGCTACGAGGAGGTGCCGGCGCACGTCGCTCAGAAGCTCATCGATGCACACAGCAACGAGCATCCGGCAGCATGACGCGTGCCGGCAGTCGCGACCGCCCGCACTGATCTGCGGACGGCAGCGAATTTGAATCCCGTGAAGGAGTACACCATGGGCGAGACGGTCGAATTTCCCAGCAACGGACATACGTGTGGCGGATATCTCGCGACGCCACCGAGCGGCAGAGGCCCCGGGGTCGTCGTCATCCAGGAGTACTGGGGCGTCAACGCACACATCCGCGACCTCTGTGACCGCTTCGCCACCGACGGATTCGTGGCGCTCGCTCCCGACCTGTATCACGGCAAGGAGACCAAGGAACCGGACGAGGCCGGCAAGCTGCTCATGGAACTCGATCTGGCGGAAGCCGCGCGCGACATGCTCGGTGCGGGCAGGTGGCTTGCGCAGAGCGAGCGCACGGCCGGGGATCGGGTCGGCATCGTCGGCTTCTGCATGGGCGGTGCACTCGCTCTCTACGCCGCAACCCTGAGCGATGTCTTCGCGGCGGTGGTTCCCTTCTATCCGTACATGGGTGTGACCGCGGCGGCCAAACCCGATGTCACCAAGATCAAAGGCGCGGTCCTCGGCCATTTCGCGGAGAAGGACGGCGCCTACACACCCGAGCAGGTGGCGCAGCTCGAAGCCGAGTTGCGTGGAGGCGGTGTCGACGTCGAGTTCTTCTGGTATCCGGGGGCCGACCACGCGTTCTTCAACGACACGCGCCCGGAGGTCTTCGATCCGGACGCTGCGCGGCTGTCCTGGGACCGGACTCGAGCGTTCTTCCGGACCCACCTGGCCACCACGGTCGCCCCGGTCTGAGCAGATCCGAGGGGGCAAGACCGTCGCGGACGGGCTCTTCGGGCCGCCGCTCGGGAGCCCTTTCGACCGCCCCCGGCCGGACCCGCGCCTGAATTCGGCTCCAATTCAGGCCCGATGTGTCTAGAATGCCCGCAACCTGCCTCCGAGCAGTCGCAGATCCACCCCCACCCCACCGGAGGAGCACATGGCCACTGGCTATTGCCTCAAATGCAAGGAACAGCGCGAGATCAAGGGCGCTGAGGCGATCACGATGAAGAACGGCAAACCGGCCACCACCGGCACCTGCCCCGTCTGCGGTACCAAGATCTTCAAGATCGGCAAGGCCGCCTAACGTTCCTTCGCCAGGTGCCGTTCGCCGGCGTCCGGCCCTGGCGCACAAGGACTGGTGACGGGGTGCTTGTGCGCCCCCAAACCAACCCTCGCCAGTTCCAGAACCCGCCACCACGCGCGGGCCGGGGTCAGGTGGCTCCGAGCAACTCCTGCTCGAGGAGATCGAGCGGTAGCGATCCCAGGTTCAGCGCATCCATGTGGAATCGCTTGAGGTCGAACCCCGACCCGAGCCGGGCCCTGAGCTGACTGCGGATGTCGAGCCACGCTCGCTCGCCCACCTTGTAGCTGATCGCCTGGGCGGGCATCCCGCAATATCGCTCGAGCTCGCTGCGTGCGAAGCCCGGTCCCGCAAAACCGCAGTACCGGGTGACGAACGGGAGGGCCGTGTCCCAGTCCCAGATCCGGCCGGGGTGGTATGCCTGGTTCTCGGGGATCGCGAGCTCGAGGTGGAGGCCGATGTCGACCACCACCCGCATGGCGCGAAACGCCTGGGACGCGAGCATCCCGAAGCGGTAGTCGAGGTTCTCGAGGTAGCCGAGCTCGTCCATCAGCCGCTCGGCGTACAGGGCCCAGCCCTCTGCGTGGCCTGAGTACGTGCCCAGCTGGCGCTGAAAGGTGCTCAGGCGCTCCTGGAACGTCATGCAGAGCCCGATCTGCAGGTGGTGGCCGGGCACCCCCTCGTGATACGCCGTCGTGATCTCGGACCAGAGCGGAAACCGCGCCCGGCCCTTGGCGGGATACCACGTGCGCCCTGGGCGACTGAAGTCCGCCGAGGGCGCGGTGTAGTACATCGCAGCCGCAGTACCGGGAGGCGCTTCGCAGCACTCGATCCTGCGTATCTCCTCGGGGATGTCGAAGTGCGTCCCGTTGAGATCGGCGATGGTCCGATCGGTCAATTCCTGCAGATGGGCGAGCAGCTTGTCGATGCCTTCGATGCTCCGGGCCGGGTCATCCTCGAGCAACGCACGGGCGCCCTCGATACCCGCCCCAGGTGCGATCTGCTCGGCCGCCGTGGCCATCTCCGCCTCGATGCGGTTCAGCTCGTCCCAGCCCCAGGCGTAGATCTCCTCGGGGTCGCGGTTCATGCCGAGCCACCTGCGAATCCCGATGGCGTACAGCTCGCGGCCGACCGCGTCCGTTTCGGGGGCCTGCGGCGCGTACTCGTCGCGCAGAAATCGAGTCATGGCGGTGTAGGCATCGGTCGCGGCCTGGGCGCCCTGGCGAAGCCGTTCGCCGAGCCCATCGTCGTGCGCTGTCTGAGCCGCGATGCGCGCGAAGTACGGCGTCTCACCGTCGCCGAGACCGGCCAGGGTCGCAGCTTGTTCGGCGCAGACCAGCGCCTGGCGACGAGGGGCGATCCGTCCGGTCGCCAGGCCGTACCGGAGCGACGTCGTGAAGCCGGCAAGTGAGTCGGGAACCCGGCTCATCCGGGCGGCGACCCGTTCCCAGTCCTCCGGAGTCTCGCGAGGACCGAGGTCGAACGCCATCCGGATGAACGAGAGTGGCGAGTCGAAGTTGGACAGTTGCCGCCACGGCGCGCCGGCCTGATACCCCTCGAGCTCGGCATCGAGGCGATCACGCATGACGGCCGCAGCGATCCGATCGGCGTCGTTCTCAACAGCCGCGCTCTCGAGGTCGCGCAGGGTGCGGCGGGCGAGGTCGACCATCGAATCCACGCCGTCCGGCGAGTAGTCGGTCACCTCGTCATCGTGTCCCGGCATCCCGAGGTCGGTGGCCATGAAGGGGTCAAGGGCGCAGAGCTCGTCGACGTACGAGTCGGCGAGACGGAAGACCTCGGTCACGCCTCGAGGGCAACCACCGCGCCCACCCCGGCGATCGACGCGACGCGGTCTCCATCATCGAGCCGCATGATGATCACGCCCCTGGTCTGGCGCCCGGAGATCCGGACCTGGTCGAGGGGGATGCGGATCACCTGTCCCGCCGTGGAGATCACCATCAGCTCCTCGGACAGATCTTCGACGACCCGCATGCCGACGATCTCGCCGATCTTCGGAATGGCGGTCTGGTCGACGGTGTAGACGCCCTGAATGTTGCGACTCTTGACCGGGTAATCACTCATCGGCGTCAGCTTGCCGAAGCCGTTCTCGGTGATCACTAGCACGTGACCCTCCGGGTTGACGATGTCGAAGCCGGCGACCTCATCGCCCTTGCGCAGACGGATCGCCCCGACACCCATGGTGTCACGGCCCATCGGGCGCACCTCCTTCTCGGTGAATCGCGAGCCCTTGCCCCGGCGGGTCACCACCAGGACCTCGTTGCCGCCGGATGAGCGGCGCACCCAGTTGAGCTCGTCGTCGTCCTGGAGGTTGATGGCGATGAGACCGTTGCGACGCACCGCAGCGTACGCGGCAGCCGGGGTCTTCTTGATCTGTCCGAGCTTGGTCACCATCACCAGGTACTGCTCGTCGCTGAAGACCTCCATGTCGATGAGCGCGGTGACCTTCTCGCCCTGGTCGACCTCGATGAGGTTGATGATCGGGATGCCCTTGGCCTGGCGCTTGACGTCGGGAATCTCATGGGTGCGCAAGCGGAAGACACGGCCGCGATTGGTGAAGAACAGCATGTCGCTGTGCGTGCTCGCGGTCGTCGAGTGCTCGATGTAGTCCTCGTCGGTCGAGCGCCGCGCCCCGACCACTCCCTTGCCGCCGCGGTGCTGTGCGCGGTAGTTGTCGAGCGACATGCGCTTGATGTAGCCGCGATGCGTGAGCGTCACGAAGACCTGCTCCTGGGGGATGAGGTCTTCCTCGTTCATCTCGAGCTCGTCGTGACGGATCTCGCTGCGTCGCGGATCGGCGAAGCGCCTGCGGAGGTTGGTGACCTCGTCCTTGATCACGCCGTCGATGAGCCGTGGATTGGCGAGCAGGTCCTCGAGCTGCGCGATCTTCTTGATGAGCTCTTCGTACTCCTCGCGGAGCTTGCCGCTCTCGAGCCGGGTCAGGCGTCCGAGGCGGAGGTCGACGATCGCTTTGGACTGCCGCTCGGTGAGGCTGAACCGCTGTTCCAGGGCGGTCTGCGCGGACTTCTCGTCCTGCGCCCCGCGGATGATCGCGATCGTCTCGTCGAGATTGTCGAGGACGATGGTGAGGCCCTCGAGGATATGCGCGCGTTCGCGGGCGGTGGTGAGCTCGTGGCGAGTTCGCCGCGTGACCACATTGCGCCGGTGCGTGATGTAGTGCTGCAGCATCGCTTTGAGGCTCAGCACCTGTGGGCGCCCGTCGACGATGGCGAGCATCAATGCTCCGAACGTCATCTGCAGCTGGGTGTGCTTGTAGAGGTTGTTGAGCACCGTGTGCGGACGCGCATTCGACTTCAACTCGATGACGATGCGCACCTTGTCCTCACGCCCCGACTCGTCGTGCAGGTCGGCGATCCCGTCGATCTTGCGGTCGTTGACGAGCTCGGCGATGGTCTGCATCAACCTGGACTTGTTCACTTGATACGGCAGCTCGCGGACGATGATCTGTTCACGCCCCGACTTCGACTCCTCGAAATCGACCTGCGCGCGCATCACGATCCGACCCCGTCCGGTGCCGTACACGTTGGCGATGTCGCGGGTGTAGATGATGCCGCCGGTCGGGAAGTCAGGCCCCTTGACGATGCGGATGAGGTCCTCGGTGGTGGTGTCCGGATCGTCGATGAAACGGACCACCGCGTCGCAGATCTCACCCAGGTTGTGGGGTGGGATGTTGGTGGCCATGCCGACGGCGATGCCGCTGGCGCCGTTGACCAGGAGGTTGGGAAGCAGCGACGGCATCACCGAGGGTTCGCGCACGCCCGGGACGTTCGCGAAGTTTGGGCCGAAGTCGACTGTATCCTTCTCGATGTCGTCGACGAGGCTCATGGCCACGGCGGTCATGCGTGCCTCGGTGTACCGGTATGCGGCGGGTGGATCGCCGTCGACGGATCCGAAGTTTCCCTGCCCGTCGATGAGCGGATAGCGCATCACCCATGGCTGCGCGAGCCGGACGAGGGTGTCGTAGACGGCCGAGTCGCCGTGGGGGTGATACTTCCCCAGCACTTCGCCGACGACCGCGGCGCACTTCTGGTACCGCGCACCAGCAGTCATGCCGGTGTCCAGCATCGCCCACAGGATGCGGCGCTGCGCCGGCTTCAGCCCATCGCGGATGTCCGGGAGCGCGCGGCTGATGATCACGCTCATCGCGTAGTCCATGTAGGACGCGCGCATCTCCGCTTCGAGTTCGATGGGATGAATCTGTCCGGGCTCGAACACCGCCATTACGCAGTCACCTCCGCCGGGCTGCGTACGGCGCCCGCGATCACCTTGCTGACACCCTGCTCGGCCGCGCGCGCAGCCACGCGGATCGCATTCATGGTCGCCTCGGCATCCGAGCGGCCATGGGCGATCACCACCTCGCCGGCGATCCCGAGCAACAGCGCGCCACCGGTCTTCCTGTAGTCGACTCGATCCCTGAGAGGACGCAGCTTCGGCTTGAGGAGCGCTCCGCCAACCTTTCCGCCGATGCTCTTGCGAGCCTCACGGGCGATGCTGGCAAAGAGAAAATCGCCGATGCCCTCGGCAACCTTGAGCACGACGTTCCCAGTGAAGCCATCGGTGACCACGACGTCGCAGCTGCCGCGGAAGATGTCCTTGCCCTCGACGTTGCCGGCAAAGTTGACCGGGAGCGCGGCGATCAGCGGATGCGCGGCCTGGACCAGCTCCGATCCCTTCTCCGACTCCTCGCCGTTGCTGAGCAAGGCGACCCGAGGGCGCTCGATACCAAGCATGGTCCGGGCGTACACGTCGCCCATCACGGCGAACTGAGCAAGCCACTCCGGCTTGCAGTCGGTGTTGGCACCAACGTCGAGGATGAACGTCTGGCCGCCGTCGCTGGGAAAGGCCGCTCCGATTGCGGGCCTGGCGATGCCGGGAATGCGTTTGATGGTGAACAGCGCCGCTGCCAGCATCGCGCCGCTGTTGCCCGCGCTGACAACACCGCGTGCCAGGCCGTCAGCGACCAGTGCGCAGCTGCGTACCAGCGACGAGTCCCGTTTTGCACGGACCGCGTTCGCGGGATGCTCGTGCATCTCGACGACCTCGCGCGCATCGACGATGTCGATCCGATCGCGGCTCGCCGCGCCGGCGCTCCCGAGCTCTGCTTCGATCGTCTCGCGCTTGCCGACGAGGGTCACCGCGATGCCGTGCTCGCTGGCGGCGCGCACGGCACCACGCACGATCTCTCCGGGGGCGTGGTCGCCGCCCATCGCGTCGACCGCTATCGGAAGCGGCATCAGATGTCGAGGTTGCGCACGCTCGTGGCGTGGGTTTGGATGAAACGCTTGCGAGGCTCGACGTCGGATCCCATCAGGCGGTCGAATATGTCATCTGCTTTGAGCGCGTCCGCGACGCCGACCTGGAGCAGCACCCTCCGATCCGGGTCCATCGTCGTTGCCCAGAGCTCCTCGGACATCATCTCGCCGAGTCCCTTGTAGCGGGACACCTCGGTGTCGCGCCCCATGGACTTGACCTTGTCGTCGCGCTGGTCGTCGCTGAAGGCGTACTCGGTCTGCCGGTTCTTGCCCCTGCCCTTCTCGAGCTTGTACAGCGGCGGCTGCGCGAGGTAGAGGAAGCCGCCGTCGACGAGCGGACGCAGGTGGCGCCAGAAGAACGTGAGCAGCAGGGTGCGGATGTGGGAGCCGTCGACGTCCGCGTCCGCCATCAGCACGATGCGGTGATAGCGGAGCTTGTCCACGCTGAACGTCTCACCGAATCCGCCGCCGAGCGCCATGATCAGGTCCTTGATCTGTTCGTTGCCGAGGATTTTGTCGGCCCGCGCCTTCTCGACGTTGAGGATCTTGCCGCGCAGCGGCAGGATTGCCTGGTTGCGGCGTTCGCGTGCCTCCTTGGCTGTGCCGCCCGCCGACAGACCCTCGACGATGAAGATCTCGCAATGCGCCGGGTCGCGCTCGCTGCAGTCGACCAGCTTGCCCGGCAACGTCGCTGACTCGAGCAGTGACTTGCGCTGCACCAGGTCGCGAGCCTTCGCTGCGGCCTGGCGCGCGCGCGCAGCCGTCAGCGACTGATCGATGATCCTGCGACCGTCGGCCGGGTTCTCCTCGAGGTACTGCATGAGTGCCTCGCTCAGCACCGTCGAGACCTGACCGGCGACTTCGCTGTTTCCCAGCTTGGTCTTGGTCTGCCCTTCGAACTGCGGCTCGCGCAGCTTGACGCTGATCACCGCGGTCAAGCCGTCGCGCACGTCGTCGCCGCTGAGGTTGGGGTCCTGTTCCTTGAGGATCGCGGCCTTGCGCGCGTACTTGTTCAGCGTCGCGGTCAACGCGCTGCGGAACCCGGTGACGTGTGCGCCGCCTTCCTCCGTGTGCACGTTGTTGGCAAACGCGAGAACGTGCTCGGTGAAGACCGTGTTCTGATACTGGAGCGCGATCTCGACCACGTTGCCGTCGATCTCCCGTTCCACATACATCGGCTTCTGGTTGATGACGTTGCGGTTCGCGTTGAGATACCTGACGAAGGACTGAATACCGCCCTCGAAATGGAAGGTGTACTCCTGGTCGTCGCGCTCGTCCGCGAGCTGAATCGTGATGCCCTTGTTGAGAAAGGCATAGCTGCGCAGCGACGTGGACACGGTCTCCCACGAGAACTCGATCTCCTGGAAAATCTCCGGGTCGGGCCAGAAGCGCACGAACGTCCCGCGGCGGTCGGTGGTGCCGATGACCGTCACAGGTCCGTCGGGCACTCCTCGTGTGTAGTCCTGGTGGTGCGTCTCGCCATCGATGTACACCTCGACCACCAGACGCTCGCTGAGCGCGTTGACGACCGAGAGACCGACGCCGTGCAGTCCACCCGAGACCTTGTAGCCTCCGCCACCGAACTTTCCGCCGGCGTGGAGCGTGGTGAGCACCACCTCGAGCGCGGACTTCTTGGCGGTGGGATGCATGCCCACGGGGATGCCGCGACCATTGTCCAGAACCGACACCGACTTGTCCGCGTGGAGGACGACCTTGATGGTGTCGCACCAGCCCGCCAGCGCCTCGTCGATGCTGTTGTCGACGAGCTCGACGACGAGATGGTGCAGACCCCGAAGATCCGTGGAGCCGATGTACATCCCGGGCCGGCGGCGAACGGGCTCGAGGCCCTCCAGGATCTGGATCTGGTCAGCCGAGTACGTATCCTTGCCTACCCGCCCGGCGCCTTCCGGACGCGGGTCCGGATTGCCGTCTGCATGGGTCGTTGCGAGTCTCGTCTCTGTCTCGATCGCTACCTCATCGGGGCGTTCGGGGCGTGCGGTGTCGGTTATTTGTGCTGCTCCGGTTGTGACGTGAGTGATGGAGAGTGGGCCAATGGTGAAACCGCTCGATTGTTCCAGCGGGGCCCGCTCAAATCGGCCGTTCCACGTACCCCTATTCTACCAGCCTGACGGCCCACTTCGCTCTTTTCGAGTGGTTCGCTGCACTAGCATCAAGGGCATGAAGGTCACTGTCCGTTGTGCGCCGATCCCGCCTGGTCGAGGGGGTCGATAAACGTGGCCACATCCACCCTTGAACAGTACCGCCGCAAGCGCGATTTCAATCAGACCCCGGAGCCGAGCGGCGACCCGAAGGCGGGTTCCGGCACGGGCACTTCGGCATGGGAGCAGCTGCCGCACGGCAAGCGCTTCTGCGTCCAGAAACACCGGGCCACACGACTGCATTTCGACTTTCGCCTGGAGCACGACGGCGTGCTCCTCTCGTGGGCGATCCCGAGGGGTCCAAGCCTCGATCCGGCCAAGAAGCGACTGGCAGTGCAGACCGAGGACCATCCGATCGACTACGGCGAATTCGAGGGCGTCATCCCTTCCGGGTACGGCGCCGGCACGGTCATGCTCTGGGACATCGGGACGTACGAGTGGATCAAGGAAACCGCCGAGGATTACGAGCGTTCGCTGCAGCGAGGCGACCTCAAGTTCCGCCTCCAGGGAACCAAGCTCTCTGGCGAGTTCGCCCTGATTCGCATCGGTGACCGTGGCCGTCAGTACGGCGGCAGCAACGACGGCGACAGGAACTGGTTGGCGATCAAAAAGCGCGACGCCTCGGTGGTGGAGGGATACGAGGCAGGCGACTACGACGTTTCAGTCAAAACCGGCAGAAGCCTGGCTCAGATCGCCCAGGAAGGAGGTGGCGATCCTCGCGAGATGCGGCGCGCGGCCCGTGTCCGTGGTGCTCCCGCCCCCGCAGAGCCCACCGCGTCCTCCCCACTGCTCGCGCAAGCGCCCTCGCCGATGCTGGCCACGCCGGTCGCGCAGCCGTTTTCGCGGGATGGCTGGCTGTTCGAGCTGAAATACGACGGCGTTCGGGCCATGGTGAGCGTCGCCGGTGACCTGGTACGCATCACGGGCCGGCGCGGCGGGGACGAGACGGCTCGCTACCCGGAGGCCGCGGCGATCCGTGCGGGAATCCGAGCTGGGCAGGCGGTCGTCGACGGCGAGCTGGTGGTCCTCGACGCCGACGGACGTCCATCGTTCGAACGGATCCAGCAGCGAATCGGCGTCAGCCGCGAGGCCGATGTCCGCCGCGTCTCGGTCGAACACCCGGTGACCTTCATCGCGTTTGACCTGCTCGAGATGGACGGCCGCGACCTGCTCAACACCGAGCTGCGCATTCGCAAGAAGACGCTTCGCGAAACCATCGTCGACTCGCCGCACATCCTGTTTGCCGAACACGTCGAGCGCGATGGCACATCGCTCTTCGAGGTGGCTCGCTCGTCCGGCATCGAAGGCATCGTCGGCAAGCGCGCCGATTCCCTCTACCGGCCGAGAATCCGCAGCCCCGATTGGGTGAAGATCAAGTCCTGGCTCAGCCAGTCGTGTGTCATCGTCGGCTACACCGCCGGACGCGGACGCCGGTCAAACCAGCTGGGCGCACTCATCCTGGCCGTGCTCGACGCGGGTCGTCTCGTCCATTGCGGACAGGTCGGCACCGGCTTCGATGACAAGACCCTCCGCGACCTCAGGGATCGCCTCCGACCCCTCGAGGTGGAGACCTCTCCGCTGGCGGTGGCACCGAAGACCGCAGAACCGGCCACCTGGGTCAGACCCGAGCTCGTCTGCGAAGTCCGCTTCGCCGGATGGACCCGCGACGGCATCCTCCGCCACCCCGCTTACCGGATCCTGCGCCTCGACCAGCGCCCCGAAGACACCGTCCGAGAAGTCGTCCTGAACACCGCCCCGGCAACCAAGCCAGCCCCAACGCCCCAGCCTTCAAGGGAGCGGGCTAAGGCCACCCCCCGCGCGAGGCGCGGAGCAGAGCGCATGCAGTCGCCCGCTACGGCCTCGCGACCTCCGGGTGGCGCGGTGGGGGGCAGCGCCACCGGAGCGGAGGGCGACGAGGATGCGTCGCCCTCCAGCAAAACCGACACCCCAAAGGAGACCCGGAGCGCAGGTGGCGAGGGGACCCCACCGCGACACGCCCCGGAGGACTTTGAAGCACTGGCGCAGCTGAGAACGCTCAAAGGCAATGCGCATTGGGAGATAGCGGGCCGAAGACTTCCACTCACGAATCTCGACAAGGTGCTCTGGCCGGCGGACGGCATCACCAAGCGGGACATGATCGAGTACTACGTCCGGATGGCGCCGTACATGCTGCCCTACCTGCGCGACCGCCCCTTGTCGATGCAGGTCTTCCCCGACGGCATCGATGGAAAGTCGTTCTGGCGCAAGGACAAACCCACGCACGCTCCGGCCTGGATCGAGGCGTGGACGTATCACGGTGAGAAGACCAAGACGTACATCGTGGTCAACGAGGTGGCCACGCTCGCGTGGGTTGCCAACGCCGGCGTCATCGATCTGCACCCGTGGCACTCGCGCATCGATGCTCCGGAGCAGCCGGACTGGGCGGTCTTCGACCTGGATCCATTCGAGCCCGCAACGTTCCAGGACGTCGTCGATATCGCCAAGCTCGTCAAGGCGGCGCTGGACCACTACGGCATGCACGGCGTGGTGAAGACGAGCGGGCAGACCGGGTTGCAGATCTACGTGCCCGTTCGCCGTGGCCCCGACTACGCCGCGGTGCGCCACTGGGTGGAGGAGGTGGGCAGAGCGATCGATCAGGCGGCGCCCGGGCGCGTGAGCTGGGAGTGGTCGGTTGCGAAGCGGACGGGCCGGATCCGGATCGACTACACCCAGAACATCATCAACAAAACCCTTGCTGCGCCTTACTCACTCCGCCCAGCGCAGGGCGCCCCGGTATCGACACCGATCGAATGGGCGGAGCTCGACGACCCGGAGCTGAGCCCCGATCGATGGAACATCGCAACCATCGCGCAACGCGTCGCCGCGAAGGGGGACCTTTTCGCGCCGGCCCTGCAGGCCGACCAGGACATTCCGCGCAATCCGTAGCGTGCAGCGCGGATTGCGGGTACGCTGCGACGCGATGCGACAGGTGTTTTTTCCGGCTGTGCTCCTCGCGGCCGCCACCGCCGTCGCGTGCGGATCGGCGTCGCCGACGGTCACGAGCACCGAGCCGACGCCCTTCAGTGCGAACCCGACGCCGGTTCAGAGTCAGACGCCCCTGGCGACCCCGACCGCGGCTTCGAGCGCAACCCCGACGGCGACGGCAACCGGGCCGTGCATGCCGGGTCAGTTCCAGATCGCCATGCTGAACACCCAGGGCGCTGCCGGCACCATCTACGCAACCTTCGAGGTTCGCAATGCCTCGACGAGCGACTGCACCGAGAACGGCTACGCCAGGCTGCAGCTGCTCACCTCCGGCGGCGGTCTGCTGAACACGAGCTGGTCGAACGACAACTCAATGGCCAGTCCGAGCCCGGTCGACCTGCCCGCGGGGAGCCAGCCGCTGGGAACCACCGGCGCGTCGGGACACGGCTATTTCCTGGTCTCATGGACCGACGCAACCTGCTCCGCGGCGCAGGCAGAGATGCCCAAGTTCTGGCGGGTCACCCTGCCGACATCGCGGTTCCAGACGGCTGTGGCCGATATCGACTCGAGCATGGTGTGCGCAGGGGCGATCAAGGTCGGCCCCATCAAGTCAGCTCCGTACGTCTGACCCGACGCCAGGGATCCTCGCTTCCCAATAGAATTCGGGCCATGGCAGTGCTGCTGCTCAACGCCTCGATGCAACCGCTCAACGTGATCAGTCACCGGCGGCTGGTGGTGCTCCTGACCAAGGAGCGAGTCGCGTTCGTGGACGAGGCCGCCGAACGAGCTGCCGCGGAGGCGCTCGCGGGGCGCAGGCTGCCGGAGGGCGTCGTCATCGTCCGCCTGCTCCGGACCATCCACGTACCGCGCCGGTTGCTTCGCCCCAACCGCCGCAATCTTCTGCTCCGCGACGATCACACGTGCCAGTACTGCGGGCGCCTCGGCACCGCCGCCGAGCTCACCGTCGACCACGTCATCCCGGTGTCTCGAGGGGGCGCTCCGGATCGCTGGGACAACGTCGTGATCGCATGCAGGAAGTGCAACTGGCGAAAGGCGAATCACCGTCCCGAAGAGGTCGGGCTCGTGCTCCGGCGCCGGCCCGTACCGCTGACGCAGGAATACGCGCACATCATCTTTCTGCGCTACCCCGAGCTCAAGGCCGCGTACGACCGGCTGCTCGCCGCTGCCTGAATCACGCCAGGCGGATCGGACCGTCGTCCAAGCCGATCCCGCGCCTCTATACTCGGGGTGCCATGCCTCGATCCATGTGGCGCGGCGCCATCAGCTTCGGCATGGTGGCGATTCCCGTGCGGCTGTACCTGGCGACCGAATCGAAGAGCGTTTCGTTCCGGTTGCTGTGTCCGGCCGACCACACGCCTGTCCGCAACAAGCGCTGGTGCCCGGAGGAGGATCGCGAGATCGGGTGGAGCGAAGCTGTTCGCGGGTATGAGGTCGGCAAGGACGAGTATGTGGTGGTCACCGACCAGGATCTCGACGACCTCCCGCTGACCACGACGCACACCATCGACATCGTCGAGTTCTGCCCGGATTCGGAGATCGAGGCGGGCGTGTACCTCAAGAGTGCCTACTACCTGGAACCCGAGGCCGTGGGCGTCAAGCCCTACGCGCTGCTCCGGGAGGCACTCGAGAAGACCGGCACCGTCGCCATCGGCAAGATCGCGCTCCGCGACCGCGAGCACCTCTGCCGACTGGCACTGCACGAGCAGGGGCTGCTGCTCAACACCCTGCACTGGCCCGACGAGATCCGCTCCGCGGCCGAGCTGGCGATCCCGGAGCAGGCTCCTGACGTCGCCAAGAAGGAGCTGGACATGGCGGTGATGCTCGTGGAGAACATGAGCGCCCACTTCGACCCCGCCCGCTATCACGACAACTACCGCGAGGCGGTGATCCAGGTCGTCGAGGCCAAGCTGGCCAACACGCCGATCGAGCGCCCGCAGGTGGAGGAACCCGGCAAGGTGACCGACCTCATGGCCGCACTCAAGGCCTCCGTCGAGGCGGCGAAAACCCGGCGGGCGGAAGGTGGCCCCTCCGAGGAATCCGAGGCCGACGACGCCGAGTCTCTGGAACCTGCCCGCCGGCAACGGGCGTCCTGAGGCTTCACGGGTCACGCGTGGCTGGGAGAGCAAGTCTGTCTCGTGCCGCCCTGGAGGCCTACGGCGACCCATTGCCCTTTCGATCACCGGTGCCGCCTCAGCTCCCGGGCTACATTCCCTTCGAGACGTCGGTCCCCTGCGCCGAGGCTTTCGATGACCCTGACTGGCTGTTCAGCGTCGACTGGGACGGTGCCAGAGCGCTGCTCTTCATCGACCCGGGCGGATCGGTGCGCATCCAGGGCGAATTAGTCGGTGACCTCGCGCGGCGTTTCCCGGATATCCCCGCGGTCGCGGCCATCCCGAACGGCCGGGGCGCTGTTCTGGACGGTGTCATCGCGGTGCTCGACCGGGAAGGCCGTCCCGACCTGGCCGGCTTCGGCCGCCGCCTCGCCGCCGGCCCGGCCGCAGCGGCTGAGCTTCCCGCGGTGTACCTCTGCTGTGACGTGCTGCACCTCGACGGGCGCTCGACGGTGGGATGGCCCCTGGATCGTCGCCTCGATGCTCTCAGCGACCTGACCCGCCGGAGCGACGTCCTCCAGGCGCCGGACCACGTCCGCGGACGCGGAGCGGCGCTCGCCGCCGCCGCGGCTGCGCGGGGCCTGCCGGCACTGCTCGCCCGTCGGGCCGCCGCTCGCTACCGGCCAGGCGTCGCCTCCCCGGATCGCCTGCGCATCGGGCTCGTGGATCAGACGACCTGCGTCATCGCGGGTGTGGTTACCCGCCGGGCCGGCACGAGGCTCATTCTCGGAGAGCACGTCGACGGTCGCCTGACCTTCGCGGGACAGGTTGACGGGCCGCGTGTTCCGCTCGTGACCGCGTGGCTCGCGCGGCACATCGCCGACCTGAGGATCGACACGGCGTCACTCGAAGGGGTGCAACCCGTCAACGCGACCTGGCTGCGACCTGCGCTCACGGCGACCGTCCGGCACCACGGCCGCAGTGCTGCCGGCGCACTCGTGCGACCAGCGCTCCTCGCCGTGCGCGACGACGTCGATCCGCGCTGGTGCGTGCAGCGACCCGCGGTCGCCGGCCCGGTCGAGCCGCACGCCGGCACCCGCTTCTCGCCGACACTCCTGATCCCGCTGCCTCTCGGTGATCTTGCAGGGCTTCCCCAGGCGACGCGATGACGGCTTCGGTCCTCATGTGCCGGCCCGATCACTTCGGGATCGAGTACGAGATCAACCCGTGGATGCACGTTGCGGTCGAGGTTGACCACGCGCTGGCCGCGTCGCAGTGGGATGCGCTGTACCGCAAGTACCGCGACCTCGGCGTCGTCGTGGAGCTGGCGACGTCCGTCGCGGGTCTGCCCGACATGGTCTTCACCGCCAATGCGGCCGTGCTCTGGGATGACCGTGCGGTGCTCAGCAACTTCCATCATGCCGAGCGCCAGGGCGAGGAGCCGCATTGGCGCGAGGAGCTCGAGCGCCTCGGCTTCGATGTGCACGAGCTGCCGCGGTCACTCTCGTTCGAGGGGGCGGGGGACGCCCTGTTCGTCGGTGACCGCCTGTTCTGCGGTCACGGGTTCCGGACCGACCGTGAGGCACACCACCCCGTGGCGCGCATCCTCGAGGTCGAGGTCGTGTCGCTCGAGCTGGTCGACCCGCGCTTCTACCACCTGGATACCTGCTTCTGCCCGCTCGACGCCATCAATGTCCTCGCGGCTCCTGCCGCGTTCGCCCCGGAGTCGATGCGGCTGATCCGCGAGCTGGTGCCGAATCTGATCGAGGTGCCCGTCGAGGTGGCGGCCGGGTTTGCCTGCAACGCCATGCCGCTCGGGCAGCATCTGCTCTCCTCGCTGACCATCGCGCAGATGGAGGCTCCGCTTAAGGCCGCCGGATACACCCCGATTCCGCTCCCCATGGGGGAGTTCCTCAAGGCCGGTGGGGGGGTCCGCTGCCTCTCACTGCCGCTCGGTGAGCGAGGTCGCGCTCGCACCCCGGATGGCCCGCAAGGCTCAGGCTAGATCCAACAACCTCTGAGCGTTTTCCCAGACTTCCGCGCGAAGATGGTCCGGTGACCACCCCAGCCGCTGGAGAGCCGAACCGAGTGCTTGTCGTTGACGATGAGCGCGCCATCACAGATCTTGTGGCGATGGCCCTGAAGTACGAGGGCTTCTCGGTGCAGACAGCCGGAACCGCGAAGCAGGCCCGCCACGCGGTGATGGACTTCCGCCCGGACCTGATGATCCTGGACGTCGGGCTCCCGGACGACGACGGCTTCACGCTCGTGCAGCGTCTGATCAGTGACGGGATCAAGGTCCCGGTGATCTTCCTCACCGCCCGGGATGCCACCGAGGAAAAGGTCCACGGGCTGACCATCGGTGGCGACGACTACGTGACCAAGCCCTTCAGCATCGAGGAGCTCGTCGCGCGGATCCGTGTTGTGCTGCGGCGCCACAATCCCGACGGTGCCGCGGCGAACGGCAAGCTCGTTCTCCACGACCTGGAGCTGGATGACGAGACGCATGAGGTCTTCCGCGCCGGGGAATCGGTGGAATTGACGCGCACCGAGTTCCGTCTGCTGCGCTATCTGATGATGAACACGGGCCGCGTGCTGTCGCGCTCGCAGATCCTCGATCACGTCTGGGATTACGACTTCGGTGGCGACGCCAGCGTGCTCGAGACGTACATCAGCTACCTCCGCCGCAAGGTCGACAACGTCGACCCGCCGCTCATTCACACGGTCCGCGGGATCGGCTACGTCATTCGCGTGCCGCGCACCGCATCGGCGCATGCGTAAGCGGCGCGGGTGATGTTCTCAGGACGTTAGATGTCTCTCCGACTCCGGCTGCTGCTGACCCTGGCGCCGCTGTTCATCCTCGGACTCGCAGCCGCCGACGCCGGGACGTACGTGGCGTTGCAGAGCTCGCTGCTGCAGAACGTCGACAATCAGCTGGTCTCACTCCACGACGGCGCGGAGAATGCCCTCGGGCATTCCGGGCCACCTGGCGGGCAGTTTGACAACGGCGGAGGCAGCGGCCAACTACCGCCTGGCACATATGGCGAGCTCGTCAACGCATCCGGGCCTCTGAGCGGCGGCGGGCTGTATGGCGGCTACGTCCAGTCGACGCCATCGCATCCCGTGCTGCCCGCAACGATCTACAAAGACTCGGGCACGACGCTGCTGACGGTTCCCGGAGTCGGAACGTGGGATTCGTATCGAGTCCTGGTCACTCCGGACGCGAATCAGCCTGGCACCGACCTGGTGGTGGCGCTCCCGCTCGACGGCGTTGACACCACCCTGGGCACCCTCCTGCTGTTCGAGATCGCCATCAGCAGTGGCATCACGATTGTCGTCCTGGTCGTCACGTGGTTGCTGGTACGCCGCGGGATGCGTCCACTCGAACGCATGGGCGCCACCGCGCGGTCGATCGCCGCGGGCAACCTCGGTCGACGTGTATCGCCGTCAAACGAGCGAACTGAAGTCGGCCAGCTCGGCCTCGCCCTCAACGGCATGTTGAGCCAGATCGAGCGGGCGTTTGCCGAGCGCGACGTCACCGAGCAGAAGTTGCGCCACTTCGTCTCCGACGCCTCACACGAGCTGCGCACGCCGCTCACGTCGATGCGCGGCTACGCGGAGCTGCTGCAGCGAAACCCGGACATGACCCGTGACGATGTCCTGCTCGCCGTCCGGCGCATCGAGGACGAGACCCGGCGCATGGGCCTGCTGGTAGACGACCTGCTCCTGCTCGCGAGGCTGGACCAGGGACGTCCCCTGGACAGGGCGCCGGTCGATCTCACATCGATGGTCAACGACGCCGTGAGCGACGCCCGCGCGGCGGACCCCGGGCGCTCGGTCAGCGCTCGGATCGAGGCGCCGATCGTGGTCACCGGCGACGACCTGCGCCTCCGCCAGGCTGTGGCCAACCTCGTCCGAAACGCGCTGGTGCACACGCCGGCTGGGAGCCCCGTGGAAGTTGCGCTGCACCCCGAGAACGGACACGTCGAGATCGATGTCATCGACCACGGTCCGGGAGTGCCGGCCGCACAGCGCGAGCGCATCTTCGAGCGCTTTCACCGCGCGGATCCGCTGCGCAGTCGCGACCAGGGCGGCAGCGGGTTGGGGCTGAGCATTGCGACGGCCGTGGTCGGCGCGCATGGCGGAAGGATCAGCGTCAGCGACACACCCGGCGGGGGCGCGACCTTCCGGATCGAGCTGCCGGCGGCGTGAGGACGGTGCCGGATGTCTAGTCAGCTGCTCTGGTACACCACCCGCGGCGCAGGCGCCGTCAGCCTCGTGCTGCTGAGCGTGGTCGTCGTCCTGGGCCTGCTCGCACGCGTGCGCTTCGAGACCCGAGGCTGGCCGCGGTTTCTCAGCGCGGCCGTCCACCGCGACCTTGCGCTGATGACGCTCGTGTTCCTCCTCCTGCACATCGTCACCGCGGTGGTCGACCCGTTCACCCATCTTGGCCTCGTGGCCGCGCTGGTTCCGTTCGGCTCGTACTACCGCACCTTCTGGCTCGGCCTCGGGACGATCGCCTTTGAACTGCTCATCGCGATCATCGCCACCAGCCTGCTGCGGAAGCACATCGGTGCGCGTGTGTGGCGGTCGATCCACTGGCTCGCCTATGCGAGCTGGCCGGTGGCGGTGGTGCACGGCATCGGCACCGGCACCGACGGCACAGCTCGGTGGATGCTGACAATCGATGCGGTGTGCGTCGCCGCGGTTGGGGCGGCGCTCATGTGGCGCCTCGTGGCGGCTCCCCCGGATCCGCTTGCCGACGAGCGCCGCCTGGCCGCCGAGCGTGCGTCGTTCGGTACCGATCGATGAGCCTCGCGCTGCTTGCCGGCAAGCCAGCCGCCCAGGGGATGGAGCATCTCGCCGAGCACCGGCAGCGTCTCGGCGCGCTCCCACCCCCGTCCTCCGCACTCATCGATGCGCTCGAACGCAGCGCCTTGCGGGGCAAGGGCGGCGCCGGATTTCCCGTCGCCACCAAATGGCGGTCGGTTGCGTCGCAGCGCGCGGGTACTCCGGTCGTCCTCGCCAACGGCGGCGAGGGCGAGCCGTTGAGCCAGAAGGACCGCATGCTCATGGAGCAGCGCCCCCACCTCGTCATCGATGGCGCCTTGCTTGGCGCGGATGCCGTCGGCGCGGACGAGGTCATCCTGTACATCGGTGCGGATCACGCAGGCGCGGTCCAGGCGATGCACCGGGCTGTCGGGGAACGTCCGGCTTCCGAGCGTGGCCGGCTTCGCCTCGTGAGCGCCCCGGTTCGCTACGTGTCCGGCGAGGAGACAGCGGCGGTGCATTTCGTCAATGAGGGGATCGCCCTCCCCACGTCGATCCCACCCCGTCCGTTCGAACGCGGAGTCGACGGCCGCCCGACACTGGTGCAGAACGTCGAGACGCTCGCGCACGTCGCGTTGATCGCTCGCTTCGGCGACGAGTGGTTTCGCTCACTCGGCGACGGCACGGCGTCAGGGACCACGCTGGTCACTGTGGGTGGCGCCGTTCCGCAGAGCGTCCTGATCGAGATCCCACAGGGGATCGCGCTCGCCGATGCCGTCAACGCGGCCGGTGGCCTCACGTCGGACAGCGACGCCGTGCTCCTCGGCGGTTACTTCGGGGGGTGGGTCGATTCAGGCACAGCTTGGGGACTCGCCCTGGACGCCGATACGTTGCGGCAAAGCGGTCACTCGCTCGGTTGCGGGGTGATCGCCGTGCTGCCGTCGACTCGATGCGGCGTCATCGAGACCGCGCGAATCGTGTCGTACCTCGCGCATGAGAGCGCGCGACAGTGCGGGCCCTGCACCTTCGGCTTGCGTGCCATCTCGGCGGCCACCGGCCGAATCGCCGGGCTCGCGGCGACCGCCGGCGACCTCGAGCATGTGCAGCGCTGGGCGGGACTGCTCGCCGGGCGCGGCGCGTGCCGGCACCCGGACGGGGCCGCAGGACTGCTCGCTTCCGCACTGCGCGTCTTCGCGGGCGAATTCATGCTCCACGCTGACGAGCGGCGCTGCAGTGTTGCGCGCATCGCGGCGGCAGCGTCATGAGCGATCGCGTCGCGCTCGCCATCGACCGCATCAAGTGCGATGGTCACGGTGTGTGCGCCGATCTGGTCCCCGAGCTCATCGAGCTCGACGACTGGGGATACCCGATCATCCGTGCGGGTGCGATCCCGCCGTCGGTTGTGGGACATGCGCGCAGGGCTGTCTCGGGCTGCCCGACGCTTGCGTTGCGCCTCCAGGCACTGGTCAATTCGCGCCGCTGAGCACACAGCGCCAGCGATCGCCGCGACTTCACAGCAGCCTCCCAGCTTCCTCGGGGCTGGTGTCAAGGAGCGCGCGCCAGGCTTTGATCTCATGAACGATCTTCCTGGAACAGCGACCGCACCGGTCCTGGATATCGCCATTCCCGTGTACAACGAGGAGCGAGTCCTGGAGCGGAGCGTCTTCCAGCTCCACAATCACCTTCGCGCGCAGATCCCGTTCGCAACGAGGATCACCATCGTCGACAACGCGAGCGAGGATGGAACGCGCCTGATCGGCATGCGGCTCGCGAACGCGCTGGACGGCGTGCGATTCATACATCTGCCCGAGAAGGGCCGCGGCCGTGCATTGCGAAACGCGTGGATGTCGAGCGATGCGCGCGTCGTCGCGTACATGGACATCGACCTCTCGACGCGACTCGATGCGCTGACAACCCTGATCGCCCCGATTCTCTCGGGCAGCTGCGACATCGCCATCGGCAGCCGGCTCGCCGCAGGCGCGCGCGTGGTTCGGAGCCCGCGACGTGAGGTCATCTCACGCGCGTACAACCTTGTCCTCCGTGCGCTGCTGCACACGCGCTTTCGCGACGCCCAGTGCGGGTTCAAGGCGATGCGCGCGCAGGTCGCGCACCAACTCGTGCCGGTCGTGCGCGACCAGGGATGGTTCTTCGACACCGAGCTGCTTGTCGTCGCGCAGCGTGCCGGCATGCGCATCCAGGAGGTTCCCGTGGAGTGGGTCGAGGACCCGGACTCGCGTGTCGACATACCGCGAACCGCGCTCGCCGACCTTCGCGGCGTGCTGCGACTGCTCCGCGAGACACCGCCCCCACTTCATGCCTTGCGACCGCAAGCCGCACATTCTCGGGAGCAGTGATCATGCAGTCGCCCCAGCGGCGGATCACAGTCGAGCAGCGCGACCGTGCGCTCCGCCTGCGCGGCAAGCTCACCGCGACCTTCGGTGTTGTCGGCACCGCCGCAGTCGCGGTGCTGGCAGTCACCGCGGCGCATACGCACGCCGGAACATCGACGAACGCCGCATCGTCCTCGGCGAACAACACATCCACGGCGACCGCGACGTCGCCGGCAGCGTCGTCCGCGTCGAGCAGCACCGGCTCGTCGTCGCTGTCCACAGGATCCGCGAGCACCGGAAGCTCCTCCTCTGCGAGTACCGTCAGCGGCGGCTCATGACTCTTGCCGCCTATCGAGGGACCGCGCTCGGGACATCGATGCACGTGGTGGTGACCGACCCGGACAGCCTCGACGCGGCGACGGCGCGTGTCCAGGCGGTGGTCGATGCGATCGACCTTGCGTGCAGCCGGTTCCGGGACGACAGTGAGTTGAGCCGGCTGCAGGCAGGTGCCGGACCGCGAGAGGCGATCGTCTCGCCGCTCCTTGCGCAGGCGCTCGCCACCGCCCTTCGAGCGGCGGAGCTCACCGACGGAGCAGTCGATCCGACAGTCGGTGCAGCAGTCCGCTCAGCCGGGTACGACGTCGACTTCGACGTGCTCCCCGCCGACGGTGAGGCGCTGAGGCTTGCGGTCACGCCCGTGCCGGGGTGGCGGCGGATCCGGCTCTTTCCGGCCACCCGGCGCGTGGAGATCGATGCCGGTGTCGAGGTTGACCTCGGGGCAACCGCGAAAGCGCTTGCCGCCGATCTCGCAGCAACGGCCGCACTCGAGGGGATGCCTGCAGGCGGCGTCCTCGTGAGCCTGGGCGGCGACGTATCCGTGGCCGGCGACCCCCCGGAGCAGGGATGGCACATCCAGATCGCCGAGAACAGCGGCGCCACCATCACGGTGGACGGAGAGACGATCGCCATCCGAGCCGGCGGTGTCGCCACCTCGAGCACCACCGTACGCCGCTGGCGGCGTGGCGGAGTCGAGCTGCATCACATCATCGACCCGGCCACCGGGCTCCCTGCCGCCGGCCCCTGGCGGACGGTCAGTGTGGTCGCCGGAACCTGCGTCGACGCCAACATCGCCGCCACGGCCGCGATCGTTCGGGGTGCGACGGCGGCCGCGTGGCTCCACGACGCCGGCCTGCCGGCGCGGCTGGTCGATACGAGGGGAGCGATGACCCGAGTCGGCGGCTGGCCCGAACCCGGCGTTCAGGCGTCCTGAGCGATCAGCCGTCCTGAGCGATGAGCTCCTGGACCTGGCGCTGGTACCGGCGCGTGTCGTCATAGACGCCATGGCTGGTGACGCTCGCATCTCCTTGGTAGTAGCCGGCGAGGGTGGCGGGGATGTTGGCCTCGTGCTTGGTCATCAGATGGCGCAGCAGCATCGCGCCGGCGACGACGTTGTCCTGCGCGCGCCAGATATCAAGGTGCGTCCCAGCCAGGTGACGCGACACCCACTCACCGGTGAAGGGCTCGAGCTGCATGATCCCCACGGCGCCCGTCGGTGAGACGCGCTCCTGACGCCACTCCGACTCCGCCCATGCGACACCCCGCAACAGGCGGCCGTCGACGCCGACGTCCGCCGCAACGAAGCTCACCAGCGCATTCATCCGTGTCAGGCGTCCGGGGACGACCAGCTCGTCGCCCTCGGCGATCGGGGCGTTGACGCCGATCCCGTTGGTACGAGCGAGCGCGGTCGGGTCGACGCCGAATCGCCGAGCCGTCTCGAAGACGCCCTCACCGCGCCCGACGCGATAGGTCTCGGAGTCATCTCCCCCTCGCGCATAGGCGGGGAGTGCCAGCGAGGCGTCGGGAATCCGGAGCATTTGGCCGACCCGGATCAGCTCCGGAGCCGCCATGCGGTTTGCGTCGAGCAGCGCTGCCACAGTGGTCCCGTGGCGCACGGCGATATCGGACGCGGTGTCGCCGGGACGCACCACGTACGAGGTCGCGAAAACAGCGGTTGGGATGGTGGCCACGGCGGTGGCGCCGAGCGCAGCGGCGGCAAGACGAGACCTTGTCGGCATTGGGTTCCTCGTGTGGTGGGACGTTGGGGGGATGTGGGAACCGGCCGCGCGATCGCGGCCCAGGCAGCGTAGGCACAGTAGATCGCGCGCGTCAAGCGTTGCAAGCCACCGTAACGGTTTCGTCACAACCAGATCCCCTGCGTGTGAAGAGTCATCGAGTCGGCCCGAGTGCTACGCTGCGGTCAAAGCGATGCGACTCCCGAGCCTGCCGCGGACCTCGCTGCCGACCACGTTTCTGGCCGCTTCATGCGGCGCGGGCCTCGGCATCGTCACGTTCATCCTGTGTGCATGGCTGCACGCCGCCGGCGCCACCGGCGCAGCGGCGCTCCTCGCGGAGTCGGCGCTCCTCATCGCGCTGGCATGCGTGGCGGCGTTCGCGATCTTTGACGGCAACACGCGGCTGCGCGGAGCTCGGGTGCCGATCAACCGCGCGCTGCCCCCCGCGTGGTGGCCCCGTGACCCGGATTCCGTCTCGTTGCTTGCGGCCTGCGTCGGCGGTCCGCTCGTGATCGGCGCCGGGGCGGCCGTCCTGCTCTTCCGCTGACCACATCGGGTGCGTTCAGCCGGTCAGCCGGTTGATCGCCCAGTAAGCTGCTTCGCGCACGACCTCGTCCGGGTCGAGGTGCGCGCTTCGCCGGAGTGAGGGCAGCGCGGCAGCATCCCCGGCGTTGCCGAGCGCGATCGCACAGTTGCGTGCAAGCCCGGCACGTCCCGTCCGCGACACCGCTGTTCCTTTGAATCGTGTCTCGAACTCTGCGTCCGTGAGCTCGAGACACTCGATCAGGTCGGGGTGCGGCACGGGACCGCCCGCGGTGGTCGCCGTCCCCACGTCGAGCTGCGGGGGCGCGAGGCGATGGTTGATCGGGCATGCCTCCTGGCAGAGGTCGCAGCCGAATGCCCAGGTTCCCATCAGCGGTCGCAGGTCGTTCGGAATCGGGCCCCGATGCTCGATGGTGAGGTACGAGATGCAGCGCCGGGCGTCGATCACACCGGGTGCCACGATCGCGCCGGTCGGGCACGCCGGAAGGCAGGCCATGCAGCGGCCGCACCCGCGCCGCGACGGACCGTCAACCGGCAGCGGCACCGACACAGCGATCGCGGCGAGGAGCACATAGGAGCCCGCGCCGGTGGTGATCACCGACGCGTGCTTCCCCGCAAATCCAATGCCGGCTCGCTCGGCGATGGCGCGGTCGAGTGCCCATCCGTGATCCACGAAACGCTTTGCTCTGAGCGGGTGAACGCGTTCCTGCAGCCAGGCGACGAGGGCGTCGCAGCGCGCTGCGAGCAGGTCGTGGTAATCGACGGTGCGACCGCCATCCTCGGTGCACGCGTATGCCGAGAAGCGTCCCCGGACAGTCCCGTCCGCAGCGGGGATGGGGTCGCGCAAGGGGGCGGGTGGATACGGCCACGCCAGGGCGATGATCGATCGCGCCCACGGGTAGCGGCCGCCGATATCGGCAGACGCCTCAACGCGATTCCGCGTGTACCAGGACATGCCATCCATTCGCCCGGCGTCGATCGCCTCAAGCGCTCGGGTGCGTGCCTCGGAGAACGGACGCACCGAGGTCACGCCGCATGCCGCAAATCCAAGTCCACGCGCCTCGGCGCTCAACGCGTCCTTGAGCGCAGCCATATCGCTGGATTGGGCCATCTGCTTCGATGATGGTTGCACGGGCCGCACACCGTAGGATCGAGGCATGCATGCCGCCGAAGGCACAGCCCGGATGCCGCGCCTCCTATGCATCATGGGGTCCGGCGAGACCACGCCGACGATGGTGTCGGTTCACCAGGATCTGCTCTCGAGGCTCGGGCCGCGGCCGGTCCCCGCAGTGCTCCTCGACACGCCGTTCGGCTTTCAGGAGAATGCGGCCGACATCAGCGAGCGCACGGTCGCGTACTTCCGCGATCGCGTCGGGTTTCCGATCAGCGTGGCGTCCTTTCGGAGCCGCGAGCGGGCAACCCCCCTCGAGTACGAGACCATGCTCGCCCGCGTTGCTGAGGCGCGCTACGTTTTCGCCGGGCCTGGGAGCCCGAGCTACGCGCTCCGGCAGTGGGTCGGCACGGCCGTCCCGGACCTGCTCGCGGCAAAGCTGCGCGACGGCGGCTGCGTGACTCTCGCCAGCGCAGCGGCCGTCGGCCTCGGCGTGTACTCGCTTCCGGTGTACGAGGTCTACAAGGTCGGCGAGGAGCCGCGATGGCTGGATGGCCTCGACCTGCTCAGCGCCACGGGGCTCCGCGCGGCGGTGGTGCCGCATTACAACAACGCGGAGGGCGGGACTCACGACACCCGCTACTGCTACATGGGCGAGCGCCGCCTGCGGATGCTCGAAGAACTCCTTCCCGACGGCGTCGACATCCTCGGTGTCGACGAACACACGGCGGCGATCTTCGACATCGACGCGGGGTCGGTCTCGATACGCGGGCGCGGCGGGGTGACGTGGCGCCACAGGGGAGCATCGCAGCGATTCGAGAACGGCACGACGATGCCTGTCAGTGCGCTTGCAGCCGGTCTCGCGGCGCGCGGCAACGCCGCTCCTGTCGAGACCGGCGGCACATCCGTCGATGTCGAGGACCCGCTACCGGCCGGCGCGGCATCGCCCTTCCTCGAAGAGGTGACCCGGCAGTCGGACGCCGCCGACATCGCGCTTGCGACCCGAGACGTCGACGGCGCGGTCGGTGCGGTGCTCGCGATCGACTCGCAGATCCACGATTGGGCTGCCGACACCCTCGACTCGGATGAGCAGGACCGGGCACGCGAAGCGTTGCGCCGCTACGTCGTGCGCCTCGGCGACCTCGCGCGCGACGGGGCCACCGATCCGCGCGACCTGGTGGGTCCCGTCGTCGACCGGATTCTCGAACTGCGCGTGCAGATCCGCGGCGCCGGAGAGTACGCGCTCGCCGACAAGCTGCGCGACGCGCTGGTGGAAGCAGGGGTCGAGGTGCATGACACCCCCGACGGCTCCACCTGGGAGTTCGCGCCGGTCGCCGGCTGACCCCGGGCGAGGTCAGGCGGTGGCCTCTCCGCGCTCTTCGGGAGCGAGCTCCATATGACGCGGGCGGCCGAGCCAGTATCCCTGTCCGGCCGTCACCCCGAGCGCGGCGAGCCGATCCGCCGTCGCCTCGTCCTCGATGCCCTCCGCAATGACCGTCGAGCCGGAGCTGCGCGCGTAGGCAACGGTCGCCTCGATGACGGCACGCGCTCCACGTTCGACGCAGGCCTGAGTGATGCTCTTGGCCACCTTCACGAACTCAGGGACGGCTGCAGCGAGCAACTCGAGCGTGGAGTGGCCTTCGCCGATGTCGTCGAGCGCGAATTGAAAGCCGTGCTCGCGATAGCTGGCCAGCACCAGCCTGAGGCGTTGCTGGTCGGCGATCGACTCGCGCTCGGTGATCTCGAGCACCATCGTCTCCGGGTCACGACCAGCCCAGCGCGCGAGCAGGAGCATGTGATCGACGGGATGGAGCGGATCCAGGAGCATCGCCGCTGAGACGTTGAGGAACAGGGGATCCGACGCCGGGAGCCCGGACGCGGCGGACATGGCGATGCGCCGGCAGATCCAGTCGATCTCCTTGGTCACCCCACGCCGGTGAGCCAGCGCGAACACATCCTCGACGCCGTCGACGGGGTCGCGCAGGCCGGGGACGCGCGCGAGCGCCTCCCACCCGATCGCCTTGTGATCACTGAGCAGCACGATCGGCTGGAACACCGCCTGGATCACGCGGCGCTTGCCGAGGATGGCGTCCAGCATCTCGCCGGCGTCACCGCCCCCGCGCACCAGGCTCGGGAGTGAGCGGTCGCTCGCGATCACGACCCGGTCGCGCCCGTCCTTCTTCGCCTTCGACAGCGCTTCGTCGGCGGCGATCCAGAGCGCGTGCACGCCGCCACCGCCCGCGGCGACGCCGGCGCTGATCCGGGCCTTGCCGTGGGGGAGGGCGACACCATGGAGCGACGTGCGCATCCGCTCGGCGATCGCGACCGCCTCGGCTTCGGTAGTTGCGTCCATGATTGACACAAACTCGTCGCCGCCGATGCGGAGCAGCTGATCGCCCGCTCGCAGCTGCGCGCGCAACGTGCGGGCCACTTCGATGAGCAGCATGTCGCCGGCTTCGTGACCGAACTCGTCGTTGATCGGCTTGAGGTGATCGACGTCGATGGCGATCACCGCGGTTGCGCCGGTGAGCTCGCCAAGGCGCTCCTCGAAGGCCCGTCGGTTGCCGACCTTGGTCAACGGATCGGTGGTGGCGTGCAGCGCCTTCTCCTCGAACAGCCCGGCACGAGCCACGGCCACCGCAGCCTCGTCGGCGATCGCCTGGACGACGGTGAGGTCATGCGTATCCCATGCGCCGCGGCGTGCATGGGAGATGAGCACGAGGACGCCGATCACGCGTCCACCCGCGGCGCGCAGCGGCGCGGCGACGACGCTTCTCGAGCGGCGCCCACCGCCGAGGCTCTCGAGCTCGGCGAGGTTCGACCCGGGCATCGACGCGTACGCCTGCTTGATCTCGCGAGGTGTCCTGAGCATGCAGGGTTCGCCCGTCGAGAACACGCGCCCGATCACTCCTTCGCCCGGCGCCATGACCACGATCGGTCCGGCGGCCGGTGAAACGCCGGCGGGCCCGAGGATCAGCGGGAGCGTTGCGAGGCCGCCCGAAGCCGAATCGAACAGCAGGACCCGGCCCCATGTCGCGTCCGGATAGGTCTCGTGGCAGCCGCCGAGCACAGCGGCGGCGACCTCGCCGGAGTCGGTGGTCAACCCGAGGCTGCGGGCCACGTCCGCAACCGCTCGAAGCCGGCGCGTCTGCGCCTGGTAGTGACGGTCGGTCAACGACCAGTTGGAATAGGCAAGCACGACGACGCCCACCATGAGCGCAAGGACCTGGATGAGCTGGTTGACGCCCACTGTGTGAAACAGTCCCGCCCACCACCAGACCGTGGTCAGTCCACCGCAGGAGGCGACGAGGATGGTCCAGAGCGCCGGCGCTCGTGCCGACGGGTCCACCGTGAGCAGCACGGCGACAAACCCAAGCACGATGAGCGGCAACGGGTGGCTCAGCCGTGGCGCGGAGAGTCCGAGAATCAGCGTGCACAGGGCAACGCTGGTGAGCCCCTGCACCAGCGCCGCAATCGATGGGCTGACTCTGGCGCCACGACGCAGCCGGATCGTGATCTCGAGCATCACCGCCGCGACGACCACGACCTCGATCTCCACGAAGATGATCCGCGGCGGGAGCGAGGAATCGACCAGCTGCCAGCTGGTGATACCGAGCAGCACCGCTGTCGCGAAAATCGGCAGCCAGCGCCGCGCGGCGCTCTCGTTTTGCATAACCCTCTCGAGCAAGAGCGTACGTGGAGCCGTGCCGAGAGAAATGGGCGTGACAGTCTTGTATCCGGTTCCTCAGAGGTCAGGGGTTGCGCACGGATATCGATCCGGTGAGGGCCTGGCCGATCACCTGCGAAGCGTTGATGGGAGACAGGACAAGCTGCACCATCCCTGCGGATCCGGCGTCGAACAGGAGCTGCACCGGGGCGCTCGACTGGCTGGTGAGCTCGCCGCCGCACGCTTTCCAGCCACCCGCATCGGCGATGAACGGCTCCTTGTCGACGTTCTGGAAGATGGCCTCGACCGGCGTGAGCGGCCCCTGCACCAGGGCTCCGACACAGAGCTGTCCGATCACCGAGTCACCGACGTTGTCGACCGAGACGTCGATCTCCACCCGCTTGGCGGCTGCCGCAGTGGCCGGCAGCGCGCCGCTGATGTCCGCCATCGGGGGGCCTGCGGTTGCGAAGAGGGGCGAGATGACACCAAGGAAGAGCCCGAGGAGCACGACGCCGACGACGACCAGGAACACGGTTCGAGGGTTGGCTCTCAGCCAGCGCCGCACCGATGCGAGCACGCCTGTCAGATCGTGGCCGGTGGCTGGTATTCACCGAAGACGGATCGCAGCGCGCCGCAGATGTCACCGAGCGTCGCCTCGGCTCGAACCGCATCGATGATTCGCGGCATCAGCGTTTCGTCGGACGCGGCGGCGTTCCTGACGGCGACGAGCGCCGATTCGACAGCCCCCGCGTCACGCCGGGCGCGGTACCCCGCCAGCCGCTCGGCCTGTTCCGCCATCGCGCGAACGTCGGGCCGGAACAGCAGAGGCGGCTCGGCCTCCTCGGTCTCGGTGTATCGGTTCACGCCGACGATCACCTTGTCGCCGGCTGCGACCGCCCGCTCGGTGCGATAAGCCTCGTCCTGGATGCGCTGTTGCATCCAACCCGCCTCGATGCACGCCACCGCGCCCCCGAGCTCATCGATCTCATCAAGCAGCCGTGTGGCCTCACGCTCGAGCTCGTCGGTGAGCCACTCGACGAAGTACGAGCCACCGAGCGGGTCGACGGTTGTGGCTACGCCGGTTTCCTCGGCGATGATCTGCTGTGTTCGAACCGCGATGCGCTGTGCTTTCTCGGTGGGAATGGACAGCGCCTCGTCGTAGCACGACAGTGCCAGTGACTGGACGCCGCCGAGCACGGCCGCAAGTGCTTCGATGGCCGCGCGCACGATGTTGTTCTCCGGCTGCTGTGCGGTCAGCGTCGAACCGCCTGTCTGGGTGTGCGTCCGCAGCATCAGCGAGCGCGGGTCGCACGCACCGAAACGCGTCCCCATGATCCGCGACCACATGCGCCGGAGCGCTCGGTACTTTGCGATCTCCTCAAAGAAATCGATGTGTGTGTTGAAGATCCAGGACAGCTTGGGAGCGAAGTCGTCAACCGCGACGCCACGATCGACAGACGCCTGGACGTACGCGCATGCGTTCGCGATGGCGAACGCCATCTCCTGGGGGGCGGTGCTGCCCGCTTCGCGGATGTGGTATCCGGAGAGCGATATCGGGTTGAACTTCGGGGTGTTGCGGGTGCACCAGACGATCAGATCTGCCGCGAGGCGCAGGGAGGGCCTCGGTGGATAGATGAAGGTGCCCCGAGCGATGTACTCCTTGAGCACGTCGTTCTGGACGGTCCCCATGACCGACGCCGCGTCGAGGCCCTGACGTTCCGCGGCGACGACATACATGGCGACCAGCACGGGCGCCGGCGCGTTGATGGTCATCGAGGTGCTCACCGCGCTGAGCGGAATGCCCTCGAAGAGGTCCTCCATGTCGCGCACCGAGTCAATGGCGACCCCGACCTGGCCGACCTCCCCAAGGCTGCGCGGATCATCGCTGTCCAGGCCCATCTGCGTCGGCAGGTCGAACGCGACCGACAGCCCCGGCTGACCCTGGGCGAGCAGGTAGCGGAACCGTGCGTTGGCGTCGGCAGCCGTGCCGTACCCCGCGTACTGGCGAATGCTCCAGAGGCGACCCCGGTACATCGTGGGCTGGATGCCGCGGGTGAAGGGTGGCTCGCCCGGGAACCCCTCGTGACGAAGCGCGTCGTGGCGCGACAGCTCGGCCTCCGTATACAGCGGTTCCACCGGGATACCGCTTCCGGTTTCAAAGACATCCTTTCGTTCTCCGCGCGCGCGCGCCGGCGCGAGAATCGTGTCCTGCCATTCGATGAGGGCCTCGATGAAGTCCGGCTCTCCTCCGTCCACCGTCACGGACGACGCAGCATCCTCCTCGGCGGCCATGACCGCAGCATATCGTTGTGTCACGAGCGCGCGAACTCGTTCGCGGCCGTCCGGAACCTGTGCAACACTCCCCCGGGATGGCGCTTCCTGTGACCACGTCGCTCGTCGAGGACTCCGCGGCCCGGCTTGCAACCGGCGGCTGGAACTTCACGCGCCGGCAGCTGTACTACGCCACGTGCGCTCGCGCGGAAACCACCCCGGGCAACGCCGCATCCAATGGCGAGATCGGCCTCGGGGTGCTGCTGATCCTCATCGGATTGATCCTCATCGGCATCAAGGTGCTGTTCGCCCTGTTCGTCACCCTGGGGGTGGCACTGATCCTTACGGGAATCCTCGGGAGGCTGCGCCGTCCGAGGTTGACGGGGCGGCTCCTCGCGCTCTCATTCGACGAATTCCGTACCCGTTTCGGATCGCTTGACCTGGACGGCCTCATCCCGGACGCCGGCCCGGCTGCGCCGGCATCCGCGGTCGCGGAGACCACCATCGTCACCGACACGCCGGACACCGCCGCGCTCATCGCCGCGAACGCGGTCCGCGCGGAGCTCGGCGCGGTCAACGTCGTCGTTGCGAATGACGGGCCGACGCCCGACCGAGGGACCCGGGTCGTCGTGCTCCACGATGCCTCCCCACGCGGCTGCGCACTGGTGCTGGACCTTCGGGACGCCGGTGTCGAGGTCGTTGACGGCGGCTTGCGTCCTCGTGATGTGGACTCGCCGTCGCATCAGGTGATCGAGGGTGCACCCGCACGGCTGCCTCGAGATCTGAGCGCTCTGCTGGACGTTGACGAGATCAACTGGCTCCTGAGTGGCCGGCGAGTCGAGCTCGCGACACTCCCACCGGAGGTCGTGATGGACCGTGTCCGCGCCGCCGTCAGCGAGGCTCCACGGCTTCGCGGCGATGCCCCGCAGCCAGCTCGCTGAGCATCTCGGGCGACAATTCGCTCCCCGATGCCGCGGCAACCCGGCACGCCGTCACCGCCCTGAGGGTTGCGGTTCGCCGGCCACCCTCGAGCAGCGCACGCTCGCCGAGCACGGTCCCCGGTCCGACCTGAGCCACCGGACTGCCGTCGACCTCGACCGAGAGTACGCCGTCGAGGAGCAGGTACATGTCCTTGCCCTCGTCGCCCTGGACGACCAACGTCGCGCCCGCCTTGACCGTCTCGATGCGTGGTTTGACGCCGCCACGCATGATCCGGAGCGAGAGCTCGCGCTCGAGCGCGGTTTCGACCTCGGTCACCAGCGCCGGCGAATCCTCGTCACCCCAGGGCGTGTGCCTGCCAAAGGCGTGCTGGTACCAGCGCTTGAAATCCACCAGTCCCGACTTCTGAGCGAGATTGCCGTCACGGTCGTAGACCCAATGGCGCGGGAACGGACTGGCGCCGGTGAGCTCATGCGATGACGTCCCGTCCGAGGAGATCGTGAGTGTCAGGCTCGTCCACGCGAGGGGAGCCGTGAGCTGGACGAATGGAGGCCGATTCACCTTACGAGGCGCCGGGACGCCGGTCCGTCCGCCGGCGGTCTGCGTGAAGCGAACCCAGCCGTCGCCCACGAGTGGCGCCTGGCGCCTGTCGGGGAACGCGACCGCGGCGATCGTCATGCCGCGACCGCCGAGACTGATGGTCGTCGCGCCGATTTCTCCGGCGCCGCTCTGGCCGTGGTCGACGATCCGGCCGTCGTCGACCTCGATCCACGCGCTCAACTGGTTGGCGAATCGAAAGCGGTCCGCTTCGCGGAGCTCGGTCAGCGACTCGATGTGGTCGGGCGGCGGGTCGTCGTAGTGCGCCAGCCCCATCTCGAACGGGAGCTTGGTAGTGCCCTGGACGGCCTCGGATGGAATCCACGAGATGGACGTGACTGACGATTCGATGCGCATGGCGTACCTCCGTTACGCGAATGATGGCGTGCGCAGGAAACCGGGTCGAGGGTGCCGGGACCACAGGTCACGGTGAGGATGACCCCCGCATACCGTGGTGGCTGCCCCCATGTGCTTCTCCCAGTCGCTGACTACAGTTGATCCATGCCACCGGAGCCGTCGATTCGCGTCGTGCTCGCGGATGACAACCTGATCGTGCGCGAGGGAGTGCGTGCGCTCCTCGCGATATCCGGGGACGTCGAGGTGGTCGGTGTCGCAGGCGACTACGACGAACTGCTTGCCGGAGCGGCCGAACACCTTCCCCAGGTGGTGGTGACCGATATCCGCATGCCACCGGATTTCACCGACGAGGGGATCCGCGCCGCACGCATCGTGCGCAAGCAGTATCCGGGGACGGGGGCGGTGATCCCTTTCCCAGTACGACGAGCCCGAATACGCGATCTCGCTGCTCAGCGAAGGCGCCGCCGGGTACGCGTATCTCCTCAAGGATCGAGTTGCGGAGGGCGATCAACTCGCCCGCGCGGTCCGCGAGGTGAGCACCGGGGGATCGATGCTCGATCCTCGCATCGTCGATGCGCTGACGCGACCCGTCAGTGCCGAGGGAGGCTTGAACGCCGTCGAGGAACGGCTGCTGCGCATGGTCGCGGAGGGGAAGCCGATCAAGGCGATCGCCGCGTCGCTCCACGCCACGCCGGCATCCGTCGCCGACGACGTCGAGCAGCTCTTTCTCAAGCTCGCTCAGCAGGCGAGCGCAGGAAGCCAGGGTGCGCTGGAACGGCTTCGCATGCTGCACAAGGTGATCGTCGATCGCGAGGAGCAGGGCGAGAGCTTGAGCCGGATGCTGCCGGGCGGCGTCGCGCAGCAGATGCGCGAGAACGGCGTGCAGCCCGGCGAGACGGAGCGGCTGACGGTCACGGTGTTGATGTCCGACATCCGCGCGTATTCGACGATCGCCGAGGTGTCGGATCCGTCGGTGCTGGCGGGCCAGCTCAACGAGCATCGCGCTGCGATGAATCACGCGGTGCTCGCCGAAGGCGGAACCGTCATGCAGTTTGTCGGTGACGCCGTGATGGCGGTCTTCGGTGCGCCGTTCCCGCAACCCGACCATGCGCAACGAGCGCTTGCCGCGGCACTCGCGATGCACGCCGGACAGCAGGCGGTCAACGATGCCTGGAACCAACGGAACCTTCCCTCGTTCTTTCTCGGCATCGGGCTCTCGACCGGTGACGTCGCCGCGGCACTCCTCGGCTCCGAGGAACGGCTCGAGTATTCGCTGGTCGGTGATGCGGTGAATCTTGCGCAGCGCCTGCAGCAGTGGGGCGAGGGCGGCCAGACCGTGTTGAGCGAACCAACCTACGACGCATTGGTTGACAAGCCCGACGCCGAACGCATCGAACCGGCGCTGGTCAAGGGACGTCACACGCCGGTCGGCGCGTACCGGATGGGAGCCATAGCGTCGTGACTCAGACTGTGTACTTCTGCGTGCTCGAGGCATTGCAGAACGTGCAGAAGTACGCGCACGCCTCACAGGTCGAGGTGCGGCTCCACGGCGCGGCCGTGCGTCTGACGTTCGAGGTCAGCGACGACGGCGTCGGATTCGACACCGCGATCGCGAAGAAGGGTGCCGGGCTCACCAATATGGCAGACCGGCTTGACGCACTCGGCGGCTCGCTCCCCGTGACATCAAGCCCGAATCAGGGAACCAGCGTCAGCGGGACGTTGTCCGTCGAAGTCATGTCGTTGGCGGCAGTTTGATGTCTGCTATCGCGACGCCGCACATGGAACCTTCGGCAACGCGGCGGCTCGCGAGGCCGGCAACCGCATGGGTGCTGCTCGCCGTCATCGTTGCGATGTTCGTGGCTTTCGGAGTGGTTTTCTACTCCCCGCTGACCCCGCAGTCATTGTTTCAAGCGACCGGTGCGCTGAGCGCTGCGTTCGTATTCCCCTTTTGCTCGTTTGCGATCGTCGGCGCCGTTATCGCAATGCGCAGACCCGCCAACCCGGTTGGCTGGCTGTGCATCTGCGGAGCTGGTGTCCTTGCTCTCGGGTCGCTCTCCTCACTCGTGGGCTCGGTCCTCTTGGACGCGCACAACGGCCTCGGCAACTACGTCCTGCTGCTCTCAGCGTTCTGGAATGCCCCAGGCGGGAATGTGGCGGTGTTGTTCACCATCATGCTGCTCGTCTTTCCCAACGGCCATCTGCTTTCGCCGAGGTTGCGCTGGCTGATGTACGCGATTTTGCTAGTGGGAGTGTCAGGGCTCTTCTTGTCTGTCATCGATCCGGCTCCCGGAGCGCTGGGTATCGTGGCGAGCCCCCAAGGTGGCATCGCGGCGCCGGTCAGTATCCTGGCCATTCCCGGTTCGGCGCCGCTGGTGAACACGCTGAGCACTCTGTGGAACCTGCTCTCGAACCTGTTCAGCGCAGCCGTCATCGTGGCTGTCTTCCTGCGCCTTCGCGGCGCCGATTCCGACACGCGCCACCAGATCAAGTGGGTCGCCTCGGCGGCCCTGTTCCTGGTGGTGACGATCCTAGCCGTCGGCTTCCTTCCCAACTCGGCATTCTCCAATCCCGGTCCGCTGCTCGGCACGAGCGTCGCTCTGCTGGTGTCAGTTGCGGTGCTGGGGGTACCCACCGCAATCGGTGTTGCGGTCCTGAAATACCGCCTCTACGACATCGACGTCATCATCAGCCGAACTCTCGTCTACGGCGTCCTGGCGGCATGCATCACCGCGGTCTACATCGGTATCGCGGTCGGCATCGGCACATTGGTCGGCAGCGGCGGCCAGCCGAATCTCTGGCTGTCGATCGTGGCGACGATCATCGTTGCGGTTGGGTTCCAGCCAGTTCGTGAGCGTCTCCAGAAGATTGCCAACCGGCTCGTGTACGGAAATCGCGCCACCCCATACGAGGTGCTCACCACCTTCTCGGGTCAGGTGGCCGAGGCATACGCAGCTGACGAGGTATTACCACGCATGGCACGTGTGCTCCAGGAGGCGACCGGTGCTCAGTCGGCGACCGTGTGGCTCAAGGGTCCCGCAACCCTGCGCCCTGCGGCCACGCATCCGGATGCGGAGGCGTCGTCTCGTGCACCGCTGCCGATGTCCAACGGCTCGTTCCCCGAGGTTCCGGGCGCGACCACCTCGGTTCCCGTGGAGCATCAGGGCCGCTTGCTCGGCGCGCTGAGCATCGTCAAGCGCAGGGGTGACCCCGTGAGCCCCACCGAACAGAAGCTCATCGACGACCTCGCGCACCAGGCGGGGCTGGTCTTGAGAAACGTGCGTCTCGCCGCCGAGCTCCGAGACCGCCTCGACGAGCTGCACGCCTCGCGCCAGCGGCTGGTACGAGCCCAGGACGAGGAACGTCGCCGACTCGAACGCAACCTGCACGATGGAGCCCAGCGACACCTGGTTGCGCTCAAGGTCAATCTCGGGCTTGCGCAGTCGCTGGTGGACTCGAATCCGGACCAGGCGAAGGCAGCAGTCACCCAGTTGAAGGCCGATGCCGACGAAGTACTCGAGACGCTCCGCGACCTCGCCCGCGGAATCTATCCACCGCTGCTGGCCGACAAGGGGTTGGTGGTCGCTCTCGAGTCGCAATCGCGCAAAACGATGTTGCCGATCACCGTCGATGCTGAAGACGTGGAGCGCTACCCACAGGACGTTGAGGCGACCGTGTACTTCTGCGTTCTCGAAGCGCTGCAGAATGTCCGGAAACATGCTGGGGCATCAAACGTCATCGTTCGCCTCCGGGGTAGCGCCGGCGTGTTGACGTTCGAAGTCGCCGACGACGGCTCAGGGTTCGACACCACAACCGTGAAGCCTGGCTCAGGGCTTACCAACATGGTCGATCGTGTCGAGGCCCTCGGCGGCACTGTCGACGTCGTCTCCCAGCCGGGTGCGGGGACTCGCGTTCGCGGTGACCTTCCCGCGCCGCTGCGGGAGGCCGTCCTCGTCTAACCCGTTGCTACGCCGATGTCGCAGAGGCCCACGCCTCCGCGAGCCGGTCGGGGCTGAAGTCGGACTTGGAGATGAACCCTGCAGCACCCGCCTCGGCGGCGCGTGGGGCATATTCGTCGGCCTCATAGGTCGAGAGGACCAGCACCACGACCGGTCTGGTGTCCTCAACGCCCGCAAGGATCTGGCGGGTGGCGTCCAGCCCGCTGATCCCCGGCAGGTTCACATCCATGAGGACCAGGTCCGGGCGCAGATCGCGCGCCGACGTCACCGAATCCTCGCCGGTTTCAACCTCACCGACCACCTCGAAGCCATCGGTGAGCTCGACGACTGTGCGCGCGACATCGCGAAACGGCGCCTGATCGTCGACGATCAACACTCTCACACTCATCGCATCTCGCACGGTATCCCCATGCGCGCCATGTGGCAAGCGTATCTGCCTCACCTGTTCGGTGATGCAGGCACCCGGCACATGTTCGCGCCTATTCTCTGGACGTGGCGATTCGCGTGATCCTGGCCGAGGACAACTACCTCTTGCGGGAAGGCATCCGGCAGCTGCTGGAAACGACCGATGAGATCGAACTCCTCGCCACGTGCGTCGATCTTCCCACTCTCGAGCGCGCGATCGAGGAACACAGCCCGGAGGTCGTGATCACCGATATCCGGATGCCACCGACCGGGACCGACGAGGGGTTGCGAGCCGCCGAGCGTTTGCGCGCCGAGCGCCCGGAGGTCGGTGTCGTCGTGCTCAGCCAGTACGCCGAACCGGAGTACGCGCTCGCGCTGCTCGAGAAGGGCGCGAGCGGTCGTGCCTACCTGCTCAAGGAGCGCGTGTCTGACATCGACCAGCTCGTCGGGGCGGTCCGCGAAGTCGCGCGCGGTGGATCGGTGATCGACCCGCGCGTCGTCGAGGTGCTCGTCGCCGCCCGCAGCGCTGTGCGCGACTCGCCGATCGCCCAGCTCACGCCCCGCGAACGGGATGTGCTCCAGCAGGTCGCGATGGGGAAGAACAACGCTGGCATCGCAACCACGCTGTTCCTGACCGAGCGTGCCGTCGAGAAGCACATCAACGCGATCTTCTCCAAGCTGGAGCTCTCAGAGGAACCGGACGCGCACCGTCGCGTCAAGGCGGCACTCGTGTACCTCGCCGCGCAGCACTAGATCAGTCGCGCTGCTCGGGATCTCTCGCGCCGACCAGGATCGACATGTTGCCCATCGGGTGCTTGTTCTCGCGCATCAGTTGGTGTGCGAGCCCCACCTCCTCGAACGCGAACGTCCGCGACAGGCACGGGTCGACAGCGCCACTCGTGACAAGGGCGTTGTATGCGGCGCATTCCGCGTCGTTGGCGAAATGCGAGCCCTGAAGCCGTTTCTGACGCATCCAGAGGTAGCGCAGGTCGACCGCGGCGTGATAGCCCGTCGTGCCGGCGCAGATCACCACCATCCCGCCGTTGTCGCAGACGAAGATGGATGTCGGGATGGTGTCCTCGCCCGGATGCTCGAACACGATCCTCGGATTTCGGCGTTCTCCGAGAACGTCCCACAGTGCCTTGCCGAAGGCGCGTGCCCCCGCGGTCCAGGCGGCGAATGCCGCATCGTCACGCCAATCGGGGATCACACCCCAGTGGGTGAAGTCGCGTCTGTCGATGTACCCGCGAGCACCGAGCCCGATGCAGTACTCACCTCGTTCCGGACCGGATGTCACCGCGATCGGCACAGCTCCTTTGGCCTTTGCGATCTGGATTGCCTGCGAGCCGAGGCCGCCCGACCCGCCCCAGATCAGCACCACATCGTTCTCGGCAACCGTGTGCGGACGCCACGAGCAGAGCATCCGATATGCCGTGGCACCGACCAGGGTGCATGCGGCCGCGGCGGCCCAGCTGAGGTCTGGGGCTTTGGGGAGCAGCTGATGTGCCTGGACGAGGGTGTACTGCGCGAAGCTCCCCCAGTTCGTCTCATAGCCCCATATCCGTGCGCTCGGCGCGATGATCGGGTCGCCGCCGGCGGTGATCCAGGGATCGGTCCAATCCCACATCCCGCAGTGCGCCACGACATGGTCGCCGACTCGAACGCTGTCGACCCCTTCACCCACCGCCCAGACGATGCCCGCGGCGTCGCTGCCACCAATGTGGAATTCCTCGGCCTCTCCGGCCTTGCGACGCGCGGCGACGACATCGACGGGCCGTCCGAGCGCCGCCCAGACGTTGTTGTAGTTGACGCCCGCCGCCATCACGTAGACCAGCACCTGCCCGGGACCGGGCCGCGGCGTCGACACGGTCTCGACCGCGAACGCGGTCTGCGGATCGCCATACCGCTCCGGCCGGATCACCTGGGCGTGCATCCGTGCCGGCACAACACCAAGGCGCGGCATCGCGCCGACGTCAGTCACCTCATGCACAGGCATCGAGCACCGACGATACAGGCCCGGTCCGGCACTCAGGGGTCGGTTCGATAGCGCCAGACGGACGGGAATGCGACAGCCGCAGCGCCCAGCCCGACGAGGCACAGCGCACCGCCCGTGACGATCGCCACCTCCGCGCCGAAGGCGTTCGCGACGATCCCGGTCTCGACGTCGCCGAGATTGGGGCCGCCGTTGACCACCATGAAGTGCAGGGAGGTGAGCCGCCCGCGCAATTCGTTGGGGGCGATGCGCTGCATGATCGTCGAACGGCAGACAGCGCTGAACGCATCCGCGCCACCGGCAACGGCGAGCAGCAGCAGCGCGAACCACAGCGTCCTGGTGAATCCGAACCCGATGATCGCCACGCCCCAGGCGGCGATCGCGATCACGATGATGCGCCCGAGCCGCCTGGATCGAGACACCGCTCCGCTTGCGAGCGCGGCGGTCACCGCCCCGCATCCGGGGGCGGCGTAGAGCAGACCGAGCCCCTGCGCTCCTGCATGGAAGGTCGTCGCAGCGAGCAGCGGGAACACAGCTCGCGGCAGGCCGAAGATCATCGCGGCAAGATCCATTGCAAAGCCGCCGAGAATCACGGGCTGGCGGCGGGCGAAGCTCAGACCGCGCACGATGGATGCAAGGGGGCGCTCACGCTCGGTTGACCAGTGGCCCTGAGGCGGCAGGAGTGCCACCGCCGCGAGGGCTGCGCCGAAGGTGACGACATCGACCGAGTACGCGGCCGGAAGGCCGAGATGGGCAATGACCAGGCCGCCGATCGCGGGTCCCGCGACGAGAGTCGTCTGAAAGAGCACCACGTTGAGCGAGAGCGCGCCCGCCAGCCGCTCGACGCCGACGAGGTTCGGGATGATCGCGGTTCGAGTTGGAGCGTCAACGGCGCCGACCAATGCGGCCAGCGCCACCACGGCATAGATCTCGAGCAGCGGGGGATGCCCGGCGAAGGCACCCAGCGCGAGCAACGCGGAGCAGAGTGCGAGACCGAGCTGGGTGACGATCAGCACTCGGCGGCGGTCGAACCTGTCGGCGATCGCTCCGCCCCCGAGTGAACCGCAGATCAGCGGCACCACCTGGACGATGCCGAGCAATCCGACATCGAGCGCCGAATGGGTCAGCGAGTACACCTGGTATGGGACCGCGACCAGGGTGATCTGGCGGCCGACCATCGAGATGAGCTGACCGAACCAGAGCCGCCGGAACGGCTGCGACTCACGCAGCGATCGCGCGTCCACGGCGAGCATGCGGAATGCACGGCTCGCGATCGGTCTGGGGCGCACCCGGGCAACGCTATCCTGTCCGCCGATGCCCACGACGCCGATACCCGCGTGGCGCGCTCCGTCATGACCGTGCGCGACACCTGGAATCCAACGCAATACGAGCGTTTTCGCTCGGAACGCGAGCAGCCGTTTCACGATCTCGTGGCGCTCATCACACGCCGCCCTGCCAACCGAGTTGTCGATCTCGGATGTGGTACGGGCGTGCTGACCGCGGCTCTCCATCGCGAGCTGGGGGCGCGATCAACGCTCGGAGTGGACTCGTCGGACGCGATGCTCGAGCGAGCCCGGACGATCGAGGTCGCCGGGTTGGAGTTTGTTCACGGTGACATCGGCCAGTGGAGCCCGGCGACCCCGGTCGATGTGGTGTTCTCCAACGCCGCGATCCAATGGTTGGACGACCATCCCGCGCTGTTTGCGCGCCTGAGGACGATGCTCGTCCCCGGAGGCGAGCTGGCAGTGCAGGTACCTGCCAACTTCGACCATTTCTCGCACAGGCTCGCTGCTGAGATCGCTCGCGAGGAGCCGTTCATCGGCGCCATGCACGGCTACACAAGGACGTTCGCTGTGCTGCGACCCGAGGAGTACGCAACGCTCCTCCATCAACTCGGATTCAGCACGCAGTCGGTGCGGCTGCAGGTGTACGGCCACGTGCTGGAGTCGCCCGATTCGGTTGTCGAGTGGGTGCGCGGCACGCTGCTGACCGACTACGAGTCGCGCATGCCGGCGGCCCTGTACCAGGAGTTCGTCGCACGCTACCGTGAGCGGCTGAACGCTGCGCTCGGCGATGAGCGCCCCTTCTTCTACCCGTTCAAACGGATCCTGCTCTGGGGAAGGCTTCCAGGCTGAGCGACCGGTTCCGCGAGGAGCAGTGCATGCAGATCAAGCGTCTCGACCTGGGCCATCTCACCGTCGCCACGCACGAGTGGCCGGTGCACGGGTACGTGATTCTCCATGAGGAGCTCGGCGTCATCCTCGTCGACACCGGTTGCGGCGGGCCCGACGAGGTCCTCCGCTACTTCAAGGTCGTGAACCGCACCGTCGCCGATGCCCTTGCCGACCATGGGCTGGCACCGATCGACGTGAACATGGTGATCAACACGCACCTGCACTTCGACCACTGCGGGCAGAACCCGGCATTCGCCAATGCGCCACTGATGGTCCAGCGGTCAGAGCACGAGCGAATCCTTCGAGAGCGCGACGAGGTCACTGAATGGATCGAGGCGTCGGGGATGCGGTTCGAGCTCGTCGACGGCGATGTGGCCCTCGCCAACGACCTCCGGATCGCGACCACGCCTGGGCACACGGCCGGGCATCAATCGGTGATCGCGACAACCGAGCTGGGGACAGAGCTGTTCATCGGTGACGCCGCGTACACGCGAGCAATCTGGAATCACCCGGACATGTCGCGGCTGCCCGACGGCCAGGCCGACGATGTCGATGCGTGGCACCGATCGCTCTCGGACCTGAGGACCCTGGAGCCGGCGCGAGTTCACTTCTGCCACGACGGGTGACGCGGCGCGTGGCCCGCTACGCGTCCGGATCGATTCCGTCCCAGTCCTCAAGAGGCCGCGACCACCATCCCCAGTCGGGACCGAGGCGCGGACGATCAGGCAGGGCGATCCGGCCGTTGCACCAGAGCAGCGCGTCTTCGGGTGGGGCGTCGATGGGCAGCCACATCGGGAAGAGACGCGACACCACACGTCCGGAGAGCTCGGCGGGCAGCTCAAAGCGCGCGTCCAGGCCCCGACCGATATCCCAGGTATGGATGAGCAGTTCGCTGCAGGCCATTGCGCTGTAGCCGGATCGATCGGTCATCCCCGAGTTGTGCCAGGTGCGCACGTCGGGCGGCGTGTCTCGAATCACCGCGGCCAGCACGGAAACATACGCCTCGAGATTGTCGAGCAGGGCGTCGGTGTCGAGACCGGGGTCGACGCTCCGCCAGACGGCGAGCCGGCGTGTCGACCTGCTCGCCAGGTGCGCCGAGTACCAGAGCTGGGTGCTGATCGCGTGGCGGAGCGTTTCCTCGCTGTTCCACTCCAGGTCCGGCACAGGCGCCTGCCAGTCCCTGCCCCGGAGCGGCCTGAGAAATCCGAGCACGCGGTCTCGAGTCGCCACGACGTCATCCGCGGTGACGAGGTCGGGATTCAGTAGATCAGGCGACGGCGTTGACGATCTCCTCGCGGAGTCCGGGGAAGGTCGCTAGGTAGGCGCGCCGCTCCACTTTGAGCTGCTCGACGAGGGCGCGATACTCGTCCATCCGACCCTGACGCTCGTACAGCTTTCGGGGCTGGAGGATCTCCGGGTCATCGAGGCCGGGAAGCACCGCGGCCACCTCGTACCCGAAGTCGGGGTCCGGCTCCCATTCGATGGTGCCTTCCGAGATCGCCTTGACGATGGCGCTCGAGTACGGGATGGACACCTTCTTGCCGCGCTCGTCCTCGTCGGTCCCGCCGACCCGGCCGGTGTTGAGCAGGTAGACCTGAAAGTTGCTGCTGTCCATCAGCTCGAGAAACCGGTTGCCCTGCTGCTCGTGGCGAAGCGGGAAGAAAGGATTGGTGCCGGGAACGCGCAGGAACTTGCCGGCCTCCTCCTTGCCACCCGCTGATGTCCCCCGGGTCTCGCCAAGCATGAAATAAAGCGCCGCCTGCTCTCGATTGAGGCGCGCCACGCCCGGGATCAGGTTGTCGTTGCGATTGAGGATCAGGAAGTGATCGACCGCCTTCACCTCGCGCGCGTCCTTGTGCCAGCCCAGAGCGTCCATGCGGAAGACGGCCCGCCCGTTGGGGGTATACGCGGTATCGAAGAAGTCGACGGCGCCTGCATCGTTCTGCGAGACGTTCTCGAGATACGCCTCTGGTTTGCACACGGCGCCGTAGATGGTGGGCTCGAACTGCGGATCGAGCGCGAACGTCTTGGCGAAGCAGCCGTTCTCCGTGGCCACGATCCTGCCACCGGGATACAGCGCGACAAAGTCGTCCTGCACAGGTTTGCTGTCGTTCTGGCGTGTGAATGTCGTGGTTGTCTTGCCTGTGCCCGACAGCCCGATGATCAGCAGTGCCTGGTCGCCGTGAGCGGTCGGAACCACCTTGCATCCCGCGTGCAGCGACAGGCCACCGCGGTCGTAGGTGAGCTTGTTCCACATGCGCAGGCCGCCCTTCTTCGACTCCCCGAAGTAGTCGCTGTTCAGGATCCGCGTGACACCGGCGTCCAGGTCGACGGCGATGACTCGATCACTCGGGTATCCGGGGGCGTCAAGGTTGGGCGTGTAGATGACCGTCAGGACGGGGGCGAAATCGGGCCCGGGGTTCCCGGCATCGAAGTACAGCCAGTGCTGCATGCCCGCGATGTTGGCGTTGGCCGCTTCGATGTAGAGGCGCGCCGAAACGCGGTGCTCGGGGTCGTTGCCGATGTACCCGTCGACGACGAGCATCTCCCGGTCGCGGATGTACGCATCCTGGCGCTCGGCGACCTTCGCGCCGTCGGCGCGGCTCATCGTCTGGTCCGAGTGTTCCTCGGGGTGGTCCGTGACCACGTACGTACTCGCCTTGCTTCTCGAGACGACCTTGGTCTGCACGTTGTAGTTGTCAAATTCGGTATGCCGCGCGTTGGGCATCCGCGACGTCATGTCGCGCAACTCCGCAGGGGTGGGGTTCCAGCGGACCCCGCGAGCGGCCGGAAGGCTGCTCGCGCGGGATTTGATGACGTCGGTCATGACTCCTCCAATATCCCTGGGTCACGATCCCCCCGCTCGACCTCGATCGTCGTTCCAGGCAGGCTTTCCGGACGTCGCGAGCATAGCAAAGGCTCCCTCGAGATTGGCCAAGACAACGGTTCGCGACGCCTGTGGTTGTAGGCTGTGACCGATGACGCAGACCGCTCCCGCTCCCATCGCTGAGGCCACGTCGCTCCGCGAGAAATCCTGGGTGTTCTTCAACGGCGAGGTTGTCCATTACGCGGACGCCAAAGTCGGGCTGCTGACCCATGGGCTCAACTACGGAACCGGCGTGTTCGAGGGCATTCGCGCCTATTGGAACGAGGAGCGTGAGCAGCTGTTCGCGCTGAGCCTCCCCGAGCACTACGAGCGCATGCACCAGAACACGCGCGCCCTGCAGATGACGATTCCGTTGGGCGTCGACGACCTCGTCGCGACGACGATCGATCTGTTGCGTCGCAATGAGTACCGCGAGGACACCTACATCCGGCCGCTCTCGTTCAAGTCGGCCGAGATCATCGGCGTCAAGCTGCATGACGTTCCCGACAGCTTCGCCATCGTGACCGCTCCGATGGGACTGTACGTCGGCAACGGCGGGATCCGCTGCATGGTGTCGTCATGGCGACGCATCGACGACTCGATGGCGCCGGTGCGGACCAAGTGCACCGGGCTGTACGTGAACTCCGCGCTGGCGAAGAGCGAAGCGCTGCAGAACGGCTTCGACGAGGCGATCATGCTCTCCGGCGACGGCCACGTCTGCGAGGGCAGTGCGGAGAACATCTTCATCGTGCGCAAGGGCGAGATCATCACGCCGCCGCCTTCCGACAACATCCTTGAGGGCATCACCCGGGCATCCGTGATGCACCTGGTGCGCGAGGAGCTGGGCCTCGAGGTGCGCGAGCGTTCGATCGACCGCTCCGAGCTCTACGTTGCCGATGAGGTGTTCCTGGTGGGCACCGGAGCCCAGGTCGCACCGGTGATCGAGATCGACCGCCGGCGAGTCGGTGACGGTGAGCCGGGCCCGCTCACCAATCGTGTCCAGGACACGTACCACAAGGTCGTCACCGGACGCGACCCGAAATACGCGGCCTGGCTGACCCCGATCTACTGAACCGGGCCGCGACGACGGCTCAGGCTGCCCGCTGCAGCCAGCGCTCGGGATGGCGAAGCTCGTCGAGCGTCGGCATCATCTCCGCCGACTCCCAGACGCGGTTCAGGGTACTGAGCCCAGCCCGTTCCACCACCCCGACCGCGAAGTGCTCGCCGACCTCGTACTGGCGCATCTTCATCTCCAGACCGGTGATCGCCAGGACGAGCCGCTCGATGGGCCTACGCTGGCGCCGGCGCTGCTGCATCGCCGCCTCCAGCCGCTCCGACCCACGGATGGCGGAGCGACCGGCCCGGTGCATCACGAAGTTGCTGTATCCCTCGAGCACGCTCATGACGGCCTGAACGTGGCGGATGGTCTGGACCTGACCGCGCACCGTATCGGGCAGCTTGCGGACCAGCTGACTGGACGGAAGGAGCGTCTTGCCGTCGGCGGACAGGGCGTCGAGCATCAAGCCCCGCATCAGGCTTTCGAGATGATGACCCAGCCACGGATGCATCTCGAACTGCCACGCGTGGGTCAGCTCATGGAGGATCAGCCACGGGCGAAGGTCGGTGCGCGAAAGATCGAGGTCACGCTCGATCGCGGCGATGTTCGTCTCGACGAGATAGAGGGCGCTCGCCTCTCGTGACCCATCCGGAAGATCCTCGAGGGCGAGGACCGGGTCGTACTGGCCGAGGACGCGACGCGACATCAGGCCGAACAACTCGCCGACGTACCGGTCCAGCATCCGCCGGCCCATCCCGGTCGCAATCGACTCGGGGATGGTCGCGCGGATGCGCTCGACCGGCGCAAGGAGGCGCTGGACCATGCCGAGGTTCGCGTCGATGAAACCCCGACGATCGAGGGCGACGAACCGCGGATAGGCGGTCAGGGGGATCTGGCAGATCTCGGTGAGCAGCGGAGCGACCCGAGCGGCCATCTCGGTGTACGCAGCCTCGAGTGCCACCGAGTTGATCCCGGCACCGTCGCGGTCGCCGGAGCGCGAGACGGCGATACGGCGAACGTCATCCCAGTCGACCAGCCGCCGAGGTGCCTTGAGCTGCGGACGAAGCAGCACCCGGGCCGACAGCGCGGCTCCGGCGCCGACCGCACCAACGGCAAGCGTCCTCCGGACCACGTCTCCTCGACTGGCAGGGCTCATGCCTCGATCATACGGGGGGACCGCCGTCCGCCCCGTCGCTACATGGAGGAGCCGGACCGCCCGTCGATGTAGACGGGATGATCGGGAGGCTTGCCCTCCAGCCAGTAGGCGTCGAGGCGTTCGTCAGTCCAGCCCCGCTCACGCAGGAAGGGCTCGTCGAGGATCTGCTGCCCGGTGAGTGACGGCGGCTCGGTGCTGACGATCTCCATCATCGCGTCGCAGAGGATGTCGGGCGAGCGCCACTGGCTGCGGTCGCCGAGGCCCCAGTTGATGCTCGCAAGGCTCTCGATGATCGTCACCGGCCAGAGTGAGTTGCTGGCGATGCCGTCGGCGGCATGCTCCGCAGCGATACCGATGGCGAGCCGCGTCATCCCCATCTTGGTGGTCATGTAGGCGACGTGGCCGGGGCTGGGCTGTGTGCTGATCGGCGGAGAGCAATTGACGATATGGCCCCAGCGGTGCTCCACCATGTGGGGCAGGGCGTAGTACGCGCAGAGGTACGCGGCGCGAACGTTGATGTCCCACATCAGGTCGTAGCGCTTCGGCGGCGTCTGCAGGATCGGCTGCCACCACAGGGCGCCCGCATTGTTGATGAGGATGTCGAGCCTGCCGAAGCGCTCGATCGTCGCTACCACCATCGCCTTGACCTCATCCTCATGGCGCACGTCGACGCGCACCGCGAGCGCGGACCCTCCGGCAGCCTCGACCTCCGCCGCAACCGTGTGAATGCTCCCGGGGAGCTTGTCGGTGCCGCTCTCGGACTTGCCGGTGATCACGACGGAGGCGCCCTCGCGTGCGAGGCGGAGCGACATCGCCCGGCCGATGCCGCGGCTCGATCCCGTGACCAGCGCCACGCGGCCGTCGAGGGGACGTTGGTCGCTCACTCGACGAAGTTCCTGATCGCGTCCACCAGCTCCGCCAGCTCGTCGGTCAGCGGGCCGGGAAGGCGGCGCTGAAGGATGCCCAGCACGCTCGTGTAGTACCAGAGTTGCTCGCGCGGATCCTCGACGGTGAAGCGCTGCCACACCTCCGCGCCTTCGGTACGCAGGTCGGCAAGGATCGACCCCGCGTTGTGGATCTTGTCGCACGCCGACACCAGGAGCGCATCGCGATCGGCGTCGTGCTCGAGGTGGTGCAGATAACGCTGCTTGCGCTCCTTCCACGGAGGTTTCGGCTCGCCTGGAACGGCGACGACGTCACTGCACGTCAGGACGATCCGAGCCACACGCGGGCCGAAGTCCTCCTCGAGGCGCCGAAGCATCGCGGCGCCGTCCGTCGTGTCCTCCACGGTGTCGTGCAGGAGTGCCGCGATTGCAACATCCTCATCGGCACCGTTCTCGAGCGCCAGCGCGCAGACGGCCATGACGTGCGCCATGTACGGGATGCCCGTCTTCTTGCGCAGCTGGCGGCCGTGCACCTCCAACGCGACCACGAACGCCGCGGTGAAGCGCTCGGTCAGCGGCGGGGCGGTGGTCGATTCCGGCACGCGGTCATTGTCCGTTGCGGCGGGACCGTCATGAGGGCGCATGCGGTCTGGAGCCAGAATGGCGCGTGCGTTTCTATCTCGGCCATCGCCTCCCCGGAGGATTCTGGGCCGGCCTCTCCACCTACGGGAGGCGCCCGCACCGCGCCGTCCGCCAGGCCGCGCACGCGACCGGTGGCATCGGCTGCGTCGGTTTCGTTGTCCTGGTCGTGGTGATCGCGCTGGGGATCGCCTACTGGTACGTCAGCGTCCCGGTTCTGGTGCTCACGGCCATCGCGGTCGGCGTCACCGTGCACCGGCAGCACTCGCATCGGGCGCAGCCGGCGCGCGTTGTCTCCGAGGCCCCCGCGCCACCTCCGTCGGGCCCTGTGGCGCTGCCGGCGCGCGTGCAGCGCACCGTCAAGCCTCGGCCTCTGACCATGCCCGCGGACACCTTCAAGATCGGCTCGCTCGTGCACCTCGAGAAGGAGGGGAACCGCACGACGTACTTCGTCGACCACGGGCGGACACCGGACGAGATCGTGCTCAAACGCGTGACCACGACGCCCATCGAGACGGATGCCTGACGCGGCCCTGCTCGGCCTCGTGGTCGACCGCATCGATGCCCGGCCGCCGGCGGACTCCGGAGGCGCCCTGGTGCTCGCGGCGTTCAGCGGGCCGGCAGCGGTTGACGCCGCACTCCACGGCGACTTCGAACCCTCATCCGCGGCTGGAGCGAACGGCGCGGGGGCAAGGCCGCCATCCGCCGTCTACCTCACGGGCATCGAGGTGGAGGGCTTCCGCGGCGTCGGACCGACGACCACTCTCGCGATCGACGCTGGGCCCGGGCTCACGCTGGTGGTCGGGCGCAACGGGTCCGGCAAGTCCTCATTCTCCGAGGCTCTGGAGATGGTGTTGCTCGGCACCAACAAGCGATGGGAGCAGCGGGTCAAGGTGTGGCGCGACGGGTGGCAGAACCTCCACCACCGCCACACGCGGGTCGTGGCCCGCTTCGCGGTCGATGGGCGAAAGCAGCCGCTCGAGGTCGCGCGTGTCTGGAAGGACGGGGAGGGCCTGGACGGTTCGACGCTGTTCGTCGACGGCAAGCCCGCCCAGCTCGACGCGCTGGGCTGGGCGCACCCGCTCAGCGGGTACCCGCCGCTGCTCTCTCACAACGAGCTCGAGCATGCCCTCGACCGCGAGCAGTCGAAGCTCTACGACGCGCTCGCCGCGATCCTCGGCCTCGGGGACCTCGCGGAAGCCCAGCAGGTGCTGCAGAAGGCGCGCCTGGCTCGCGAACGCGAGGTCAAAGACGCACGCGAAGCGCTGCCGGCATTGCGTGGGTTGCTCGAAAGGACCTCGGACGAGCGTGCGGCGCTGGTTCGCTCTGCGCTCGCTGCCAAAGTCTGGGACCTGGACGCGGTCTCGGCCACCGTGGGCGGCGACGCCGAGAATGACGAGCGCAGCGTGCTCCGCAAGCTGCGCGATCTCGCGGGTCTGCCGGTCCTGGACCGCGACAGGCTCAACGCCGCGATCGCCGGCCTGCGTGATGCGCACGCGGCCGCTGAACGGTTGCGGGGCACCGATGCGGGGAGGGCGCATGAGGTTGCCGCCCTGCTCGAGCAGGCACTCGCCGTGCACGCCCACGCCGAGGATGAGCGGTGCCCGGTCTGTGGCACCGAGGGTGTGCTGACTTATCAGTGGCGCTTGCAGGCACGCGACCAGGTGGTCGCGCTCCATGCTGAGGCGGAGGCCGTTCGCACGTCCCGCGGCATGCTCGAGAATGCCGTCCGCCAGGCTCGGCAGCTGGTCACCGCACCGCTGAAGGCGCTGCGTGACGGCGCCGGAGCCGGCATCGATATCGCCCCGGTGATCGCGCTCTGGGAGCGATGGGCCGAAGTTTCTGCCGATGATGACGCTATCGCGTTGGCGAGCAACCTCGAGACCCACGGTCCACCCCTCATCGCGGCCGTCGCCGATCTGCGTCGGGCGGCCGCCGCCGAGCTCGAGCGGTTGGAGCGAGCGTGGCGTCCGGCAGCGGACGCGATTGCGCTGTGGCTGCCGCTCGGCCGCAGGGCGCAGGAGGCGGAAGGCGATGCCAACAGGCTCAAGGATGCCGAGCGATGGCTCCGGGATGCGCATGACGAGCTGCGCGACGAGCGCTTCCGTCCCATCGCGGGTGCGGTGCAGGAGAACTGGACCGAGCTGCGCCAGGACAGCAATGTGTCCCTCGGCGACCTCCGGTTGCTCGGCGCGCAGACCCAGCGCCGGCTCTCGCTCGACGTCAAGGTCGACGGTGAGGATGGTTCGGCCCTCGGGGTCATGAGTCAGGGCGAGCTCAACTGCCTCGCGCTGTCGTTGTTCCTCCCGCGTGCCTCGATGCCGGAGTCGCCGTTTCGATTCGTCGTCATCGACGACCCGGTGCAGGCGATGGATCCGGCGAAGGTGGCGGGGCTTGCGACCGTCCTCGCGCGTGCCGCCAGGGAGCGTCAGGTCATCGTGCTCACGCATGACACGCGCCTCGCGGATGCGATGCGTGCGCTCGACATCGCAGCGACGGTGATCGAGGTGGTGCGACGCGAGCACTCGGTGGTCGAGTTGCGCCGCATTCAGGATCCGGTACAACGGTATATCGAGGATGCTTTCGCCGTTGCGATGAGCAGGGACGTGCCTGCCGAGGCGCTGCGCGTGATCCCCGGATTCTGCAGGCTGGCGCTCGAGGCTGCCGCATCACTCGCGGCGACGCGGCGCCTGCTCCATCAGGGCAAGACATATGCCGAGGTGCAGGCCGTGCTGGCGAAGCCGACCACGCTGAACATGTGGCTGGCGCTGGCGCTGCTGAACGATCCGGAGCGAAGCGGTGACGTGATCGGATTCCTGCAGAAGCAGTTTCCCTGGGCGGTCGATGCCGTCAAGGAGTGCAACCGCGGAACGCACAGCGGCAAGTTGTCTGGCGACGTCAAGGAGTTCATCCGCAGTGTCGAACGGCTGACTCGGAAGATGCTCGAGCGTTGAAGCCTGACGTGGATGTGACGGTGGACGCGCACGCGCTGGTCTCGGCGGCGCGCGACCTCATCCGCGATGACGATTTGACGACGGCCGGGCTCTGGCCGCGCGCCGCAGCGCTGCTCGCGCGACAGGGGCTCGAGCTTGCCATGGCGCGTCTCTGGGAGGTGACGGCTCCCGGTCTGGAGAGAACCTCGACGCGCTGTCAGTTGCTGTGCGTTGGTGACATGCTCAACGATCGCGAGCTCGGCGGCCGCGCGACGCTGACCTGGCATTCGCTCTCCAACGCGTGCCACCACCGCGTCTACGAGCTGCCACCGACCGCGAGCGAGCTCAACATGGCGCTCGAGACGGTTTGGGACCTTGCAGAGTCAGTGGAGCGGCTGCGCGCGAAGATCCAGGCCTGATCCCGACGGTCGGTGCGGTCTTTTGGCGCTGCGGGTGGCGAAGTGCTGGTGGTCGGCGTCGCGACGGTTCGGGATCGCCTCAAGGAGCTGTTCCTCCTGAGCTGACCCGGCAGCTCGGGCGCGACAAGCAGCTGTCGTCTGGTTACCCGACGCTGACGTCGGAGATCCGTGGCGGGGTAGCGAAGTGAGGAGAAGCGACGCTCAGGAAGGTAGAACCCATCGACCTTGGCTGCGATGTTCGCGTCGAGGAAGACCACATCGCCGTCACGGGTCTCTTTCTGTACGGCCTTGGGCGCGCCGTCGTACCTACAAACATATGTTCTATAATACTGGGATGTGTGATGGCGAGGACAAGCTGGCGTCGCTGGATCAGCTCCTGCAGGTCATCGATGCGTTCGTGGCCACGCCGGGCGGTGAGATCACCGGATTCGATCTCGGCGAGCGCCTGATCCGCTTTCGCCACGGCATCGATCTCCTCGAACTCCGCTTCGCTTGTGAGGCTGCGGCCTTCGCCGCCAGCGATGAGTACGAGGTCCAGGGCTCGAACTCCCCGATCGACTGGGTCCGCCACCAGTGCCGCATGTCCAGCACCGCCGCGGCTCGTTCGGTCGCTACCGGCGAGGCGGCTGTCGAGTTGCCCGCGAGTGTCGCTGCTCTCGAGGAGGGAGCGATCGGGTTCGCCCACCTCTCCATGCTCGCGGCCTTGGAGCGTGCCGCCAAGCGCACCGGAACGAGCTTTGACGAGAGTCCGCTGCTCGAGCTCGCCCTCGAGCACTCGGTCGGCCGCTTCGTCAAGGACTGTGACCACGCTCGCCACGCGGCTGATGCCGCCTCGGTGCTCGCCGAGAATGTCAGCGCCGTCGACTCCCGGTATCTCGAGTTCACCAAATGCGAGGACGGTCGGCTCGCCTTGCACGGCCTCCTCGACCCGGTCGGCGGGGCCACGCTGCGGGTTGCCCTGGAGCCCCTGTGTGGCCGCAGCGGTGCCGGCGACGAGCGTCCCCGTGCCCGTCGCCTTGCCGACGGCCTCGTCGAGCTCGCCATGCATGCCCTCGACCACGGCTTCGCCACCGAGGGTGGGACGAATCGCACCCATCTCCAGCTCACCGCCTCGGTCGAGACCGTGATGGGACTCGCCGGCGCCCCGGGCGGGGAGCTCGAGTTCGCCGGGGTGGTCCCGGCGGCGACGGTGCAGCGGCTCGCCTGTGACGCGAGCATTCGCCGGGTTCTCCTCGGTCCCGATTCCGCGGTGATCGACGTGGGCCGGGCGCTTCGGGTGCCCTCGGGGGCCGGACGGGCTGCGCTCCGGGTCCGCGACCAGGGCTGCGTCTGGCCGGGCTGCGAGCGTCCCTCGTCGTGGACGAACGCCCACCACATCCTCCACTGGGGGCACGGCGGGGACACCGACCTCGAGAATCTGGTGCTCCTTTGCTATCGGCATCACTGGAAGGTGCATGAGGGGGGCTGGCAGATGGTCAAGTCCGACGAGGGCCGGATCCTGGTGATCCCGCCCTCGCACACCTACCAGTCGTGGACGCGCGCGCCCGCTGAGCTCGCAACCCGCTGAGACACTTCTGCTGCCGCATGCCTGGACGTCCTGCCGCACACGCCTCCACGTCGGGGTTCGAGCCGATCGCTCGATGCGAGCCGTTGCCCGTGACCACAGCACCCGCCCCGCCTTAGCACTCCCGCCCGCCACCCGCTAGCAGTCAGGCATCGCGAGTGCTAAACTAGCCCCTGGAAACCCTAGGCTAGAGGAACAAACCAGGAGGAACCATGGCCAAGCAATTGCTATTCGACGTCGAGGCCCGGGCCCATCTCAAACGAGGGGTCGATCGGGTGGCCGACGCCGTCAAGATCACCATCGGCCCCAAGGGCCGGAACGTCGTGCTGGACAAGAAGTTCGGCTCGCCGACCATCACCAATGACGGAGTCACGATCGCCAAGGAGATCGAGCTCGAGGAGCCCTTCGAGAACATGGGCGCCCAGCTGGTCAAGGAAGTGGCGAGCAAGACGAACGACATCGCTGGTGACGGGACCACCACCGCCACGGTTCTCGCCCAGGCCCTGATCGCAGCCGGCCTGCAGAACGTGGCCGCCGGCGCCAACCCGATCCAGCTCAAGAAGGGTATCGAGCTCGGCGTTGAGGCGATCGTCAAGGCGATCAAGGAGCAGTCGATCCCGATCTCCGAGCGCGAGAAGATCGCCCAGGTCGCGTCGATCTCCGCGGCTGACCCCACCATCGGCGAGACCGTCGCCGACGCAATGGAGAAGGTCGGCAAGGACGGCGTCATCACCGTTGAGGAGTCGAAGGGCCTCGAAACCGAACTCGAGCTCGTCGAGGGTATGCAGTTCGACAAGGGCTACATCTCCGCCTACATGGTCACCAATGCCCAGCGCATGGAGGCCGTCCTCGAGGACCCGTATATCCTCATCACCGACAAGAAGATCTCGGCGATCGCGGACCTGCTCCCGATCCTCGAGAAGGTGGTCCAGAGCGGCAAGCCGCTGCTGATCATCGCTGAGGATGTCGAGGGCGAGGCGCTCGCAACCCTCATCGTCAACAAGCTCCGCGGCACCTTCAACGCGGTCGCGTGCAAGGCCCCGGGCTTCGGTGATCGCCGCAAGGCGATGCTTCAGGACATCGCGATCCTGACCGGTGGCCAGGTGATCAGCGAGGAAGTGGGCCTCAAGCTCGATTCCGCGCAGCTCAGCTCGCTCGGCCGCGCCCGCAGCGTGACGGTCACCAAGGACGACACCACGCTCGTCGAAGGCAACGGCAGCAAGGACGCGATCAAGGGCCGCATCGAGCAGATCAAGGCCGAGATTGAGAAGTCCACCAGCGACTGGGACAAGGAAAAGCTCCAGGAGCGTCTTGCCAAGCTCAGCGGCGGCGTCGCCGTCATCAAGGTCGGCGCGCCGACCGAGACCGAGCTCAAGGAGAAGAAGCACCGCATGGAGGACGCCGTGTCCGCCACGCGCGCCGCCGTTGAAGAGGGCATCGTGCCTGGTGGTGGCGTCGTGCTTGTGAACGCGATCCCGGCGCTCGACACCGTGAAGGCTGAGGGCGACGTGCTCACCGGCGTGAACATCCTCCGTCGCGCACTGGAGGAGCCGCTCCGCCAGATCGCGCAGAACGCCGGCATGGAAGGCTCCGTCGTCGTTGACAAGGTGAAGTCGCTCCCCAAGGGCCAGGGCTTTGACGCCGCCAAGGGCGAGTACGTCGACATGGTCAAGGCCGGCATCATCGACCCGACCAAGGTCACCCGTTCGGCGGTTCAGAACGCGGCTTCGATCGCCGCGCTGCTGCTCACCACCGAGGCGCTGATCACCGACATTCCCGAGAAGAAGGGAGCACCGGCGGGTCCGCCGATGCCGGAGTACTGATCGGCAACTGATCCGATTCCTCAAAGGGCGGTCCGGGATTTTCCCGGGCCGCTCTTTGCTTTTGTCCGGATATCCGCGATGAGTCGATCAACGATCGGCTACAAACCGACGACGGCCGGACCCGCCTCAGTGAGTGCTGCGTAGATTCGACCTTCGACCCACTCAGAGGTACCTCAATGACCGACGCGCTGCCAGACAATTCGTTCGTGGAGTCAATGGGCTCCGGGTTGCTGCATCTGACTGGGATCGGGAGTCGCCTCGCGAAACGCGAGGCTGACGAGGAGCAGCTGGACGCGCTTGACGACAAGCTGATCACGGGCCTCGGCCGCGAGTTTCACGATCGAGGCGAGGAAGCCGCTCCCGGCCTCGACCTCGCGTCTGTGACAAAGGTGGATCCCGAATTCACGCCGGACACGTTCCTGCTCATTGCGAGAGACGCGTTTCGGGTCCTCCAGGACGCGCACACCGACGGGGCGCCGGCCCTCGACGCGGACATAGCGTCTGCAGAGGTCACGGCGGTCACGGTGGAGGGCGGACGGGAGCGAGCGGTCGTGCGTTTCGGTATCACCGGCAACGCTGCTCTCACTCAGGATTGGACGTTCGAGCGCGACCCGTCGGTCGACACCACCACCGAGGACGAGGATCACGAGGTCGCTGACGGCGGGTGGCTGGTCGCCCACCGCGGCTGGCGCCTCACCGGGATCGCAGCCGCCGCCTAGAAACTCAGGAGCAGGTGGTCGCCCGATACGAGGCGTTGCCCAGGTCCGGCGCGGCCTTCCCGGTCACGGTGATCGTCGAGGCGCGGGCAGGGGGTGCGCAGCCTCGGGGAAAGACGATGAACACGCTGCGTGCTCCGGCGGAGATGTAGCCGTCGCAACTCGTGCTGTTGCACTGATAGGGCTCGAAGCTTCCCGAGAGCGTCGTTGTCCCGTCCGGGGCCACTGATCTCACCGGGTTGGCAAAGAGCCCGGTGAACCCGACGACAAAGAGGACCACGATCACCACCACGGCAAGCACCACGACGGGCACGCCCCAGACCGGCCGGCGCCCGCGCCGCCCGGCGTCTCCGGCGGGGGAGTCCGCCACCGCCTGTTCAGTGGTGCTCGGCGGATTCTCCATGGCACTGGTACGGTACCGAAGTCCGCCATGCGGCAGCCGATCGTCTTCGTCACCGACTTCGGGCGCGACGACGCATATGCGGCGGCGCTGGTCGGCGCTGCCTGGGGAGTCGACCCCCACGCGATCTGCCTGGAGGGAACCCACGGCATCCCGCCGGGAGACGTCCTCGCCGGTGCCTACCAGCTCAAGGCGCTGGCGCGAGCGTTCAGCGGCGGTGCGGTCTTCTGCGCCGTCGTCGACCCGGGGGTGGGAACCACGAGACGAGCGATTGCCGTCAAGGTGGGCAGGATCCGCTGTGTGGCGCCCGACAACGGACTGGTGTCCTACCTCTGGAAGGAGGCAGCAGCGGAGGACCGCAGGGCGGTGAGCATCGCCATCACGGGCGACGCCTCGCCGACGTTCCACGGTCGCGACGTGTTCGCTCCGTTCGCCGCCGAACTCTCATCGAAAGAGCGGTTCGACCTTGCGGGCGACCTCATCGATGACCCCGTCGTCCTCGCCGAAGCCTTCGCAAAGCGGGTCGGAAGCAGGATCGTGGGGCGAGTTGTGGTGGTCGATCACTTTGGCAACGCGATCACGACCATCCGTGCCGCGGATATCGAAGGCGCCAGCCCTCGCGCGGTGACCTGGCCGGGCGGGCGCTCCTCGGGGTTGGTGTCGACGTATGGCCACATCGACGCCGGCCTTGCGGCGCTGATTGGCAGTGCGGGACATGTGGAGATCGCGGGCCGGGGTGTGGCAGCCGCCGCCATCGGCGGGCCGCGCCTGGGTGATGAAGTTGCGGTCGAGCTCGCGTGACCGGACACGCGGATGACACCCGAGCCCTCGGTGATCTCACCTCGGATCACGTGGCGCGGCTCGACGCCGCCGCCGTCGAGTGCGGCGTGGCCACGATGCAGCTCATGGAGATCGCCGGTTGGCAGGTTGCACGGTGCGCCTGGCGCCGGCTTGGCCGGCCGGCCGGCGTGCGCGTTGTCGCCGGACATGGCAACAACGGTGGGGACGGTTTGGTGGCGGCGCGCCATCTGTCGACATGGGGATGTGCGGTACGGGTGCTCGTCCTTGGCGATGAGGCGCACATCGCCGGTGTTGTGCGCGACCATGTCACGTCGGCGCGCAGATGCGGGGTCGACGTCACCGTGGACGGCGATCCGGAGGCCGTGCGCCAGCTCGTCGACGCGGAGGCCGAACTGGTCGTCGACGCCATCCTCGGCACAGGATTAAGGAGCGCGCCCCGCGAGCCTCAGGCCGGCGCGATCCGGGCACTCAACGAGTCGCGTGTCCCCATTCTTGCCGTCGACGTCCCGAGCGGTCTGGATGCCACGACCGGTGACGCATTCGACCCGACTGTCGTCGCAGCTTTGACGTGCACGTTGACCGCCATGAAGCGGGGGCTGCGACAGGGAGACGGCGTCCGGCACGCGGGCGACGTCTGGGTTGCGGACATCGGTATGCCCGCCGCCGCGTGGCTCCGAGCCGGGCTCGAGCGACCAGCACGTGTCACGGGGGGTGAGTTGGTGCACACTTCGTCCTGATCTCCTAGTTGACCGCAGAGCGGACTCCCGGCTATTCTTCGACCGTACTCCGCGCCCCTCAAGCGCAAACGTCATGATCAACGTCTCAGCACACATCGCTCCCGAGGCGCGCGAGCTTGCCGCAACCGCACGCGAGCAGCTCGACGATCTAGTCACGTATGCCACCCATCTGGTCAATCACCAGGCGGACGCTGTGGCATTCGTCGCCGGTGGCATCCATCACGCGAGCCGCTATCCACCCGCGCGACTGCGCGTCGACGGTCGGGCCGCGCTGTACCGGGCGGTCACCCGCGCGTGCCGGCACGGTCAGCGATTCCCGCCACGGCCGCAGGGCTTCGGCAGGATGTTCCGCAGGGGTGCCGGATCGATTCGCGTCGAGGTTGACGACGTGAGCGCAGGTCGCATCAATACCGTCAAGCGGGCTCTCGCCATGCTCGGTTTTGACCGCCGGGCGGCGCTCCTGCTCCGCGATCTGTGCGGGCTCGACTATCACGAGATGTCACGCGCGCTCGAGTGCTCACCCGAGGCCGCGGCGCGGCTGGTCGCGGCCGCGCGCAGGGAGTTCGGCTCGATCTACCGAGAGATCGCGATATGAGGTGCAGCCTCCTCGCGCTCAGCAGTTACATCGACGCCGAGCTCGACCCGGAGCCGACCGGCGAGCTCGAGGCGCACCTGGTCGCGTGCGATCGCTGCCGGACGGCAGTCGGTCACCTCCAGGAGGAATCGGCGCGCATCGAGGCGCTCGCCCGGGTCCACGTGCCCGATGACGCCGTCCACGAACTGTTCAGTCAGATCGGTTTGATTGCTGAGGAGGACGACTTGCCTGAAGGACCCGTGCGTCGCGACCGTCCGGAATCAGTCGAGGCCCCTCCCTGGTTCGGCGCCGAGCGTGGCGCGGCGTTGCCGTGGGCACCGCGTCCGACCGGGCACGATCGTTCGCAGCAGCGCGAGCTGGTCGGCGAGCGCACCCCCACCATCGCGGTTGCCGACCCGCCCGAGTTGTTCCTGTGGGACGAGAGCATCGATCAGATCGCAACCGCGGTGCCGGAGCCGCCGGCGGTGCATGTCCTGGCTGCCGAGGCCGAGCACGAGCCCGACCCGGCGCCTGAGGACGAGTCCGAGGTGCAGCCGGTTGCCGAGGTGCGCGACGAGCCGCTGGCTGCGGCGCCGGGGCCGGTGATGGACACGAGTGACGAACCTGTGGCCACCAGACCCGAGACGCTCCATCGCGTGCAGGCTTGGCCCGTCGCGATGGATCAGCAACCACCGACGATCATGCCCGAACCTCAGCCGCCGGACCTGTCCACATCGGCGCCGATGGTCGCGCCGCCACGGCTGGCAGCCGGACCGAATGCGCTCCAGCGACTTCGCGATGCGGTCGCGGTTCGCTTTGCTCTGCGGCGCGGCGCGGGATCACAACTCGATCCGGACGTCGAGATCGTGAGCGGCGTCGGCGCCCCGAGGTGGAACGAGCGGGCACACCGATCCCACCGGTCCGACAGTCCGCCGATTGTCGCCGCGGCAGCGCCTGCGCTCGCCGAGCCGTCGCCACCACCTGTGGTCAAACCGAGACGTGCCAGCCGCTTCCTCGCTCGCCTGACCGCCGAGCCGGCGGTCGAGGCCCCCGCCGCTGATCTCGAGTCGACCGAGGCTGACCTCCCAGCGAACGACGCCGTTGCGGAGACCGGCCCAGCCACCGCGGCACCCGCGCTCGCCGATGTGCTCAGCGAGGTGGCGAGTCTGGCAGCGCCACTCGAGCGCACCCACGCTCCGGCACCGGAAATCACCTTGCCGGCGCACGTCGAGCCCGACCACAGTCTCGACCGCTGGGCGCCTGCACCCGACATCGACCCGGCGGACTCGCCGGACGATGACGCGCAATTCGGTGTGGACGCCGAACCCGCGTCCGCACCCGTCCCGGGACGTCATATGCGGCGCCTGCATTCGCAGAAATCGGACCGGCGGCAGTGGGCTCCGACCCAACCGGTCACCGGCCGCCACGTTCTGCCGCTCGGTGGACCCGCCGTGGGTGCCGCGGATCGCGACCGTCGCCTCTGGCTGTTCGGTGCCGTGACCGTGGTGCTGATGCTCCTTGGCCTGCTCGTCGGCCGGCAGGTCACCCAGACGGGGCCGCTTGTCGCGTCCACCCTGCCGCGCTCGACCCCCGCTGTTCATGCGGCGACGCCGACCGCCGCACCGCTCCCCATCGCGACCGCAGCCCCGGCTCCCACGGCAGTGGTTCCCTCGGCACCAACCCCGCAGCAGCTCACCGGAGCCAAGACGATCGGGTCGGGGAGCGGCGGGTTCTCAGTTGCCGACGTCCGATACGGGGAGCATCCCAATGACTTCCGGCTGGTCTTCGACATGGCGTTCCCCAGCACCGTCACCGGGAGCCCGTCGACGGTGATCGGTTACGACGGACCCACCACCCTGTACGTC
>Ga0308309_10000097_pt1 | contig 76466 bp, 66 predicted proteins | sample HubBroMetageWFT5_FD_192491 | JGI IMG/M metagenome (GOLD analysis project Ga0308309, IMG submission 192491) | Warmed and freeze-thawed soil microbial communities from the Hubbard Brook experimental Forest, New Hampshire - Hubbard Brook CCASE Soil... | ecosystem: Environmental > Terrestrial >...
CATCCGCTTCGACGAAGCGAGCGGCCGGCTGGTCTGCGAGGCGGGCGTTGTACTGCGTGACATCCAGCGCCTGGCGATTCCACGCGGTTGGGGGCTGCCGGTGCTGCCGGGCACCCAGTTCGTCACCGTGGGCGGCGCCATCGCCAACGACGTACACGGCAAGAACCACCACGAGACCGGCACTTTCGGCGATCACGTGAAGTCGCTGCGTCTGCTGCGCACCGACGGCCAGGAGATCGTCTGCGGGCCAGCCGAGCGGCCCGACTGGTTCGCCGCGACGGTGGGTGGCCTCGGCCTGACCGGCCTCATCGTCGAGGCCGAGCTGCAGCTCCGCCGGGTACCCGGTCCCTGGCTCGATGCCGAGACGATCGCCTATGCTGGCCTGGAAGAATTCTTCCACCTGTCCGAGGAATCGCATCCAGCCTGGGAGCATGCCGTCTCCTGGATCGATTGCACCTCCGGCAACGCCGTCCGCGGCCTGTTCATGCGCGCCAAGCCGGCAGCCGGCGAGCACGGCACCTGGCGCGAGCGGCGGCTCGCCATGCCGTTGGTGCCGCCGATTTCGCTGGTGAACCGGCTGACTCTCAAGCCGCTCAACCAGCTCTATTGGGCGATGAACAAGCGATATCTCGGCCGACGCATCGCCCACTACGAGCCGTTCCTGTTCCCGCTCGACGGCATACGCGACTGGAACCGGCTCTACGGTCCGGCTGGCTTTTATCAGTATCAATGCGTCGTGCCGCGCGAGGTGGGATCCGATCCCATCCGCGAGATGCTGGGCGCAATCGCACGTTCGGGCGACGGTTCGGTGCTGGCGGTGCTAAAAACCTTCGGCGATCGCTGGCCGTTTGGCCTGTTGAGTTTCGCGCGACCGGGTGTGACTCTGGCCCTCGACTTCCAGAACCGTGCCGGCGTTGAAACCCTGTTCGAGCGGCTGGATGCCATCGTGGCTGCGGCCGGTGGCCGCCTTTATCCGGCGAAGGACGCGCGCATGCCGCGATCGATGTTCGAAGCAGGCTATCCGCGCCTCGGCGAATTTTTGGGCTACCGGGATCCGGGCATGAGCTCCGCCATGTCCCGCCGCTTGATGGGAAGCTAGCAAAGGGGCCCCGCATGAGAATCGTCGTCATTGGCGCCACTTCCGCGATCGCCGAACATTGCTGCCGGCTGTGGGTCGCGCGCGAGGCCTGCGACCTCGTGCTGGTGGCGCGCGACGCCGCCAAGGCGGGCCGAGTCGCCGAGGACCTGCGGGTGCGCAGTCCCGCTTCGACTGTCACGGTGGTCGAAGCCGATTTCCTCGATACCTCCGCGATCGGCCGGCTCGCCGCCGAGACCGCCGCACGCCCGGTCGACATCGTGCTGATCGCCCACGGCATGCTGCCCGAGCAAAGCCTCTGCGAGAACGATCTCGTGCTCTGTCGTGACACGCTGGAAGTGAATGCTGTATCGCCCGCCTTGTTCGCCGAGGCTTTCGCCGGCCATTTCGCCAAGGCGGGACGCGGCACGCTCGCCATCATCGGCTCGGTCGCGGGCGACCGCGGCCGCAAGGCCAACTACACCTACGGCGCCTGCAAGGGTCTGGTGGCGCGCTATGCCGAAGGGCTGGAGCACCGCTTTGCCGGAACCGGCGTCAGCGTCGTGCTGATCAAGCCGGGCCCGACCGACACGCCGATGGCCGCTTCCCACAGGGCCAGTGGCCGCCGCCTTGCCTCGGTCGAAGAGGTAGCGCGTGCCATGGTACGCAGCATCGACGCCAAGCGACCTGTCGTCTATGCGCCGGCCCAATGGGCGCTGATCATGTTTGTGGTGCGCCATCTGCCGCGCTTCGTCTTCAACCGGCTGAACCTCTGAACCGGCTGGCGCGGCTTCTGCATGGATCGATCGGTCATGGCGGCGCAGAATGGGCGCGCGGTAGCGTCAAGCGCGGGAGGCTGAGATGGATCTTGGGCTGAAAGGAAAGCGGGTCGCCGTCACGGGTGGCAGCAAGGGAATCGGCCGGGCAATCGCCGAAGGTTTCGCCGCCGAAGGCGCTGATGTCTCGATCTGCGCTCGCAACGCCAGCGAGGTGTCGGCGGCAGTCGCGGCGCTCGAGGCCAAGGGCGTAAAGGCCTTCGGCAAGGCGCTCGATGTCGCCGACGGCCCGGCGCTCAAGCAATGGATCGCCGCGAGCGCCGGCGAACTGGGCGGCCTCGACGCGCTGGTCTGCAATGTGAGCGCGCTCGCGGTGGGCGATTCGGAAGAGACCTGGGAGAAATCCTTCCGCACCGACATGATGCATACCGTGAACGCCGTGGGCGCCGCCGTGCCGTTTCTCGAGAAATCCTCCTCGCCGTCGATCGCGCTGATTTCCAGCGTGTCCGGCTTCGAAGTCGACTTCGCCGCCGGCTCCTATGGCGCGATGAAGGCGGCGTTGATCCACTACGCCAAGGGCTTGAGCCGGCAGCTGGTCGGCAAGGGTATCCGCGTCAACTGCGTCTCGCCCGGCAACACCTACTTCGACGGCGGCATCTGGCAGAACATCGAGAAGAACATGCCGGATCTGTTCGCCTCGACGGTCAAGGTCAATCCGACGGGCAAGTTCGGCACGGCCGAGGAGGTCGCCAACGGCGTCGTCTTCCTGGCGAGCCCGATGGCCAGCCGCATCTCCGGCACCAACCTCGTGATCGACGGCGCCCTCACGGTCGCGGTCTAGGAGCGCCGTTCATGCACAGCCATGCCAAGCACACGATTCACCGCGAGCATATCCATCACGGCTGGAACAATCAGTTCCCGCCGCGGCTCACGATCGCGCCCGGCGAGACCGTGCAGTTCGAGACCCGGGACGCTTCCTCCGGCCAGCTCTCGAAGACCTCGACGGCGGAGGCCCTGAAGAAGCTCGACCTCGCCTTCGTCAACCCGGTGACCGGGCCTGTCTTCATCGACGGCGCCAAGCCCGGCGATGCGCTGAAAGTCACGGTCCTGTCGCTGCAGCCATCGGGCTGGGGCTGGACCGGCAACATTCCGGGCTTCGGCCTGCTCACCGACCAGTTCCCCGCCGCGCATCTGCATCACTGGAACTACGATCCCGGCCTGAAGCCCGCGATGTATGGGCCGGGCGGCAAGGTGCCGCTCAGGCCCTTTCCCGGCACGATCGGCGTGGCGCCGGCCGCGCCCGGCCTGCACAGCATCGTCCCGCCGCGCAATGTCGGCGGCAACATGGACGTCCGCGACATTACCGCCGGCGTCGAGCTCTATCTGCCCATCGAGGTCGACGGCGCTCTGTTCTCGGTCGGCGACACGCATGCGGCGCAGGGCGACGGCGAGGTCTGCGGTACGGCGATCGAAAGCCCGATCGACGTGGCGCTGAAGTTCGACCTTATCAAGGGCGCCAATCTGAAGATGCCGCGCTACGTCACGCCGGGGCCGGTGAGCGACCATTTCGACAAGAAGGGCTACGAGGTCACGACCGGCATCGGTCCCGACCTGATGACCGGTGCCCGCACCGCCGTCATGGAAATGATCGATCTTTTAAGCAAGCGCTTCGGCTATTCGCCGATCGACGCCTACATGCTGTGCAGCGTCTGCGCCGACCTCCGCATCAGCTCGATCGTCGACGTGCCCAACTGGGTCGTCTCGTTCTACTTCCCGCGGATCGTCCTGGAGTAGCCGTCACGCCACCGCCGCCAACCTGGCGCGACGGCTCTGCATCAGCGGCTGGATGCGCTGGCCGAACTGCTCCATGCCGATCAGGAAGTCGTCGAAGGTGAGCATGATGCCCTTGGTGGCGGGCACGGTGGCGCATTCGTCGAGCATGCGCGCCACCGAGGCGTAGGATCCTACAAGCGTGCCCATGTTGAAATTGACCGCGCCCGTGGGCGCCGCCATCTGCCGGGCCGTGCTGCTTTCGGCTGCATTGGAATCGGCGTTCGCTTGGTCAGCCAGCCAGGTCATCGCAGCGAGATCGGCGCCTTCGTTGTAGTGCTTCCATTTGGCCATCGCAGCTTCGTCGGTCTCGTCGGCGATCACCATCAGCAGCACGTAGTTGCCGACGTCGCGACCGGTCTTGGCGGCGGCCTCGGCCATCGCCGCGTTGGTCGCCGCATGCGCCGTCGGCGTGTTGACGCCCTTGGCCGCGACGAAGTTGTAGTCGCCATGGGCGGCGCCGAACTCGATTCCGCGTGGGCTCTGGCCGGCGCAGACGACTTTCACGTAGGCCTGGGGCCGGGGGGAGAGCCTGCAATCCTCCATCTGGAAGTACTGGCCTTTGAAGTTCGAGGTCCCGGTCTCCCAAAGCTCGCGCAGGATCGTCACATACTCGGTGCTGTAGTCGTAGCGCTTGACGAAGTGTTCCTCGCCCGGCCACAGGCCCATCTGTTCGTACTCCGCCTTGGCCCAGCCCGAGACGATGTTGATGCCGAAGCGGCCGCCCGAGATCGAATCGATGGTCGAAGTCATGCGCGCCACGATCGGCGGCGGCAGGGTCAGCACCGCCACCGAGGCATAGAGCTGGATGCGCTTGGTAACGGCCGCCAGACCCGCCATCAGGGTGAAGGATTCGAGATTATGGTCCCAGAACTCGCTTTTGCCGCCGAAGCCGCGCAGCTTGATCATGGAGAGGGCGAAGTCGAGCCCGTACTGCTCGGCCTTCTGCACGACCTGCTTGTTCAGCTCGAACGTCGGCCTGTATTGCGGCGAGCTGGTCGAGATCAGCCAGCCATTGTTTCCGATCGGGATGAAGACGCCGATATCCATCGGCGTCGTCCTACGCCACCTGCTTGAGCTTCGCCGCCCGGCTCTTCATCAGCGGCTGGATGCGCTGGCCGAACTGCTCCATGCCGATCAGGAAGTCGTCGAAGGTGAGCATGATGCCCTTGGTGGCGGGCACGGTCGCGCATTCGTCGAGCAGGCGGGCGACTGTGGCGTAGGAGCCGACCAGGGTCCCCATGTTGAAGTTGATGGCGCCTTCGGGGGCGGAGATCCGCTTCGCGGTGCCGTCATCGGCGGCGTTGGGATCGGCGTTGGCTTCGCCGGCCATCCAGGCCAGCGCCCCCATGTCGGCGCCTTCGTTGTAGTGCTGCCACTTGGCCATGGCGGCCTCGTCGGTCTCGTCGGCGATCACCATCATCAGCACGTAGTTGCCGACGTCGCGACCGGTCTTGGCCGCGGCCTTCGCCATCGCCTCGTTGGTCGGCGCGTGCGCCGTCGGTGTGTTGACGCCCTTGCCCAGGGTGAAGTTGTAGTTGCCGTAGGTCGCCCCGAACTCCATGCCGCGCGGGCTCTGGCCGGCGCAGACGATCTTCATGTCGGCCTGCGGGCGCGGGCTCAACTTGCAGTCCGACATCTGGAAATACTCGCCCTTGAAGTCGGACGAGCCCTTCTCCCAGAGCTCGCGCAGGATGGTGACATATTCGGTGCTGTAGTCGTAGCGCTTGGCGAAGTGCGCCTCGCCCGGCCACAGGCCCATCTGCTCGTATTCCATCTTGGCCCAGCCCGAGACGATGTTGATGCCGAAGCGGCCGCCCGAGATCGAATCGATGGTCGAGGCCATACGCGCCACGATCGGCGGCGGCAGGGTGAGCACCGCCACCGAGGCATAGAGCTGGATGCGCTCGGTGACGGCGGCCAGGCCTGCCATCAGGGTGAAGGATTCGAGATTATGGTCCCAGAACTCGCTTTTGCCGCCGAAGCCGCGCAGCTTGATCATCGACAAGGCGAAATCGAGCCCGTAATGCTCGGCCCTCTGCACGATCTGCTTGTTGAGCTCGAAGGTCGGCATATATTGCGGTGACGTCGTGGAAATCAGCCAGCCGTTGTTCCCGATCGGAATGAACACGCCGATATCCATATGAAGCTCCTACGCCAACGGTGATCTCAGGCCGGAGCAAGCGACGTGCCAACCCGCCTTCCGGCGAGGGACTTTTCTAGTGCTGGGTCTGCGGAACCTTGAGCCGGAGGCCGTCGAGCGCGGCGCTGACCTTGATCTGGCAGGACAGGCGCGAGCTTTCGTCGACCTCCGGGCAGAATTCCAGCATCGCCTGTTCGGTCGAATCCTTGGCCGGCAGGCGGTCGCGCCAGTCCGCGGCGACATACACCATGCAGGTCGCGCAGGAGCAGGCGCCGCCGCAATCGGCATCGATGCCGGCGACCGAGTCCTTGACCGCACCCTCCATGATCGACAGCCCGTCGGCGATGTCGACGGCATGCTCGTTGCCGTCCGGTTCCTCGAAGATGATCTTCGCCATCCGCCTCTTCCTGCGTCTGCGCCTGATGTTTTCTAGAGCCGAACGTCCTTCATGGCCACGCGTTCGTCGCCCAGCTTCGCGGGATCGACCCGCGACCGTTCGGCGATGAGCTGCTTGGACATCATGAATTCCGGCGCCCGGTTCACCGCATCGACGGCGATCAATTCCTCCTGGCGCAAATAGAATACGGCGAACGATCGGCCGCGATCGGGATCGCCGCGCACGACGACCGCATCGTGCCGTGCCGACAGCCCCGCCATCTGCAGCTTCACGTCATACTGATCCGACCAGAACCAGGGCGTCTGAACGGTCGGAGCAGGCCGCCCGCAGATCGCCGCCGCCACCGTCCTGGCCTGCTCGAGCGCGCTGTGCACGGACTCGAGCCGCAGGCGCTGGTCGAGCAGCGGGTGCGACTGGCTGGCGCAATCGCCGATGGCATGGATGGCCGGATCCTGCGTGCGACACTGGGCATCGACGACGATGCCGTTGTCGACGGCGAGGCCAGCCTCGCGGGCGAGTTCGCTGTTGGAGATCGCGCCGACACCGACCACGACGAGGTCGGCCGCAAGCCGCAGGCCGTCGCAGATCACCTGCTCGAGCCGGCCGTTGCCCTCGAAGCCCGTGACCGCCGTGCCGGTCGCGATCGTCACGCCTTCCTCGCGATGGAGGCGTTCGTAGAAGGCCGAAACGATCGGGCCGACGCCGCGCGCCATGACCCGCGGCGCCTGTTCGAGGACGGTGACCTCGACGCCGCGTCTGGCTGCCACCGCGGCGAGCTCGAGGCCGATATAGCCGCCGCCCACGATCACCAGACGCCGTCCCGGCTCGAGATAGTGGCGGATCGCCTGCACGTCGGCGATGGTGCGCAGATACATCACGCCATCGAGGTCCGCGCCGGGCAGCGCCAGGGGGCGGGGCCGGCTGCCGGTGGCGATGACGAGGGTCGAATAGCGCAGCGTCCCGCCGGCTTCGGTTTTGATCGCCCGCGCCTGGCGATCGAGGCCGACGACGCGGGTGTCCAGCATCAGCCGCGTCCCGGCCTTGTCGTAGAACGCTGCCGGTTTCACGAACAGCCGGTCGACCTCGATCTCGCCGGCGAGAAATTTCTTCGACAGGGGCGGGCGCTGATAGGGCGGATGCGGCTCGTCGCCCACGATGGTTACGCTGCCGGCAAACCGCTCCTGGGCCAGACTGGCGACGAGCTGGCCTGCAGCCTGTCCTGCGCCGATGATGACAAGGGGATCGACCGACAAAAGAGGGCTCTCGGCTCGGCTGTTGGAATGACTGACCGTGGCTAACCTAGGACTGCAGGGCAGCTCCTGCCATAGAAATCGAACAGATGTTAGTTATTCTGTTGACTCTGAAATCGGCCGGCGGCTAGTCGTCTGTCGAGCATCGCCGAACAGAACGGAGCGGCGCCATGGATTTCGAATTGCCAGGCGAGGACCATCCCAAGCGCCAAGCGGTGCGGGCCTGGTTCGAGGCGAATCCCGAGCCCAGCGGCCGTGATCTTGCCGAAGCGGGCTACATCGTGCCGCATTGGCCCAAACCGTGGGGCCTGGCGGCGGAGCCTGAGCTGCAGCTCATCATCGACGAGGAGATGAAGCGCGCCGGCGTCGTGCCGCCGCACAATCCGGTCGCCGTCAACAATTGCGCCCAGTCGCTACTGACTCACGGCACCGAGGCGCAGCGAAAGCGCTTTCTGCCGCCGGCGCTGTCCGGCGAGGAACTGTGGTGCATGCTGTTCAGCGAACCATCGGGCGGCTCCGATCTTGGCGCGCTGCGCACCGTCGCCCGGCGCGACGGTGATCACTATGTCGTAAAAGGCCACAAGATCTGGACGTCTCTCGCCCACAAGGCGAAAGTCGGCGTGCTGGTCGCGCGCACCGAGCCCGACCTGCCCAAGCACCAGGGCCTGTCGGAATTCCTGATCGACATGGACAGTCCTGGCCTGACAGTGCGGCCGATCATCGACATGTCGGGCGACGAGAACGAATACAACGAGGTGTTCCTCGACGAGGTGCGCGTGCCGGCCGACCGGCTGTTGGGCAAGGAGGGCGAGGGCTGGGCGCTCAGCATGACCCAGCTCCAGACCGAGCGCGTGGCGCTTTCCAAGCCCGGCGCGATCTGGGGCCACGGTCCTTCGGCGCGCGAGTTGGTCGAGGGTCTGGCCGAGATCGGCGCCCTGTCGGACGGCGCCCTGCGCGACGAAGCCGGCGACATTTACATCGAAGGCGAGATCCTTAGGTTGCTGGCGTTGCGCGCGCTCAGCGACCGCATGAACGCCCGCACGCCGGGGCCCGAGGGCGCCATCCGCAAAATGCTGGCGGCGCCGCATGGCCAGCGAGTGGTCGACCTCGCCAAGCGGGCGCAGGGCGCGCGCGGGCTTATCGCCGGCGAGCAGCCCTTCCCCTCGCAACTCGGCGGCAAGGGCACGTTCGAGGATTGGGATTACGCCTTCTGGTTCAGCCCGGCGGTGACCCTGGGCGTCGGCACGCAGGAGATTCTGAAGAACGTCGTTGCTGAGCGGGTGCTCGGCCTGCCGCGCGAAGCCGATCCGACGGCGCGCGTTCCGTGGTCGCAAAGCCGCAAGGCCGGATGAGGGAGGGACGGATGGATTTTGCCCTCAGCGAAGACAATCTGGTGCTGCAGCAATCGGCGCGCACCTTCCTGGAAAAGGAAATCTCGCTCGGCCGCGTGCTGGTGCCGGGCGCCACTGTCGCCGATGCGGACTACGACCGAAACTGGACGAAGATCGTCGCCATGGGCTGGCCGGGCCTGGTTGTCGATGAGGCATTCGGCGGCCTTGGCCTCTCCTGCATCGATCTGGCGATGATCCTGGGCGAAATGGGCCGCGCTCTCGCGCCCAGTCCCTTCCTCGGCACGCTGTTCGGCGCCTGGGCGATCCAGAAGGGCGGCTCGCAGGACCAGAAGGAACGGCTCCTGCCGCAGGTCGCCGCCGGCACGGTCAAGCTGGCGCTGGCTGTCGCTGAATCGAATGGCGCGACCGACGGTCCCGGCCGCGAGGCGGTGGCCCGCAAGCAGAGTGGCGCGGGCTACCTCATCACCGGCGTAAAATCCTTCGTTATCGACGCGGCCGCCGCCGATTGGCTGATAGTCGCGGCGATGGAGGAGGGGTCGGCCCGTCGCGCCTTCTTCCTTGTCGATGCCAAGCAGGCGGCGGTGCAGGCCGATCCGCTGCAGTGGCGCGACGTCACGCGGCAGGTCTGCGACGTGCGTTTCCGGGATGCGGTCGCCGAACCCTTGCCGGCCGACGACGCGGTGCTATGGCCGTGGCTGCGCGACCGCATCCTGTTCGGCCTTGCTGCCGAGAATGCCGCGGGCGCGCAGCGCGTGCTCGAAATGACCGTCGACTACGCCAAGGAGCGCACGGCCTTTGGCCGGCCGATCGGCGGATACCAGGCGATCAAGCACGCGCTGGCCGACATGCTGGGCCTGGCCGAGTGCTCGACCACTGCCGTGCTGTACGCCGCCTGGGCGCTATCCCAGGAAGACAAGCGCGCTGGGCTGGCCGCCGCCATGGCCAAGGCCTATTCGAGCGACGCCTACGTCTCGGCGACCCACCGCAGCGTCCAGATCTTCGGCGCCATCGGCTTCACCTGGGAGATGAAGAACCACCTCTATTTCAAGCGTGCCCGGGCCAATGCCGAGCTGTTCGGCAATGCCCGCGCCCACCGCTCGCGCGTCATCGACATGGTCGAGAAGAAAGCCGCTTAGCCTCGTTGACCATGGCTCCGGCAGGGATATAGAATTTCAAACAATCGTTAGATAAATCTAGTAGGCGATAGGGTTGGAGGAAACGATGGACATCACCGTGCCGAATCCAGGACTGCCTCTGACCTCATCGGACATGGTCGTCGAGGATCGCCAACGGCATCTGTTCCGCGTCGCCCGGCGCGCCTTCACGGACGAGGAGGTGCTTGAGCAGGAGCGGCGGCAGATCTTCGATCGCTGCTGGCTCTATCTCGGCCACGGCTCGGAGATCCGCAACAACTGCGACTTCGTCACCCGCGCCGTCGGCGGCCGCGAGCTCATTTTCAACCGCGATCGCGGCGGCGCCGTGCACGCCTTCCTCAACACCTGCCCGCATCGCGGCGCCATGGTGGTGCGCGAGAAGAAGGGCAATGCGCTGTCGTTCCGCTGCTTTTATCACGGCTGGTCGTTCAACGTTAACGGCCGCTTCGCCTCGCGCTTCGAGGAAGGCAACTACGGCAAGGAGCACTATGGCGGCGGCTGCGCCGACCTCGCCCACGTGCCGCGACTCGAAAGCTACCGCGACTTCTGGTTCGTCAATTTCGATCGCAATGCCGTGTCGCTCAGCGACTATCTCGCCGACGCCAAGGAATATATCGACCTGGTCGCCGACCAGGGCGAAGCCGAGATGGAGATCGTCGGCAGCGGCCAGCAATACATCATCAACGCCAACTGGAAGCTTTTGGCCGAGAACAGCATCGACGCCTTCCACGGCTTCCCGGTCCACAGCACCTATTTCGACTACCTGCAGAATATCGGCAGCCTGCGCTCCGATGGCTTCAACGCCAAAGGCATGACAAGCCTCGGCAACGGCCATGCTGTCATCGAGTATGCCTCGCCGTGGGGGCGGCCGATCGCCCGCTGGGTGCCGTCATGGGGCGAGGAGAAGCGCGATCTGGTCGAGCGCATTCGCCAGGGACTGATCCAGCGCTTCGGCGAGGAGCGCGGCCTGCGCATCGCCGAGACCAGCCGCAACATGGTGATTTTCCCGAACCTGGTGATCAACGACATCATGGCCATCACCGTGCGGACCTTCTTCCCGGACGCCGCCAACCGCATGACGGTGAGCGCCTGGGCGCTGGGCGCACGCGACGAGGATCACGAGCTGCGCAAGCTCAGGCTGTTCAACTTCCTGGAATTCCTGGGACCGGGCGGCTTCGCCACGCCCGACGACCAGGAGGCGCTGGAGAATTGCCAGCGCGGCTATCGCAATCAGCGCGAGGTCGGCTGGAACGACATTTCCAAGGGCATGCCGCGGCAGGGTCCGCCCAAGAACGACGACGAGGAGCAGATGCGCTGCTTCTGGCGTCAGTGGCGCCAGCGCATGGCAGGTGCGGCATGAATGCCGATGTGAACCTGTCGCAGGGCCTCGCGAAGGATGATCCGGGCCTGCGCGCCAAGGTCGAGGACTTTCTCTACCTCGAGGCGGATCTGCTCGACGAGTGGCGCATCGAGGAATGGTTTGCCCTGTTCGCCGAGGGCGCCACCTACGAGATACCGCCGACCGGCGAAGATGACGCCGATCCGGCCACGTCACTGTTCTATATCGCCGACGACTATGTCCGGCTGCGCGAGCGCGTGGTGCGCCTGACCAAGAAGGAGGCGCACTCCGAGTTCCCGCGCTCGCGCCAGCGTCACATGATCAGCAACGTGCGCATCACGGCAATGGTGGCCGGAGTCGCCGAAGTCACCTGCAACTTCATCACCTACCGCGCCAAGCGTGGCGTGGTCGATACCTACTACGGCAAGCATCACTATCGGATCGACTGCACGGCCAGCCCGTGGAAGATCAAGTCCAAGCGCTCGGTGCTGGGCATGGACATGCTCTATCCGGGCAAGCTCACGATCATCATCTGATCGCCTTGGCAAAGCCCCGTCTCATCGATGTGCATTCGCACATCGTACCGCGTACGCTGCCGGCCGACCCGACCGGCGGCGGCATCGACAAGTGGCCGTGCGTGCAATGCCAGAGCCTGACCGCGGCGACGGTCCTGATGGGCGCCAAACCGTTCCGCGAGATCGACGAACGTTCGTGGGACGTCGGCTGCAGGGTCGCCGACATGGATCGCGACGAGGTCGCCGCACAAGTGCTGTCGCCGATGCCTGAGCTGTTGTCCTACTGGCTCGATGTCGGGCCGGCGACCGAGCTGGCCCGTTACGTCAACGGCGCGATCGCCGCGATGGTGGCCGAGCGGCCCGATCGCTTCTACGGGCTGGGCAGTGTCCCCCTGCAGGATCCCGAGAAGGCGGCCGAGGAGCTGCGGCTGGTCAAGGAGCGCTTTGGTCTCCAGGGCGTCGAGGTCGGCAGCAACATCAACGGTCGCTATCTCGGCGACCGGCGCTTCGATCCATTCTTCGCCGCGGCCGAGGAGCTCGGGCTCGCCGTGTTCGTGCATGCCCTGCACCCGTTGCAGACGCCGCATCTGGCGGTGACGCCCCAGCTGGTTCCCTTTGCCGCCTTCCCGGTCGACACGGCGCTGTGTGCGGCCAGCATGATCATGGCAGGCGTTCCGGAACGCTTTCCGCGCCTGCGTTTCGGCTTCAGCCACGGCGGGGGCGTCCTGGCGCCGATCCTGCATCGCCTGGAACATGGCTGGCACGCCACCAAGGGCTTCGAAGGCAAGCTGCCACATTCTCCCAAGAGCTATGCCGCGCGCTTCTTCTACGACAGCCTGGTCTATGACGCGCAGTATCTCGCGCATCTCGCCAATCATATTGCCCCGGGGCAGGTCTTTGCCGGCACCGACTATCCCTATCTCATCGAACAGCGCGAGCCCGCCGCTTTCATCGGCAGCGTCGCCGGTACTGTCGCCCGGGGCGACACGCTGTGGTCCGGCGCCGCCCGCCGCTTCCTCGGGCTGGACGCTCCGTGAGGCCACTCCTATAAGTTTCGGAAGGTGATGCAGCAGCTCGTCAAAGCCAGAAAGAACGGGGCCACCAAGGCGGACAAGACCCGGGCCCGGCTGATCGAGGTGACCAAGCGCCTCATCCAGGAGCACGGGTCCGACCGCATAACGTTGCGCAGCATCGCCGCTTCGGCCCGCATGAAGGCCGGCAGCATCTACTACCACTTCAATTCCAAGGACGAGATCATCCGCACCGTGCTCGAGAGCGGCGTCGGCGGTGCTCGCAAGTCGGTGCTGCAGGCGATCGATGACGCGGGGCCCGACAGTTCGCCGCTGGTGCGGTTGCGCGCCGCCCTGGGGGCCCACCTCGAATACACCATCCAGGAGCATTTCTCGTCGCGGCTCAAAGCCGTCCGGCGGCTGCCCAAGCGCCTGCGCGACCATCACATGAAGCAGGAGCGCGAGTACGCGGCTATCTTTGCCGGCCTTCTGCAGGAGGCGCAGAAGAAAGGCATGTTGCGCTCCGGCTTCAACCTGTCGGTGGTTCGCATGCTGAGCATGGGAGCGTTGACCTGGGTCGCCGAATGGTACGATCCGCACGGCCCGATGACGCCGGACGACATCGCCGACGAGCTCATGCGTATCCTGAGCGGCGGCCTCGTCAGGCAGTCCAACAAGCCGTGACGATCCCGTTTCCTCCCCAGCGAAGCTGGGGAGGTGTCGCCGTCACACGGCGACGGAGGGGTCGTGAGCGGCGCGAGAGAAGGCCATGACCCCTCCGTCCGCTTCGCGGACACCTCCCCTCGTAAGGCGAAGGAAGGAAAAGGTGACGCTTCTCCCTCTAGTAAAATAACTATCACTTGTTAGATTTTTGTTGCGCCGACCGGACCCGCGGTGAATCATCGGCGCAAAACGAGCGGGGCCCCGCCAGGCCTTCACGCGGGAGGAAAAAATGACGACAGGATTGAAGCGGCGCACACTGCTGGCTGCGATGGGTGGCACTGCATTGTCGACCGCCGCCGTCGGCCCTGGCTGGGCCAAGGAATATGGTCCAGGGGTTAGCGACAGCGAGATCAAGCTCGGGACGACGTCGCCCTATAGCGGCCCCGCATCGGCCTACGGCGTCTACGGCCAAGCCCAGACCGCCTACTTCAACATGATCAACGACCTGGGCGGCATCAACGGCCGGAAGGTCAACCTGATCTCGCTCGACAACGGCTACAATCCGCCCAAGGCGCTGGAGCAGACGCGCAAGCTGGTCGAGGACGAGAACGTCCTGTTCATTGCCGGCTTCCTCGGCACCGCACCCAACACCTCGGTGCAGAAGTATCTCAACGGCAAGAAGGTGCCGAACCTGTTCCTCACCTCCGGTGCCGATCGCTTCAACGATCCCAAGAACACGCCGTGGATCGTGCCACTCTATCCGACCTATGTCGGGCAGGGCGAGATCTTCGCGCGGTTCATCCTCACCAAGCACCCCGAAGCCAGGATCGGCGTACTCTACATCAACGATGATCTCGGCAAGGACTTCCTGCTCGGCCTGAAGAAGGGCCTGGGAGACCGGGCCAAGACGATGATCGTGCGCGAAGTCAGCAACGAGCTGACGGACCCCAGCGTCGACAGCCAGATCATCGATCTCAAGGGCGCCGGCGCGGACACCCTGGTGCAGTTCACCACTTCGAAGTTCGCCGCCCAGGGCATCCGAAAAGCCTACGATCTCGGCTGGCGGCCGGTCGTGCACATTCTCGCCAGCGTCTCGGCGGCGATCGGCGGCACGCTGATTCCCGCTGGCGCCGAGCGCTCGAAGGGGATCATCACGGCACGCTGGGAGAAGCAGCCGACGGATTCGACGACGATCAACGACGCCGATGTCGTCGAGTACGTGAAGTTCGCGAAGAAATACATGCCGAACCTCAACATCGAGGACAACACGGCGGTGCCGGGCTACATCAATTCATTCATGATCACCCGAGTACTGAAAGCCTGTGGCGACAACCTCACGCGCGACAATGTCCTGAAGCAGGCGACCAGCCTCAAGGACGTCGTGGCGCCCATGCTGCTGCCCGGCATCACGCTCAGCAATTCACCCGACGACTATCTCGCCTTCCATGCCATGCAGCTCTGCCAGTTCGACGGCGAGAAGTTCGTGTCCCTGGGCGACGTGATCAGCCTCGACGTCGCCCGGAAGTGACCGCCATGCGCGGCCTGATCATGGAAACGCCGCTGCTGATATCGGGCATCATCGAACATGCCGCCGCCACGCATGGCGCGACGGAGATCGTGTCGCGCACCATCGACGGCGGCCTGCATCGCTACACCTACGGCGATGCCCGGGCGCGGGTCAAGCGGTTGGCCAAGGCGCTGTCGGCGCTGGGCGTGCAGAGCGGCGATCGCTTGGGATCCCTGGCCTGGAACACGCACCATCACTTCGAGCTGTTCTACGGCGTGTCGGGTACCGGTGCGGTGCTGCATACGATCAATCCCCGCCTGTTCGAGGAGCAGATCGCCTTCATCGTCAATCATGCCGAGGACCGCTGGATCTGCTTTGACGACGCGACCCTGCCGGTCGCCCAGCGTATCGCCTCCCAACTGACGACGGTCGAAGGCTGGATCTATCTCGGCAACGGCGCCGCGGTCCCGGCCGATTCGCCCGGGCCCGTGCTCGACTATGAGACCCTGCTCGCCGCCCAGGACACGGAATACGACTGGCCGCAGTTCGACGAATTCCGGGCCTCGACCATCTGCTACACCTCGGGCACGACCGGCGTGCCGAAAGGCGTCGTCAACTCGCATCGCTCGACCCTGCTCAGCGCCTTGATCATGAGCACCGCCGACATGATCGGCGGCTATCGCTCGGGCGCGCGCGAGGTGGTGATGCCGATCGCGCCGCTGTTTCACGGCAACGGCTGGCAGATGGTCTATACGGCGCCGATGAACGGCCACAAGCTCGTGCTGCCGGGGCGCAACTTCGAACCCGACAGGCTCTACGAGCTGATGGCTGCCGAGCAGGTGACGCTGGCCGCTGCGGTGCCCACGGTGTGGCTGACCCTGCTCGACTACATGGATGGCGAAGGACTGCGCTTCGGATCGTTGCGCGCCGCCCTGGTGGCAGGCTCGAAGCCGCCGCGTGCCCTCGTCGAGGCTCTCGAGGGACGCCACGGCGTCGAAGTCGCACAATGCTGGGGCATGACCGAGGCGCTGGGGGCGGCCAAGGCGACGTTGCCGCCCGGGCTGGCGGATGCCCCGGCGGCGGAGAAGGTCGAGCACAAGCTGCGGTCGGGCCGCATCGCCTTCGGCACCGAGCTGCGCATCGTCGACGACCAGGGCGAGGTCCTGCCACGGGACGGCGTGGCTTTCGGTCACCTGCAGGCACGCGGCCACATCATCGCGGCAGGCTATCTGAAGCAGGAGAAGCTGCCCGGTGGCTGGCTGCCGACCGGCGACATGGCACGCATCCACGCCGACGGCAGCCTCGACATCGTCGATCGCTCGAAGGACGTCATCAAGTCGGGCGGCGAATGGATTTCCAGCGTCGCCATCGAAGGCAGCGCCCTCGACCATCCCGGCATCGCCCAGGCGGCAGTGATCGCCATTCCCCATCCGCGCTGGCAGGAACGGCCATTGTTGATCGCTGTGCGCAAGCGGGGCAGCGACGTCACACGCGAGGCGATGCTCGATCATCTGCGCGAGCGCATGGCGTCGTGGTGGCTGCCCGACGACGTGGTGTTCGTCGACGCTTTGCCGCTGACCGCCACCGGCAAGATCAACAAGGTGACCCTGCGCGCGCAGTTCGCGGAAGAACGCCGCAAGACCGGCTGAGGCTCCGCTTGGACTAAAGCGCGGCGCCGGCCGTGGGATCCCACGCCCAGTAGCGCGCCACGGCGCCGGCATCGACCCGCAGGTCCGTTCCGGTGATCATCCCGGCATCGTCGGAGGCGAGAAAGACCGCCGCGCGTCCGTAGTCGCTCGGAACCGGCAGCTTCTGCATGGGGATGCGCGTGCGGAACGGCTTCATGACGCGGTCGAGGCTTTCGGGTCGTTTGACCGTGCGGCCCCAGCGCGTCGCCCGCTCGAACGACTCGCCCGGGTCGGTTGCCGTGGGCGTCAGGCTGTTGACCCGGATGCCGTTGCCGACCAGCTCCATGGCGGCGGAGCGGGTGAAATTCAGCAGGCCGCATTTGGACGTGCTGTAGGCGATGTTGCCGGGTTCGCCCTGATGGCCCGCCGTCGAGATGATGTTGATGACGGCGCCGCCGGTTCCCCGCGCGATCATCGCCTTGCAGGCGTGCTTGGTGAACAGGAAGGCGCCGCCCAGGATCACGCCGGTCTGGCGGTTCCATTCGTCGAAGGACATGTCGATGACGCCCTTCTTGTTGAAGAAGGCGGCGTTGTTGACGAGGATGTCGACCTTGCCGAAGGCCGCGATCGCTGCGTCCACGGCGGCCTTGACCTGCGCTTCGTCGGTGACATCGCAGGTGACGCCGATCGCGCGGCCGCTGTTGCCCTTGATGTAAGCAGCGCAATCCTTGGCATTCGCAGGATTGGCGTCGACGGCGACAATTGCCGCTCCTTCGGCTGCCAACCCCTCGGCGATACCGCCGCCGATATTGGGGCTGGTGCCGGTGACGATGGCGACCCTGTCCTTCAGCTTCATGTCTTGACCCTCAGTTCGCCCGATCAGTTCGGAGGGGCGATCAGGAACGCCTTCGACGAATTGAAGATCCAGGTGTCGACGAAGCCGGTCTCGGTGGGCTTGCGCTTGAGCTCGCTCAACGCGCCGGCCAGGCACATCCAGTTCAGGATCTCCTGCTGGCCGCTGTCCTCCACGGCCGTGCCCGAGCAGTTGCGCCAGGTCTGCCAGTCGCTGGCGCACAGCGCGTCGTACATGCGCCGGTCGGCCGGTGTGTCGGGATAGAGGAAATGGTTCTTGGCCGTGAGAAAGGCATGCGACCAGCCGGACGAGGCGAGAAGTGCCACCCGGTAGGGCGACGCGGCGAGAATGCGCGCCGTCGCGGCGCCAAGATCGAACAGACGGCGGGGCGTCGGCGCCGGTGGGTCGAGATCGGCCTCGGCGATCACCCTGTCGAACACCGGCAGTCCGCCGCGCTGGGCGAGAACCCGGCGGCCATAGCAATTTATGGCGAAGGGGACGATCGGATAATCGAACCCCTTGCGGGCGTAGTCGTGATACATCACCGCATTGGTGAAGGCGTGCCCCAGCGCGTGATGCAGCGGCTTGTAGGCATAGGCGGTGTCGAAGCCTTCCTCGATCAGCCGGCTGGCCAGCATCTTGGCGGCCGCCCGATGTCCCGGCAGGTCGAACGCCTTGTCCGTCTCGCCCCATACGTTGCCGGCGGGCGCCGTGAAGCGGAAGCGTTCGTAGGCGCTGATGCAGTAGGGCGGGACGATGTCCTCCTTGAAGTTCTCGTATTGGTCGTCGCCCCACATCAGGATGAAGTCGGGCTTGAAGGCATCGAGCGCGGCACGGGTCTTCGCCAGCCAGCCGACCAGGTCGGCGCGGTGGCGCGTCGCTGCCGATGTGCCCTCATCGTTGCCCCATTCGGCGCGCATCGGCTCGGGCCAGCCCGAAGGGCTCTTGAGCGCTTCCGGAAGATGCGGATTCTGCAGCATGCGCTTCAGGATCCATGACATCCGCTCGTCGGAGCCGGAGAGCGGCGGATAATGCGAAATTCCGAGAGCGAGGATTTCAGCCATGACGTTTCCTAACACTTGATAGATTTTATGGCGCGAGCTTCCGCTGGGCCGGCCTTCCCGTCAACATGCTGTTTTCGACGGTGGCATGCGCTGGCGTCGAACTTGCAACACTATCGACATCGTTCGCCGGGAGGAAACCATGAAAGCCGTCGTCATTCACGCCACGGGCGGTCCCGAGCAGCTCACCTTGGCCGACCTGCCCGATCCGCTGCCCGGCCCGGGCGAGGTGCTGCTCGACGTCGCCTATGCCGGCTGCAACTGGGCCGACACGCAGGTCAGGATGGGCATCTACCCGCATGCCATGACCTATCCCATGGTGCTGGGCTTCGAGGTCTCGGGCACGGTCGCTGCCCTCGGCCCGGGCGTGACCGGCGTGCAGCTGGGCGACAAGGTCGCCAGCTTCCCGGAGAAGGGCGGCGCCTATGCCGAGAAATGCGTGGCGCCGGCCGTCGGCCTCATCAAGCTGCCCCCTGGCGTCGATCTCGATGTCGGCGCGGCGTTCCCGATCCAGGCGCTCACCGCCTATCACATGCTGTGGACGATCTACGGGCTGGAACCGGGCGACACCGTCCTGGTCAACGCCATCGGTGGCGGCGTCGGCCTCGCTTGCACCCAGCTCGCCGTCCATGCCGGCGCGCGGGTGATCGGCACGACCGGTACACCGGGCAAGGAAAAGCGCGCTCTGGCGTACGGCGCGTCCCGGGTCGTGGTGACGAGCCAGGAGGATTTCGAGAAGGCCGTGCTCGACTTCACGAATGGAAAAGGCGTCGACCTCGCCATCGATTCCTACGGCGCCACCATGCTCGACCGCACCTTCAATGTGGTCAGGAAGCTCGGCCACGTGATCAGCATCGGCGAGGCCGAGGGCCAGCCCTTCAAGAACATCCGCGAACGCATCCTGCCCCGATCGCAGACCTTCACCCGCCTGCATCTCGGCCATGTCGATCACGCCTCGCCCGATTGGCAGGCCGGCGTCGATCATGTGCTGGCCGGCATCGCCGAGGGCTGGCTGAAAGTGCCCATCGAGGCAGTGTTTCCGCTCAGCCAGGCCGCCGATATGCATCGACGGCTCGAAGGGCGCCACGTCGCCGGCAAGCTGTTGCTGAGGGCGGGAGCGTCGTGATGTCATGCCGCTGACAAGTATGTTGCGGATAGGTGCCACGCGCACAGTGTGATATCGACTCCGCGGACCTTGCGCGGGTGGAACCAATGACCTCGCTGACGGTTGGATTGTCATGGGCAGGAGTTTGAAGTCCGCGGAAGCGATTCCGTCGGTGGGAGAGGCATGGGCGCTGCGCGCGCCCAGGATTTACTACCTCCACCCCCAAAATGTAGGGGGCCTGCCCGATTGTACACGCCACATCACGCTGGCCGCCGCGTTGGGCTTCGACCATATCTGCGTCGGTCCGATCTTCGAACCGGCACGCGGCGATCCGTTCCTGATCTCTGATCTGGAGACTGTGGACCCGCGGCTGGGCATTGCCGGATCGCCCGAAAATGCCGTGCGCGAGATCGCAGCACTTTGCCGCGGGCACGGGCTGCGCCTGTTTCTCGACATCGTACTCGACCGGTTGGCAGCAGACGGTCCCAGCATGCGCCAGGCCGACAGCCTTTATGAACACCACGATCATCGCGACATGGTCGATCCCCGTCAGGACCGCGCCGCCCTGAATGTCGCTGCTCTGCGCCCCGGCGCCATAAGCCGGCTCGTGCCGTGGTGGACGGAGCGTCTTGTGCGCCTGGTGCGCGCCGGAGCATCAGGGTTCCGACTCATGGGCCTTGATCTGCTGCCGGGCGAGGCCGTGCGGCAGATCGTCGGCGCGACTCGCGGACAAGTCACCTGCGGCTTCTGGGGCTGGACCCCCGGGGTGGATTGGGCGCGCCATGCCGACCTAATCGGCGCCGGTCTCGATGGCGTCTTCGCCTCGACGGCGTGGTGGGACGGGCGGGCCGGCTGGTATGTCGAGGAGTACGAGTCGCTGCGCCGCGTCGCGCCGGTGATCGGCCTGGTCGAGGCGCCGCTGCGGGTCGCGCCGCTCGACATCGGCCTGCGGCAACGCGCGCTCCGGCTGGCTGCCACCACCGCCGGCGGGTTGATGATGCCGGCCGGGTTCGAGACGGACCTTGAGGCGGAAGTCACGGAAACGACCCAGGAAGCCGGATGCCTGGCGTCCTTCGGGGCGACGGGGGAAATGCGCCGGCTCACGGGCGCTTCGGCCGCGGTGACGGTTTTGGCGCGGCTGGACGCCGCCGATGGCCGCGCCGCAGAGAGCGGCCTTGTCGTTCTGATCAACAACGATCCGTCTCGGCCGCGGCCGGTCCCTGTCAGCCTCGATCCTCTTGATCCGGCCGCCGGGGCACTGCTCGGCAACCCACGGACAGTCGCGGGCGAGCCTCTGCCCGACCGCCTGGCGCCCGGCGAAGTCCGCGTGGCTCGTGTGAGCCGCATCGGGGCCGTGCGCGACGGCAAGCGGCAGGACCGGCGGGCCGCGAACGCCGCTGCTCTGCGCTCGCCGGTCGTCATCGAACGCGTGACGCCGCAGGTGAGCGGCGGCCCGTTTGCGGCCAAGCGCATCATCGGCCGGCCGATCACGGTCGAAGCCGACATTTTCGCCGACGGCCACGACGTGCTCGCGGCCGAGCTGCTATGGCAGGCGGCCGACGAGAAAGACTGGCAGCGCGCGCCGCTTGTGCCGATCGGCAACGATCGCTGGCGCGGCGTTCTGTTGCCCAAGCGCATCGGCCTGCATCTGTTCACGATCGAGGCGTGGCGCGACGAATACGCGACCCTTTGCCATGCGCTGGAGGTCAAGCATCGCGGCGGCATCGACGTGGCCACCGAGATCGCCGACGCCCGGGCGCATTTGCGGCGTCTGAAGCTCGACCGCATTCTGGCAGCGTTGTCCGACGGCGACCTGGATCAGAATGTCACCCTGCTGACGGGGTCTGAAACGCGCCGCCGCGTCGCCGAGGCTGACGATCGGGCCTTGGCCAATCGCCATGAACCGATCGCCGTGGAAGTCGAGCGGCCGCAGGCCGAGTTTGCCAGCTGGTACGAGCTCTTTCCACGTTCGCTCGGCACGTTCGACGACGTCATCAAGGCGTTGCCCCGCATCCACGACATGGGCTTCGACGTCCTCTATTTTCCGCCGATCTCTCCCATCGGCACGACCAATCGCAAGGGACGCAACAACGCGTTGAAGGCCGGGCCCGATGATCCCGGCAGTCCCTATGCCATCGGTGGCGTCGAGGGTGGGCACGATGCGATTCATCCGGCGCTCGGCACGCCGGAGGATTTTCGCCGCCTGGTCGCCGCTGCGAGCGAACACGGCCTCGAGATCGCGCTCGATTTCGCCATCCAGTGCTCGCTCGATCATCCCTGGCTCAAGGAGCATCCGCAGTGGTTCCGCCATCGGGCCGACGGCTCGATCCGCTACGCCGAGAACCCACCCAAGAAGTACGAGGACATCGTCAATGTCGATTTCCATGCCGAGGGCGCCGTGCCGGACCTTTGGCTCGCCTTGCGCGACATCGTCCAGCACTGGATCGGCGAGGGCGTGCGCATTTTCCGCGTCGACAATCCGCACACCAAGCCGCTGCCGTTCTGGGAATGGATGATCGCCGACATCCGCGGCCGCCATCCCGACACGATCTTCCTGGCCGAGGCTTTCACGCGGCCGACGATGATGTACCGGCTGGCCAAGGTCGGCTTCTCGCAGTCCTACACCTATTTCACCTGGCGCAACACCAAGGTCGAGTTCACGGACTACCTGCGTGAGCTAACGACGACCGATGTCGCCGACTATTTCCGCCCGCATTTCTTCGTCAATACGCCTGACATCAATCCCTACTTCCTGCAATCCTCGGGCCGCGCCGGGTTCCTGATCCGCGCCGTACTGGCGTCGACCCTGTCGGGCCTGTGGGGTGTCTATTCGGGCTTCGAGCTCTGCGAGGCCGCTGCCCTTCCCGGGCGCGAGGAGTATCTCGATTCCGAGAAGTACGAGATCCGCCGCCGGGATTTTTCCGCGTCGGGCAACATCGTGGCCGAGATCACCAACCTCAACCGCCTGCGCAAGCTCCATCCCGCACTACAGAGCCATCTCGACCTCCGCTTCTACAACGCCTTCAACGACCAGGTGATGGTCTACGGCAAGATGACGCCGGCGCGCGAGGACATGATCCTCGTCGCCGTCAGCTTCGATCCGCATGGCGTGCAGGAGGCTGCCTTCGAAGTGCCGCTTTGGGAATGGAACCTGCCCGATGACGGCGCCGTCGAGGTCGAGGACCTGATGCGCGGCCGGCGGTTCGCGTGGCAGGGCAAGATCCAGCATCTTCGGCTCGATCCCGCGGACCTGCCGTTCGCGATCTGGCGCATTGCACCACGAGGGAGCCAGCCATGAATGCGCCGCCCGTCATGAACGCCCCGTTGGCCGCCGCCCAGTTGCCGGTCGCGCAGGACGCGCTCTGGTACAAGGACGCGATCATCTACCAGGTTCACGTCAAGTCGTTCTTCGATTCCAACAACGACGGCATCGGCGACTTCCCGGGCCTGATCTCCAAGCTCGATTACATCGCCGAACTCGGCGTCAACACGCTCTGGCTGCTGCCCTTCTATCCCTCGCCGCGTCTCGACGACGGCTACGACATCGCCGAGTACACCGCGGTTCATCCCGAGTACGGCACGCTAGACGACGTGAAGCTCTTTATAGAAGAGGCGCATCGTCGCGGCATCCGCATCATCACCGAGCTGGTGATCAATCACACCTCCGACCAGCATCCGTGGTTTCAGCGCTCCCGCCTGGCGCCGCCGGGATCGCCCGAGCGCGATTTCTACGTCTGGTCCGATAACGACCAGAAATATAGCGGCACGCGCATCATCTTTGTCGATAGCCAGCGCTCCAACTGGACCTGGGATCCGGCCGCCAATGCCTACTATTGGCATCGCTTCTATGCCCATCAGCCCGACCTAAATTTCGACAATCCCGCGGTCCTCGAGGCGGTGATGCGGGTCATGCACTTCTGGCTCGATATGGGGGTCGACGGGCTCAGGCTCGATGCCGTTCCTTATCTCGTGGAGCGCGAGGGCACCAACAACGAGAACCTGCCGGAAACCCATGAGGTGCTGAAACGCATCCGCGCCGAGATCGATGCGGCTTTTCCCGGGCGCATGCTGCTGGCCGAGGCCAATCAATGGCCCGAGGACACCAAGGAATATTTCGGGCTGGGCGACGAATGCCACATGGCGTTCCATTTCCCGCTTATGCCGCGCATGTATATGGCGCTGGCGCGCGAGGATCGCTTCCCCATCACCGACATCATGCGCCAAACGCCGCAGATCCCCGAGAACTGCCAGTGGGCGATCTTCCTGCGCAATCACGACGAGCTGACGCTCGAGATGGTGACCGATTCGGAGCGCGACTATCTGTGGCAGACCTACGCTACCGACCGGCGCGCCAGGCTCAATCTCGGCATCCGCCGCCGCCTGGCGCCTCTCCTGGAGCGCGATCGCCGCCGCATCGAGCTGATGAACAGCCTGTTGTTCTCCATGCCCGGCGCGCCGGTCATCTATTACGGCGACGAGCTCGGCATGGGCGACAACATCCGGCTGGGCGACCGCGACGGCGTGCGCACGCCCATGCAGTGGTCGCCCGACCGCAACGGCGGCTTCTCGCGCGCCGATCCGGCGGCGTTGGCGCTGCCCGTGATCATGGACGCGCTCTACGGCTACGAGACGATCAATGCCGAGGCCCAGACGCGCGACGCCCATTCGCTGCTGCACTGGATGCGCCGCATGCTCGCCATCCGGCGTCAGCACGCCGCCTTCGGCCGCGGCGGCCTGCGCTTCCTCTACCCCATGAACCGCAAGGTGCTGGCCTACCTGCGCGAGCTCGACGGGGAGGTCATCCTGTGCGTAGCCAACGTCTCGCACACGCCGCAGGCGGTCGAGCTCGACCTCTCGGAATTCAACGGCCGCGTGCCGGTCGAGCTGACCGGCGGCTCGCTGTTCCCGCCGATCGGCAAGCTTACCTATCTGCTCACCCTGGCGCCCTTCGGCTTCTACTGGTTCATCTTGACCAGCGAGAGCGAATCGCCGTCGTGGCACACGCCGGCGCCCGAGCCGATGCCGGACTACGTCACCGTCGTGCTGCGCAACCGCCTCGACGAGGCCCTCGAATTGGCGGCACCCGTCCTTGAGCGCGAGACGCTGCCGCCTTACCTGCAGAAGCGCCGCTGGTTCGGCGCCAAAGATCAGGCTTTGCAGGCCTCGCATATCGCCTACACGGCGCGGCTGGGTGGCGAGCGCGAGATGCTGCTGGCCGAGGTCGAGGTCAAGACCGACGGCAAGACCAGCCGCTGGCAGCTGCCACTGTCGATATCCTGGGAGGATGAGTCGAGTGCCGCCCTGCCGTCGCAGCTTGCGCTGGCGCGCGTGCGGCGCGGCCGGCGCATGGGCCTTTTGACCGACGCCTTTTCGTTGCCGGTCTTTGCGCGCCAGATGCTGGCCTCGCTCGCCGACGCCCAGCGCATCGACACACCGGAAGGCCAGATCGTCTTCGAGCCGGCGCCCGACAAGGTCGAGGTCCTGCGCCGGCCGGCCGATGCGCCCGTCATGTGGCTGACGGCCGAACAGTCGAACAGCTCGCTGATCGTCGACGATGCAGTGATGCTGAAGATCTTCCGCCACATCTCGACTGGCGAGCATCCCGAGGCCGAGATGGGGCGCTATCTCACGGCGCACAATTTTGCCAATGCGCCGGCGCTTCTGGGCGAGGTGAGCCGCATCGACGCCGACGGGCAACGCCATGCGCTGGCCGTCGCGCAGGCTTTCGTGCGCAACCAGGGCGATGCCTGGACCTGGGCCCTCAATCAGGTCAACCGCGCCTTTGACGCCACGGCGAGCCGCGAGGCCTCCGCCGAATCGCGCGGCGACGACATCAAGGACTACCATGCCCTGGCCGCGGTGATTGGGCGGCAGCTCGGCGCCATGCACACCGTGCTGGCGCAGCCCACCGACGATCCGGCCTTTGCGCCGCGCGTGGCGGGCCGCGAGGACGTCGAGGCCTGGATCGAGCGGGCGATGGAGCTGGTGTCACGGGCGTTCGACGCCATCGGTGCGCGCAAGGATTGGGACAACGAAGCGGCCGAAGCCGACGCCCGTGCGCTGCTGGCCGGCCGCGAGGCGCTGCAACGGGCGCTGCGCCGACTGGGCGAGACGGGCGAAGGCACGCTCATGACGCGCATCCACGGCGACTTTCACCTGGGCCAGGTGCTGGTCGCCAGTGCCAACGCTTACATCATCGACTTCGAGGGCGAGCCGACACGGCCGCTGGCCGAGCGCCGCGGCAAGGCGAGCCCTTTGCGCGACGTCGCCGGCCTGTTGCGCTCCATCGACTATGCGGCGGCGACGGCGCTCGATCCCAAGAACGTGATCGCAAGCCGCGTGTCGCCGGGACGGCGCCACAGGCTGATAACACGCCTGCGCGAGGGCGCGGGAAAGGCGTTCCTCGGCGGCTATCGCGAGGCCACCGGCAGGGCCAGCAAGAAGGACAGCGGGCTGCTCGACTTCTTCCTGATCGAGAAGGCGGCCTATGAGGTGAACTACGAGGCGGCCAACCGGCCGACCTGGCTCGCCATCCCGGTGGGCGGCCTGGCGCGCATCGCCAACCGTCTCCTCGCGCCCGCGCCAGGTGCGGCCTCGTGACGGCAGCGGCGCTCAGTCGGCTGGATCTGCCCGACGCCGAAGCGCTGGCGACGGCGCGCCATCGCGACGCGTTCAAGGTGCTGGGCCCGCATGACGGCCCGGACGGACGCACGATCCGTGCCTTCCTGCCGGGCGCGCAGTCGGTCGAGGTGCTGCGACGCAGCGATCGGACACCACTGGGGCGACTGATCGAAGGCAAGACGCCGGGCCTGTTTGAAGCTCCCGTGTCGGACGCGTCGCCCTATCTGCTGCGCATCCAATGGCCCGCCGCGGTTCAGGAAACCGAAGATCCCTATTCCTTCGGCCCGCTGCTGGGCGAGCTCGATTTGCATCTGTTCAATGAAGGCCGCCATTTCCACCTGGCCGAGGCGCTGGGCGCCAATATCGTGACGGTCGAGGGCATCCAGGGCGTGCGCTTCGCAGTGTGGGCGCCCAACGCCGAACGCGTGGCGGTGATCGGCGACTTCAACGCGTGGGACGCGCGCCGCCATGCCATGCGCCTGCGCTTTCCCGCGGGCGTCTGGGAGCTCTTCGTACCGCGTCTGGGCGCAGGTACGCTCTACAAGTTCGACATCGTCGGCGCGGGCGGCCTGCGCCTGCCCGCCAAGGCCGATCCGGTGGCCCAGCAGGCCGAGCCCGCGCCCGCCACGGCCTCTGTCGTGGCGTCGCCGCTTCCATGGCACTGGACCGACGATCGCTGGATGGCAAGCCGCGCCGAACGGCAGTCCGCGGCGGCGCCGATCTCGATCTACGAGGTCCATATCGGATCGTGGTTGCGGCCGGCCGACGGCGAACGCGCCGCGCTGTGGGACCTCGCCACCGAGCGGCTCATCCCCTACCTCGTCGATCTGGGTTTCAGCCATGTCGAGCTGCTGCCGATCGCCGAGCACCCGTTCGGCGGCTCGTGGGGCTACCAGCCGCTCGGCCTGTTTGCGCCCAGCGCCCGCTTCGGTTCGCCCGAGTCCTTTGCCCGTTTCGTCGATGCCCTGCATGCGGCGAACATCGGTCTGCTGGTCGACTGGGTGCCGGCGCACTTTCCCACCGACCCGCACGGCCTGGCACGTTTCGACGGCACGGCGCTCTACGAGTATCTCGATCCGCGCGAGGGCTTCCACCGTGACTGGAATACCTACATCTACAATTTCGGTCGGCGTGAGGTTCAGGGCTTCCTGATCGCGAGCGCGCTCCATTGGCTGGAGCGCTACCATGTCGACGGCCTGCGGGTTGATGCGGTGGCATCGATGCTCTATCGCGACTACAGCCGGCCGGCCGATGCCTGGATCCCCAACGTCCATGGCGGCCGCGAGAACCTCGAGGCGGTGGGCTTCCTGCGCCATCTCAATGCGGTGGTGGCCGAACGCTGCCCCGGCGCCATCGTCGTTGCCGAGGAATCAACGGCGTGGCCCGGCGTGACCGCGCCGCTGCCCGACGGGCTGGGCTTCTCCTTCAAGTGGAACATGGGCTGGATGCACGACACCCTGCGCTACATCGAGCATGAGCCGATCCATCGCGCCTTCCACCACGACGACATCACCTTCGGCCTGCTCTACGCCTTCTCGGAAAAATTTATCCTGCCGATCTCGCACGACGAGGTCGTCTACGGCAAAGGCTCGCTGCTCGGCAAGATGCCGGGCGATCGCTGGCAGCGCTTCGCCAACCTGCGTGCCTATCTCGGCTTCATGTGGGCCCATCCCGGCAAGAAGCTGCTGTTCATGGGCAGCGAGATCGCCCAGGCGCGCGAATGGAACCACGACGCCGAGCTCGACTGGTCGCTGCTCGGCGATCCGGCGCATGCCGGCATCCAGCGCCTGGTCGGCGACCTCAACCGGCTCTACGCCGGCGAGCCGTCATTGTATCAACGCGACGCCGAGGCCTCGGGCTTCCGCTGGCTGATCGGCGACGACCGCGCCAATTCCGTCTTCGCCTTCCTGCGCTGCGGCGAGGCGGGCAGCTCGCCCGTTCTGGTCGTCTGCAACATGACCCCGGTGCCGCGCCACGGCTATCGCATCGGCGTGCCGCGCGCCGGCCGCTGGCGCGAGATCGCCAACACCGATTCGCGCTTCTACGGCGGCAGCGATCTCGGCAACGACGGCGCGGTGCATGCGCTCGACCAGGCCTCGCATGGCCAGTCCCATTCCGTCCTGCTCACCTTGCCGCCGCTTTCGACCGTGATGCTGCGCGCCGAGGGCTGAGCATGGTGAGCTGGCCGGATCGATTGCTGCCCGGCGTGCCTTATCCGTTGGGCGCCAGCTGGGACGGGCTCGGCACCAATTTCGCCGTCTTTTCCGCCCACGCCACCAGGCTCGAGCTCTGCCTGTTCGACCCGTCGGGACGGCGCGAGATCCAGCGTTTCGAGATGCCGGAATGCACCGACGAGGTCTGGCACGGCTATCTGCCCAATGCGCGTGCCGGCCTGATCTACGGTTATCGCGCGTATGGTCCCTACGAGCCGCAGCACGGCCATCGCTTCAACCATCACAAGCTGCTGCTCGATCCCTACGCGCGGCGCCTTGGCGGCGAGCTGCGCACCTCCGATGCGCTGTTCGGCTATCGCGTGAACTCGCCGCGTGCCGACCTCTCTTTCGACCGGCGCGACAGCGCGCCAGGCATGTTGAAGGCGGTGGTCAGCGACGACAGCTTCAATTGGGCCGACGACCGGCCGCCCGCCGTGCCGTGGTCCGACACCGTCATCTATGAAGTCCATGTGCGCGGCCTCAGCATGCTGCGCCACGACCTCAGGCCCAACGAGCGGGGAACCTTCGCCGCGCTGGGCGATCGGCATTTCATCGATCACATGCGCCGGCTCGGCGTCACCACGGTGGAGCTGCTGCCGGTCAACGCCTTCGTACAGGACCGCACGCTGCTGCAGAAGGGCCTGCGCAACTACTGGGGCTACAACACCATCGGCTTCTTCACGCCCGAGCCGCGCTATCTCTCCGACAACACCCTGGACGAGATGCGCATCGCTGTCCGCCGCCTGCACGCCGCCGGTCTCGAGGTCATCCTCGACGTCGTCTACAATCACACCGCCGAGGGCAGCGAGCACGGCCCGACGCTGTCGTTCCGCGGGCTCGACAATGCGAGCTACTACCGCCTGGTGGCCGACAATCCGCGTCATTGCGTCAACGACACCGGCACCGGCAACACGCTCAATCTCTCGACGCCGCGCGTCCTGCAGATGGTGATGGATTCCCTGCGCTACTGGGTCACCGCCTTCCATGTCGACGGCTTCCGCTTCGACCTCGGCGTCACCTTGGGCCGCGAGGACAACGGCTTCGACCAGCGCTCGGGCTTCTTCAACGCCATCCGCCAGGATCCGGTGCTGGCGCGCACCAAGCTGATCTCCGAGCCGTGGGACCTCGGGCCGGGCGGCTACCAGCTCGGCCAGCATCCGCCGGGCTTCGCCGAATGGAACGACCGCTTCCGCGACGGCGTGCGCCGCTACTGGCGGGGCGATCCTGGACAGCGCGCCGACTTCGCCGACCGCCTGGCGGGCTCGGCCGACCTCTTCGACAAGCAGGGGCGGCGGCCGTGGGCCTCGATCAATTACGTCGCCTCGCACGACGGTTTCACCCTGGCCGACGTCGTGAGCTATGCCGAGCGCCACAACGAAGCCAACGGCGAGGACAACAAGGACGGCACGGCGGAGAATTGGTCGGCCAACTGGGGAGCAGAGGGGTCGACCGAGGATCCCGCGATCCTCGACACCAGACGGCGCCTGCAGCGCGCGCTGCTCGCCACACTCTTCCTGGCGCAGGGAACGCCCATGCTGCTGGGCGGCGACGAGTTCGGGCGCAGCCAGCATGGCAACAACAACGCCTATTGCCAGGACAACGAGACGTCCTGGCTCGACTGGAAGCAGGCGGCGGGCGTCGAGGGCAGCGCGCTGACCGCCTTCGCCGAAGGGATCATCGCGCTTCGCCATCGCCACACGGTGCTGCGTGCGCCACGCTTCCTGCACGGCCAGCACGAGCTGGCGCCGGGCATCAGCAACATCGCCTGGTTCGAGGCCTCCGGTGAACCGGTCAGCAACGATTCGTGGAACAATCCCGAGGAGCGGCGGCTGGTGGTGCGTCGCGCAGGGCGCAACGGCGACGGCAAGGTGTCGATCCTGACGGCCTTCTTCAACGCCACCGCCGAGGACCATAACTTCCGGCTGCCGCCGCCCGGCCTGCCGGCACGCTTGCTACTGGACAGCGCCCAGCCCGATGCACCCGAGCGCGATCTCGACGGCGAGGAGATCATGGTCGGCGCGCGCAGCGTCGTGCTGGCGCAGAGCCTGCCCAAGGAAGAGGGCCTGCACAGGGAAACGAGATCGTGAGCGGCTTTGCCCGCGACCTGCCCTTCGGCGCGACGCTGATCGCGCCCGACCTCACCCGCTTTCGCCTGTGGGCGCCGTCGCAGCAGGAGGTCGCCGTCGAGATCGAAGGCCAGCCGGCTGTTGCCATGACGCGATCGTCCGAGGGCTGGTTCGAAGCCGAAGCGCCCTGTGGAGCCGGCGCGCACTATCGCTACCGCCTGGCCGACGGCCTTGCGGTGCCCGATCCCGCGTCGCGCGCCCAGGCCGACGACGTCCACGGGCCGAGCCTCGTCGTCGATCCGCGCGCCTATCGCTGGAAACATCCCGCGTGGTGCGGCCGGCCGTGGCACGAGACGGTGCTCTACGAACTGCATGCCGGCGCCCTGGGCGGCTTCGCCGGCGTGCAGGCCGTCTTGCCCGGCCTCGCGGCGCTGGGCGTCACCGCCGTCGAGCTGATGCCGATCAACGATTTCCCCGGCCAGCGCAACTGGGGTTACGACGGCGTGCTGCCGTTTGCCCCCGATCGCAGCTATGGCACGCCGGAGGAACTGAAGGCGCTGGTCGACGCCGCCCATGGCCAGGGCCTGATGATCTTCCTCGATGTCGTCTACAATCACTTCGGGCCGGACGGGAACTACCTCGCGGCCTATGCCCCCGGCTTCTTCCGCGACGACATCGCCACGCCGTGGGGCGGGGCCATCGATTTCCGGCGCCCCGAGATCCGCCGCTTCTTCACCGAGAACGCGCTTTACTGGCTGCTGGAATATCGCTTCGACGGCCTGCGCTTCGACGCCGTCCACGCCATCTCGGAGGCGGACTGGCTCGACGAGATGGCGGCCGAGGTGTGCGCTGCCGTCGAACCCGGCCGCCATGTCCATCTCGTGCTGGAGCATGACGGCAACGCTTCTGAGCATCTGCGCCGCGACTTCGACGCGCAATGGAACGACGATGCGCATCACGTGCTGCATGTCCTGCTGAGTGGTCAGCGCGACGGTTATTATGCCGACTATGCCGCGGCGCCGGCCGACATGCTGGCACGCTGCCTCGCCCAGGGCTTCGCCTATCAGGGCGAGCGCTCGGCCTATCGCCAGGGCAAGCCGCGCGGCTCACCGAGCGGCGACCTCGCGCCCACCGCCTTCGTGCTCTTCCTGCAGAATCACGACCAGATCGGCAACCGTCCGTTCGGCGACCGGCTGGTCGAGCATGCCGATCCCGAGGCGCTGGAGGCGGCCATCGCCCTGCAGCTGCTGTGCCCGCAGATCCCGCTGATCTTCATGGGCGAGGAGGGTGCCAGCCGCACGCCCTTCCTTTATTTCACCGATCATCACGGCGAACTGGCGAATGCGGTGCGCGAGGGACGGCGCCGCGAGTTCGCGGGCTTCGCGGGCTTCCAGGCCGGCGAGACCACCGACGCGATTCCCGATCCCAATGCGCCGCAAACCTTCGAACTGAGCCGGCCGATGGCGGACGGCGAGCCGGCCGTGCGTCGGCGGGCGCTCTACACCAAGCTGCTGGCGTTGCGCGCTGCCGCCCTGATGCCGCAGCTCGAGGGCGCCCAAGCCATGGCCGCCCATGCGGCAGGCGTTGCCGGCGCGCTGGCGCGCTGGCGGTTGGCCGACGCTTCGGTGCTCACCATCGCCTGCAATCTCGGGCGCGAGCCTTGCCCGATCGAGCGGCCCCTTGGCCGCCTGCTCTTCGAATCGCGTGCCGGTGCGGGCGAGCAGGCTTTGCACGGACGGCTCGATGGCCGGGCGACGGTCGCCTTCCTGGAGTCGCCGGGATGAACGAACAGGCGGTACGCGCCCGCGCTTGCGAGGCGGGCCTCGCCATCGACTGGGTCGATGCCATGGGCCGGCCGCAGCAGGTGAAGACCGAAGCGCTGCGCCGCATTCTCGACTCCCTGGACGTCCCGCAGGACGGCTCCGACGTCCGGCCGCTGGTCACCGCGCGGGTCGGTGCGCGCATCGAGTTGCCCGGCCTTGCGACCGAAGTCGACACGCCGGCCGAGCTCGTGCTGGAAGACGGCAGCGTCCGCAGCGTGACGATCCGCGGCGGCAAGGTCGCGACCGTGCCCGCGATCGGCGAGGCGGGCTACCATCGCCTGCGTTTGGCGGACCGCGAGATCACCTTGGCCGTGGCGCCGGCGCGCTGCGTCACCCTCGAGGAGGTCGGCGCCGGACGCCGCATGTGGGGCGTGGCAGCGCAGGTCTACGGCCTGCGCCGTGCCGGCGACGGAGGCATCGGCGATGCCGGTGCGGTGCGCGATCTTGCCGAAGCGGCGGCGCGCCGCGGCGCCGACGCTGTCGCGCTCAGCCCGGTGCACAGCCTGTTCGCCGCCGACCCGGCGCGTCATGGTCCGTATTCGCCGTCGAGCCGGTTGTTCCTCAACCCGCTCTACGGCGATCCTTCCATCGTCTTCGATCCGGAGCGCCTTGCGTCCCACGCTGTCGTGGCGGACGAGCAGGCGCCGCTGATCGACTGGACGGCGGCGAGCGCCGCGAAATTTGCCATGCTGCGTCGTCTGTTCGACGACTTTACCAACCGCGATCTTGCTGTCGGAACGCCGCTCGCCGCCGACTTCGAGCGCTTCGTGCAGGCGGGCGGCGATGCCTTGCACGAGCACGCGCTGTTCGAGGCGCTGCATGCCGAGCGACCGGGCAATTGGGTCGATTGGCCTGCCGGCTGGCGTCAGGGCGATGCCACGGCGGTACGCTACCACCTCTTCCTGCAGTGGATCGCCGCGCGCTCCTTCGCTGCCGCCCAAACGGCGGCGCGCGCGGCCGGCATGAGGATCGGACTGATCGGCGACCTGGCGATCGGCATGGACCGCGCCGGCAGCCACGCTTGGGCCCGCCAATCCGATCTGCTGCTCGGCCTTTCGATCGGCGCGCCGCCCGACATCTTCAACCCGCGCGGCCAGGATTGGGGCCTCACCGGCTTCTCGCCGCGCGCGCTTCTCACCCGCGGCTTCGAGCCGTTCCTGGCGACCTTGCGCGCCGCCTTGGCGCATGCCGGTGGCGTGCGCATCGATCACATCATGGGCCTCATGCGGCTGTGGCTCGTGCCGCGCGGCGCACCGGCGTCCGAGGGCGCCTACCTCGCCTATCCGCTGGAAGATTTTTTACGCCTGCTGGCGCTCGAATCGCATCGCCACGGCGCGGTCGTGATCGGCGAGGATCTCGGCACGGTGCCGCCCGGCTTCCGCGCCCGCCTGCGCCGCGCCGGCATCGCCGGCATGGACGTGATGTGGTTCGAACGCACGCGGCTTTCTTACAGGAAGCCTGGGCGCTGGCGCCGCGATGCCGTCGCCATGACCACCACGCACGATCTGCCGACCGTTGCCGGCTGGTGGAGCGGCGAGGATATCCGCACGCGGCGCACGCTGGGCCTGGGCAATGCCAGCGAGGAGGAGGAGCGCAGGCAGGATCGCGTACGGCTGTGGCGCGCCTTCACCGCCGCCGGCGCCGCCCAAGGCGTGCCGCCGCCCGTCGACCGGCCCGCCGCCGCCGTCGACGCAGCCCTCGGCTATGTCGCGCAGTCGCCCGCGCCGCTGATGCTGGCGCCGCTCGAGGACCTGCTGGGACTCGCGGCGCAGCCCAACCTGCCGGGCACGATCGACGAACATCCCAATTGGCGGCGTCGCCTCGTTCCCGCGGCCAAGGACCTGTTCGACGTGCCCGAGGTCGAGGCCCGCGCCAGGATCATCGCCGGCCATCGCCCATGATCCCGCGCGCCACCGTGCGGCTGCAGTTCCATCGCGGCTTCACCTTCGCCGATGCCGAGGCGCTGGTGCCCTATTTCGCGCGGCTCGGCGTCAGCCATCTCTATGCCTCGCCGATCGCCGTCGCGCGGCCAGACTCGCTGCACGGCTACGACGTGATCGATCCCACGACGGTCAATCCCGAGCTGGGCGGCGAGGCGGCGCTGCGGTCGCTGGCGGCCGTGCTCGCCGCCACAGGCATGGGCCTGATTGCCGACATCGTGCCCAACCACATGGCCGCCGACCCGGCGAATGCCTGGTGGGCCGACGTGCTGCGCCGCGGTCGCGCCAGCCGCTATGCCCGCTTCTTCGATATCGACTGGGAGGCCGACCCCAAGGTCGTGCTGCCGATCCTCGGCAAACCCCTGGAGGAGACGCTGGCGGCGGGCGAGATCGAAGTGGGGCGCGAGGAGCTGCGCTATTTCTCCCATCGCCTGCCGCTTGTGCCCGGCGAGCCCGCTTCGCTCCGCGACGTGCTGGCGCGGCAGCACTATCGCCTGGCGTGGTGGCGCACCGCCGGCGACTGCATCAACTGGCGGCGCTTCTTCGACATCAACGAGCTGGTCTCGCTGCGCATGGACGAGGCTGAGGCTTTCGACGCGGTCCATGCCCTGCCGCTTCGGCTCTACGCCGAAGGAATTTTGGACGGCCTGCGCATCGATCACGTTGACGGTCTCGCCGATCCGCCAGCCTATTGCCGGACCCTTCGCCAGAGGTTGGGCAAGGACGCCTACCTCGTGGTCGAGAAGATCCTGCTGCGCGGCGAGACGCTGCCCAGCGACTGGAACTGCGACGGCACCACGGGCTACGACTTCATGAACGACGTGAGCGCGCTGCAGCACGACGCGGCGGGCGAGGCCTGCCTGGCCGAAGCCTGGGCCTCGCTGAGCGGCCGGCCAGCCGACTTCGCGTCCGAGGAACGGGCAGCGCGGCGCGAGATCGTGGCCCGGAGCTTCTCCGCCCAGCTCGAGGCCTGTGCGACAGCCTTGTCGCGGGGCGAGATTCCGCTCCCGACTTTGCGCCGCGTGCTCACCGAGCTGCTGGCGCATTTCCCGGTCTATCGCAGCTACGGCGCCGGCGGCGCGGTACTGCAGCGGGCCGCCGAGGGCGCGCGCAAGACCTGCCTCGCCACCGATCGCTGGGCCCTCGATCTCGTCCTGCGCCTGCTGGCGACCTCGCCCGGCAACGCGCGTGCCCTCGTGCGCTTCCAGCAATTGAGCGCGCCGGTCGCGGCCAAGGCCGTCGAGGACACGGCCTTCTATCGTTACGGCCGCCTGCTGTCACGCAATGACGTCGGCTCCGACGTCGAGACCTTCGCGGCGGATGCTGCCGCCTTCCATGCCCGCGTGGCGCTCCGTGCGGCCGGCCATCCGCAGGCAATGCTGGCGACGGCCACGCACGATCACAAGCGTGGCGAGGATGTGCGCGCGCGCCTGGCTGTGCTCGGCAGCATGGCCCGCGAATGGGCCGCACTGCAGGCGCGCTGGATCGAGGCCAGTGCCCCGCTTTGCAGCACCGGCGCGCCGTACGCCGGCGACATCGCCCTGCTGCTGCAGACCATCGTCGGCGCCTGGCCGCTCGATCTCGATCCCAGCGATGGCGCGGCGCGCAAAGCATTCGCCGAGCGCCTCGCGGCCTGGCAGCAGAAGGCGCTGCGCGAGGCCAAACTGTTCAGCGATTGGGCGGCGATCGACGAGACCTACGAGGGCGCCGCACGCCGCTTCACCCTGGCCTTGATCGGCGAGGCGGCGCTGCCCGATCTGTTGCAGGAGATCGCAGCCCTCGTGCACCGCATCGCGCCGGCCGGCGCGGTGAACGGCCTCGTGCAATGCCTGCTGCGGCTCACCGTCCCAGGCGTGCCCGACCTTTATCAAGGCACCGAGTTCTGGGATTTCAGCCTGGTCGATCCCGACAACCGCCGGCCGGTCGACTTTTCTGCGCGCGCCGCTGCGTTGGGCGATGCCGATCTGCCCGCCCTGGCCGCGGAGTGGCGCAATGGCCGGATCAAGCAGGCCCTGATCGCCGAGCTTCTAGCGCTGCGACGCCGCGTGCCGGAACTCTTCACCGAGGGCAGCTACGAGCCCGTGCCCGTCGAGGGCCGAGCGGCGCAATCGATGATCGCCTTCGTCCGCCGCCATGACGAACACTCGCTGCTGGTCGCGGCACCTCGCCTGCCGCTTGACCTGCTGCAGGGCGACGACGCCATCGCGCTCGCGCCGCAGATCCTGATGGACACGGCGCTCCGGCTGGACGGCCGCGTCACTCTCGACCGTCTTTGCCCTGCTCTGCCGTTCGCCCTGTTGACAACCCGGCCCTAGGCAAACTCCCGCACTTCGTGGGCCGTCTCACTCCGTGGGGAAGATCCCGCTCTCGCGGCAGAGCTGGGTCACCTCGGCGCGGTCGCGGTCGGACGAGCCGATGCCGACCAGGACGAAATCGGCATCCACGTCCGGTCCCATCAGGACGCCGACAAACGGTTCCATGCCGACTTCGCGGCCCGCCGTGTTGCGGCCGTTCACCTCGCCGCACACCGTGATCCGACCGCGACTGTTCTGGACTCCTTCGATCCCGCGGAACTGCACCGAGCCGGGATCTTTCATCCATTTCAGCACGCCCGTCACGACGGCCACCTGCTGGCCGCCGTTGAGACCGACAGGCCGGCCGGGCTCGATCGGCGTGCCGGCCGGCACGGGCGGCCACGTGTTGTAGGGCGCCGTCAAGAAGATGGGCGTGTGGGCAGTGTCGTCCGGCATGCACGCGGAAAGCGCGACGCAAGCGACAAGCAGCAGATACTCACGCATAGCCGTCCCCCAAGCGCAGGCGGGGGAGCCTAACCCGTCGGGCGCGCTCGGTCGACCGCGGCCGCATGCCGGCATAATAGGCATTTGCGGATCGCCCGTGCCCACGCCCACGACAACCCGGTGAACTGGCCGCGCCGTCGCGAAGCGGCTAGATTCAACCACGCCGAAAGGTTGAACCGGGGGACGACATGATACGATGGATATTGGCGGGGCTCGGAGCGCTCGCCATCTTTCCGGCCTACGCACAAAACCGTGCGCCTGAAGGGCCGCCGCTGCCGCTGTCGTGGCCGGTGACGATCAATCCGGACGTCTTTCTGAAAAAGTTCTGCCTCTACGAGAGCAGGATTTATTCCACACAATCCTCCATTTGCGTCGGCACCAACCAGGCCCTGCAGTGCATCGCCGGCGATCCCGCCACTTGGTCGCTGAACGCCACCGCAAGCTGGTGCAAGTGATCTGAGGGCGTCCCGTCCCCGGCGTCGGGCTTCGCCAAGCGATCCCGGGACACGACGACATTTTCGGGACCGCCCTTCCGTCTGATATCGTCCGGATCGAAAAATCTCCGGAGGATCCAAGCCATGAACACTGCCAACGCCCCATCCCGCCTGCGCGCCGTGCTGGCCGAGCCCGGCCTCGTCGTCATGCCGGCGGTCTATGACGGCCTCTCCGCCAAGCTCTGCGCCGGCGCCGGCTTCAAGACCGCGTTTCTCTCCGGCTCCTGCGTTGCGGCGAGCCGGCTGGGCGGCCCTGACCTCGACCTGCTGTCCTTCGGCGAGATGTTCGACTCCTTCCAGATGGTGCATGGCGCCGCACCCGAACTGCTGGTGCTGGCCGACGGCGACCACGGCTACGGCAACGCCATGAACGTGCAGCGCACCGTGCGCGCCTATGGCCGCGCCGGCGCCGCCGCCGTGTTGATCGAGGACAAGATCACGCCGCGCGCGCTGACCGCGGCCGGCAAGCCCTGCCTGCCGCGCGAGGAGGCGCGCATGAAGATCCGCGCCGCCGTCGAGGCGGCCAAAGACTCGGGCATCCTGATCCTGGCGCGCACCGATTGCCGGCCGACCCAGGGCATCGACGAGGCGGTGGCGCGCATCGAGATGTATGTCGATGAGGGCGCCGATATCCTGTTCCTCGATTCGCCCGCTGACGACGGCGAAATCCGTCGTGCCGTCGCTGCCGCCAAGGGCCGGCCCTCCTTCGCCGTGCTCTCGCCCGGCGCGCCTCGCGCCACGCCGTCGCAGAAGGACGCGGTCGCGCTCGGCTTCAAGATCGGTACCTATCCGACCGGTCTTCTGTCGCCCGCTACGGCCGGCATGAAGGCCGGGCTGGCGGCGCTCAAGGCGGGCGATGCCGAGGCCAAATCGGCGCTGCCGCCGCCCGAGCTGCGCGCGACCCTGGGCTATGCGGACTACGACGCCGCCGCCAAGCCGTTCATCGTGGAGGGCTGAAAGCGGGTTCGTTTTTTCTGGCCTTCCGTCCGATTTCGGACAATAGCTACCGAAGCGCGTATACTGCTGCGGCGCGGGGGCGCGCAGAGGGACGGCCATGGAAAAGATCGCTAAGTCCACCAACGGTAAGCCCGCCAATGGCAAGGCACGCATCGGCAGGACTGCCTTCGATCCGAAGACGTTTCTCGCCACGGTGAACCATGGCCGCGCCGTGTCCGGATATCGCCCAGGCGAGGTCGTCTTCCTGCAGGCCAGCCCCGCCGACGCGGTATTCTACATCCAGAAGGGCAAGATCAAGATCGTGGTCGCGTCCACGCAAGGCAAGGAAGCAGTGGTGGCGCTGCTCGGGCCGGGCGACTTCTTCGGCGAGGGCTGCCTGATCGGCCAGCCGCTGCGCTTATCGACCGCTCGGGCCATGGTCGATAGCGAAGTGATGCGGGTCGCGAAGACCGAGATGATCCGTGTCCTGCATGCCGAGCCGGCGTTTGGCGAGCTGTTCACCGCCCATCTGCTGACCCGCAACAGCCGCGTCGAGGAGGACCTCGTCGACCAGCTCTTCAACTCGAGCGAAAAGCGCCTGGCCCGCACGCTGCTCATCTTGGCGAATTTCGGCAAGGATGGCGGGCCGCAGCCCATTACGACACCCATCAGCCAGGAGACGCTGGCCGAGATCATCGGCACGACACGCTCGCGCGTCAGCCAATTCATGAACAAATTCAGGAAGTTGGGCTTCATCGACTACAACGGCCACCTGGAGATCCACTCTTCGTTGCTGAGTGTCATCCTGCGTGACTAGGCGGCGCAGACCTGCCTCCTGATGATTTCGTGACTGTGCACTAGCGAACAGCCACCGCCCGAGCCGCGGGCTAGTGTTCCGGCGGTACCGTGCACCTAGGGGCCTTTTTCGCGGTACCCCGCCGGGGGGCGGGAACCATGTTGCATCTGGTCAAGCCTGCACAGGGCGGCGGTCTCGACATTCTCGTATCCGCGACCGCGGTGCCCAGCGACGACGAGCGCCTGCGCCTTGCGGCGGTGATGCGCTATGAGATCCTCGATACTGCGCCCGAAGCCGCCTGCGACCGCATCACCGCGCTGGCCGCGGATCTGTTCAATGTCCCGATCTCGATCATCGGCTTCGTCGACCGCGACCGCATCTGGTTCAAGTCGCATCATGGTCTCGATGCGACGGAAATCGAGCGCGATGCGGTAGGCAGCGCGGCCGTGTTGCCCTCGATCGGCTTCACGCTTCCATCCGGCATGAAGACCGACATCTGGTCGACTGACGTTCGATCGACCGACGTTCAATCCACCGAACTTCGCTCCATCGCCACCCCGCACGTCGTCGGCGAAGCCGGGCGCCGGTTTTGCATCGCGGTGCCGCTGCGCACCGCCGACGGCTTCGATCTCGGCACGCTGTGCGTGATGGACAGTCAGCCCATTCCGGTCGACGCTAGGCGGATCCGCCAGCTCGAGACCCTGGCCGCCATCGTGATGGACCAGCTCGAGGTGCGCCTGGCAAGCCGTCGCGCCGCCGCCCAGGCGGTGATCATGGCCGGCGAAAACGATCACCGCACGATGAACAGCCTGCAGTTCGTCGCCAGCCTGTTGAACCTGCAGAGCCGTGCCGTCGACTCGACCGAAGCGGCGGGCCAGCTCACGGCGGCGGCCAATCGCGTCTCCGCCGTCGCGCGCGTGCATCGGACCTTTGCCGCCGAGCCGAGCGCGGAGCGGCTGCCGATCCTTGCCTATCTCCGCCGCCTGTGCGGCGAGCTCGCCGACATCCTGGAGACCGCCGTCGAGATCGACGGCATCGAAGCGAGCATCCCGACCGAGCAGATCCTGGCGCTCGGACTGATCGCCAACGAGCTCGTCACCAATGCCAAAAAGCACGGCGCGGGGACGATCAAGGTCACCTTCAGGACCCGCGGCCGGGGCGAGTACGAGCTTTGCGTTCTCGACCAGGGCCCGGGCCTGCCCCGAGGCTTCGCGCCCGACCGGCACGCAGCCGGCAGCCTCGGCATGAAGCTGGTGGCCCTTCTGGTGAACCAGCTCGACGGCCGGCTCTTGGCCGGCGCCAACCCGGCGGGTCGCGGCGCCTGCTTCACCGTGACGTTTCCGCACGGCTGAACGAACCGGCCGGCGCGCTCGACGCGCGCCTTCCATCGGGGAGAAGATCATGAGCGAAGGCCTCTGCAAGCAGGACCTCGATTGCCTTGTCGCCGCGATCCTGAGCGCACCCCGCATCGACACCAATTCGACGGCTGCCGAAAGGGTGAACATCTTCTCGACGACGCTGAAGGAGCTCGCCCGGCAGGGCGGCGCGGCGGCCCTCCTGAGCGGCCATGCCAAGGCTAACCCGGCAAGTTGATCGGCTCAGCGCTTCGCCTCGGGCGTCGTCTGGTCTAACAAGTTGCGTCGCATCTCCTCTGCATTTCGACCGCCGATAATCGCCAGCCGATTCGCCCTCAGGCGAATTCTATTGGTTCTCCAGCCTGAATGAGCCGACGCACGCGGCTAACACGAACCTGACAACCGGAAAAGAATTACGCGAGTCTGACGACCTTGATCGTTGTCGCGTGTGCGTACCGGCTCTACTGGAATCGTACGCGACTAGAGCGGGTCGATGCGAATCTTGATTGTCGAAGACAACAGTACCTATGGACATTTGGTGGCGCAGCGTCTCGCGCAGGCTGGACTCGACTCGGACGAGGTGACGAGCGCCCGCGCGGCACGGCGGGCGCTCCTCACGGTGAGATATGCGGCGATTTTATTGGACCTCGGCCTGCCGGATGATGATGGCATTGCCCTGCTGCGTGATATCCGCGCGGCCGGGCACACGATGCCTGTAATGATCGTTACGGCACGCCATGGCCTCGAGCATCGGCTTCAGGGCTTGCGCGAGGGCGCCGACGATTACCTGGCGAAACCGTTTTCCATGGAGGAGCTGGTGGCGCGGCTGCACGCGTTGCTGCGCCGGCCTGGGCAGCTGCTCGGACGGCTCCTGACCGCAGGCAACCTGTCGCTCGATACCGACAACCACCAGCTCAAGGTCGGCGATAGCCTCCAGCTGATGCGGGTGCGCGAACTGGAGGTGCTCGAACTCCTGATCCGCAACAAGGGGCGTGTGGTGACCCGCCAGCGCTTCGAGGAGTGGCTTTTCGGCCTGCAGCTGGAGCAGGAGACCAACGCGCTGGATGTCTATGTGCATCGGTTGCGGAAGGTGCTCGCCGACGCCGAGGCGACGGTCACGATCCACACCATCCGCGGCGTTGGGTTCCTGATGTCCGAGGTCAAAGATGATCGATGCGCTTCGTGACAAGGTCACATGACTGACGGGCATGAATTACGCGGATCTGACGGCGCATAACGAATTACGCGAATCTTAATTCCTTAGTCGTTGTTAGCCACAAAATTCGCTGTTACCGAATTCGGCCGAGGGGAGATGTTCGGTCGATGAGGGTCCTCGTTGTTGAAGACAACAGGGAGTTTGCCCGTCTAGTCGCGGAGCGCTTGACGCGAGCGGGATTCGACACCGATCAGGCGCGACATGTCGCCGATGCCGAGCGAGCGGTCGCAGCCCTCGACTACGCGGCGATCATTCTCGACCTCGGTCTTCCCGATCAGGATGGCCTCCAGTTTCTGCGCAATCTGCGATTGAAAAAAAATATTACGCCTGTCCTGATCATGACGGGTCGCAGCAGCCTGGAAGATCGAGTTACAGGCCTTCGCGAAGGGGCCGACGACTATCTCACCAAGCCGTTCGTCATGGACGAGCTGATCGCACGGTTGCATGCCCTGTTGCGACGCCCGGGCCGTCGATACGACCAGATTTTATCCGCCGGCAATGTCTCGATCGATACCGAAAACCATCAGGTGATCGTCGGCGATCATATGCAACTGTTCCGATTGCGAGAGGCGACGGTTCTGGAGCTCCTGCTGCGCCACGAAGGTCATGTCGTGCAGAGACGGGTGTTTGAAGATCACCTTTACGGATTATCGGGCGAGCAGGATTCGAACGCCATCGACGTCTACGTCCACCGTTTGCGCAAACAGCTGACTGAGGCCGAAGCGACGGTGCAGATCCACACGATACGCGGCGTCGGCTACATGTTGTCGGAGGACAAGAATGCGTAGAGCGAGTCTTGACTGTCGTTATTTTCGACTTGCCCCGAAAGGTCACCGTAATTCGTTCCCGGTAGCGTCGCTTTGTCTGCTCATCAAGGGTCTTTCGGCATGATGCGCTGGTTCAGAAGTCGACCGGACTCGCCCCGGTGAAGTACCGTCTGTGGATCGCTGCCGGTGCGCTTGTCGTAATCGGTCTGGCCGCGCTGTGGTGGCTCGGCCTTCCGCCGTTCAGCGCGCCCACCGTGCAAGAAGGACGCACGCAACGGGCGCCGGTGCAGGCAACAACGGTCGAGGTCGAACTGACCGAGAAGCAGGTCAACTCGCTCAAGATCGCGCCGGTTGGCCAAGCCACCTTCGAGGTCCAGCGCAGCGCGGTGGGCAACATCGACTTCAACCAGAACATGCTGGTCCAGGTATTCACGCCCAATCCGGGGCGCATCATCGCTACCTATGCCAATGTCGGCGATCGCGTGCAGAAGGGCCAGCTTCTGTTCACCGTCGACAGCCCCGATCTCGTGCAGGCCATATCCAACCTGATCCAGGCGGCCGGTGTTCTGGCGCTGCAGAACGCCAATCTCAAGCGGCTCACCGAGACGCTGAGGGGCGGCGGCGGCGCACAGAAGGACGTCGATCAGGCGAAGTCCGACCAGCAGACGGCCGAAGGTAGTCTGCGGGCGGCGCGCGACGCCGCGCGCATCTTCGGCAAGACCGACGATGAGATGGACCAGATCATCCGTGAGCGCAAGGCGGACTCGGTGCTGGTTGTGCGCAGCCCGATCACCGGCCAGGTCACACAACGCTCGGCCGCTCCCGGCCTGTTCGTGCAGCCCGGAAATGCGCCGGCGCCGTTTACGGTGGCCGACACGTCGACCATGTGGATGCTTGCCAATGTGGTCGAAAGCGATGCGCCGTTGTTTCGCGTCGGCCAGCCGATACAGGTTCGGGTCGCAGCCTATCCCGACCGCGTCTTCGATGGCGCGATCACGGTCCTGGGGGCGCAGATCGATCCGGCCACACGCCGTCTCTGGGTGCGGTCGGAGATAAAAGACCCTGACAACCTGCTGCGCGCCGGCATGTTCGCCAACTTCACCATCAGCATTTCCGCGCCGATCCAGGCACCCGCGGTGCCGAACAGTGCGGTGGTACGCGAGGGCGATGGCTCAATGTCGGTCTGGGTGACCAAGGATCGAAAGCGCTTCGAGAAGCGGACCGTGAAAATCGGCCTGCAGCAGGACGGCATGACCCAGATCCTCGAAGGGCTGGAACCGGGCGAGCTCGTCGTGACGGAGGGTGCCGTCTTCGTCAGCAACAAGGCCGCGACAGGTTCGAATGCTTCCGACTAAGAGGCGAGGCCGGCAATGCTGAAGTCGATTCTGGTTTTTGGGCTGACGCGGCGGCCACTCATTGTGCTGGGCATATTGGTGTTTCTCGGCACCGGCGTGTTCGCTTTCTCGCGACTCAACATCGAAGCCTATCCGAACCCGGCACCGGTCATCCTGGAAATCACTGCCCAGGCCCCCGGCCTGTCGGCCGAAGAGATGGAGAAGTACTACACGATCCCGATCGAGATCGCGCTGTACCCGACGCCCGGCGTGGTCAACATCCGCTCGACGTCGTTCTATGGCCTGAGCTTCGTGCGCGTCACGTTCAGGTACGGCATCGATTTCAACACCGCCTACGCCCAGGCGGCCGTGTACTTGCAGCAGGGCGTCAACCTGCCCGGCAACCAGGTGCCGCAAATCCAGCAATCAAGCCTGGTCGGCGAGATCGTCCGCTATCAGATCGTCGGGCCGCCCAACTTCGGGCTGACCAACCTGCGCACGGTGCAGGACTGGATCGTGGCGCGCCGGCTGCTGACGATTCCCGGTGTCGTGGCCATCAATAGCTGGGGTGGCACCACGAAGCAGTTCAACGTTGATGCCGACCTCGGCAAGCTCGAGGCCTACAACGTCACCATCCCGCAAATCGTCACCGCGCTCGGCAATGCCAACATCAATGTCGGCGGCCGCGAGATCACGATGGGCCAGCAGTCGGTCAACATCCGCGGCGTCGGCCTGATCGATACTGGCGGCAACGACGATCTGACACAGGGCCGCCGAGTAACCGATATCGAAAACGTCGTGCTCAGCCAGTCAAACGGCGTGCCGGTCCTGATCAAGGACGTGGCCAAGGTCTCGGTCGGCTTCGTGCCGCGACTCGGCATCGCCGGGCGCGACCACGACCCCGACATCGCCGCCGCCATCGTCGTGATGGGCCGTACCCAGCACACCAATGACGTACTTCCGAAGGTCGAAGCGGAGATCGAGAAAATCAACACCGACGGCACGCTGCCACCCGGCGTCAAGGTGGTGCTCTACTACGACCGCGGCACGCTGGTGAACGTGACGACGAGTACCGTCCTGCACAACCTGGTGTTCGGCTGCCTGCTGGTGTTCCTGATCCAGTGGATTTTCCTGGGCGACTTGCGCTCGGCCATCATTGTCGGCGTCAACATTCCCTTTGCCCTGTTCTTCGCCGTCATAATCATGGTGGCGCGCGGCGAGGATGCCAACCTGCTGTCGGTCGGCGCCGTCGATTTCGGCATCATCATCGATTCGGCGGTGATTCTGGTCGAGAACATCTTTCGCAATTTCCAGAGCAGCGCCGACGATCGATACCGATTGCTGCAGCATTTGAGCGAGGGCCTGTGGGGACCGGACCCGAGTTCTTCGACCAGCGGCCGCGGCAGCGCGAGGCTGTGGTCCGAACGGCTGCGCTTGATCTTCGTGAGCGCGCTGCAGGTCGATCGCGCGGTGTTTTTCACGGCAACCATCACTATCACCGCCTTCCTGCCGCTTTTCACCATGAGCGGCGTAGAAGGCCAGATCTTCGGCCCAATGGCGCGGACCTACGCCTACGCGCTGGGCGGCGCGTTGCTCGCCACCTTCACTGTCACCCCGGTATTGGCGTCCATTGTGCTGCCGCGCCATGTCGAGGAAGTCGAGACGCGATTCGTGCGCACCATCCGCGCCGCCTACACGCCGGCCCTGCGCTGGGCCGTGAGCAACTCCGCCGTCCCGATCGCTTTCGGGATGATCTTTTTGCTGGTCAGCGGCCTGGCCGCCTCGCGGCTGGGCAGCGAGTTCCTGCCGGCGCTGGAAGAGGGCAATCTCTGGATTCGTGCCTCCATGCCGCCCACCGTCGGCCTGGAAGCCGGCATCGAGGCATCCCGCAAGATGCGCGACATCCTGCTGCGCCATCCCGAAGTGCTGACGGTGGTGTCGCAGCATGGCCGCCCCGACAACGGCAGCGACGCCTCGCCCTTCTCCAATGTGGAACTGTTCGCGCCGCTCAAGCCCTTTGATCAGTGGCCTCCGGGCCTCGACAAGGCGAAGCTCACCGATATTCTGCAGAAGGAGTTCGAGGAAGAGCTGCCCGGCATCGGCTTCAATTTCTCGCAGTACATCCAGGACAATATCGAAGAGGCATTGTCGGGCGTAAAGGGCGCCAATTCGGTCAAGGTTGTCGGGCCGAATCTCGAGGTGCTGGAGAAACTCGCCGAACAGGTCATGGCGCAGTTGCGCCAGGTCCCGGGCATCACCGATCTCGGCATCTTCCATATCGTCGGCCAGCCCAACCTCAACATACGCATCGACCGCGAGAAGGCGGCGCGCTATGGCCTGAATGCGGGTGACATCAATGCCGTGGTGCAGGCGGCGATGGGCGGCACCAGCGCCACCACCGTGCTGGAGGGCGACCGTCAGTTCGGCGTCTCCGTTCGCCTGGCCGGCCCTTATCGCAAGACGATCGAGGCCATCCGCAACGTCAAGGTCGCCTACGCGACTCCGAGCGGCGGCAACGCCTACGTGCCCTTGAGCGAGCTTGCGACGATCGCAGTCGAAACAGGCGCCTCGTTCATCTACCGCGAGAGCAGTCAGCGCTACATTCCGGTCAAGTTCAGCGTCCGCGGTCGCGATCTCGGCAGCACCGTCGCCGAGGCGCAGGAGCGCATTGCAAAGAACGTCCCATTGCCGACCGGCTATCGCATCCTGTGGGCCGGCGAGTTCGAGAACCTGCAGCAGGCCAAGCAGCGGCTGGAAATCATCATCCCGATCACGCTGATCCTGATCCTCGTCCTGCTCTACGGCCTGTTCAATACGTTGCGCGACAGTCTCGTGGCGCTGGCAGGCATCCCCTTTGCCGTCTCGGGTGGCGTCATAGCGCTCTACCTCACGGGCGAAGATTTCAGCGTCTCCGCCGCCATCGGCTTCATCTCGCTCGCGGGCGTCGCCGTCATGGATGGCATCGTGAACATCACCTATTTTCGCGAGCTGCTGAGCCGCGGCCAGTCGTTCGCCGAGGCGATCTTCAACGGCGCCGAACAGCGCATGCGGCCGATGCTGATGACGGCCCTGTCGGCCGGCGTCGGCCTGTTCCCCGCCGCTATATCGCAGGGCATCGGCAGCCAGGTGCAGCGCCCGCTGGCCACGGTCGTGGTAGGCGGCATGCTGCTTGGGCCCATCATGCTGCTGATCGTCGGGCCCGCCCTGAGAAGGGTCTTCCTCAGAACCTATACGCGCAGCCCCGAGAGGGCGCCGCAGGAGGAGGTCGAAGAATGACCATTCCTCGCAGTTCGCTGCGCGTTTCATTGGCAGCCCTGCTGGCAACGAGCGTCGTCGGCTGCACGGTTGGCCCCGACTTCACGCGGCCCGATCCGCCGAAGGACAAGACCTACCTGACCGGGCCGTCGCCCGAGGAGACCGTTGTCGTCCCCGACGTCCTGGGCGGTGAAGCGCAGCGCTTCGTGACCGACCTCGATATCCCTGCCCAATGGTGGCAAGTCTATCAGTCCAGGCCGCTCAACGACCTGATCGAACGCTCGCTCAGGGCCAACCCCGACATCCAGACGGCGATCCAGTCGCTGATGGCGGCGCAGGAAACCGCAAAAGCCCAGCGGGCCGCGCTCTTTCCAACCGTGACGTCGACCGGGTCAGCCACGCACAACCAGATATCGAACGCCCTCTCGCCGGCCACGAACAGTCCCACCGGTTTTGTCTTCGGGCTGTTCACCGGCCTGCTCAACGTCACCTATCTCCTGGACCTGTGGGGCGGAACGCGTCGTGCGGCCGAATCGCTGGAGGCTGTGGCCGAATCCCAATGCTTCGTGCTGGAGGCCGCGTACCTGACGCTGTCGTCAAACGTGGTCGTCGCCGCCGTCACCGAGTCCTCGCTGCGCGGCCAGATCGCCGTCACCGAGCGCACCATCGACATTCAGCGCCAGACGCTCGACCTGCTGCAACGGCGCTTCGCGATCGGCCAGGCAGCGCGCGCCGACGTGGCCACGCAGGAGGCGGCGCTGGCGCAAAGCGAGCTCGCCCTGCCGCCACTCAGGAACCAGCTCAGCCAACAGCGCCATCTCCTGGCGCAGCTCACCGGCCAGACGACGGCGCACGTTCCGTCCGAGACATTTGAACTCGGCGATCTCGCCCTGCCGCAGACCCTGCCGGTGAGCCTGCCCTCGCGCATGGTCGAGCAGCGGCCCGACGTCCGCTCTGCAGAGGCCAGTGTGCACGCTGCCGCGGCGACGGTGGGCGTCACCACGGCGGCCCTGTTGCCGCAGGTCACGCTCGCCGCGACCTACGGTTCGACGGCGACGTCGTCCGACTTGCTGTTCAGCAGCTTGCTTGGGCCGACGGTGGTGGCCGGCGGCAGCGTCGCGCAGACTTTACTCGATGGCGGGGCTCTGCTGGCGAAAAGGCGCGCCGCGATAGCGGCATGGGAGCAAGCCAAGGCGCAGTACCGCTCGACGGTGCTGACGGCCTTCCGCAACGTCGCCGACTCGCTGCGCACCGTCGAGTCCGATGCCCTGGCACTCAGGGCGGCTTCCAGCGCCGAGAATGCCGCGGGATTGAGCCTCGAGATCACGCGCCGGCGGCTTGCTGCCGGCGACGCCGGCATCCTCGACATTCTCAACGCCGAGCTCACCTACCAGACGGCGGCGCTGGCGCTCGTCCAGGCCCGATCGGCGCGCTATTCGGACACCGCCGCGCTGTTCCAGTCGCTGGGCGGCGGCTGGTGGAACCGCGATGGCGAGGGCAACCTCGATCCCGCCAGGCGCGCGGTCTGCAAAGCGCCGGCCAACCCGCCCAGGCCGCGACCCTGGCCCGATGCGCAGCCCTTGCCCGATGCCGCCAATCCGCAGCCCTTGCCCGATGCCACCAGGCCGGCGTCGAAGACTTCCAAATCATCCTGGGGCTTCCGATTCTGGTGAGATCGCTCGCCCCCGCCATTCACCGCGCAGTGCTCAGGCTTTTCTCTGGGGGACGACAACATGCGTGTGATCGGATTATCCAAGTTGGCGCAGGTCAGCGCCTGCCTCGCTGCGATCATGCTGGCTTGTCCAGCCGACGCTCAAAGCCAGCAGGACGGCACCGGATCGCGAACCGGCTACGATACCTTCCTGGCGATCCAGGTTTACGCGGTGGGCGGCGGCTTCATTCCGTTCGCGAGCAACAGCAACGTGACCGGCGCCGATGCGACCATCGATCCCAGTAATTTATTGATCGCCAACCAGTCGGGCGGATCATCGTCGACCACGCCTCTTCTCGGCGCACGTGTCCACGTGCCCCTGCTGTGGAGAATGGACGACGAACAACGGCTCGCGTTCAGCGTCTTCTTCGAGACCGGCCTCCAGTCAGGCTTCGCCGCGCAGTCCTTCATCCAGACCTTTCAGAATACCAGCTTCTTCGCCGGCGATTTCGGCTCGAGCACCGTCACGGAATTCTATCAAATCCCGCTCTTGCTTGGCTTCACCATGCCGGTTGCGGAGCGTTCGGCTTCACCCAGCCTTTTGCTCGACCTCTACGGCGGCATCACGCTCGACAGCTGGGCCCAGACCCTGCAGGGCGCCGAAGCGAACGCCCCCGGCCAGGGTTTCTTCGGCCAGAACCGGCGCTTCAGCGCCGATCCGACGGTCGGCGTCGGCGTGCGCATGCCGGTGGGCGACATCGCCGACCTGCCCATGATCTTCGGCGTCAACGCCGAGCTGCAGTTCCGCCCCGGCAGCGTGGTGACGGCGACCTCGCCCAACTTCCCCGTAACTTACTTTGGCACGGTCGACCCGCACGCCAATCTGGCCATCATGGCTCGGATCGGCATTGCCTTCGGCGGAGGTAGAGGATTCACATTGTCATGGTCGCTACAGAGCGCCGCGATTTTCCGTCGTGTAGGACAGGAGCCTGCCCTCGAGGAAGTCGATCCGGGTGCGCTTGAAGAATATCGAATCCGGCCCGTTCCATTCGACCGTGGCATAGTCGCCCGACAGGGGGCTGTATTCGGATACCAGTTGGCCCGGGCACCCCATGACTCGGCTGGTTTCTGCGTAGCTCATACCGCGCTGTAGCGAGGCGAGCTTCTGCGGATTGGCCCCGCACGTCGCCGCACAACCGGAAACCAGCGTGCCAGCGCTGACCGCGAGATACGTGCCCACCACCGCCGAACGCCACATGAGTTCCCTCCAATTTGGAGACGATGCCAATTTTACACGACCATCTTGGCCGAGCAATCAAAGGGCTGCGAAACAGCGACACCATCGTCCGCGTGTGTCAGCTCCGTGTAACCAGGGAGTCCGATTGCTGAGCATGGTACGTGAAGGTCGCTGTCAGTTTGGCGACAGGACGGGCGATGCGTTTTGGTCTACCAAGATCACAAGTTGATCGATATTCCGTCGCGCGTGCTCCCTGGTGCAATGGACGTGTGAAGTGACCGCTGAGCTGCGCGCGAGCAAGTGTAAGAGAGAGGAATGTCCATGAAATTCGTCCTTGTGCTTGTGGTGCTGGTGCTGGCGGGCTCGGCGGCGGCAGCCCCTGGCTGCCCGCCCGGCACCAAGTATCAGTGCACGCAGGGCAAGGGCCGTGTGGTCTGCTCCTGTCACTGAAAAAGCCGATCAGGTGACGCGCGACCGGGAACGCGGGTGCGTCGTCGGCCTTCCATTGAACGACCACTAGTGACGTCTGTGATCGGCAGTTTCGCCCGCCCGGTACCCGAATGATGAGAGTCTAGCAGCGTGCCGCGACGAGACGATCCTGTCGCTCTAAGACGCACCAATCGTCGAACCGCTTCCTTCACCCGGGATGAGATCGCTATCTCGTCAAAGACGTGGATTGTGGTGTCGGGTGCGCAATTGCGTATGGCACGCGCGGCGATGAACTGGACGGTGCGGGACTTGTCGCACGCAGCGAATGTCGCGCCGGCGACGATCCGTCGAATCGAAGCCGACTTGACGACCCGTCCTTCGTCATTGGCCGCCATTCGCATCACGCTTGAGCGAGCTGGCATTGTCTTCATGCGACACAGGGACGGCGACGGTGTCCGCCTCATGCGAGCAGCCGAATGCGTGCGCGACCTCCTGGAGCTTGCCAACCTTGCGGCCGGGAAAGCCAAGATTGATACCGCAATGCAGCGGCGTCTTGATCGCTTTCTTGCCGCGGCGATCGCCTTGCAGAAGGAGTGGCGCGTCGAAGACGGCATTTATGTGAGCCAGCTCAAGGAACGGATACGCGTTGCATCGCGCACCGTCGAACCCAATGTCCGTCAAGCGCTGGAACAAGCGCTCGGCTACATCAGGAAGATCACAAGGCCGTCGCGCTAGCGCAGGCAATTAGCGCGGGGGCGTGCCGCACATCCATGCAGAATGTCGCGAACAGCAGAGCATCGGCTCCGGGCGACCGCGTGGATACAAGGGTCAAGCTGCGCAACGCGCCGGCGCCGCTTTGGAGACGGCGCTGGCGCGTCGGGCACGCTTAGCCGCGCGGCGGCAGGTCGAACTTGGCGTCCTTGAGTGCCTTCTCGATCGCCGGAATGCCGGAGGTGTCGCCCGCCTTGCACTTCTCGACGGCGACTTTGGCATTGACGTTCTGCGGCTGCTCCCCCCTCTTGGAACTCATGTCGAGGTACTGCTGGTACTTTGCGACCAGCGCATTGCAATACGCAACGTCGCTCGACTGCGCGAACGCCGCGACCGGCAACGAAAACAGGACGGCGGCCAGCAGGGCCTTGGTGACAGTGTTCATGATCTTCTCCATCGCTCGGTGATCGAGCGACGGGGATATGTGGTCCGAAAATGGCGGCGCGCTGGCTTTTTGGTTACTTCGACCTGACCACCTCCTTGCGTCAAGCCGACGACCAGAAAATGGGACACACTGCACAACCGCGTCAGCGATGGTGCAAATGCCCGGTCTGTGTCGGCCCGGTCCCGGCATCGTCGGGCGCTGGAACGTCGCCCGCCAACCCATCGTGCGCGGTAGTGAGGCGGCGGGCCCTTTCCCCGGCGGCATCCAGCTCGCGGTACCCCGAAGGCGAAGCCGAGGGTTCTTTGTGGCCACCAGAAGGGTAAAGGCGTTTGCCGCGCCTAGACGCGCCCCGCCGCCACGGCGTTCGACATGATCGTCTTCACACCGAACTTGTGGAACGGCAGGATGAGGAACAGGTAGGCCTTGCCGAAGAAATTGTGCGGGCTGACGACGGTCGACAGCACCACCTTGTCGACGCCGTCTTCGTGGGCGCGCGAGACCAGGACCCGAAAATCCAGGTGCTTGTCGTTGCCGCCGGTAACGATCTCGGTCTCGCTCAGGGAGAACAACGTGAAGAGCGCGATCTTGTCGCCGACGGCGTATGCGGACTTGGTTTCGACGCGATTGAAATCGGCAGCGGTGGGTCCCTTCAAGCCGAACACCGATACGATCCGGGTGCGGGCCAGCAGAAGCCACTTGGCCCACCGCGGATGATGCGCGAAGATGCCGAGATAGATCTGATCGATGCCCAGGTCGGTTCGGCTGAGCGGTGCCTCGAACGAGTCCCAGTAGTAGAACCGCCGGAACCCCGGATGCGGCGGGTCGCTGCGTTCGGCAACCTTCATGCTGGTGACTTTGCTCTTTTCGCGGTCAACCACAACGGTCATACAGACACAGGCGTATCCGTAGGGACCGTTCGTCGCCACGAATGCCTGGCCTGAGCGGTTAGCCCATCCGCTGCCGCAGCCGTACTGCCAGCACCACGGTCAGCACCAAGCCCGCTATCGCCATGACGAGCACTGCGCCGCGCGGCCCCAGTTCGCCGGCCAGCGCGCCGGCCGCCAGGATACCGAGCGGGCCGGTGCCGATGCAGACCGTGACGATGCCCATCAGGCGCGAGCGCATTTCGGCGGGCGCCTCGGTCAGCATCAAGGTCGATTGCATGTTGCTGAAGCCCGCCGTGCCGAAGCCGCCCGTGACCAGCACGGCGAAGGCCAGCCAATACCAGGGCGAAAGCGCCATCACGATCAGGGCCGCCATGAACAGCGCCGCTCCGCCGGCGAAGGCGAGGCGCCGATCGAGGCGCAACAGGCCGGCGGCCAGAAGCGCGCCGCCCAACAGGGCGCCCAGCGGTTCGCCGGCGGCTAAAAGGCCGACCAGGGCCGGCGAGACGTGGAAGGCGCTGAGGCCGAGCGGCGCCACGAGGCCCGAATAGGCGAAGGCGAACGTGTTGGTGACGATGGTGATGCCGAATACCAGCACGATGGTGGGCTTGGTTCGGGCGAAGGCCAGCCCCTCGGCGATGTCGGCCGGGATGCGCGCGAGGTTGAGCTTGCGCGTGAGTTGCGCATGGACCAGCCCGGCCATGGCGAAGGCGCCGAGGAACTGGACGAGCGCGGTCAGCGTGTAGGCGCCCTTCATGCCCAGCCACTGGAAGGCCATGCCACCCAGCAGAGGTCCGATCATGCGCGTGGCCGCATTGGTGGCGGAGTCGAGCGCGATCGCGGGCACGATCCTGTGCGGGCCCGCGACCTCGCCCACCATGCGCCGCCGGGTCGACATCTCGGTGGCCCACATCGTGCCCGAGATCAGGTTGCCCAGGGCCACATGCCACAGCGCCAGATGGCCGGTGGTGGCGAGGCTCGCCAGCACGGTCGAGACGAAGGCCGGCCCGACCAGCGCCAGCATAACGATCAACTTGCGGTTCACCGCCTCGGAGACTGCGCCCAGGAAGGCGCCGAAGGCGAGCTGCGGCAGCTGGCGCACCGCCACCACGAACGTGACGGCGAGCGCGGAGCCCGTCACCTCGTAGGCGAACAGGCTCGACGCCAAAAGCTCCAGCCAGCGCATGGCATTGGCGAATGCGCCGACCAGCCACAGCCTGAGGAAGTCGGGCAGCCTCAGCAACGCGCGAATCGGGCTGCTGTGTTCCTCCGGGGAATTCATTGAGGAGGAGCGTACTCCGCTGGGGGCGCGCAAAGAAAGCCGCCCAAGCAAAAGGCGCCCTAAGGCGCCCTTTGCCATCGACTGTTATTCGAAACGACCCCTTAGAGGTCGGCAGCCTTCTTGATGGCCGACTTGGCGTCGCCGACGGCCTTCTGCAGATTGCCCTTGGCTTCCTGCACCTTGCCCTCGCCCTTGAGTGCGGGATCGTCGGTGGCTTCGCCCACGCCCTGCTTGACTTTGCCGGCGACCTGGTTCGCCGTGCCTTTGACCTTGTCTGTCGTGCTGCTCATCTGGCTTCTCCTTTCGATTAGGCGTGGATTGAACGCCCTGATCCCGAGCCCGTTGCCGATGACGGCCGGGATTAAAGTTGCGAAGAGAGCAACGGTCTTGTCCGAAGAATTCGCCGGTCCCGTGCGATGGGAAGCTAAAGAAACTGCTTCACCGCGGCCAGCACGACCAGCGCGCCGATCGCCATCACGGCACTGCCCAGCGAGACCACATAAAGCGCCCGTCCCGGCGAGAGCCGGCCCATCGACGCGGCGATCCAGAAGAACGGATCGTTGACGTGGCAGATCGCCATCGAGCCTGCGCCGACCGCGGCGGCGGCGAGCGCACGGCCCGACGCGCTGTCGAGCCCGAGTGCCGGCAGCATGGGTTCGACCATGCCCGAGGCGGTGAGCACGGCGGTCAGCGAATTGCCCTGCATCGTCTTGACGATGGTGGCGGCCAGGAAGGGCGTGAGGATGCCGAAGCGGGGATGCAGCGCGTATTCGGCTAAAAGCTCGGCCATGCCGGTTTCATCGAACACGCGGGCGAGCCCGCCCGATGCGCCGACCGCCATCAGGAGCGGCGCCCAGCTGCGGCCGGCCAGCGCCGAGGGCTGCCAGCGGCCCGCGAACAGCACGCCGAGCGTGATGGCGATGGCCGCCAGCATCAGAGGTTTGCTGACGCCGATATAGAACTCGCGGGCGCCGCCCTTGCCCAAGGGCTCGCTCGGCATCTGTGCCACCGACTGCACGATCAGGAGCGCGATCGGGATGAGGACGGCGAGCCACGTCCAGTCGAGCCAACCGGCGACGTCGGTCGAGGGGATCTGGCGCGCCACGGACCACCAGCCCAGCACGGCCGCGATCACGGCAAGCGGCAGCGCGACCATGAGCATCGTCGAGTTGCTGGCCTTCATCACCGAGGCCGCCGCGACCGCGAGCGGCGAAGGCGCCACCAGGGAACTGACGGCAAGCAGGGTGAGGGCGAGGCCGAGCGCGCGGCGCGGCGCGCCCTGGCCCGCGGGCTGCAGCAGGGCGAGGCCGCCCGTCGCCGAGGCGCCGAGGCCCGCCAGCGCGCCGACAAGGGCGGACGTCCCGGTGCCGAGCGGCTGGCGCAGCACCAGCGCCTGCACGAGCGCGCCCGCCACTACAAGGAGGCCCGCCTGTTCGAGCGCCGCGGTGAAGCCCAACCCGAATGCCTTGCCGACCGACTGGAAGGTCATGTCGGCCGCGATGCCGTAAACCACGATCGTCGCCATGATGGCGAGAAAGGCCGGCAGGTGCAGGCGCTGGATGAGCAGGACGATCGCCACGACGGCGATCGGCACGAGGAGGGAAGCGAGGAGCATGACGAGGCGACCTTAGAACAGATTTCGTCCACATCCACGACAGCGTCGGCGGACGTGCCTGTCATGCCCCCTCTCCGCCGCGAAGCGGGGGAGAGGGTGGGGCCCATTGCGAAGCAATGGGAGGGTGAGGTGGTGTACGATACGAAGGTGATGTTCGAGCTGCGAGGTCCATGACCCACCTCACCCTCCCCGCGCTTTGCGCGGGTCCCCTCCCTCTCCCCCCGCTTCGCGGGCGGAGAGGGCTTCTGACAACCCTCCTGTTGATCCTCGGGCTCGCCGCGCCGGCGGCGGCGGAGTCGCTGGTGCGCATCGAGGGCAAGACCTTCATCGCACCGGACGGCCGTCCGCTCAGCATCAAGGCCATCAATCTCGGCAACTGGCTGGCGCCCGAGGGCTACATGTTCAAGTTCGAGGTCGCCAAATCGCCGCGCCAGATCTTTGGCGCCTTCGATCGCCTTCTAGGACCCGACCGCGCGGCTTCGTTCTGGACCGAGTTCCGCGACACTTATATCGCGCGCGACGACATCCGGTTCATCAAGTCCGTCGGCTTCAACACCGTGCGCATCCCGCTGCACTACCACCTGTTCATGACCGACCAGGGCGAGATGACGGGCGAGGGCTGGGCGCTGCTCGATCGCGTGCTGGGATGGGTGCGCGAGGCCGGCCTTTTCGCCATCGTCGACCTGCACGCCGCGCCTGGCGGCCAGACCGGCATCAACCACGACGACGGGCCGGGCTATCCGCTGATGTTCTATGTGCCGCGCGACCGCGCGCTCACGGTCAAGCTATGGCGCGCCATCGCGCTGCGCTACAGCGGCGATCCGGCGATCCTTGGCTACGACATCCTGAACGAACCGATCGCGCCTTATCACGACACGGCGACGCTCAACATGCGGCTGGAGCCGTTCTACAGGCAGGTGACCCAGGCGATCCGCGAGGTCGATCCCGGCCGCATCGTGATCCTGGCCGGCGGGCAGTGGAGCTCGAGCTTCGACATGCTGGGCCCACCCTTCGCCGATAACCTCGCCTACACCTATCACTTGTTCTGGGCGAGCACTGAGCGCGATTCCATCCAGCGCCATCTCAACTTCGCCAACCGCTATGACGTGCCGCTGTTCCTGGGCGAGACGGGCGAGCTCACCGACGAATGGAATGAGCGTTTCCGGCGTCTGCAGGAGGCGCACGGCATCGGCTGGGCGTTCTGGACTTACAAGAACCTCGACACACCCTCGACCGTGGTGTCGATCCCGCTGCCTGTCGGCTGGGCCGAGATCGTGGCCTTTGCCGACGGCACGCGCCGCGACAGGCCCGCCGCCGCCGTCATCGATCGCGCCATCGCACAGTATCTCGACGGCATTAAATTCAAGAACGGCGTGATCCGCTGGAGCTATCTGGCGTCGCTCGGGTTGAAGGCGCTGCCGTAGGACTGTCTCAATGCACCTTGGTTTCGATCAGCGCGATCACATCGCCCACGGTCTGCAGCTTTTCGGCGTCGCGGTCCGATATCTCGATGCCGAACTCATCCTCAAGCGACATGATGGTTTCGACAACGTCGAGACTGGTGGCCGCGAAATCGGTGATGAAGCTGGCAGCTTGGGTGACCCTGCTCGCCGGGATGTGGAGCTTGGAAACGACCACATTGCTAACTCGGTCGGCAATATCGCTCATGTGAGCACCCCGCTGTTTCCACGATAGGGAGGGCAAATACCACGTCGCTAAGCGTTGACCCGTCATCTTACAACGTGCAGAGCGCCGGGCCATGGACATTCCCCCACGATACCGGTCCGCTGAACCTAGAGGACGAAAAGGCCACCGGCTGTTCAAAACAGGACTCGGTGTGCGGTATTGGACAGCCTGAATGAGCGGCGGAGCCTATGAATCGGACTTGCTCAATTTACGGGAGCAAGCCATGCGGAACAGAAGCTTGGCGAGTCACCGGCATTTTCGGATGCCGACATTCCAGCCCACGATCGACGAGAGCACACGGCCGCGTGAGCGAGCCGCCATGGGCGGGCAAGAGGCGTGCGCTGGCGCGCCGGCCGACGACTCGAAGCCGGTAGCGCATTGGCTGCATCGCAATGCCATCAAGATGTACCCCGTGAGCCGCTACGCCTTGCAGTATTCGGGCCGCTTCAGTGTGGTGGCCCTGCTCGCGCGCCTGTGGCGGCCTTTCTAGGGCGTATTCCTTTACGGCAGCCCTTGCCGAGAGGCTAGGTGAGAGGGCTACGCACTGAGCCGCTGTGCGTAGTAGTCGGCGAGACCGTTCAAGGCCGCCGCCCCGTCGCCCTTGAACGCCGGGCCGTGCATCAGCGCGATCGTCCCGGGTTTCAGTCCGGCCAGACGCCGCAACGTCGGCTCGGCAAGAGGCGTGTGCGGCATGAAGGGCACGGCCTTCTCCGTCGCGATCCCGGGGCCCACGATGTCGCTCTCCGTTGTCACATCGGCTGGCCCGAACTGCGTGAAGAGATCGCTGCAGAACAACACGCCCGTGGTCTCCTCGAAGATCATGCCGGCGTCCCAGTTGTGCGGCACGTGCGGCGTGTCGAGCCAGCGCACCGTCTTGCCGCCGAGGTCGATCACCTCGTCGTTCTTGAGTGCGCGCGGCGGCCGGTCGGCCATGTCGGTCAGCCAGATGTTGCAGCCGACCTGACCATGCGCCGGCGTCGCCTTGGGCGCCGCGGCCAGCCACTGGTTGAGCGCGCCTGATTCATCGGCCTCGACGTGGCTGCACACAGTCCAGTGCAACCGATCGAGCGGCATCACGCGCTTCACCGCATCGGAGACCAGCGGGAACAGCGAGCGCTGGCCGTAGTGGAACAGCAGCGGCTCGTCGGCATCGATCAGGAACTGGTTGAAGGTGAATCCCTTGGGTCCGACCTGGGGCACGAAAGTCGACAGGCGATAGATCTTGTCGGCGATCTCGGCGACTTCGGTTTTCATGGCTTGAGAACCTCTAGGAGCTTTTTATTGAACGCCTCGGCGGCCTCATAGGCAACCCAATGGCCGGCCTCGGCAATGACGTTCATCGTGAAATCGGGCTGCAGCGCCCGGAAAAGATCGATGCGTTCCTGGATGTGCGGATAGGTGGTCGAATCGAACTCGCCCCAGATGCCGCTGAGCGGTGTCTTCACCCGGGGCAGCACTTGGCTCAGCCTGAAGGCCTGGCCCATATCGCGGCTGCGCGTCCTGGCGCGCGTGGTGTTCAGGATCTGCATATAGATCGCCACGCCGTCGACCTTGGCGGGATCGTGCAGCATCAGGATTTCCAGGTTGCGCCGCGCTTCGGCCGCCAGGATCTCGGGCGGCATCTCCGGCAAGAGCTTGCGTAGCTTGGGGCCGGGCTTGCGCGTGGCTTTCAGCCCGCCGGCGCCGACCATGATGATGCGGCTGATGCGCTCCGCGAACAGCGTGGCGATGTGGCCCGCCACCATGCCGCCGAAGGAGAAGCCAGTGATGGCGAAGGGTTTGTCGGTTGGCAGCAGGGCGTCCATCGCCGTCTTCACGCAGCGCGTCACCGACCAGACGTCGCGCACGTCGTCGGGCGGATCGCTGTCGCCCAGACCGGGCAGGTCGGCGGCGTAGACGGTGAAGTGCTGCGCCAGCGGATGGACGTTCCGGATCCAGTGGATCCACGAGCCCGAGCCGCCATGGAAAAGCAGCAGGATCGGCTTGCCCGAGCCTTCGCCCCAGACGTGCCACATCATGCGGCCGCCATTCCCCATCGGCACCCGCACGGCGCGTGACGTGGCTTCTATTGCCGAAATGTGTTCGGCGGCGGTGCGCCCGTCCGGCATTTTGGGGACGGCCGAATAGTCGAGGTTCATTTGTTGATCGCACCCAGCAGACGTTCGACGAAACCAGGCGCTTGCTTGCGGTCGATCCAGCGCAGTACCGTTACAAGATCGTTGTCGGGATCGATCCACACGATGTGGCTGCCCCAACCCAGCGCGAAGTAGCTTTTTTCCGACGCCGCCGCGAACTGCCGCTTGTCGGTGTTGAGCCACCACATCAGCCCGTAGAACGACGCCACCGGGCAGGGCTTCACCAGCTCCTCGGTCCAGCCCTTGGGCAGGATCGGCTTGCCCTCCCAAATGCCGCCTTGCGCGACCAGCACGCCCATCAGCGCGAGATCGCGCGCCGAGATCACGATGCCGCCGCCCCAGTGGCCGCCACCCGGCACGGAGATCATCTCTTTGCCGTCGACGGTGACGGTCGAGTTGCGATAGCCGTTCCACTTCCAGTCCGACGAGGCGCCGATCGGATCCATGATGCGGCGCTTCAGTACCGACGGCAGCGGCTCCTTGAAGAGCTGCAGCAGGGAGTAGCTGAGGCGATTCACCCGCACGTCGTTGTATTCGTAGAAGCTGCCGGGCTGCCTGAGCTGGCGCCGCGTGCCCTTGGGCGCCTCGGCAACGGCGAGCCCGACCACCCGATTGTGGTCGATGCGGTCTTCCTTGCCGAACATCGTGCCTTGCCATTCGCTGGTCTGGGTCAGCAGGTGACGCCAGGTGATATCCTTGTTCTGCGCACTCTTGAAGCCGTCATCGAGTGCATAGTCGCCGGCCTTGTCGTCGAGGCTTTTGATGAGGCCGTCGCCCAGCGCCAGGCCCGCGAGCAAGGCGAGGTAGCTCTTGGCGACGCTGAAGGTCATGTCGGCGCGGGTGACGTCGCCCCATTCGGCCAGAATCTTGCCGCCGCGGTAGACGATGCCGGCATGGCCGCCGCGTGGCGCCACCGGGCCCAGCACCTCGTTGTCAGGGGCTTTCTCGCCCGAATCGTAGGTCATCACGAACTGGCCGTCCGGCATTTTCATGCTTTCGGGCCATTTGGATTCAGCTGATTTGGCGAAGGCGATCGCTTCTTGAAGGTCATTCATGCCCGCAATCAACATTGGAGCCCGTCCGGGAGCAAGCGTAGAAAACGCGTCATGGCTATACCGAGCTCGATCACGATCCGCCGGCCCGACGACTGGCACGTCCATCTGCGTGACGGACCGATGTTGCAAGCCTGCGCGGTGCACACCGCCCGCCAGTTCGCCCGCGCTATCATCATGCCCAACCTCGTGCCGCCGGTGACCCGGGTGGCGGAGGCGGCTTCGTACCGCGAACGAATCCGCAGAGCGGTTCCGGCCGGGCTCAAATTCGAGCCGCTGATGACCTGCTACCTGACCGACGACGCCGACCCGGCCGAGCTTTGGCGCGGCAAACAGGAAGGCGTGTGGGTGGCAGCCAAGCTCTATCCGGCCCACGCCACGACCAACTCTGCGCACGGCGTCACCTCGATGGACCGCATCGCCCGCGGGCTGGAGGCGATGGAGAAGGCCGGCATGCCGCTACTCGTCCATGGCGAAGTGACGGATACCGAGGTCGATATCTTCGACCGCGAGGCAGTGTTTTTGGACAAGGTGCTGGCGCCGCTGCTCAAGCGGCATCAGGGGCTGAAAGTCGTGCTCGAGCACATCACCACGAAGGAGGGCGTGGCCTTCGTCGAGGCGAGCGCGCCCCGGGTCGGCGGCACGATCACGCCGCATCATCTGTCCTACAATCGCAACGCCATCTTCAAGGGCGGCATCCGTCCGCACCTCTATTGCCTTCCCATCGCCAAGAGCGAGGAGCACCGGCTGGCGCTGCGTCGTGCCGCGACCTCGGGCCAGCCGCAGTTCTTCCTGGGCACCGACACCGCGCCGCACACCGCCGACACCAAGGAATGCGTCTGCGGCTGTGCCGGCATTTTTAACGCGCCGGTGGCGATGCAGGTCTACACGCAGGTCTTCGCCGAGGAGGGCGCGCTCGACCGCCTGGAGGCCTTCGCCTCGCTGAACGGCCCGCGCTTCTACGGCCTCCCGGCTAACGAGGCGTTCATCACGCTGCGTGCGGGGCCTTTGCAGGCGCCCGAGCGCATCGACGTTCCGGGCGGCAACAAGAGCGTCGTGGTCTTCCACCCGGACACGCCGGTTGGCTGGTCGTTCTGATTTCACGATCAGACGCACGTGGCGAGCGCAAGCGCTGGTCCAAGGGTGAGGACGATGGTTACGAGGGCGGCGATCAAGGTCCAGGCAATCACGGTGTGCAGGAATGTGTCGGTCGGATCGAAGCCGGGGGCCGGGCTGGTGGCCCAGTGATCGCGCCACATCCAGCCGATCACGATCAGATGAGCCAGCAGCACGAGGGCGAGGACCGGGCGCAGTGCGCCGGCCGGCCAGGCAAAAGCGCAACCGATGGCGTGGACGGCGTAGAGAAAGACCAGCGCGCTGCACCAGACGCCGAAGCCTGCCACCAGCCACCACAGGCGCTGGGGCGGAACAGGAGGCGCGCTCACGGTCGGGCGCCCAGCATCGCCACCAGCCAGGGCAGCGCCAGGACGAGACCGAGCGCGATGACGGCCGTCATCGCGCTGTAGTCGAGCCAGAGCCGAGTCAGGCGCAGGTCCAGCGACCGCAGCGGCGAGACCAGGCCGGCGCCGAGGCGCAGGAAATTGCTGACGAGGAAAAGAAGGCCGATGCCCGCGTGCACGGCAACATAGAAAAGTAGCGCGGCGGCGGTTGCGCCAAGCGCATGTTCGCGCGGAGGCGGGGTGACGCCGCCGATGAGGGCCACGCAGGCCGCAATGGCGGCGAGGAGTGCCAGCATGGCCAGGCCGATCCAGCCGCGCGCCGATCCACCAATGGCGAGCATTCGCATCGATCCGCGCGCCGCCGCCGCGGCGACGGCGAGGGCCACGATGGCTGCAAGGGCGAGTTTGAGGTCCGGCGCGGGTGTCACCGCCGCCGGCCAGTTCGGCGCCGCGATCCAGAGGTAGAAGGTTCCGAACACCAGGGACGCGAACAGGGTACCGTCGGCGACCAGCGTGAAAATCAGGGCCCACCACGGCGGCGCGCCGGCCACCTCGGTATGGGGCGGCACGCTCACGCCGTGGCCGACAGGCAGCGGACCATAGTCGCGCGCGAGCCCGGCGCTCTGGCCGGCCAGCACGAACAGACCCGCGGTCAACAGGGCCGCGGCAAGCGTCAGCGCGTAGAAGTGGAACAGCATCGCCAGCACCGCCGTGGCAGTGGCGAGCGCCGTGCAGAGCGGCAGGTAGGTCGGGCGCGGCAGCACGATCAGCTGCTCGGGCGCGCCGGATGTCATATGCACGCCCAGCGTTTCCTGCCAGCCGTTGCGCGCGAAACCGAGATAACCCTCGCCCCGCGCCAGCGACAGGGCGCGCTCGCCCGCTTCGGTGTCGTCGGCCGGGGTCCCGACCTGCGGCAGCGAGGCGAAGGCATAGGGCGCCGGCGGGATCGGCATGGCCCATTCGAACGTCGTTGCCCGCCACGGATCGCGCCGCACCCGACGGCCGTAGCGGAACTGCGCCAGGACGTCGATCACCACCAGCCCGAAGCCGATCGTCATGATGAACCCGCCCACCGAGGACAAAAGGTTGAGCCAGTTCCAGCCGACATCCCCCGGATAGGTGTAGATGCGCCGCGGCATGCCGAGCAGGCCGACCAGGTGCATCATGAAGAAGGTCAGGTTGAAGCCGATGAAGACCAGCCAGAAGGCGGGCACCGCCAGCCGGTGCGCCGCGGTGCGTCCAGTCAGCAACGGCAGCCAGTAGTAGAACGCCGCCAGCATGGGGAAGGCGAGCGCGCCGGCCACGACGTAGTGAAAGTGGGCGACGACGAAATAGCTGTCGTGCGCCTGCCAGTTGAACGGCACGATGGCGAGCATGACGCCGGTCAGGCCGCCCAGTGCGAAGATGAAGAAGAAGCCGAAGACGTAGAGCATCGGCACGTCCCAGCGCGGCCGGCCATGCGCCAGGGTGGCGAGCCAGGCAAAGATCTGCACGGCCGTCGGCACGGCGACAATCGCCGAGCCGGCGGAGAAGAAGGCGAGGGCAAGATGGGGGATGCCCACGGTGAACATGTGATGCACCCAGATGCCGAAGCTCACGAAAGCGAGCGCAATGATCGCCACGACGATCGCCCGGTAGCCGACAAGGCGCCGGTTGGCGAAGACCGGGATGATGGTCGACAGGGCTCCGGCCATCGGCAGGAAGATGATGTAGACGTCGGGGTGACCGAACAGCCAGAACAGGTGCTGCCAGAGCAGCGCATCGCCACCCCGCTTCGGGTCGAAGAACGGCAGGCCGAAGGCGCGCTCGCTTTCGAGCAGGATCGAGCCCAGGATCAGCGGCGGAAAGGCCACCACCATCATCAGCGCGGTGACCAGCATGTACCAGCCGAAGATCGGCATCCGATCGAGCGCCATACCCGGCGCGCGCATCTTGAGGACGGAGACGACGATCTCGACGGCCAGCGTCAGCGCCGAGATCTCGACGAACGTCACCCCGAGCAGCCAGACATCGGCGTTGATGCCCGGCGTGTAGACGTTCGAACTGAGCGGCGTATACATGAACCAGCCGCCGTTGGGCGCGACCCCGAAGACCAGCGACATGGTGATGATCGTGCCGCCGAACAGGTAGCACCAGTAGCCATAGGCGGTGAGCCGCGGGAAGGCGAAATCGCGGGTGCCGAGGATCTTCGGCGTGAGATAGACGGCCACGCCCTCGACCATCGGGATGGCGAACAGGAACAACATCATCGACCCGTGCACGGTGAAGACCTGGTTGTAGGTCTCCGGGTCCATGAAGTCGGAGTCGGGCGTGGCAAGCTGGACGCGGGTCAGCATGCCGAGCACGCCGCCGATCGCGAAGAACACGAACGCCGTGGCCATGAAGCGCAGGCCGATGACGGAATGGTTGACAGCGGCGAGGCGCTGCAGCCCGGGACCGGTAGCCCAGATCGCGGCGAGCTCGCGGTGCAGCCTGAGCGCGCTCATTGTTGCTCCTTCGCGGCCTGCGCCAGCGCGGCGGCGAAGTCCTCCGCCCGATGGACGACGACGGCGAAGCGCATCCGGGTGTGGCCGAGGCCGCAGAACTCCGAGCAACGCCCGTCATAGCGGCCCGGCTCGTCGGCCTGGATGCGCAGCAGGTTCGCGTGCCCCGGCACGGCGTCGATCTTGCCGGCTAGCCGCGGCACCCAGAAGGAATGGATGACGTCCGCGCTGGTGACCACGATGTCGACGGGAACGCCCGCGGGCAGATGCAGGACGTTCCTGGTTAAAACCCCTCCATGGTCGGGATAGCGGAAGGTCCAGACCCATTGCCGTCCCTCGGCTTCGATCCTGGGCGGTGCGTTTCCCATCAGCGGCAGCAGCCGCTCGCCGGCGACCAGCCCATAGGCGACGAGTGGCGGCAGAACGACGGCCGGCAGAACGAGGCCGCCGAGCACGATCCAGCGCGCCGCCGACACGCCAGACCCCCAGCCCGGCCGGCGGATCACCAGTACGAAGAAGACCATGACCAGCGCGAAGAGCACGGCGGAGCCAGCCAGCATCACCCACCACAGGGTTGCGATCGAAGACGCCGACGGCCCGGCGGGGTCGAGCGTTGAGCCCGGTCCGCTGCAGCCGGCCAGCGCCGCGGCCAATCCGGGTTGGACCGCCACCGCCAAGACGCTACGATCGCGGCTCGAAGGATACATGCGACTCGGAGGACGAGGTCCATGGCGAAGCAAGGCGATCCCGCGACTCCGTCGCAGAGTCCGGTCGTGCTCGAGCTGCAGCGGCTCGATGTCGGCTCGGTGGTCGCCCTGGTCGGCCATCCGATCCACGTAATGATGGTGCATTTCCCGATCGCATTTGTGATCGCAACCTTGGGCGTCGACATCTTCTACTGGTGGTCGGGCGATGCGTTCTGGGTGCGGGTCGGCCTGTGGTCGGCCGGCATCGCCTTCTGGACTGGCGTCGGCGCGAGCGTCGTCGGCATTGCCGAGCTCCTGCTCGTGCGCGGCATCCGGGTTCTCGAGGCAAGCTGGTCTCATGCCGTGGCGGCGATGACGCTGGTCGCGATCGCCGGCGCGAACTGGGGCTTGCGCTTGATCGATCCCGGCGAGGTTCTGACGCACGGCCTCGCTCTGTCGGGACTCGCCTCGGTGATAACAGGCTTTGCCGGCTGGCATGGAGGCAAGCTTGTGTTCGATCATGGCGTCGGCGTTCTGGTGTCTGAAAAGAACTGACGCAGCTTGCCGGGTTCGAACAGGCCGGGGGCGAACTGGCTTGAGTCGATGTGGGGCTTGGCCAGCACGATCCAGATGATGGCGCTCATCAGCAAGAGATAGGCGCCCGTCAGCGCGACGTGCGAGAGCAAGCCAAAGCGGCCGTTGGGCAGGAACAAATGCGCGAGGACGAGTCCGGCAACCACGTGCAGCATCACCATGGCGACGACGAGGACCATCTTCAGGGAAAACCACTCCTGGAAGGTGGCCTGGAGGAAGATCAGCGCCGTCCCGCTGCCGATGGCGATCACGGCGGCGGGCGAGGTCATCGTGACATAGACGAACCGGGTCATGCGGTGCAGGCGGTCGAGATCCGGACCCGCCGCGAGTGCCGCGCGCTGCCAGAATAGAAAGGGCAGGACGAGCAGCCCGCCCGACCAGACGGCGATCGCGGCCAGATGGACGAATTTCAGGAAGACCGTCACAGGGCCGGCTCGGTGGGCCGCAGGCTGGACCAGGCAAGCCACAGCCCCACCCCGAGATAGGGCAGGCTCGCCGGCACCCACATCAACAGCCCGCCAAGCTGCTGGTCGGCGAGCGGGCTCAGCCCCCACGGCGCCGTGCTCGCGAGATGCACTACATAGAGCGGCCCGGGCGCGAAGACGATCAATGCGCCGAGAAGGCCCATTTGCCCGATGGTCGCGACGAGGGCGACCAGCGCCCCGCCCGACGGCGTTGTCGGCGCCAGGATCGCCCGCCACGTCAGCCAGGCGCTGCCCAGAAGCGAAACCTGCATCAGGCAATAGGCCGGCACACTGGCGAGGCCCCAGGCATAAGGCCCCGGCGCGTGCCATAGCCACAGTATGACCGCGCTTGTCCCGACCAGCGCAGCGAGCGGCAGCGAGGGCGCGCGCGGCAGCGGAAAGGCCAGTGCCAGGAGTGGCGCCACGGCGGCAACCAGCAGGACATGGTGCAGCACCCGCGCCGAGAACAGCGCCGATGACAGCGCGCAGAGCGGCGAGACGAAGATGACGACCATTAGCGCAATCGCCGCCCAGCCGGCCCGAGCGTCCGACGAGCGCCTACGCGCGACCACGAGCGCCAGCGTCGCGAGTATTGCCATCAGCAGCGGATCGAAATTCCAACGTGTCCAGAGTTCTTCTGGCACAGGCGCTGGGCCGCAGTAGGCGATCATCGGACCCGGCATGACACGATGCGCTCCCTCCCGCTTATGGGTTGTGTTGCAACGCACGGCCGATTCTCAACTCTAACAAATGCAACCGGGGTTGAACAGCGAGCGGCCGCGGCGGGGGTTAGCGCAGTTAGCGCAGCCCATTTTGGAGCCGGGACCGGCGGCGAGCGGACAGCGCTGTCGTCTCGCGCGGTGGTTACCCCGCGCGGGACGACAGAAAATTGAGTGACCATGGTGCCGATCCTGTGTCTGAAAAGGTCGGCAGGCATAGGCCACAACATTGTTCAGTTCTGTCAAGACCAAACCGTCAGCACGCCACGCCAGGGAATACTTGCGTACCGGAGAGGGAGCGAGATTCGCACGAGGACACTACGGGTTGCGGTGAACCTGCGTGCGATGGCAGCAAAATGCCAGCACAGCACGCACAGCCGAGGCGCCTTGCGGCGTGGACAGCCCCAGCACCGGCAATGCAGAGTAAATGGACGTATGCCCGCGCTTCCCGCATGACGCACGCCTAGGCGCGCATCGCGCTATTTGGGATCGCGGGACAGGGAGCAGCCTATGCAGCTTCTCTACAGCGTTCGCGGGGCCGTCTGGATCATCGTCTATCTGCTGTTCATCCTCGCCCCCCTGTTCGCGCTGCTGGCGGGCTCCCATCCGCCGGCGCGCGATTTCTGGACGGAGTTCGCGGTCGCGATCGGCTATTCAGGGCTAGCGATGATGGGCCTGCAATTCGGCCTCACCGCACGCTTCCGCTACGTAACGGAACCGTGGGGCGAGGACGTCATCTATCACTTCCATCGACAGATCTCGCTGACGGCGGTCGGCCTGATCGTTGCACACCCCCTCATCCTGTTCGCCGTCCAGCCGGAATTACGCGCGCCGTCGAATTTCGTCGAAGCGCCGTTGAGCGCCTATTTCGCCGTCCTGTCGATCTTCTCGCTGATCGCGCTGGTGGTGATGGCCCTTTGGCGCGCGCGATTGAAGATCAGCTACGAGGCGTGGCACGTCAGCCATATCGTGCTGGCGATTGTCGCCGTCACGGCGGGGCTGGCGCACATGGTGGCATCGGGCTTCTACCTGCCTGACCCCTGGAAACGCGCGCTGTGGATCGGCCTGACGATCTTCTGGATAGCGCTGTTGCTTTACGTGCGCATCGCCAAGCCGCTGTTCATGCTGCGCCGGCCGTACCGCGTTTCGCAGGTGCGCAAGGAACGCGGCGACACCTCGACATTGGTGATGCAACCGGATGGCCACGCGGGCTTCCGCTTCACGCCCGGGCAGTTCGGCTGGCTGACGGTGTGGGGCAGCCCGTTCAAGATCACCGGGCACCCGTTCTCGTTCTCGTCCAGCGCCGAGGCCACCGACGGAAGGGTCGAGATGACGATCCGGAACCTGGGCGACTTCACGAGCGCGATGGAACACGTGCCGGCCGGGCAGCGCGTCTACCTCGACGGGCCGTACGGCGCGTTCACCGTCGGCAACCCGGCCGACGTGCACGTGCTGATCGCCGGCGGAATCGGCATCACGCCGATGATGAGCATGATCCGCACCCTCGCCGACCGCGGCGACAGGCGGCCGGTGATCCTGCTCTACGGCAGCAAGGACTTGGAATCGATCACCTTCCGCGAGGAGCTGGAGGCGCTGAAGGCGCGGCTGAACCTCGTGATCGTCCACGTGCTGAGCGATCCGCCGGCCGGCTGGACGGGCGAGCAGGGCTACATCGGCGCCGCGTTGTTCAGGCGGCATCTGCCGCCGCCCTATGCCGACCACGAGTATTTCATCTGCGGACCCAACATGATGATGGATGCCATCGAAAAGGCGCTCGGCGAGATGGACGTGCCGATGTCGAAGTACCATTCCGAACGCTACAGCTTTGTCTAGGGAGGCCCGATGCGCCGTTTGTTCGCCGACCGGTTGGTGCTCGCCACGGGGCTGATCGTGATCCTAATGGCGGCCCTGTTCGCTCTGTGGCGCGTAGCAGGGTAGGCAAGGGGCGGCATCTTTCGCGCATCAAATTTTGTGCAACCACCGATTTGCTCTATCGTCGCGCCATGAGCAAACGAAGCATTCCCGCCGACGCCGTCGTGCGCGGCACCGACAAAGGCTATACGCACGCCGTGCTGAAACCGGGTAGCGAGCGTCCGGTCGAGCAGATCGACAAGAAATATCCCTACCTGCGGCCGCGCGATGCCGCGACGCTGATCCTGGTGCGCCAGCGCGGCAGGATCCCCGAGGTGCTGCTGGGCTGCCGCGACGCCAAGCATGCCTTCATGCCCAATCGCTACGTTTTTCCCGGCGGTCGGGTCGATCCCGCCGATGCGCGTGTGCCGGTGGCGACGCCGCTCAATCGCTTCGTCGACGCGCGGCTGCGCAAGGCGGCGACGCCACAACGCGCCCGGGCGCTGGCCGTCGCTGCGGTGCGCGAGACGTTCGAGGAGACCGGGCTGATGCTGGCCAAGCCGCTGAAAGGCGGGGCGCCTGAGGAGGATTTCGGCGAGCACTGGCACGGCTTTTTGGACAAGGGTTTTGCCCCCGCGCTCGACTGCCTCGACCTGATCGCGCGCGCGGTGACGCCGCCCGGCCGGCCGCGCCGCTTCAATGCGCGCTTCTTCATGGCGCGGGCTGAGGATGCGACGGGCGAGATCCGCCATTCGAGCGAATTGGGCGACATCCGCTGGGTGCGGCTCGACGAGGCGCGTGAGCTGCCACTGCCCACCATCACCGGCCTCATCCTGGGCGAGATCGGCCGGCTGGTGAAGGAGCCGCCCAACCGAAAGAAGCAGCGCAAGATCCCGCTATTCACCACGGTGCATCGCCGGCACCTGATGCTTGAGGAATAGCCCGATGGCGGCGCGCGCCGAGATCGCCTCGTCGCCCGCTCCCGCGGCTGCAACGCCGGGCGCCGCTTTACCGCTGCGCAGCGGCGTGCGCCTGCGCGCGCTGGTCCTGATACGCTGGGCCGCCGTCGCCGGACAGCTCCTCACCGCCGCCGTCGTCCATTGGGGCTTGGGCTTCACCCTGCCGGTGCTGGCGGTGGGCGGCGCGATCGCGCTGTCGGCCCTGCTCAATCTCACGGTCAGCCTGGGACGGCCGGCGTCGGCGCGCATCGACGACCGCGAGGCCACGGTCTTCCTTGCCTTCGACATCCTGCAGCTTGCCGTGCTGCTCTATCTCACCGGCGGCCTGGTCAATCCCTTCGTGCTGCTGCTGCTGGCGCCGGTCGCCATCGGCGCCACCATCCTGTCGCTCGCCAGCAACATCGCGCTGTCGCTGCTCACCATCGCCAGCATCGCGCTCCTGGGAATCTTCCATCAGCCGCTGCCGTGGCGCGGGCCGCCGCCCGACCTGCCGGAGATCTATCGCGCGGGCGTGTGGGCGGGCCTCACCCTCACCACCCTGCTGATCACGCTCTATGGCTGGCGGCTGGCCGAGGAGGCGCGCCAGATGGCCGATGCGCTGGCCGCGGCGCAGGCAGCCCTTGCCCGCGAGCAGCGCCTGTCGGCATTGGGCGCGCTGGCCGCCGCCGCGGCGCACGAGCTCGGCTCGCCCTTGTCGACGATCGCGGTGGTGACCAAGGAAATGCTGCGCGAGGTCGAGACCGACGATCCGCTGCGCGAGGATGTCGAGCTCCTGTCCGCCGAGTCCGATCGCTGTCGCACCATCCTCGCCCGCCTGTCGGTCGATCCGGCGGGCGACGTGTCCGACGCCTACACCCTGGTGCCGCTGCCGGCGCTGATCGAGGCCGCGGCGCAGAGCTACAAGCGCGACGGCATTGCCATCATCTTCGAGTCCGGCCCGATGGGCGAGGGTGCGCCAACGGCGGCGCCGATCCAGGTGCGCAGTCCCGAGATCATGCAGGGGATAGGCAATATCGTTCACAACGCCGTTTCGTTCGCCCGGCGCGAAATGCTCATCGCCACCCGCTGGACCACCGAATGGTCCGAAGTCGAAGTCACCGACGATGGCCCGGGCTTCTCGCAGGCACTGCTCGACGAATTGGGCACACCGTTCATTTCCACGCGCCAGGGCGAGGAAGGACACATGGGATTGGGCGTTTTCATCGCCAAGACGCTATTGGAACGCACCGGCGCCACCGTCACCTTCGGCAATCGCCAAGCCGGTGGCGGCGCGGCGGTCTCCGTGCGCTGGCCAAATCCTGTCTTCAAGGCTACATAGCGGCCGATGTCGAAGGAGTCGCCATGAGCCAGGACACCGGCGCCAACCGCACCGTGTCGCCCGCCATTGCCGGCGCGACGACGAACAAGGATCGCACCTTGCTGATCGCCGACGACGACGCGGCGTTTCGCAACAGGATCGCGCGCGCGCTCGAGTTGCGCGGCTTCATCGTCACGTCGGTCGGTTCGGTCGCCGAGGCGCTGGCGCAAACCGCGCGGCCGCCTGCCTTCGCCGTCCTCGACCTAAGGTTGGGCGACGGCAACGGCCTTGAGCTGGTGGGGCCGTTGCGCCAGGCGCGGCCCGACATCCGCATCGTCGTGCTGACCGGCTACGGCAACATCGCCACCGCCGTCGCCGCGGTGAAGGAAGGCGCGGTCGACTACCTCGCCAAGCCGGCCGACGCCGACGCCATCGAGCAGGCGCTGACCGCACATGGTCGCAAGCTGCCGCCGCCGCCCAGCAATCCGATGTCGGCCGACCGCGTGCGCTGGGAGCACATCCAGCGCGTCTTCGAGCAGTGCGACCGCAACGTCTCGGAGACGGCGCGCCGCCTCAACATGCACCGGCGCACCCTGCAGCGCATTCTGGGCAAGCACGCGCCGCGCGAGCACTGAGCGCACCCCTTAGGCGCGTCGGTTCTGGGCGTTCCAATAAAGCTCGAGATTAGAAATCAGCGCCGGGCTGAAATGGCAGTAGGCCTGCTCGCGGGCATAGAGGGCGGCGTAGCGGCGGAAAGTGTCGAGCGGCTCGGCCGCGAACCGGAGCGCGCGACGATTGCCGATCGAGCCCACGACGCCTGAGCCGGTCAGCCGGTCGATGACGCGCGCGATTGTCTCGTCCATCACGCCGGGCTCGATGACCTCATCGCAGATCATGCGGCCGACATCGGAGTCGCACTCGATGCGGCGCTCGTACATGATCGCCTGGCGGGCGATGCGGTCGCCGACAAAACGCGCCAGCCGGAGATTGGCCATCGCCGGGATGATCCCTTCCTTGCGCGCCGGCAAGGTGAGGTAGGCGCCGCGCTCGGCGATGTTGAAGTCGGTTGCCAAAAGGATCTGGCAGCCGCCGCCGATGGCGAAGGTTTCTATCGCCGAGATCCACAGTTTCTCGATCGACTCGCCTGAAACCTCGTCGGGCGACACTTCGGGCTTGGCCAGCCCGCGCAGCATCTTGTTGACGAAGCCGAGGTCGCGAACCAGGAACCACAGGAACGGGATCTTGCCGTAGTAGAGATGCGTGAGGTTGATGCCGGCGTTGTAGACATGCCGTCCGGCATATTTGCCGTCGGGCACCACGTCGCCACGCAGCACGGCGACCTGGCTCTGCGGATCGAGGATGCAGACATCGGCGGCGATCTCGGTCGCGGGCTGGGTCGAATTGTCCTCGGAATTCAGGAAGCGCTTGTTGGCGAGCACGAGCACCGCCGCCTTGCCCTGGCGCTCGACCCGGGCGAAGCCGAGATCGAGCCGGCCGTCGCGCAGGAATTTCGCCAGCGCCTCGGTCGATTCCTCGCGCGGCAGCAGCATGGCGTGGCAGAGGTGCAGCCCGCACTCCGCGTCGGCCAAGAACTGGTTGCAGAGAATACCTTGGTCGATCTCGCAGCCGTCCTTCTCGGACTGGCGCAGCTCGGCTTCGGTCAAAACCTCGGCGCGCGTCGGCACGAGGCCGGGGACCGCATCGGCCGCGTTGTAAGCCAGCTGCTCGATGCGCACGAACTTGCGCCGCCCGTCGGTCAGCCGGTCGTAGAGCACGCGGGCATGGCGGCGCAGGAAGGTGAAGCGGGCCTCGCGTGCGACCTGCTTGAGGGCCTCGGCCATGTCATGGGCCGCCGCGTCGCGCCTGGGTTTGGCGGGTAGGCGGGAGAGCTGTTGCTTGGCGTTGCGCCAATAGGCGGAGAAGCTGGCCGCATCGGCTGAAAAGTCGCCGCTGGCCGCGACCGGCGCCGATACCACCGAATCCATGCCGTCGTCCCTGCCTTGGAAAATGTTGGAGCGGGCGACGGGATTTGAACCCGCGACCTACGGCTTGGGAAGCCGACGCTCTACCCCTGAGCTACGCCCGCATGGCCGATATTCTAGCCTGCGGCTGTGCCGGAGGTCCAATCGTCGATCAGGTCCCCTCGGCGTCGTCTGATCCTAACGCTGTCAAGCTGTCCTCGATCTCCTGGAGAGTTGCTTTCAGCGTGTCAATCAAATGGCTGTTCTCACCAATGAAGTTGACGCCGTCGTCGGTTACCGGGAACGGGTACGGCTTGTCCCGGAGCAGAACGATCTGCCGCTGAACGTTCGCCCGGGCTTCCATCAATTGCTGGCGTAGGCTTGGTTCCTGGCGCGACATGCCTGCATTATAGGCCACCCTGCTGCGCGGCGAGAGGCGTCAGCAGGGTTGAATTTCAAACCCGGACAGTGCCATCTAGCGCCGATGCTGGACGAGGTCTTGACCGAAGAAGAGCGCGCCGTCGTGGCGCGGGCCAAGGCTTTTGCCCAGGAACATGTCGCGCCCAATGCCGCGCGCTGGGAATGGGACCGGCGCTACCCGCTGGAGACCATCAAGGCCGCCTGTGCCGCGAACCTGCACACAATTGAGCTTGCCAAAAAGCATGGCGGGCAGGGGCTCTCCTTCTCCTGCAAGCTGCGTGCTTTCGAGGAGATCGCCCGGCACGACTTCGCCTTCGCCTTTGCGCTGATCAATCATCACAACGCCGTCGCCCGCTTTGCGCGCGACGGCCAGCCGGCGCATGTGGCGCGCCTGCTGCCGCGCATGATTGCGGGCGAGGTGATCGGCTGCGCCGGCTTGACCGAGCCGGGAGTCGGCAGCGATTTCGGCGGCCTGGAAATGTCGGCGGTGAGGGTCGCGGGCGGCTGGAAGCTGAACGGCGCCAAGGCGTGGATCACCAACGCCGCCGTGGCGGGCCTCTCGGTGGCCTATGCCCAGACCGACAAGGCGCAGGGTTATCGCGGCATCGCCTGCTTTGCCATCGAGGCGGATCGGCCGGGCTTCCAGCGCGACAAGCCGTTCGAGCTGCATGGCGGCCATGCCATGGGCGTCGGCGGCTTCCGGCTGGTCGACTACATGGCACCAGACGAGGCAGTGCTGCATCCTCCGGGACAGGCCTTCAAGGCGGCGCTTGCCGGCATCAACGGCGCCCGTACCTACGTCGCCGCCATGTGCTGCGGCATGCTGCAGGCCTCGCTGGAGACGGCGGTGCGCTACACGCAGCAGCGCAAGACCTTCGGCCAGCCCGTGCTCGACCATCAGGGCGTGCGCTGGAAGTTGGTGGACGCCGCGACCGATCTCGAGGCGGCGCGGCTTTTGACCTATCGCGCGTCGCGCCTGATCGACGAGGGCGGCGACGCGGTGCTGCCGGCGGCCTATGCCAAGAAGTTCGCCACCGAGATGGCGCTCCGGGACATCGCCGACTGCATCCAGGCGATGGGCGCCAACGGCCTGCGCGCCGAGTATCCGCTGGCACGTCACTTGGCGGGCGCCAAGATCGCCGCCTACACCGACGGCTCGATCGAGATGATGAACGAGCGTATCGGCGCGGGGCTAACCCAGGTGTTCGGTTGATCCTCTCGCCCATCGAGATGCATACCGTCGAGATGCATACGGGCGGCGAGCCGACCCGCATCATCGTCGCCGGCTGGCCCAAATTTGTCGGCAAGACGCTTTTGGACAAGCGGCGTGAAGCGAAGGAACGCTTCGACCATCTGCGGCGCGGCCTGATGCTGGAGCCGCGCGGCCATGACGGCATGTACGGCGCGCTGCTGGTCGAGCCCGACCATCCCGACGCCGATCTCGCCGTGCTGTTCATGCACAACGAGGGCTTTAGCACCATGTGCGGCCACGCCACGATCGCGCTGGCGCGCTGGGCGGTTGATAGCGGCCGCGTGGCAAGGCGCGAACCCGAGACGATCGTGCGCCTGCAATGTCCCTGCGGGCTGGTGACGGCAAGCGTTGCCCCCGACGGCACAGTGCGGTTCGAAAGCGTGCCGGCCTTCGCCTATGCGCGGGATCGCATCGCGCCGACCAGCACCTGGGGACCGGTGACGGTCGATGTCGCCTACGGCGGCGCCTTCTATGCGATCCTCGCCGCCGACGCGATCGGCCTTGATCTTCGCTCCTCGCCGATGCGCGCCATCGTCGATGCCGGCGAGGAAATCACGAAGGCCGCCGCCGCGGCGATCCTCATCGAGCATGCCGACGAGCCCGATCTGGCTTTTCTCTACGGAACGATCCTGACCGACGGCGGCGATGGGGCGGACGGCAAGCCGAGCCGCAATGTCTGCATCTTCGCCGGCCGACAGATCGACCGCAGCCCGACCGGCAGCGGCGTGACCGCGCGGCTGGCGCTCGACGCGGCGCGTCGCCGTGTGCAGTTGGGCGAGGAGCGCCTGTTCGAGAGCTGCACCGGCGCGGTCTTCAGCGGCAAGGTTTTACGCGAAGGGGCGCCAGTCGGCCGACATAAGTCGGCGATCGTCGAAGTGGGCGGCCGTGCCCATCAGACCGGCGAGGCGCGATTTCGCTTCGACGGCGACGATCCGTTGCGCGAAGGCTTCTCTCTCGACCACTGAGGCACAGCTCGAGTTACGACCACGCTGTCATCCCGAGCGCAGCGAGGGACCTTTACTGAGGCCTTAAAGGTCCCTCGCTGCGCTCAGGATGACAGTTGTGAGGTGTCGGCCGCCCTGCGTCAGTCTCAAGCATTGTGGGCGCGGCGCAGCGCCTGGTCCAAGTCATCGTAGAGATCGCCCGCATCCTCGACTCCCACCGAGAGTCGCAGCAGGTCGATCGGACAAGGCGTGCCCGGGCCCTCGATGCTGGCCCGATGCTCTATGAGGCTTTCGACGCCGCCCAGCGACGTCGCGCGCTTCCACAGCCCGACCCTTGCCGCCGTGGCAATCGCCGCGCGCTCGCCGCCCTTGACGCGCACCGAGAGCATGCCGCTGAAGCCGCCCGTCATCTGCTTCTTCGCCGCCGCATGACCTGCGAAGGAGGGCAGGCCGGGGTAAAGCACCTCTTCCACCATGGGATGCGCCGCGAAACGCCCGGCCAGCGTCTCGGCCGAGCGGCAGGCCCAGGCGACCCTCGGGAACAAGGTGCGCATGCCGCGCATCAGCAGCCACGCCTCGGTCTGGCCCAGGATCGTGCCGAGCTGGGCCCGGATAGTGCGCAGCTTCGCCCAGTAGGCGTCGTCGCGCGCGCCGACCAGGGCGCCGGCGATGATGTCGGAGTGTCCGTTGAGATACTTGGTCGCCGAGTGCATGACGATGTCGGCGCCGTGCTCGATCGGCCGCGTCAGCACCGGCGTCGCCACCGTGGAATCGACGCCCAGCAGCGCGCCGGCGCGATGGGCGACCTCGGCTGCCGCCGCGATGTCGGTGATGCTCCAGGTCGGGTTGGCCGGCGTCTCGATCCACACCAGCTTGGTGGCGCCGGGCCTGACGGCGGCGGCGATGGCGTCGGTCCGGTCGGCGTCGACGAAATCGACCTTGAGTCCCCACTGCATTGCAAAAGTTGCAAGCCAGTT